>Ga0302320_10016466_pt1 | contig 15093 bp, 13 predicted proteins | sample Bog_T0_3_FD_202130 | JGI IMG/M metagenome (GOLD analysis project Ga0302320, IMG submission 202130) | Peat permafrost microbial communities from Stordalen Mire near Abisko, Sweden - Bog_T0_3 | ecosystem: Environmental > Terrestrial > Soil > Wetlands > Peat | place: Sweden: Abisko, Stordalen Mire... | reverse complement strand
AATGACAGCCAGTTACGGTCTGAGGGGAAGAGGGCGCAATGATGCAGGAAAAGCAGATGGATGTGTTGCAGGGGACGCTGGACCTGCTGATTCTGAAAGCTGTTTCGCTGGGGCCGCTGCACGGGTATGGGGTGCTGCTGCGCATCCAGCAGATATCGGGCGAGGAGCTGGTTATTCAGCAGGGGTCGCTTTATCCGGCGCTCTATCGGCTGGAGCATCAGGGAGCCATCGACAGCGAGTGGGGGGAGAGCGAGAACAACCGTCGCGCCAAGTATTACCGGCTCACGGTGGCTGGGCGCGAACGCCTAGCTGCCGAGACGGGCAAGTGGAACAAGATGGCGGGGATTATTGGGACGATCTTGAGCGCGACGTAAAGGCAGGGAACAGGGAATAGGGACTCGGGGGCTAGAGACGTTATGAGCTTGCGTTCTTTTTTGAACCGTATTGTTGCCCAGCCGGGATCGTGGCTGCGTTCCGTTGTTCGACGCAACCGTCTGGAGGCGGAGATGGAAGCTGAGCTGGCGCATCATCTGGAGCAGCGGACGGCCGACCTCGGGCGCGAGGGCTACTCGCCTGAAGACGCGGCGCGGCGGGCGCGGATGGAGCTGGGTTCGGCGCTGGTGCACAAGGAGGGCATGCGCGCGTCGCTGGGCCTGCGCTGGTGGGACGAGCTGAGGGCCGATCTGCGTTATGGGGCGCGCATCCTGCGCAAGAGCCCGGGCTTCACGGCGATCGCAGCCACGTCTCTGGCTTTGGCGATCGGGGCCAACACGACGATCTTCTCGTTGGCCAAGAGCCTGCTCTATGACCGGCTGGGCGTTCCGCATGCGGAACAATTGCGCCTGCTGCGCTGGGTTGGCGGCGAACACAATCCCGTGCACGATATGTGGGGCGAATTCTTCCCGGCGCCTGGCGGAGGGATGGAAGCCGCAATCTATTCTTACCCGGTTTACCAGCGGCTGCGTGCTCATAACGACGTAATGGAAGGCCTGCTCGCCTACAACGAAGACAGCATGAACGCGACTGTCCACGGCAGTGCGCAGCGGGCAGTGGTGGCCATGGTCTCCGGAAACTATTTCGATGTGCTGGAGACGCGGCCGCAGGTGGGGCGGAATCTCGAGGACTCCGACGATCGTGTTGGGGATCCCAATGCAGTGGCCGTCATCAGCGACGGGCTATGGGAGCGTCGCTTTGACCGGTCGCCGGCGGCTCTGGGCCAGACAATCAATGTCAATCAATCGCTGTTCACGATTGTGGGCGTTGCGCCGCGCGGGTTCACAGGCGCCAAGGAGGTCCAGTCGTCTCCCGACATTTTTGTACCCATCAGCATGCAGCCGCGGATTGATCCCAAAGGCGACGCGGGCGGGTTTCTGGATGATCCAAATACGTGGTGGGTGGATGTGATGGGGCGCATCAAGCCGGGCGTTTCCGATGCGCAGGCACAGGCCGCGCTGGATGTGGAGCTTGCTGCTGCGATCCGTGGGACGATGACGGTGAAGGCGGACGACAAGCTGCCGCGGCTTCAACTTGAAGAAGGCAGCCGTGGCCTGGCTGTTGCCGCGCGCATGTTCAAAAAGCCGGTGTATGTGCTGCTGGGGCTCACCGGGTTTGTGCTGCTGCTGGCCTGTGCCAACATTGCCAACCTGCTGCTGGCGCGTGGCGCGCAGCGGCAGCGGGAGATGAGCGTGCGGCTGGCGCTGGGTGCGGGGCGGGGACGAGTGCTGCGTCAACTGCTGACCGAGAGCCTGTTGCTGGCTGCCATCGGCGGGGCGGGCGGAATCCTTCTCGGATACATGGGGCGCAACGTGATTCCGGCGCTGATGGCGAGCGCATGGGACCAGAACCAGCCACGTGTGCCGATGGATTGGGGTGTGTTTGCATTTGCCGCCGCGGTGACGCTGCTGACTGGATTGGTGTTTGGATTGGCTCCGGCGTGGCTGGCAGCGCGCAGCGAGGTGAGCAGCAGCCTGAAGGAGAGCGCGCAGACCACCACGCGCCGCCGCAAGGGGCTAGGCGGCAAGGCCATCGTGAGTTTCCAGATTGCGCTCTCCACACTGCTGGTGGTGGGAGCGGGACTGTTCCTGCGCACGCTGTTTGCGCTCAACTCGATTGACGTCGGCTTTCGCACCGATCACTTGATTTTGTTCGAAGTGGACCCGCCCGCGCAGCGCTATGGCGCGGGGAAAGATGAAGAGCTGCATCGGCGGCTGGAGCAGGCATTTGCAGCACTACCCGGTGTAGAAGGCGTCGCTCCGGCCTCGACTCCGTATATCTCCAACAACATGATGAACGATGACTTCATTCCCGAAGGCGAGAAAGACCCCAACCAGCAAGGAGCTGAAGACCTGAACGTGGTAGGCGCCGCTTTCTTTCAGACCATGGGGATACCGATCATCTCCGGGCGCGGCTTTGGCGCGCAGGATACAGCAAGCTCGCAGAAAGTTGGAGTCATCAACCAGGCGCTGGCGAAGAAGAGATTTGCCAACGTCAATCCGCTGGGCAAACGATTCCGTGCCGATGGGACTGCGGATGCCTGGATACAGATTGTCGGTATCTGCGCCGATACGCGTTACGCAACTCTGCGCGATGCCGCGCCACCCCAGTTCTTTCTGCCGTATGTGCAGCGAAAGGAAGTGGGCGGCCTGACGTATGCAATTCGCACTCCGCTGGCGCCGGCACAGATGGTCCCGGCACTGCGCGCGGTGGTGCAAAGAGCCGATCGCGATCTGCCCATGGTCAACATTCGCACCCAGCGCGAGCAGATTGACGCCAACATGCGGATGGAGCGCACGTTTGCCGCGCTCAGCGCGGGCTTTGGCGTGCTGGCGCTGGCGCTGGCCTGCGTGGGCATCTACGGCATTATGGCGTATACGGTGGCCAACCGCAGGAATGAGATTGGCATTCGCCTTGCACTGGGCGCGCAACCGGGACAGGTGCGGGGGATGATTCTGCGCGAGAGCACGGGGCTGGCGGGAGCTGGGATTGTGGTCGGCGTAGTGGCTGCCCTGCTGTTGGCGCGGATGGTGAAGTCGATGCTCTACGGGATCGAGCCGAACGATCCGCTGACCATGGCGGCTGGTGTGCTCATTCTGCTTGCTGTCGCGCTGGCGGCCAGCTGGATTCCGGCGCGGCGCGCGGCCAGGGTGCAGCCGATGGAAGCGCTGCGGCACGAATAAGACAGGGAATAGGGAACAGAGGGGCTATGAGCTTTTCTTCGTTCTTGAATCGAATTGTTGTGCAGCCGCGATCGTGGCTGCGGTCTGTCGTTCAACGTGACCGGCTGGAGACGGAGATGGATGCTGAGCTGGCGCATCATCTGGATCGCTTGACGGCGGACCTGATGCGCGCGGGACACGCACCGAAAGACGCTGCGCGGCAGGCAAGGATTGAACTGGGCGCGGCGATGGTACACAAGGAAGGCATGCGCGCGTCGCTGGGATTGCGCTGGTGGGACGAGCTGCGCGCCGACCTGCGCTATGGGATGCGCATGCTGATCAAGAGCCCGGGTTTCACGGCGGTCGCGGTGGCGTCGCTGGCGCTGGCGATTGGCGCCAACACGACGATCTTCTCTGTTGCCAAGCAGCTGCTCTATGAACGGCTCAATGTGCCGCGCGCGGCTGATCTGCGGCTGCTCTCCTGGACGGGCACCGAAAAGCACGTTGCGGTGCACTCGATCTGGGGCGATTACGATCCATTGCCTGGAGGATTGCGCACCAGCACGTCGTTTTCTTATCCGGCCTATTTCCAGTTGCGGGCGGAAAATAGCGTCCTCGAAGAGCTGTTCGCGTTCAAAGTTACGGGGATGAATGCGACGATTCACGGCCAGGCGCAGCGGGCCTTAACGGAGATGGTCTCCGGCAACTACTACGCGGTGCTGGGTGTGACGCCGCAACTGGGACGCGCGATTCTACCCTCGGACGATGCTGGGCCGGGCCAGGGTCCGGTGGCGGTGATCAGCGACGGGCTCTGGGAACGGGAGTTTGGCCGCTCGCCGGCGGCGCTGGGGCAGGTGATCAAACTGAACGACACGCCGCTGACGATTATCGGCGTGAATCCGCGCACCTTTACCGGCGCGCACAGCGTGCAGCAGTCGCCAGAGGTGTTTGTGCCGTTGACGATGCAGCCGCTGGTGCAGCCGCGTTCGCGCTACGGAGGGTCGATCCTATCGAGCTCGCGCGAGTGGTGGGTGGATGTCATGGGCCGCATCAAGCCGGGCGTGAGCGACCAGACGGCGCAGGCCGCGCTCGACACGCAACTGGGCGCGCTGGTGCGCGCGAGCATGCCGGTGAGGCCGAACGAAGATCTGCCGCGCATGAAACTGCGCGACGGCAGCCGGGGACTCTTTGAAACGCAAGGCACATTTGCCAAGCCGATGGCCGTGCTGATGACGCTGGTGGGCTTTGTGCTGCTGCTGGCCTGCGCGAACGTCGCCAACCTGATGCTGGCGCGGGGAGCCAAACGGCAGCGCGAGATGAGCGTGCGGCTGGCGCTCGGCGCGGGACGCGGGCGCATTCTGCAGCAGATGCTGGTGGAGAGCCTGCTGCTGGCAGCGCTGGGCGGTGGGTGCGGGCTGGTCTGCGGCTACGCGGGGCGCAACGTGCTGCCGAGGATGACGGAGAACGCCTGGGAGCGCAGCGATTTCCAGATTCACTTTGACTGGCGGGTCTTTGCGTTTACCGCAGGCGTGACGCTGCTGACCGGATTGCTGTTCGGCATGGCGCCGGCGCTGGCGGCGGCGCGTGCCGACGTGACGCATGGCTTGAAAGAGGGCGCGCAGACCACCACGCGCCGGCGCAAGGGGGTGGGCGGCAAGGCGCTGGTTGGATTTCAGATTGCGCTGTCGACGCTGCTGGTGATCGGGGCGGGATTGTTTCTGCGCACGCTGGCCGGGCTGAGCTCGGTCGATGTGGGATTCCGCGCGGATCATCTGCTGCTGGCGGAGATCAATCCGCCGGAGAAGCGCTACCCATCAGGCAGGGACGTTGTGCTGCATGAGCAAGTGGAGCAGGCGATGACCGCAGTGCCGGGGGTGGATTCTGTTTCGCCGGCGCTGGAGGCTTACGTTTCCGACGATACCTCGAGGATAAACTTTTTGCCGCAGGGAGAGAGTTACGACCCGGGCAAGGGGCAAGCGGAGTATTACAACCTAGTCGGCGACCGGTTTTTTCAAACGCTGGGGATACCGATTGTTGCCGGGCGCGCGTTCGGCGAGCAGGACACGGCGAGCTCGGCCAAGGTGGGGATCATCAACCAGAGTCTGGCGCGGAGCCGGTTTCCGGGTCAGAACCCCATCGGCAAGAGATTTGTGATCGACCGGCACGACGCGGATGGCCGCGCCGGGACGATTGCGCAGGACGCGATCGAGATTGTCGGCGTGTGCGGCGATACGCGCTATGCCAATCTGCGCAGCGATCCGCCTCCGCAGTTCATTCTTCCATATGTGCAGCAGGCCGACGTGGGCGGAATGGTGTATGAGATCCGCACGCGGATGGCGCCGGAGGCGATTCTGCCGGAGCTGCGGCGGGTGGTTGCGCGCATCGACCCCGATCTGCCGCTGGTGAACGTGCGCACGCAGCAACAGCAGATTGACGCGGATCTGGAGCAGGAGCGGATCTTTGTCACGCTGACGTCTGGTTTCGGCGTGCTGGCGCTGGCACTGGCCTGCGTGGGCATCTACGGGATCATGGCGTATTCGGTGGCCAACCGCAGGAACGAGATCGGGATTCGCCTGGCGCTGGGCGCGCAGCCGGCGCAGGTGCGCGGCATGATTCTCCGCGAGAGCACCTGGCTTGCGCTTGCCGGGATTGTGGCCGGAGCAGGCGCGGCGCTGCTGTTGACCCGGCTGATCAAGTCCATGCTGTTCGGCATTGCGCCCTACGATCCGCTGACCATGGTGAGCGGCGTCTTGATCCTGCTGGCCGTGGCGCTGGCGGCGAGCTGGACTCCGGCGCGGCGCGCGGCTCGGGTGCAGCCGATGGATGCGCTGCGGCACGAATAAGGCAGGGAACAGGGAACATGGGATAGGGAATAGGGAACGGCCGGGCGCGGTGCAGACTCAGGCACCAATTCATCAGTACGGATGGATCGCGAACCGGAGCGCGAACGACGCAGCGCCGCGGCAACGCCTTTTCTATTCCCTATTTCTTATTCCATTTTCCCTGTATTTACGCCAGCACGGGCAGGGTGGGCATGGCGCCCAGGCTGGTAGCTTCTGCCACCACCACGTCCAGATGCTCGAGGACTTCGGGGATGGTCATGGTGTAGATTTCGCGACCTGCGTCGTAGCCTTCTTCGATCAGCTGCTTGAGGTAGCGGCCGGCGGATTGCACGGCGATCTGGTCGGTGATGACTTTGCCGCTGCGTTCCTTCTGGGCTTCCCAGGCTAACAGGGGCAGCGCAATCCACATGGGGTGGCCGTTGACATCGAAGCGGACATCGACAGCGTCAGCGTGGCGGGTGGCGATGGCCACGATGGTGCCTTTCCAGGTGCAGTGCAGGTCTTCGCCGCTCCAGCGGTCGGTTACGTGGAAATCTTCGTACATACTCTTAGCCTATCCCTCCCGGTGAGCTAGGGCAAGTTCCCGGATGCGGAGATTCCATGCAGGCCCGTGCGCTCTGCCGATGAATCTTTTTTGCGCAGGGCTGTTCCGGCGGGTGCTGCTGCCGATTAACCGGGAAGGGGAGCGGCAAATATGCAGATCACGGTAACGGTCTCAGACGCAATCGTCCGCGAGGCAGGTGCGCGCGGGCTGGCGGTGATTGATTTTGTGGAGTCGCTGATCGATAAGGGGATGGCGTCGTCGGCGGACGCGAAGGAGCGGCCGGTGCTATCGAGCGCGATGGAGCGCATCCGCGCCTTGCGGACGGCTACGGTTGAGCTGAAAAGATAGCGCAAGGCCGGGCAAGGGCAATTGTCGGCAGTTGGTGGACGCTGCTCTTGCTGCGCTGATAGACTAGTAAGGTTGCAGTGGAAGTGCTCTTAACCGTACCTGCCCGCCTGCAAGTCTCGTTATCGAAGGACAAGAAAAACTCCGTGGATACTCAAACGCGTCACGCTCTGAAGAAGGATAAATTCGCCCAGGCCACCGCCAGCAGCGTCAGCTGGGTGAGCGGCCACCGCTCCGGCGTTTTACGCTGGGCCATTATTGCCGCTGTGATCCTCGCCGTGATTGTGGGCGGGTTGATTTTCTGGAATCTGCGCAGCGCCGCTGCCGACAGCTCCCTGGGCGCGGCTCTGGACACTTACGACGCGGCCCTGGCCACACCGGGTGCGCCGGCGGAAAACGGTGTTTACAACTCTGCGACCGACCGCTCCCGCGCGGCCAACAAGCAGTTCGTGGAGACGGCGCAGAAGTTTGGCTGGCTGCCGCAGGGCGCCAAGGCCCACTACTTTGCCGGCATCACCGACCAGGAACTGGGCCAGACGCCTGCTGCGGAGACCGAGCTGAAGCAGGCGGCCAATGGCTGGGGCGACCGCGATCTCTCCAACCTGGCCAAGCTGGCGCTGGCGAACATTTACCACGGGAGCGGGCGCGATCCGCAGGCCATCGACATCTTTAACCAGATCATCGCCAAGCCTTCAGAGACGGTTTCGGCCAATGTGGCCAAGCTGGACCTGGCTGACCTGGATGCGGCTGCCGGCAACCAGGCTCAAGCGCGTACGCTTTGGGCTGCGGTGAAGGACGCGGACAAGGACGGCGCTGCTGGGACGATCGCAACGCAGAAACTGGCCGCCAAGCAGTAACTTAATTTATCCGGCTTGAAAAAACGACTCGCGGAGCCTTGGGGCTCCGCGAGTTTTGTTTTTGGGACGTGGTGCTGTTCAAAATTGGCGTGTTATCAATGATATCCTTATGATACTATTGATATCGGAGCAGAAAACGATGACAGCCGTTCTTGTTCGCAATATTCCTGACGAGACTCACCGCGCCCTCAAGCTGCGCGCGGCGCGCAACGGGCGGAGCACCGAGGCGGAGATTCGCATGATTCTTGCAGATGCCGTGTCCACCAATTCGGCTGCGGGACTCGGTTCGCAATTAGCTGCGTTGGGACGCCGCTTCGGCGGCATTGAGCTCAGCATAACCCGGGATTCGAGACCGGCGGAACCAGCGGAATTCTCGTGATCGTTCTTGACACGAATGTGATTTCGGAGCCGGTCAAGCCGTTCGCTGATCCGGTTGTGGCTTCATGGCTGGACCGGCAGCCAAAAGAGACACTTTATCTGTGCGCCCCTGTCCTGATGGAGGTGCTGCTCGGCATCACGCTGATTCCCGACGGCAAACGAAAGAGAGGCATGGCGACGGCGGTTGAGGCTCTTCTCACGGACTACTTTGCCGATCGCTTTCTTGCATTCGAACGCGAAGCCGCCGTGGTTTATGCCGCGCTTGCGGGACGCGCTTCGGGACGCGGTTATTCCATCTCGGTGGGCGATTGCCAGATTGCGGCCATCGCAGCGGTCCACGGTTTCGCCGTCGCCTCGCGTGATGCGGCGCCGTTCGTTGCTGTTGGCGTGCCGGTCATCAATCCGTGGGAGGGTTGAGCGGTCTTGTCGACCCAAGTGGAGGTCTCGGTGCTGGCGTAGGATGGCTGGAGCAGAATGCTATGACACCAGGAGATGGCCGAATCATCTTTAGCGTCATCGGAGTCATCTGGGTAGGCGGACGGGGATTTGTGTTTTACCGCTACCCGGAGTTCTTCGCAAAGGCGAATGCACGTTTGGGGCTTCGTGCGTTCACGTCCCCGAGGTACGTCGCATTTATTAGGTGGACGGACGGGCATCGTGGAGATGATTCTTGCGGGATTCGGAGCGATCAGTGCAGCCGTGCTGTGGGTACTTGGAATCAGCTTCTAGCCGCGTTCCGATCCTCATGACTTGCAGGGCATAGGTAAATCATCCCCGGTCTCAGAATCGAGACCGGGGGCACCCATCTTCGCAGATGATTGGGCGATCAGAGCGCTAGTTGAACAGGTCCTTCATCTTGTCGAGCAGGCCGGGCGAGGTGGGCTTGTTTTCGACGGCGAGGGACTCGGCGAGCTTGCTGACCAGCTCGCGCTGCTGGCGGCTCAGCTTGCGGGGGACCTGGACGAGCACTTTGACGATCAGATCGCCGTGGCCCTTGTCGTTCAGGTGCGGAACACCGCGACCGCGCACGCGGATCTCGCGCCCGCTCTGGGTGCCCTCGGGAATCTTCAGGTTGATGGGGCCGTCGATGCCCTGAATTTCGAACTCGTCGCCCATCGCGGCTTGCGGAAAGCTGATGGGAATGACGCAGTGCAGGTCATTGGCCTGGCGCTCGAAGAAGTCATGCGGGCGCACGGCGAGCACAACGTAGAGGTCGCCGCGGGGACCGCCGGAGCGGCCGGCATCGCCCTCGCCGGTATAGCGGATGCGGGTGCCGTCCTCAACGCCCGCCGGCACCTTGACGTTGAGCTTGAACTCGCTGGAGACGCGGGTCTGGCCGCGGCAGGTCAGGCATGGGTCGCCGATGACCTGGCCTGCGCCACCGCAGGCCGAGCAGGTGCGCGCGACGGAGAAAAATCCCTGCTGGTAGCGGAGCTGGCCGCGGCCCTGGCACTGGGGGCAGACGCTGGGCCCGCGGCTGGAGGCGGTGCCCTTGCCGTGGCAGGAGCCGCAGGTCTCCAGGCGGCGAATTTTCACTTCGGTCTCAGTGCCGAAGAAGGCGTCGTTGAAGTCGATGGTCAGGTCGAAGCGCAGGTCGTCACCGCGCTGCTGGCGGGAGCCGCGCTGGTTTTGGCCGCCGACGTTGAACATCTCGCCGAACAGGTCGCCGAAGATGTCGCCGATGTCGACGCCGCCGGCGAAGGGCGAGCCCGAGAAACCGCCCTGGCCGCCGAGGCCGGCATGGCCGTAGCGATCATAGGCGGCGCGCTTGTCGGCGTCGCTCAGCACCTGGTAGGCCTCGCTGGCCTGCTTGAACTTCTCTTCCGCGGCGTGGTCGCCGGGGTTGCGGTCGGGGTGATAGCGGAGCGCCTGCTTGCGATAGGCGCTCTTCAGTTCCTGGTCGCTCACCTCGCGGGAGACGCCAAGGACCTCGTAGTAGTCTGCTTTGCTCACTCTTGTATTAGAACTCATTCTCGCTCATAAGACGCAATGTGCCGGTCGCGGGATTCATTCCGTTACCTGTTTTGGGTTGTGGGCCACGCGCACCATGGCGGGACGCAGCATGCGCTCGCGCAGCTTGTAGCCGCGGCGGATTTCCTCGGCCACATGCTGGTCGGGCAGGTCGTCGCGCGCGACGGTTCCCAGCGCCTCATGGATGCGGGGGTCGAAGGCCTCACCCACGGTGGGGATGGGATTGACCTGCAACTGGCGCAGAATCTCTTCCATCTGCTTGACGATCAGCTCCACGCCCTGGCGCAGCTGCTCGGCGGTGCCGGTGGACTTGAGGGCCAGCTCGAAGTTATCCAGCACGGGCAGAAACTGCTCAACCACATTGCCGGTGGCGTAGTCGCGGTATTCAGTGCGCTCGCGCTCGGCGCGTTTGCGGGCGTTTTCAAACTCGGCCTGCAGGCGTGCGATCCGGTCGAGCAGCTGGTCGCGCTCGCCTTTCAGCTGCTCCAGCTCGGCGCTGGCGGCGGAAGCTTCGGCCGTTGGCTCGGCGCCGATCTCTTCTGCCGGCTCGGCTGGTACGGGTTCCTGGTGTTCCAATACCTTCAATTCTGTTTCGTGTTTTCGCATCTGTCTTGGTTTTCTCCGAAAGATCAACGGTGCCTGATTCCATTCTAATTTTGAGTCCGTTTTTGTTTTTTGCGGGTGGGGCGGACCTGGGGATCGATTTGATATTTTATTCCCTCGGGGGCTAAAGCCCCGGTTTCCTTGGCTGCATTCGCGGCAGGGCTGAAGCCGTGCCCTGACACTTCTTGCCTTCTCGATAGGAGGTGCCGCCTCGAGCCTGTCCCTACCAGCGAGAAGCCTATGGGCGGCGGGTGCGGCGCTAGTCCACCGGTACCTCTAAGATGCGGTCGGACATGCGGGCGATGTAGCGCACGGCCTGAATCATCTCCTGGTATTGGATGCGGGTGGGGGCGATGACTGCTACGGTGCCCAGGTTTCCGCCGCCCAGGCGGGCAGGCGCGCCGATCAGGACCAGGTCCTGCATGGCGGGGGAAGTTTCATCGAGGCCGACGACGACGCGGACTTCCTGCTGGCGGCCGTCGACGTAGGCGGTGAGCAGCTCCACCAGCCGCGTTTTGGCTTCGAGGGCCAGCAGCATCTGGCGCAGGCGCTCGCGGTCCACTTCGGCCGAGATCAGGTTGGCCATGCCGTCGACAAAGATTGCCGGGGTGCTTTCTCCGGCGGCCAGAGCGCCCTTGCGGCAGAGCTCTTCGACCGAGGAGAGCATCTGGGCGTAGGCCTCGCGCTCGGCTTCCATGCGCCGGGCGACTTCAGCGCGGATGCGGTCGATGGGCCAGCCGCGGAAGTTGTCGTTCAGGTAGCGGGCGGCAGTCCCGAGTTCCAGATGGGTGAGTTCGCGATCGAGAGCCAGTACGCGGTCTTGCACAGCGCCGGCCTGTGTGACCAGCACGGCCAGCACGCGGCCGGTGGAGAGGCGCGAAAAATGAATGTGCTCCAGCACCTGGGCGGCAGTGGAGCTGGCCAGGGCCACGCCCAGGCCGCTGGAAAGCAGCGCCAGCACGTGCGAGGTGCGCTCCAGATATTCGTTGGAGCTGGAAACGCCGCTGAAGCTGTCTTCAATCTGCTCGCGTCGTGCGTCGCTCAGCATGGCGGGGCCAACGCCATGCGGTCCACTGCCGGCCGGCTCAGCCCCGGCGGCTACGCGGCCGGACTGCGTGATCTGTTCCACATGGTAACGGAATGCGGCGGCGGTGGGGACGCGGCCGGCGGAGGTGTGCGCCTGCTCCAGGAGGCCCGCGTCACCGAGCGTGGCCATGACGTTGCGGACGGTGGCGGAGCTGAGACCCTCGCGGTCGGCAAAGGCGCGGGCAATAGCCTGCGAAGCCACAGGTTCGCCGGTGGCGATGTAGAGCTCGATAATGGCCGTGAGCACCAGCCGCTCGCGCGGGCTCACACGCGGATCTGCCATGGCCGCCTGCTCCCTGTCTGCGCTGCTGGGGTTCCGGAAAAGGCTGTCTTACAGGCCGGCCCGAAGCCCTGGAGCGCAAACTAACCTCTCATCTATCTTTGACTTACATCAGAAAAATGAGCAAAGTAGTCCTCTTTAATTCTAGGTTCGGCGAGAGCGGCTGTCAACCGGACTCTCGGTACGAGATCCGGGCCTGAAGGCCAATCTTGCCCCAGCTCAGTTCAGGGGTATGAATGCCCCTGCTCCCTCCGAAGAGCGACTCTGCTCGCTGCAATGGCTGCACCGCGCGACCCGGCAACCGGCGGAGAGATTAGACTGGCAGGAGCGATAGGGGGGGACCTGGGACGATGACAGGGCGAGGAACACAGAGAAGGCGTTCTGCAGGATTCAGCGCACTGGGCCTGGCGGTGCTGCTGGCGGCAGCGGGCTTGCTCGCGGGTCGTCCCGCGGCGGCACAGGCGACGGTTACCTCGGCTGAGTCAGAGTGGCGCGCCGATACGGACGCGTGGCGCAAGCGGCGGGAGAAGGAGATTGACGCCCCGGACGGCTGGCTGACGCTGGTGGGCCTGGAGTGGCTCAAGGGCGGCGCCAACCTGGTGGGCGGCGCGGCCGACAACCAGATCCAGCTGCGCGCGCATGTGCCCGACCATATCGGCATGATCACAGTGAGCGGCAAGACAGTGCAGATGCTGGCCACCATGGAGGGCTACCCTTCCGGCCTGATGGTTGATGGTAAGCCGGCGCAGGATGGGCCGCTGGCGGTAGACGGGCCCAGGCCCTCGGTGATTACATGGCACGGCCTGACGCTGGTGGTGCTGGATCGCGGCGGACGGTATGTGCTGCGCGTCAAGGACGCCGACTCCGCCACGCGCGCGGCGTTTCACGGGCTCAACTGGTACGCGCCCGACCCCAATCTAAGCGTAGATGCCACGTGGACTCCGTACACGCCGGCGCATATGGAGGCGATTCCCACGGTGCTGGGGACGACGCTGAATCTTCCCGCGCCGGGCGTTGCCACCTTCACCATCAATGGCAAGCAATTTACGCTGGAGCCGGTGCTGGAGAGCGCGGGCGCGAAGGAGCTGTTTTTCATTCTCAGCGATTGGACACTGAAGACGACCACCTACCAGGGCGGGCGGTTTCTGCATGTGCCGTTTCCCGATCACGGGCTGGACCAGCCGGGGAAGCTGATTCTGGACTTCAATCGCCTGGAGAATCCGCCATGCGCGTACACGTCTTATGCCACCTGCCCGCTGCCGCCGGAGCGCAACCGGCTGCCGGTGGCTCTGGAGGCCGGTGAGAAGCGGTACACGCCGTGAAGCCCCTTACACAGCTTGAGCAGCTCTCAATTCGCGTAGCGTCCTGGCGAATCGAGAGCCGCTCGTTGGTGACGAAGGTCAAACGGAACGGTGCTTAGGACTGGCTTGTAATCACGCCGTTCATGCCGTCGGGATAGAAGCCGCCCTTGGACGACCCGCCAGCGTACACGATGTTCAAGACCTGCGAGGTGGTGCGCGGAATGGCCAGAGCATTCTTGTCGACGCAATAGAGCGTTGAACTGGTCGGTGGAATGTCAAGCGAGTCGACGGCGGGGCTGGTGACGCCGTTCATGACGCAGCCCAACCGGATGGTGCCGGAATGGAAGGCTTCGGTGCTCAGGATGGAGCCGGCCGCGGCGAGATAGGTCTTGCTGCTGATCAAGGGCGCTGCGCCAAGATAGGCGCTCACGCCCACATCCTCAAACTGGCGCGCCAGCTTCAACCAGTTATCGACACTGGAAAAGCCATACCCCAGCGCGCTCAGATCGATCGCGGGCTTCTTCACCGCGTTTGAGCCGAGGGCTGCACGCAGATAAAGCACATGATCAATCTCATTCTCGCGCAGGGCAGTCGCCGCGGTCGCCATCGGTGACGCGGAGAAGTTCGGCACCTTGTTGCCTCCGGTGGTGGGGCCGCTTTCATCCGCGGAGGTGATGACGCCGAGCTCGATCAAGGTCGAGCCATAAGTCGCCATGGCGTAAAACTCGGCTTCAAGATATTCCAGGTTGAGCGCGAAATTCAGAATGTCGGCGTCGTCGATGGTGTCCGCAGCTTGCACCTTCGGCATGGTGGATCCGAATTTGCTTCCGATCATGGCTGCGCCTGCCAGGCCCAGTCCGGTAAGTCCTGCGCCTCTTAGAAAGGTGCGACGATTGGCAGCGTTGCGAGTAATTGCTTCTTGAATCATTCCGGCCTCCCAGGCGTCTTTAGGTTGTGCGTTCATGAAGAGGTTGCGGGCAGAAGATAGGGTTCATCCGCGCACGATGGATTTGGATTGACGCGTAGATTTGTGCTCGATTTATCTAGCTAAGACGCTCCTACTGTCATCCGGCTAAGTCAGATGCTGTAATGCAGAACGGGTTGTCCACTCGTTGGGAAGTTCGGAATGCGGCTCAGCTACTTCTTGAACGATTGAAGGCACAATACATGGCCTCTCATTCGTCGATCTATATTCAGGGAAAGTCGCTGCGCTGCAAATGCTATAACGTTCATCTCTTCAGATTGGATTGACCGTTCAAAAGAATAATCCGAACCATATTCACGGTATCCAAAAGAAGGCCGGAATTGATCGTAGGATGTTATTTTCCGTCGCTAACATCTGTGTTTCAATGGGAAGCAATGAGGAAGCGCACGATGTTATCTCGCCTTCGCTTTTCACCCTTCCGCGGCCTCAAAAAAATATAATTTCCTCGTGGCCAGCCCCGGTTTTCTTGTGGGCCGGCTGGGCAACAGTTCCGATTCGAGGGCCAGAAGCGATTGTCCACTGGGGCGCGGCCGGCCACGAACAAATTCACGGACTACGCGAGCCAAGCTCCGGTGCTCCGTATTTCGGAAACAGGGTGCGCGCAGCGATCGCGGATGGCACCCTATAAAATCTGATCAGCGCGTGTCGATCCCACGGGGCGTTCCCCGGTCGGGGCCCGAGCGCCCTGAACTGAGCAAGAAAGCGAGCCGATGCCCCCGAAGATTGAAGACCTCCGCATTCAATG
>Ga0302320_10016465_pt1 | contig 15093 bp, 11 predicted proteins | sample Bog_T0_3_FD_202130 | JGI IMG/M metagenome (GOLD analysis project Ga0302320, IMG submission 202130) | Peat permafrost microbial communities from Stordalen Mire near Abisko, Sweden - Bog_T0_3 | ecosystem: Environmental > Terrestrial > Soil > Wetlands > Peat | place: Sweden: Abisko, Stordalen Mire... | reverse complement strand
GGTCGGCCAGCTCGTGGCCCTGGCCGATGCCGTAGAACTCCGGGATCACCATGTGGATGTCCACGTGGATGTACCGGCCCGAGCGCAGGGTGCGCAGCTCGTGGATGGCGACGATGTCCTTGGGCCGCACCCGGTTGATGACCTCCACCAGGTGCTGGATCATGGCCGGGTCCTCGGCGTCCAGCAGGGCGGCGCTGGAACTGCGCACCAGCTTGAAGCCGGTGTAGGCCAGGACCGCGCATACGGCCAGCGCCATGGCCGGGTCGAGCCAGGTCATGCCGGTGGCCTTCACCAGCAGCAGGCCCGCGCCCAGGCCGATGGTCACGTAGAAGTCGGAGAAGACGTGGTGGCCGTCGGCCTCGATGGCGTGGGACTGCTGCTTCCGGCCCTGGTGGATCAGGTACAGGCCCAGCGCCCCGTTGATCAGGCCGGCCCCGAAGTTGATGCCCAGGCCCAGGGTCAGGTTTTCGATGGGGATGCCGTCGAGGATGGCCCGGACCGCCTCGTAGCCGATGAGCACGGCGGCCAGGCTGATCATGCCGCCTTCGAAGGCCGCGGAGAAGTGCTCGATCTTGCCGTGGCCGTAGGGGTGCTCCCGGTCGGCCGGCTTGTCCGCGAAGATGATGGCGCCCAGGGAGAACACCGCCGCCACCACGTTCACCACGTTCTCGATGGCGTCGGACTTGAGGGCGGCCGAATGGGACACGTGGAAGGCGAAATACTTCATCCCCAGCACCACGCAGCCCACCAGGATGGAAAGCCCTGCGATCCGGAGCCGGACGGTCTGGTTGGGTTGGGGTGCTTCCATACAATATCTTCCGGGTCGGCTGAAGGCCGATCTGTTCATGATGGAAGCAACGGCCGGAATGGGCAATCACTGGATTTCGGACTTTGAAATCTTTTATTTTTAAACAATGTAATAATTATATTTATGGCGATAGAGGGGTTACAAGGTTGCCACCATGACCGCTTTTTCGGTATCGGCTTCGCCGATACGCGAGAACGGTACGGTGTTACAAGGTTGCAACCAGGATCGCTTTGATGGTGTGCATGCGGTTCTCGGCCTCGTCGAACACCACTGAGTGCCGGCTGCGGAACACTTCGTCGGTCACTTCCCGGATATCCAGGTCCTTGGCCTGCATGTCCTTGGCCAGTTTGGTCTCGAAGTCGTGGAAGGCCGGCAGGCAGTGCAGGAAGATCAGGTCGGGGTTGCCGGTCTTGCGGACCATCTCCATGGTGACCTGGTACGGCGTGAGCAGCCGCACCCGCTCGGGGATCTGGTCCTCTTCGCCCATGGAGGCCCACACGTCGGTGTAGATGACGTCGGCGCCCTGCACCGAGGCCAGGTCGTCCGAGATCTCGATCCTGGCGCCGGTGAGCTTGGCGGCTTCCTGCACCCGGGCCATGACTTCGGCCGCGGGATTGAGCTCCCTGGGCCCCAGGCCGACGAAGTGCATGCCGGTCTTGGCGGCGCCGTACATCAGGGCATAGGCCATGTTGTTGCGGATATCGCCGGCGAAGACCAGCTTGACCTTGTTCAGCGGCTTGGCCACGTGCTCTTCGATGGTGAGGAAGTCGGCCAGGACTTGGGTGGGGTGGTCCACGTCGGTGAGGCCGTTCCAGACCGGCACGCCCGAGTGCCGGGCCAGGCTCTCCACCACTTCCTGCCTGTAGCCGCGGTACTCGATGCCGTCATAGAACCGGCCGAGCACCTTGGCGCTGTCCTCCAGGGACTCCTTCTTGCCCATCTGGGAGCTGTTGCTGTCCAGGAAGGTGACGTGGGCGCCCTCTTCGAGCGCAGCGACCTCGAAGGCGCAGCGGGTGCGGGTGGAGGCCTTCTCGAACAGCAGGACGATGTTCTTGCCCTTGAGCAGATCGTTGAAAACCCCCATGCGCTTCTTGGCCTTGAGGTCCCGGGAGAGATCCAGCAGGTAGCGCACTTCCGCCACCGAGAAATCCATGAGCGTGAGGAAGCTGCGGCCCTTGAGATTGACTGCCATGGTTGTCTCCTTTTAACCCAGAACCGCTTCAAGCTGATCCACGGCCCAGTCGATCTGCGCCTTGGTGATGACCAGCGGGGGGGCCAGACGGATGGTGCGCACGTGGGTGTCCTTGCACAGCATGCCGCGATCCTTGAGGGCGTGGCAATAGGACTTGGCCGGACCGGCGTCGTCGGTGAGGTCGATCCCGGCCCACAGGCCCAGGCAGCGGACGGCCTTGATCTTTTTGGACTTGATCCCCTCCAGCCGGGCCTTGAAGTGGCGCCCCAGTTCGGCGGAGCGTTCCACCAGCTTCTCGTCGATGAGCACGTCCAGGGCGGCCGAGGCCACGGCGCAGGCCAGCGGATTGCCGCCGTAGGTGGAGCCGTGGATGCCCGGGGTGAACACGTCCATGACTTCCCTGGAGGACAGGAACGCGCTCACCGGGTAGAAGCCCCCGGAGAGGGCCTTGCCCACGGTGATGCCGTCGGGGCGGATGCCTTCGTGCTCGAAGGCGAACATGCGCCCGGTGCGGCCGAAGCCGGACTGGATCTCGTCCAGCACCAGCAGGCAGTGATGCTGGTCGGCCAGCGATCGCAGCCCCTTGAGGAAGCCCGCGGGCGGGATCATCACGCCGGCCTCGCCCTGGATGGGCTCCATGAAGATGGCCGCGGTGTTGGAGGTGATGGCGGCGGCCACGGCCTTCAGGTCGCCGTAGGGGACGATCCTGAAGCCGGGGGTGAACGGGCCGAAGCCGGTGGTGCTGTCGGGATCGGTGCTGAAACCGACGATGGTGGTGGTGCGGCCGTGGAAGTTGCCTTCGGCGACGATGATCTCGGCCTGGTCCGGGGCGATGCCCTTGACGTCATAGGCCCACTTGCGCATGGCCTTGATGGCGGTCTCCACCGCCTCGGCGCCGCTGTTCATGAGCAGGGCCTTCTCGAAGCCGGTGAGCTTGCACAGCTTCTCCAGCAGCGGGGGGAACATGTCGTTGCGAAAGGCCCGGCTGGTGAGGGCCAGGGTCTGGATCTGCCGGATCATGGCCGCGGCGATCTTCGGGTGGTTGTGGCCCTGGTTCACCGCCGAGTAGGCGGCCAGGAAATCCATGTACTGCTTGCCGTCCACGTCCGTGAGGTGGACGCCTTCGCCCCGGGTGCAGACCACGTCCAGCGGGTGGTAGTTGTGCGCCCCGTACTGGTTCTCCTGGTCGATGTACTTGGCGGACTGGGTTTTGGCTGTCAAGGTCATGGGACCTCCTCTCCGGCGATGGGAGAGCAGCGCGGTTGGTTGCTCTCTGGTCTATGGGTAGTATAATGCCCATAGCCGGAGAATGTGCAATATATTTCGCTTCGAGGTTTCCATGGTCTTCGATCCCAAACATTTGCTGAGGTCCATATCGGGCAACGTGGTGAGGCATAGGCACGACCTGAAATGGAGCCAGCAGGAACTGGCCGACCGCTCCCAGGTGAGCCGGCGCATGATCGGGATGATCGAAAGCGGGGAGAGCAACGTCAGCCTGGCCACCCTGGGCCACATCGCCGCCGCCTTCAACCTCACCTTCTCTGAGCTGGTGAACGACCACGGCGAGCACCTGGGGCCGGACAAGGGGCTGCGGCTCTGGCAGGGCAGCCGCCCGGGCACCAAGGTGGACCTGCTCCAAAGCTTTCCCGCGGCCCGGACGGTGGAGCTCTGGAAGTGGACCATCGCCCCGGGCGACCGCTACCAGGGCGAGCCCGACCTTCCGGGCTACCGGGAGATGGTCTACGTGATCCGCGGGGAGCTGACCCTGGAACGGGAATCCGGCACCCAGGTGCTCAAGGCCGGGGAGTCCATCGCCTTCCCCTCGGACCGGCCCTACGCCTTCGCCAACCCCGGCAAGGGCAGCCTCAGCTTCACCCTGAACGTGGTGGCATAGTCGACCGCACCTCCTGGATCTGCCGGCGTTTCAGGTCGACCATGCGCTGGAAGGCGGCCTGTTCCGCGGCCGGGGCCAGCAGCCGCTCGGCCCGCCGCAGCTCCGGTTCCGGGTCATGGCCCTGGCCGGCCATGGTGGCGGCCCGGCGGATGAGGACGAACACCTTGGAGCAGAGGGCCCGGGGGTTGTCCGGATGCAGGAGCAGCAGGTGGTCCGCCAGCCATTCGGCCTGGTCCAGGTGGGCCAGCCGGTCCCGGTAGCCGAGGTGGGCGTTCTGCAGCCACTGGAAGCGCCATTCCATGTCAGACAGGCCGCAGTTGTAGTCGCTCTGGCCGACGCTCCGGGCGGCCTGGGCGGCCAGGCTGGCCTCCTGGTAGAGGCTCCAGGCCCGCTTCAGGTCGCCCTGCTTCTGGCTGGCCCGGCCCAGGGCGGCCAGACTGAACGCTTCCTGCATCCTCGCTTCGTAGAGCCAGGGGCGGTCCTTGAACGCGGCCCGGGCGTGGCGCACCGAGGCTTCGAACTCGCCCTCCAGGTAGCACAGCCGGGATTCGCCCAGGCCCGCCGGCTCCCAGGTCTGGCCCTGGGACAGGGCACTGTAGGTGCGGGCCTCTTTGAGGTGCGCCTCCAGGGCGGGCTCCAGGGGCTCCTCCACGTCGCCCATCTCGGCCCTGTCCAGCAGCCTGAAGGAGGAGAAGCAGGCCACCCGGGCCAGGGCGTAGGCCACGTCCGGCGTGCGGTAGCCGCCCTGCCAGGCTTCGGTGAGCACCCGGCGCGCCTGGTCCAGGTCGCCCAGGTAGCAGTAGCCGCGGCCCAGGGCGAGGTTGCCGGGGCCCAGGGCCGCCGGCCCCTGGCGGGCCATCTCTTCGCGGATCCGGTCCAGGCCCCTGCGCAGCTGGGCGCAGGCGGGGCGCAGGTCGTGGGCGGGGATCAGCCGCTCCACCCGCAGCCGGCTCTCCATGTCCCGGGCGTCCAGGGCGAAGCGCTGGGCCAGGGCGGCCTGGCGCTGGCTGCGCACGGACAGGCGGCTGGACCCTGCCAGAAAGCCGGTGCCCAGCAGCAGAGTGAGCCCCAGCGAGGCGGTCACGGTGGGGTGGCGGCGGATGAACCGGCGCAGGCCCCGGACCCACTGGCCCTGCTCCGCCAGCAGGCGCTCGCCGTCAAGGACCCGGCGCAGATCCTCGGCCAGCTCCCCGGCGCTGTGGTAGCGGTCCTGGGGCCGTTCCTCCAGGCAGCGGGCGATGATCACCCGGAGCCTCCGGGGCAGGGTGCCGGGCCCGGGGTCCACGCCCCGGCAGAGGGTGAGCACCGCCTGCAGAGTGACCCCCAGGGCGTAGATATCGCTGGCGGGGCCCAGGTCGGCGGAGGTCCCCTGCTGCAGCTCCGGGGCCAGGTACTCCGGCGTCCCCAGCACAACCTGGGTCTCGGTGTGGCCGTCCTCGGCCAGGTCCCTGGCCAGCCCGAAGTCCGCCACATAGGTGTTCCAGCCGCCCATGCCGTCGCTTTCCAGCAGGATGTTGGAGGGCTTCAGGTCGCGGTGGATCAGGTTGAGCCGGTGCGCGGCGTTGATGGCCTGAGCCACCGCGCAGAGGATCTCCACCGCCTCGGCCACCGCCAGGTCCGGGGCGGCCTGATGCAGGTTGGGTCCTGCCACCAGTTGCATGGCGATGACCGGCACTTCGCCCGAGGCGTCCACATCGTAGATCCGGCAGACATTGGGATGGGAGACCCGGGCCTGGAGCTGGGCCTCCCGCATGAAGCGCAGGATCGCCGTAGCCGAGGGCACGCTGAGGATCTTCAGGGCCACCCGCCGGCCCAGCAGGCCGTCCCAGGCCTCGAATACCTCGCCCATGCCGCCCTTGCCCAGGGGGGGGCCCAGCCGGTAGCGGCCCAGCGCCTTGGCGCCGGGCCCGGCCCAGGGGGGGACTGATTTGATTGGGTTTGGCGTCGTAATGGGCGGCACGGGATCCTGAGGGGTTGGCGCTCCCTGGAAAAGGAGGCAATTAATAAACCATTGCCCCATGGAGCCCAAAAGTTCCCCGCTCAATCCGCCCGCACGTCCACCTGGTTGTCGTAGAAGGTACTTCCGCCGCCCTGGTCGGTGAGCCGCTGGGAGGTGAGGGCGTTGACGGTGCGGTCGCCGGGGGCGAAAGTGCTCCACCACACCCCCTCGGCCACCACCACCCCCGACGGCACCTTGGGGCTGACCGAGAGCAGGAAGCGGACCTCGCCCAGGTCGTTGCAGGCGGTCACCGGCTGCCCGTCCCGGAAACCCCGGCTGCCGGCGTCGTCCGGGTTCATGAGCAGGCGCATGCCGCCCTGGCGCCGGCGCAGGTCGTCCCGCTCCTGGAAGGAGGAGTTGAGGCCGAGCAGGGCCGGGGCGGTCATGAGGGAGAACGGCAGCTCGTCGTCCTCGGCGTGCCGGGGCAGGTAGCAGGGCAGGGGCGGGTCCAGCAGGGGATTGCGCAGCTCGATCCGGCCCGAGGGCGTGGCCCAGCCATTGGCGGCGGGCCGCAGCTCCACGGCGGGGCCGGCGGCCAGGGCGGCCGGGTCCAGGCCGGCCCGCACCGGGCTGGGCAGGCTGAGCAGGTGGTCGATGAGGTCGTCGGCGCTCTGCCGGAAGAACGGTTCCTGGAAGCCCATGGCCTCGGCCAGCAGCTGGAACACCTCCCAGTTGGAGCGGCTCTCCGCCACCGGCGGGATGGCGGCCCGCACCCGCTGCACGCAGTAGCTGCCGTAGGACCGGTAGAGGTCGCTGTGCTCCAGGGAGGAGGTGGCCGGCAGCACCAGGTCGGCGTGGCGCGCGGTGTCGGTGAGGAAGCGCTCGTGCACCACGGTGAACAGGTCCGGGCGGTCCAGGCCGCGCAGCACGGCGTTCTGGTCCGGCGCCACCGCGGCGGGGTTGGAGTGGTAGACGTAGAGGCCCATGACCCTCGGCCCGTCCAGGTTCTCCAGGGTGTGGCCCAGGCGGTTCATGTTGACCAGGCGCACCGGCCCGGGCAGGAAATCCTCCCGGGTCACCTGGCTCAGATCGAACCCGCCGCCGTTGCTGACCCCGGCGAAGGCGCCGCCGCCGGGGCGGCCCCAGGCGCCCACCACCGCCGGGAGGCAGGTGATGGCGCGGATGTTCATGGCGCCGTTGCCGTAGCGGGACAGCCCGCTGCCCACGAGGATGTACGGCGCCCGGGCCTGGCCGTAGGCCCGGGCCAGTTCCTCCAGGGCCGGCACCGGCAGGCCGGTGAGGGCCGCCACCCGCTCCGGGGGGTAATGGGGCAGCACCTGGGCCGCCAGTTCCGGGAAGCCCTGGACCTGGGCCTCGATGAAGGCGGTGTCCTGCAGCCCGTCCCGCACCAGCAGGTGCATGATGCCCAGGGCCAGGGCGCCGTCGCTGCCAGGGCGCACCAGGAAGGTCCGGTCGGCCACCGCGGCCGTGGGGGTCTCGTAGGTGTCGATCAGCCAGACCCGGGCGCCGGCCCGGCGGGCCTCGCGCACCCACTGCAGGGCGTGCAGGTTGGTGGCCAGGGCGTTGATCCCCCAGAGCAGCACCAGGTCGCTCTGGCGCACAGTGTCCGGCGGCACCGCCGGGGTCTGGCCCATGACCGCCGCCCAGCCCGCGGCCTTGGCCGGCGAGCAGATGGTCCGGTCCAGGCGGGAGGCGCCCAGGCGGTGGAAGAACGGGTGGCCGGCGTTGCGCTGGATCAGGCCCATGGTGCCGGCATAGGAGTAGGGCAGGATCGCCTGGGCCCCGTGCTCGGCGATGATGGCCCGCCATCGTTCGGCGATGCGCTGGATGGCCTCGGCCCACGGGATGGGCGCGAATTCGCCGCTGCCCTTGGGGCCGGTGGCCAGCAGCGGGGTGGTGAGCCGGCGCGGGGAGTGCACCGTTTCCTGGTACTGGGCCATCTTGGGGCAGAGGGTGCCCCGGCTGTAAGGATGCTCCGGGTCGCCCTTGACCGCGACCGCCCGGCCGTCGGCCACCTCCACCAGCATTCCGCAGGAGTCGGGGCAGTCGTAGGGGCAGACGGAACGGTGGAGGGACATGACCCATTATGATCGGAATTCCATGGGGATTCTTGACAACCGACACGTAGATACTAGTATCTATGTTGGAGGCTGAACCATGCCCCTAACCAAGGACTCTCCCGAATACCCGGTCAAACTCTTCCGCCACGGCGGCAGCCAGGCCGCGCGGCTGCCCAAGGAACTGCGCATCGACGCCGCCGAGGCCATCGGCTATCGGGATGGCGATGAGGTGATCCTCCGTGCCGCGCCGGTGCTCGCCTGGCCCAAGGGCTACTGGGAGAGCTTCGGTCCGGTGGGCGAGGACTTCGTCGCGCCCGAGCCGCTCCCGCCCACGCCGCACCGGGACACCGTGCTGGAGGGCCTGTGAAGTTCCTGCTGGACACGGATACCTGCATCTTCGCCCTTCGGCACCGGCCCGAAGTCCACTCCCATTTCGCGGCCGTGGCTCCGGATGATGTGGCCGTCAGCGCCATGAACGAGGCCGAGCTCTGGCACGGCGCGCTCAACAGCCGGGATCCCCAACGGCACACCAGGGATGTACAGGCGTTCCTGGCCCCCATCCGGGTGCTGCCGTTCGACGGCGAGGCGGCCAGGGAGCACGCGCGCCTGCGCATGGCCCTCCGGAACATGCCCATCGGCGAGCGCGACCTGGTGATCGCCAGCGTGGCCCTGGCCCACAGGCTCACGGTGGTCACTCACAACCTGGGGGAATTCGGCCGGGTCCCCGGGCTCACGACAGCCGACTGGGCTGCCTCGTAGCCTCCAAGGCAGCCGGGAACGGCCCCAGGGCCCGCTCGAAGATGCCCAGGGAATAGGCGATGGTCAGCCCGTAGTTGGTGATGGGCACGCCGGCCTCCCGGCAGCGGTGGATGCGGGAGAGCATCTCCCGGCGGTTGCCGGTGCAGTTGCCGCAATGCACCACCAGCTGGTACGGGCTCGGGTCGGCGGGGAAGTCCCGGCCCTGGACGCTGGTGAATTCAAGCCTGGCGCCCACGTACTGGGTGAGCCAGCGGGGGATCTTGACCCGGCCGATATCCTCGCCCACCGGGTGGTGGCTGCAGGTCTCGGCCATGAGCACCCGGTCGCCGCCCTTGAGCCGTTCGATGCCCAGCGCGCCGCGCGCCTGCTCGGCCAGATCGCCCTGGAACCGGCTCATGAGGATGGAGAAGGAGGTCATGGGCACAGAGGCCGGCACGTCGGCGGCCACTTTGAGGAAGGCCTGGGAATCGGTCACCACCAGCGCGGGCGGGCGCTTGAGCCGGTCCAGGGCGGCGGCCAGCTCACGCTCCTGCACCACCAGGGTCATGGCCTCGCCGTCCAGCAGGTCGCGGATGGCCATGACCTGGGGCAGGATCAGCCGGCCCTTGGGCGCTTCCTTGTCGATGGGCACCACCAGCACCGCCAGCTCCCCGGGCGGCACCAGGTCGGCCACCAGCCGGCGGTTGTCGAAGAAGTCGGCCGGGGCCAGGGCCAGCAGGGCTTCGCGCAGATCCAGGATGCCGGTGCCCTTCAGGGCGCTCACCGCCACCTGGGGCACGCCCAGGTCTGCCGCGGCCGGCAGGCCCAGGTCCGCCTTGTTGCGCACCACCAGGGCCGGCACCTGGCGCGCCCGCAGCTGCTCCAGCAGCCCGGTCTCGAAATCGCCCCAGGCGCCGTCGGTGACGATCACCCCCAGGTCCACCCGGTCCAGCACCAGGCGGGTGCGTTCCATGCGCAGCTCGCCCAGGGCGCCTTCGTCGTCCACCCCGGCGGTGTCCACGAACAGCACCGGGCCCAGGGGCAGCAGTTCCATGGGCTTTTCCACCGGGTCGGTGGTGGTGCCGGCCTGGGCTGACACGATGCTCACCGCCTGGCGGGTGATGGCGTTGAGCAGCGAGGACTTGCCCACGTTCCGCCGGCCGAACAGGCCGATGTGCAGGCGGAGCGATCGGGGGGCGGGCTGCATGCTCATTTTCTCCATCCCAGCCGGCCCACGGCCTCGGGGCTGGTGAGCTGGTCGAACTGTTCGGCGCTGATCAGGCCGGAGGCCACCACGGTTTCCTTGAAGCCCCGGCCGGTGCGGCGGGCCTCGGCGGAAAGGCGAGCGGCCTGGTCGTAGCCGATGAGCGGCAGCAGGGCGGTGGCGGCGGCGGTGCCGTTCTCCACCTGGGCCCGGCAGCGGGGCTCGTCGGCGCTGAGGCCGAGCACGCAGTGGCGGCGCAGGATGTCGCAGCCCCGGGCCAGCAGGTCCAGGCTCTCCAGCAGGCTGTGGGCCACCAGCGGCATGAAGGGGTTCAGCTCCAGGGAGCCCATGGCCACGGCCATGCACAGCGCCTGGTCGTGGGCCATGGCCATGATGGCGGCCTGGGTGACCGCCTCGGGGATGACCGGGTTCACCTTGCCGGGCATGATCGAACTGCCGGCCTGGCGCGGCGGCAGCCGCAGCTCGCCCAGGCCCGCCTCGGGGCCGCTGGAGAGCAGGCGCAGATCGGAGCAGAGCTTGATCAGGGTGGTGGCCAGGGCCTTCAGCAGCCCCGAGACTTCCGCGAAGGTGTCCAGGTTCTGGGTGGCCTCCACCAGGTTCTCGGCCCGGGCCAGGCCCAGCCCGGTGATCTCGCGCAGCTCCTCCACCACCCGGAAGATGTAGGCGGTGGGCGCGGCCAGCCCGGTGCCGATGGCGGTGCCGCCCAGGTTCACCACCCGCAGCCGCTCTTCGCTCTTGGCCAGGCGCCAGCGGTCGCGGTTGAGCGCCTCGGCGTAGGCGCCCATGCTCCGGCCCAGGGTGGTGAGCACGGCGTCCTGGCCTTCGGTGCGGGCCACCTTCACCACGTGGGCCAGAGCCTTCTCCTGGTCCTGGAAGGCCTCCTGCAGGGCCAGCACCTTGCGCTCCAGCTCGCGCAGGCCGGCGATGGCGGCCACCCGCAGGGCGGTGGGGAAGGTGTCGTTGGTGCTCTGGTGCAGGTTGAGATCGTCAAGCGGGGAGACCCGCGCATAATCGCCCGGGGCCGCGCCCAGCAGCTCCAGGGCGCGGTTGGCCAGGACCTCGTTCACGTTCATGTTGGTGGAGGTGCCGGCGCCGCCCTGGAGGGCGTCCACCCGGATCTCCGGGGCCAGGGCGCCGTCCAGCAGCTCCCGGCAGGCCCGCTCCATGGCGTCGGCCTTGGCCCCGTCCGGGAAGAAGCCCAGCTGGCGGTTGCTGCGCAGCGCCGCCAGCTTCACCGCGCCGAAGGCCCGGGCCAGGGCGGGGTGCACCGGCTGGCCCAGCAGCGGGAAGTTGTCCAGGGCCCGGGCGGTGTGGATGCCGTACCGGGCCGAAGCCGGCAGCGCCATGGCCCCCAGGGAGTCCTGCTCCTGGCGCCGGGCTTTGTCATCGGGATCGCTGGCCATGGGCTCCCTGAGAAGCTGTCTCCTGAAATATAGCGTCCTCAGGGCTGGGAACTTTCAGAAGACTCTGACAAATGTCACAAGTGGCCGGGGCGCCGGCCCGGGCCGGGGGCGTGGTGGTTAACTGGACAGGTATCCATGGGTCGAAGGAGCGCTGGCATGTCTGACTACCGGATCAAGGAACATCCCATCCTGGCGGTGCCGCCCGAGCCTTCGGTCGGGTTCACCTGGCGGGGCGCGCCGCTGCTGGCGCGGGAGGGCGAGACCATCGCCTCGGCCCTGTTCGCCAACGGGGTGCGGGTGTTCGGCCACCACCCCAAGGACGGCGCGCCCCAGGGCATCTTCTGCGCCAACGGCCAGTGCGCCCAGTGCGCGGTCATCGCCGACGGGCTGTCGGTGAAGTCCTGCATGGTCCCGGTCCTGGAGGGCATGGCGGTGGAGCCGCTGGAGGGCAAGTCCCAGCTGCCGGAAGTGGACGAACGGGACGTGGCGTTCCGCGCCATCGAGACGCTGGATGTTGAATGCCTCATTCTGGGTGGCGGCCCCGCCGGTTTATCGGCGGCCATCGAGCTGGCCAAGGCCGGGGTCGGGGTGATCCTGGTGGACGACAAGGCCAGCCTGGGCGGCAAGCTGGTCCTGCAGACCCACAAGTTCTTCGGCTCCATCGACGCCTGCCACGCCGGCACCCGCGGCATGGACATCGGCGCCAGGCTGGAGCAGGAGCTGCGCCACTACGAGAACGTGCGCATCTGGAACAACAGCAACGCCCTGGCGGTGTTCTCCGACCGCAAGGTGGGCATCCTGCGCGACGGCCACTACTTCCTGGTGGCGCCCCAGGTGCTGCTGGTGGCCACCGGCGCCCGGGAGAAATCCCTGGTGTTCAAGGGCAACACCCTTCCGGGCGTTTACGGCGCCGGGGCCTTCCAGACCCTGGTGAACCGCGACATGGTCCGGCCCACCGAGCGCCTGTTCATCATCGGCGGCGGCAACGTCGGCCTCATCGCCGGATACCACGCCCTGCAGGCGGGCATCGAGGTGGTGGGCCTGTGCGAGGCGCTGCCCGCATGCGGCGGCTACAAGGTGCACAGGGACAAGCTGGCGCGCATGGGCGTGCCCATCTACACCTCGCACACGGTGCTCTCCGCCAACGGCAGCGAGGAAGTGGAGTCGGTGACCATCGCCCAGCTGGACAGCGCCTGGCGGCCGGTGGCCGGCACCGAGCGCACCTTCAAGTGCGACACCGTGCTGGTGGCGGTGGGGCTGGAGTCGGTGAACGAGTTCTACCTCAAGGCCAGGGAGTTCGGCCTGCCGGTGTTCGCCGCCGGCGACGCCGAGGAGATCGCCGAGGCCTCGGCGGCCATGTTCACCGGCAAGATCCGGGGCCTGGAGATCGCCAGATCCCTGGGCCGGGATGTGGGCGAAGTGCCGCCCGAGTGGCACCGCACCGCGGCCGTGCTCAAGGCCCGTCCCGGCGCCACCATCACCGAGGAGATCCCCGAGCAGGAGGAGGGGGTGTTCCCGGTGTTCCACTGCAGCCAGGAGATCCCCTGCAATCCATGCACGAGCATCTGCCCCCAGGGCGCCATCCAGATCGAGGGCGGCGACATCCTCGGGGTGCCCACCTTCAATGAGCAGGACTGCATCGCCTGCGAGCAGTGCGTGGCCATCTGCCCCGGGCTGGCCGTGACCCTGGTGGACTACCGCAAGCAGGTGGGCGAGGCGCTGGTCTCGATCCCCTACGAGTTCCCCATCGACACCCTGGAAGTGGGCCAGAGCGTCACCGTGCTGGACACCCTCGGCCAGGTGCTGGGCAACGTGCCGGTGGTCAAGACCCGCGCCCCCAAGTTCGCCGACCACGCGGTGCTGGTGAAGGTCCGGGCGCCTTTGTCCATCGCCAAGCAGATCGCCGGCATCAGGGTGCAGCAGCCCTTCGTGGGCGAGGCCATGCCCGAGACGGTGCGCAGGCTGGAGGACGACGAGATCGTGTGCCGCTGCGAGCGGGTGAGCGCGGGCGAGATCCGCGCGCGGATCCGGGCCGGGGTGCGCGACCTGAACGAGCTCAAGGGCGCCACCCGCGCCGGCATGGGGGCCTGCGGCGGCAAGACCTGCCCCAGCCTCATCGCCCGGCTGTTCCGGGAGGAGGGCGTGCCGCCCTCGGAGATCACCGAGCTGACCCGCCGGCCCATCTTCATGGAGGTGCCCATGGGCGCCTTCGCCGGCCTGGTCACGGGCGAGGGCCCGGTGCGCGATGTGGCCAAGACCCACGCAGTGAGCGCCTTCCAGGGAGGTTTGTGATGACCACCGTTTATGACGCCATCGTCATCGGCGCCGGCAGCATCGGCATGCCCTCCGCCATGTACCTCGCCGAAAAGGGTCTGAAGGTGCTGTGCCTGGACCAGTTCCCCTCCAGCGGCCAGGGCAGCAACAAGTGTGCCCTGGGCGGCATCCGCGCCACCCATTCGGCCCCCGGCAAGATCCGGCTCTGCCTGGATTCCCTGGTGGTGTTCTCTCAATGGGAAGAGACCCACGGCTACAACCTCGAGTGGTACAAGGGCGGCTACGTGTTCGTGGCCTACCGGCCGCACGAAGAGAAGCTGCTCAAGGACCTGCTGGTGATCCAGAAGCGGGCCGGGCTGAACATCGACTGGCTGGACAAGGACGACCTGCTCAAGGTGAGCCCGGGATTGCGCCAGGAGGGCCTCCTGGGCGGGACCCTGTCCCCCGAGGACGGCTCCGCCTCGCCCATGCGCAGCAACCTGGCCTTCAAGGCCCGGGCCGAGCAGCTGGGGGTGGCCTTCGGCTTCAACGAGCGGGTGACCAACATCATGCGCCGCAAGGGCAAGGTGGTGGGCGTGCGCACCGACAAGGGCGGCTTCGCCACCGGCTGTGTCATCAACGCCGCCGGCCCCTGGGCCCGGGCCGTGGCCCAGGCCGGCGGGCTGGACGCCAAGGTGGCGCCGGACTGCCACGAGGGCGGCATCACCGAGCCGGTGGCGCCGTTCCTGGACCCCATGGTGGTGGATATCCGCCCCGCCCCGGGCTCGGCCAACTTCTACTTCTACCAGCACCGGCCAGGGCAGGTGATCTTCTGCTACACCCCCAACCCGGCCATCGTCGGCTCCGACCGGCGCGAGACGTCGGCCTACCTGCCCATGATCGCCCGGCGGATGGTTGACCTCATGCCCAAGCTGGGCAACCTGAAGATCCGCCGCACCTGGCGCGGGCTCTACCCCATGACCCCGGACGGCTCGCCCATCATCGGCCGCTCCCCGGAACTGGAGGGCTACATCGACGCCATCGGCATGTGCGGCCAGGGCTATATGCTCGGGCCGGGCGTGGGCGCCCTGGTGGCGCGCATCGTCACCGGCGAGCTGCGGCCCGGCGACGCGGCCATCCTCGAGGAGATGAGCCCCAGCCGGGTGTTCGGCGGCGCGGAGGCGCTCACGTAGCTTCCATCACCCCGCGCACCATCTTCACCAGGTCCTGGGCCCGGTACGGCTTCTGCAGGAAGCCGGCCAGGCCCTTGCCGTCGAACCGGTTCACCGCCTCCATCTCGTTGAAGCCGCTGCTGAGGATGACCGGGACCATGCAGCCCTCCTGGCGCATGGCCAGGAAGGTCTCCTCGCCGTCCAGGTGCGGCATGGTCAGGTCCATGAGCACCAGGCAGATCTCGGGCCCGTGCCGGCGCAGCAGCTTGAGCGCCTCCAGGCCGTCCTCCGCCTGGAGGGCGCGAAAGCCGATCAGGCCGAGGATGCCCACGGCCATGGCCCGGATGCTCTCCTCGTCGTCCACCACCAGCACCGTGCCCGAGCCGCG
>Ga0302320_10016464_pt1 | contig 15093 bp, 16 predicted proteins | sample Bog_T0_3_FD_202130 | JGI IMG/M metagenome (GOLD analysis project Ga0302320, IMG submission 202130) | Peat permafrost microbial communities from Stordalen Mire near Abisko, Sweden - Bog_T0_3 | ecosystem: Environmental > Terrestrial > Soil > Wetlands > Peat | place: Sweden: Abisko, Stordalen Mire... | reverse complement strand
CACATCTCGATCATCTGGTATCCCGCGCCTGCAATCTGATGCAGGGTGCCTTCGAAATCCTTTCCGATCGACTCGCGAAGCGGATAGGTCTGGCACCCAAGGGGCATTCCCAGAGGGCTCGCCTCGATCTTCATCGCCGACGCGGCGATGCACAAGGCGCCGCCATAAAGAAACTGCCTTCTTGAAATTGTCTGCACGTCGATTCACTTCCTAGATGGATTGGGGATCCCAACCCTTTCGGTATTCGCGGGACAAATACTTGTTGGCTTCCGCTACGTTGGTGATTTTCCGTGACTCACTGTCGTACAGCAATTTCTTGCCCGTGCGCAGGGCGACGGAGTACAAGTTGACGGCCTCTGAAATGGGGCCGGCGTTCAAGAAACTCGAAGGCGATTGCGGTCTGCCCCGGACGGCGGCAATCCACTGGCGCACGCCTGGGGAAGCTCCGCCCTGCTCTTGTTGCTTGCGGGCAGGCGCAGCCGGCTGCTTGCGCATCCTTCTTTCGGGAATTAACCGCGGGTCCTCAATCTGAAAGCCCGCCAGGATCTTTCCCTTGCTGCCGACAAACATCATGCCCTCGATTGGAAGTTCCTTGTTATCGATTTCCAACTCGGGCGGCGTGGGGGGCCGCATTCCGCCGTCATACCAGATGAGATCCACCGCCGGCCTTCTTCCGCTGGCCGGATACTTGAAGCGGACCGTGCAGGCCGTAGGGAAGGAAAAGTCATTGTTCACTTTGAACGGAACACTACCGTTGAACGCGCAAGTGTGACTGAGCACGGGCTCGACACTGGTGGGTGACCCCAGTTCGAGGGCATTGAAGACCGTCCACAGGCTGTAATGGCCCATATCCGCCATGCAGCCGCCTCCGAAGTCATACCATCCGCGAAATACCATGTGGGTGTAGTCGGGCGAATAGGGACGGTCGGCCTCCGGACCGAGCCACAAATCCCAGTCAAAGCCTTCCGGAATGGGAGGGGCGGCGGTGGGGAGACTGGTGTACTGCGGCCACACGGGACGGTTGGTCCAGTTATGGATTTCACGCAGAGCGCCGATAGCGCCACCGTTGATCCAGGCCATCACCTGGTCCATCGATCCGTTGGCGTCCCACGGCATGAAGTGCGTGGCAACGCCCTTTTCGCGGGCGGTGTCGATCACCAGCCTGGCTTCCTCCAATCGATTGGCGATGGGCTTATGCATGATCACATGCTTTCCCCTCTTCATGCAGGCGATGCTGATGACGCCGTGAAGATGGTCCGGGGTCATGATTTTGACGGCATCGACTTCCTTTTCCTTGCCCAGCAGCTCGCGAAAGTCGGCATAGGAAGAGCAGCCCTTGAATGTGCCGCCAGGCCGTTGGGCTGCGTAGTAGGACTCCACGAAGTCTTTGGCGACGTCGCGGCCACCCGGAATCGTCCCCTCGGTTCCCGCCCTCCAGTCCGGCTTCCCAATGGCGCTTCGCATGCCTTCGAGAAGGTAGGTTTTTCCCCAGTCCCTGTATCCAATTGCGTGCTTGGAAGGGTCGCATACGGCGACAATCTGGATCTCCGGGATGGAAATCAATTTTGTCATCTCGCGGAGACCCTCCGTGCCTGTGCCGATGTGAGCCAAGGTGATTTTGTCGCTGGGCGGGACAACCCCGGTCCCACCCAGTACATGTCTTGGCACAATGGTGAAACAAGCCGATGCGGCTGCGGATTCGAGAAACTTGCGGCGATTCATCAAATTTGTCATCTTTCTGCCTCGTGTCGGAGCTGCCAAGGCCGTGTGCGGCCAGTCCTCAATGACCGGCCACCGAATACTCTCTCTGGGCGCAATAAGAGACGCGTCGGAAACCTGCCCTTGGGCTGCAACCGATGCATGCGTGCAACTCGCGAGATTTACGCCGGGATTTCCATGATCCAATTCCCGACGACCAAGAATACAATCCTGGTCGCCCCTGAGCGCAACTGCGAGCCGGATTATTCGCGAAGTATTGGATCAATCAGTCCGACATGGGACATCAAGCGGAATCCATCGAGTGCTCCAGGGAACGCTTCACGAAGCTCCCAGCCAGATCAGGAACGCTAAATCCCTGGGTTCCGGGTGTTTGACCGGCTAACCAACCGGAAGACTGGTCGGTTAACATCTCCCTTACTTCCCAGCCGCGGCGCTGCGCGTCGGAGAGCGAAAGCTTTTCGTCGCGCTAAAATCCCTCTATGCCCGCTACAACGCCCGCTCTTGATGTTTCGGCCAAGTACGAGCCCGTCATCGGACTCGAAGTGCACGTTCAGCTGCTCACGGCCAGCAAGGCTTTCTGCGGTTGCGCCAACCATTTTGGGTCGGAGCCGAATACCAACATCTGCCCGGTTTGCCTGGGGCTGCCGGGGGCGCTGCCGGTGCTGAACGCGAAGGCCGTCGAGTTTGCCACGCTGGCCGCCCTGGCCATCAACTGCCAGGTCCGCGAGCGCTCCATCTTCGCGCGCAAAAACTATTTCTACCCCGACCTGCCCAAGGGCTACCAGATTTCGCAGTACGACAAGCCGATTGCGGAGCATGGGTGGATCGATGTTCCGACCGCCGACGGGACAATGAAACGCATTGGCGTGACGCGGCTGCACATGGAAGAAGACGCAGGCAAGAGCCTGCACGATGGATTCCCCGACTCGGCGACGCGCACCTATCTCGACCTGAACCGCTGCGGGACGCCGCTGATCGAGATCGTCTCCGAGCCCGACATCCGCTCGGCAGAAGAGGCCTTCGAATACCTGACGCGTCTCAAGGAGATCCTGCTTTACACGGGTGTCTCCGACTGCAACATGGAGGAGGGGTCGCTGCGCTGCGACGCCAATGTGAGCGTGCGGCTGAAGGGCGCGGAGCGCTTCGGGACCAAGGCGGAAGTGAAAAACGTGAACAGCTTCCGCTTTGTGCGCGCGGCGCTGGAATATGAGATCGAGCGGCAGATTGAGGTGATCGAAGCGGGCGGGCGGGTGACGCAGGAGAGCCGGCTGTGGAACGCAAACGAGGGGCGCACGTTTTCGATGCGGTCGAAGGAACAAGCGCACGACTATCGCTACTTCCCCGAGCCGGACCTGCCGCCGCTGGTGGTTTCTGCCGATTTCCTGACGGAAACGAAGAAAAAGCTCCCCGAGCTTCCTGAGGCGCGGCGGGCGCGGATGATTGCCGAGTACGAACTGAACACGCAGGACGCCGCCACGCTGACCGCGAGCCGCGAGTTTGCCGACCGCTTTGAGGCTGCCGCACGCACTGCGCGCAACCCGCGCCGGGTGGCCAATGTGCTGCTGAGCGAGGTAGGCGGACGCCTCAAGGCCCTCAATCTCGAACAGGAGCAGTCGCCGGTGTCGATGGCCGGCATTGTTCAAGCCGCCGACCTGCTCGACGAGGGCAAGATCAGTTCCAAACAGATGAAGCAACTGTTCGACGTTTGCTTTGAGAGGGGTGAGGATTTTGCCGCCGTCTACGAGCGGGAGAAGCCGGAGCAGATTACCGATGCATCGGCCATTGAAGCCATGATCGACGAGGTGATCGCGGCCAACCCCAGGCAGGTGGAGCAGTACCGCGGGGGCAAGAAGACGATGGCCGGCTTCTTTGTGGGGCAGGTGATGAAAGCGTCGAAGGGCCAGGCGAACCCGGTCCTGCTGAACGAACTGGTGGCGAAGAAGCTGGAAGGGTAATAACGTCAGCTTTTCAGGCGCGCGTCGAACGGAAAAACAAAGCTGGCATCGATGCGAAAATGCCCGGCGTCCGCGTGCAGCGGATTCAGCAAGTGGTTGGCCGTCTCGGGAACAAGTGCACTGGGAACGCGGAGAAGAGCGGAACTCCCCGCTTCCAACCATGCCGATCCCAGCTCGCGCGTAATCTCCACTCGATCAGGCCAGGCGTGGTCAAGCCCGGCGATTTCAATCGTGTCGAAGGGTAAATCGGGGCCGGCCACCTTGAGCAGCGTAAAGGACGGTGGGATGTCGTTGGCGCCGGTATGCACGCAAGTCTCAAGCAGAGCGCCTGCTGGCGACTCGGCGAGATACACCACAGGAACCCCCGCATGATGCCAGCGCCCGGCAAAGAAGATTCCACCCCGCCCGCTCAACTCCAGATGCCGGCTGACGCGCCAGAGAATCATTCAGGGCCTCAGATGAAGTAGCCTTCATCGATCTGGCCCAGCAGTTCCTCGACGATGCGCGCGCCGGTGTCCGTCTTGAGCAGCGAAATTGGAGTCCGGGCATTGAGGCGGGGATTTGGACGACGCAGCCACTGGAGTGCGCGTTCGCGGCTTTCGTACACACCTTCGGCTGCACAGAGAACTCGCAGAGCGCGGATCACCCGGTCAGACTCCTCAATAGTCAGCCGCTCGTTCCGTGAGCGGCGATGCTGCAATGTGCGCGCCGGAATGATCACCGAGTGAACCTCGTCCCGGCTCAAACCCATGTCGAAGAGGCGCTGAATCACCGGCGGATCAAGCTGACGCTCGATGATCCCCAGAACGGCCGCCTCCGTCATCGGCGGTTCAACCCCGAGCCAGTCCCCGATCAGTGCGGATGCGGAGTTCATTACTGCACCTCTGCTACATTATGCCACAAAGGAACAGGCAAATTGTACTTTTCTGCTGATTGCCCCCCCTACTTCAGTTTCAGCTCGGCTTCGAAGTCCTTGCGCGCGTCCCACTGGCTGACCGTCTTGACGGCGCTTTTGTGGCCTGCTTTTTCAGCCCAAAGCTCGTGGTCTTCGGCCATGTCCACCTGGGTGAAGCGGAATCTGCCGGTGGGGTCGGAGCTGAAGCTGCGAATCACCTTGGTCTTCAGGTCCTTTAGAAAGACGGTGGCGCCGGAGACCGGGGTGGAAGCGGCGTCGATCACGGTGCCGTTAACCACCCGCTGGCCGATGTTCTGGGCATGGGCCAATGGCGGAGCGATCAGGCCGCCCACCAGCCCCGCGGGGACCATCCCCGCCGCACACACCGCAAACGTTGCCGCGGCCAGCACACTCGCACGTCGAAGCCTCACTCGTCCTCCTCTTCCTCATCCAACGGTTCGTCGTCTTCCAGCAGGTCGCCGCCAACCCGCGCCAACTCCAGCGGTTCTACGCCGACCACCTCGTACTCGGTGCCGCACTCCTCGCAGGCGACCACATCCCCTTCTTCGACTTCGTCCAATTCAACATCCAGATCATTCTCGCATTCCGGGCAGCTGGGCATGGCAGCCTCCTCTCTTTCCGTGGCGTTTCATCTAGTAGGATGACGAACCCTTGCGGCACGACAACGCTATTCTTTGGGAGAAACGGCAAAAGGTCAAGGGGCACGCCCCGCTGCCTGACCCCAGACTCCCAACATAGGAGAATACCTCATGCATTTCCTCCTGTCCGATCAGGCACCGCGGACTTGAGCCCGCGGCCTCGCTTTGCCCTTCCGTGCATCACGCGACCCCTGATTTGCGCACGGACGCCGCTCTGGCGGCTCCGGCGGGGGCTCGCCCGGCTATCGGCAGCGCGCTCCAGACTTTTGAGCCCACTCGCATAGAACAGACGATAAAAACGCCGGTTGGTTTCGGCGCGGGCAGCACTCTTTCCGACATGGAACGGGATTTACCGCCGGGCCAGGGCGCAAGTGCCGCCAAGGAGTGCATGGCGGCCTGGCGGTCGTCCCGCAATGGGACTTCGGCAACTCGCCGCAGCCGCAGACACTCGTTGCCGGCCGGCAACGGTTGTCTCCATGACATTCGGGCCCCCAGCGTTTACCCTGAGGACAGCGATGCCCCGCCTTGGCGCCAGCCCGTTCTCTTTCCCCGACTTCCGCGGAGCCACGCGCCTGCTGGTGCTCGGCAACCTGGCGGCGTTCTTTTTCCTGCAGCTGGAGGAGACCGTGTTTCCCCGGGCGGCGGGGGAACTGATTCTGTACCTGAGCTTTCTGCCCTACCAGTTTCTGCACGGCGCGCTTTGGCAGCCCGTCACCTACAGCTTCATTCACCTTGGCCTGTTTGGAACGCTTTTGGAGTTGCTTTCGCTGTGGTTCCTGGCGGGGTTTCTGGAGCAGATGCACAGCGAGAGCTGGGTGCTGGGGCTCTACGCGGCATCGGTGCTGGGCACGGCGGCGGCGGCCATGGCCATCTACGCGGTCAGCGGCACGCTCGGGCTTCCGCTCACCACCATCCCTCTCTACGGCTGCTTCGGCGGCATCTTCGGCCTGCTGGTGGCCATCGGCACGCTTTATGGCGAGATGGAGTTCCTGCTTTTTTTCACGATCGGCATCAAGGCGCGGTACATGGCCATTCTTTATGGCCTGATCGCCATCGCCATGCTGTTTGGCTCGCTGCGCATGTACGCGTTTGCGCAGCTGGGCGGAGCGCTGGCGGGGGTGCTGTTCCTGCGCATGGCGCCGCGCCGTGGCCTCAACTTCGCATTCAGCGAGCGGTGGTACGGGCTGCGCAACCGCTATTACCGGTGGAAGCGGCGGCGGGCGGCGCGCAAGTTCGAGGTGTACATGCGCTCCCAGGGCCGGACGGTGCGGTTCGACGGCAACGGCAAACCGCTGGACGATGACCCGAACGACAAGAAGCGGTGGAACTAGGCAAAGCTGACCCACGCTCCGCAAAAGAGCTGTTCGCTCCCTTTGTGCCCGCGCTGTCTATTCTCGCAGCGGGTGCGATGTTAGACTTTCTTGCGTCCCGGTTCGAGGCAGATTGGCGGGCCTTCTGGAGGCAAAGTGAAGAGAGCGCAGCTGCGACTAAATGTGCTAATGGTTGTATTCTTCCTTCTTGCCCTGGTGGGGATGGCACTCCTCTTTCCCTGCTTCTACACGGTCCTGAAGGACTTCGCGAGCCTATTTGCCACAATTGCTGCAGCTTACCTCGCGTACTGTTTCCAAAGAAGGCAAGCGTTTCTGTCTTCATTAAGGGATTTGTGGCACAAAATAATTGCAGTCAAGGGGGAATTGGTTCAATATACCTTGAATCCCAGCCCAACTCAGCAGACGTTCGGCGATACCCATGAGTCAATCTCAACAGCAATTGACGTGGTCCGCGCAACTTATCGGAATGTTGGTGAAAGCAAGGACTCGCATGGACTCTACCCGTTCGAGCCGCTCAAGGATATGAGAAGGGCCCTGGTTGGCCTGGGTTTCGAGAATGTGACACCAGAAAAGCAGAAGGAAGCGCGTGACAAAATAATTCAGGCATGGAATGCATTCCGCTGGAGCTTCCTGCGTGAATTCTCAGCCCCAGAACCGACCTTCCCCATCACAGACCACGACGCGCGTGACCCCAGACGTTAATCGAGGAAGCCACGCTGACACTCTGAGGCGAAAGGGTAAAATCTTCCTGAAATGTCCACAAAATTAGCCTTCCTTTTCCCGGGACAGGGTTCGCAGGCCGTCGGCATGGGCCGCGACCTGGCCGATCGCTTCCCTATTGCCGCCCAGACCTTTGCCGAGGCCGACGAGGCGCTCGGATTCCCAATTTCAAAACTGATTTTCGAAGGACCGAGCGAAGACCTGAAGCTGACGGAAAACACCCAGCCGGCCATTCTGACGGTGAGCGTGGCGGCGTGGCGGGTGCTGGCGGAGCATGGGGTTCATCCAGCGCTGGCGGCGGGGCACTCGCTGGGGGAGTGGTCGGCCCACGTGGCGGCCGGCACGCTGAGCTTTGCCGACGCGGTGCGAGCGGTGAAGGCGCGCGGCCACGCCATGCAACTAGCTGTGCCGTCGGGTGAGGGCGCGATGGCCGCGGTGCTAGCATTGGACCCGGCTCAGGTGGCCGAGGCTTGCCGGGAAGCAGCGGCGGAAACGGGGCTGACCGTGGCTGCGGCCAACCTCAACTCGCCCACCCAGACCGTGATCTCCGGCGCTTTGGCAGCTGTCGAGAGGGCTGCGGCGCTGGCCAAGGCCATGGGCGCGCGGCGGGCAGTGATGCTGCCGGTGAGCGCGCCCTTCCACTGCGCGCTGATGCAGCCTGCGCAGGAGGAGGTGGCGCGGGTATTGAGCGGGCTCTCGCTGGCCGATCCCAGCGTGCCTGTGGCTGCCAACGTGACGGGGAACCTGCTGACTACCGCCGACGCCGCCCGCGAAGCGCTGATCCGGCAGGTGACCAGCGCAGTACGCTGGGTAGATTGCATGCAGGCGCTGATTGCAGCGGGGGCGACGCATTTCATCGAGGTTGGGCCGGGGAAGGTTCTTTGCGGGCTGCTGAAGCAGATCGACCCGGCGCAGAAGTCGCTGAATGTGGAAGACTCGACGAGCCTGGAGGCTGCGTTGGCGGCGCTGGCCGGTTAGGGATCAACGGGATGAAGAGGCTGGGACTCCCGGCTTCCGGCTCATGCCCTCGCGGGAATGTGCGTTTCTTCGGAGACCTGCTCCGAATGCCTGTAGGCGTTCATCGAGTGTTCGAGGGCTTTCTTGCTCAGTTCGTGAGCGGTCAGGTGATCCCCTTTGCCGTGGGCGGCAGAAGCGGCAGCGTGGGCATGCTCCGCCAGGTTGTGAAGTTCCGAGGTTCGATCGTGGCTACTCTGGGGCATTATGATCTCCTGGCCTATTCGATGCAAACAAACCAAGAGCGGATATCGGAAAGATTTCCTGGCCGAGCCAAAATTACTCTGGGCTCGGCCGACTCGCCTTTCGGCGCAGTGCATGGAGCCCATGATTCGCCGCCGGCTTGCTCATCACTACGGTCCCAGGTACAGTTCCACCCCCGGCGGTGCAAAGTCCAGCGCCTTCGTCGTCGGGTCGTAGTTCAGGTTGAGCGCCTTGCTTTTGCGGCCGTTGATCAGCACGGCAATCAGGACGCCGTTGCCGTAGCGTCCGGCCAGGGCGATCTGGTGGCTCCGGATGACGCCGTACTCGTTGTCGGGGCTGGTTCCACTCCAGTCATCCTGGAAGCGCGAGAATGGGTAGGGCGAGGTCTGCGGAGGAGGATGCTGCTGCCAGTTCTTGTCGTGCAGCCAAATGCCGTAGGCGGCGGGAAGGTCGTTCTTCTCGACGGCGGTGAGGAAGCTGTTGACCGTGGAGCGGCCGAAAAGGTAGTTGTTCCAGTTCCAGGGCCAGTCGACGGGACGGCCGGCCACCAGCCACCAGGCAATAAGCAGCACAAACAGAAACCCGGCGGTGCTATAGAGAAACACCTGCTTGCGGCGGTCGCGGGCTGCGTCGAACTTTGGTGCGTCGAGCAAGGTCATGGTGATGGTTCCTCGAAGTTAGGATACGGCAGGAGGGCAGTGGTTAGTAGGTAGTGGTCGGCGGCTGAAGCCTCTTCCTGAAATAGTAGCTCTCTCTTTAGACACCGCTGCGATAACAACAGTTCCCTGCCCCGTCCGAACCTCTGGGTGCAGGCGGAGGCTGATCCCTGATCCCTGATCTCTGATCCCTGTTCCCTATTCCCTGCTGTACGACGTGCGCGTCTTCTCCGCGTGGCGTTCGAGGGCGAGTTCGATGAGGCGGGTGATCAAGTCTTTGTAGGGGATGCCGGTGGCTTCCCAGAGTTTTGGGTACATGCTGATCTGGGTAAAGCCGGGCAGGGTGTTCACTTCGTTGAGGAAGATGCGGCGCTTGCCGCCGGGCTCCATCAGGAAGTCGACGCGGGCCAGGCCGGAGAGGTCGCAGGCGCGGAAGGCGGCGACGGCCATTTCGCGAATCTGCTTCGACTGGGCTTTGGTGAGCTTGGCGGGAATCACCGGGACGGAGCCTTCGGAGAGGTACTTCGCTTCGTAGTCGTAGAACTCCTTGCCGGGAATGATTTCGCCGACGACACTGGCCTTGGGTGCGTCGCTGCCGAGGACGGCGACTTCCAGTTCTCGCGCTTTTGCTTGCGGGACACCTCGGCGGACCGCGCCGCCGACGCCCTGCTCGACGACCAGCTTGCGGTCGTACTTCGCGGCAAGGTTGAGCGCTGCGGGGAGCTCGGACCGGTCGTGGGCCTTGCTGATGCCCACCGAGGAGCCCAGGTTGGCGGGCTTCACAAAGACCGGGTACTTGAGCGCGGCTTCGACCTGGCGAATGGCCTTGCGGGGCTGGGCTTCCCAGTCGGCGCGGAGCAGAGTGACGTGTTTGACGATGGGGAGTTTGGCCTGGGCGAAGAGGCGCTTCATCACGTCCTTGTCCATGCCGGCGGCGGAACCGAGGACGCCTGAACCCACGTATGCGATCCCGGCCAGCTCAAACAGGCCCTGAATGGTTCCGTCTTCGCCGAAGGTGCCGTGGAGGACGGGGAAGACGACGTCGATGGCCTTGCCTTCCGGACCCTGGGGCCCGGGCATGGGCGCAAGCAGCGTGGGGATGCCTTCATGCAGCAGCTTTGCCCCCGGCGTTGCCTCGGGGTCGCCGGCGCGGAGGCGGCGGGCCACGGGGCTTTGGCCGCCATCGAGGAGTTTGTGGGCCTCGGCGGCGGCCAGCCAGCGGCCCTCGCGTGTGATGCCGATGGGGACGACGTCAAACTTGTTGCGATCGATCGCACTCAAAACCGAGGCAGCCGAGAGCAGGGAGACTTCATGCTCCCCGCTGCGTCCGCCGAACAAGATGCCTACGCGCAGTTTTTTCATGATTCAGACTTTTCCAAAACCAGGAAACAGACGTCCCTTGCCAGCCTTTCGTCGAAATAGAGATTCTTGTCCTGTGTGAGTTCCATTTTCAACACCTCGGCAGCGTGTTTCAATAGATTCTCTCTCCAGCCATTGGTACGGGAGGCGTGTTGATAGACGATCAACTTGTCTCCAGACTTTAGAGCCTCCCAGACGGAACGAATATCCTTCTTTCGAAGATGCTCATCTTCGGCACCACCGCCAGGCTGGATGCCCGTATCTGGATCGATGAAGACCAGAACCTTATGCGACTGCCGCAACGTCTGAAACTCTTCTATCGCCGACTGAAAGTACGCATCCGCCACGCTCCTCGAGTATTCCCTTCCGTCAAAATCAAAGACAGAGAAGCGACCTGGGAAAAGCTCTCCGAATTGTTTGAGGTTCTTCCTCTGATCGAAATGGTCCTGGACCTGGCGGTGTTTACAACTCGGATCAACTTTCCAGCGAAGCATGGGCACATAGAAGACGAAGCGCCCTGCCTGATTCTCGAATACGCAATCCCACTTGACGTAATCCCGTGAATCTCCTACCCAGCGAATTCGCATACCACTAGAGTATCTTCTTCCCAAACGCCGAGCAGGCCAGTTCGACGGCGAGGTCGGCGGTGCGGTTGTGCTCGTCGATGACGGGGTTGACTTCGACGATCTCGAAGCTGAGCAGGCGGCCGTGGTCGGCGAGGATCTCCATGGCCAGGTGGGCTTCGCGGTAGGTGGCGCCGCCGCGGACGGGGGTGCCGACGCCGGGCGCGTCTTCGGGGTCGATCCAGTCCATATCGAGGGAGACATGGTAGCCAACGGTTCCGCGGCCGGCGACGCGCAGGGCCTCTTCCATCACCGTCCTCATGCCGCGCTCGTCGATGTCGCGCATGGTGTAGACCTCGGCCACGCCGGCGCGGCGGAGGTTGGCGCGCTCGGCGGCGTCGATGTCGCGTACGCCGATGAGGACGGTATTCTCGGCGGCGACTTTGGGCGAGTAGCCGAAGATGTTGCCCAGCGGCTCGGGACCGAGGCCGAGCAGAGCGGCCAGGGGCATGCCGTGGACGTTGCCGGAGGGGGAGGTTTCCGGGGTGTTGATGTCGGTGTGGGCATCGATCCAGATAAGGCCGATCTTCTCCCCCGTGCGGCGATAGAACTCGGAGACGCCAGAGACGGAACCGGCGGCCAGAGAGTGGTCGCCGCCCAGCACCAGGGGGGTGATGCCCTCTTCCAGGGTTTTGACCACCGCTTCCGCGGTGCGGGTGCAGGTTTCAGCGATTTCGGCCAGGTAGCGGGCACTTTTCTCGCCCGAGGCGCGGGTCTCGGCCACCTCCACGCGGATGTTGCCGCCGTCGGTGACCTGGTGGCCGAGGGCCTCCAGACGCGCTTCCAGGCCGGCGACGCGCATGGCGGAGGGCCCCATGTCGACGCCGCGGCGGCTGGCGCCCATGTCCAGCGGGACGCCGAGGACGCGAATACGGCGGGTGGGCAGGGACTGCGTGCCCCCGTGGGGCAGTAACGATCCTTCGTGGATGACTTCGGAACTCTTCGGCATTTCAGAACCTTTCCTCGCGGCGCGCCCCGGTCATTCCCCGCGGGCTTGAGAAGCGCGAACGCGAGCGCTCGATGGGCCGGCCCCCGGGTGCATTGCCGCGCAAGCCCACAGGCCGTGACCGGCACCCAACACATTAAAACAGACTCACATGGGAGTAAGATGACTGGCAAGGCCTGGGTGGAATGCCGAATTCGCTTTGATTCGCGCGATCCGTGACGCCGCGTTGATTCCTGGGCCGAATCCAGCCGATGGGGGTAGTCAGGAGTGGTGCGGAGAGATGCCGCGCGCTTCGCAGCTTTCCGATGAAGAGACGGGCTCCAGTCATCGCGGTGATTCTGGGCGTGGTGTCCGTTGCGTGGTCAGCGCCTCCCGTCCCGCTCACCAGTCTGCATGCCGTTCACGCCCTCAGCAACAGCGATGCTGCCACGGGGCTGCCGGTGGCCTTCGAAGCCACGGTGACCTACTACCGGGGGTATGAAAATACGCTGTTCGTGCAGGACGGGGACGCGGCCATGTATGTGGCCAAACACACCCGCCGCCAGGTCACGGAGACGGCCGCTCAACGCAGCGACTCCGGCCCGAGCCGCCAGGATAACGGATGACCGGTTGGCCGCCGCGGCTTCCGTATCCGCCGAGACCTACCGCTGGAGATGCGCCCATCGCAGCAGAATCTCGACACGAGTAGGATGGAAGTGTGCGAAATTGCATGATTAGCGCTCTTGTTTGGTGCGCGACACGGGATCTGGCTGGAACGACTCATCGGGAACGTCCCTGACCGGAACCGCACAAGGCAGCAGGGCGACGCAGGTTGAATGAGATTCTTCGCATGAAGAAAAGCCTGAAAACACTGGCGATGATTCTGGGATGCGCCTCGGTTGGCTGGGCAGCCGAGCCCGGCACGCTGACCACGCTGCACGCCATCCACGCCCTCTCCAATGCCGAAGCCAGCAACGCCCTGCCGGTTGCTTTCGCGGCTACGGTTACCTACTACAATCGCGCTGCCATGAATCTGGTGGTGCAGGATGACGGCGTGGCGATTTATGTTTATAGCGGAGTCAATGCCACGCTCGTTCCCGGCGATCGCGTGCTGGTGCGGGGAACGACGCAGGCCAGCTTCCATCCCATTGTGGTCAGCACGGACGTGACTCTGCTCTCGCATGACGCGTTGCCCGAGCCTATCCCAGCCGGGTTCGATGAGATGATCCGCGGGGATCTCGATTGCATGCGGGTCACTGTGCGCGCCACTGTGCGTGCGGCAGACTTCGTGTCCTTCGCGCATCATCGAATCCTGGACCTGCAGTTGCTGGTAGACGGAGGGACCATTGAGGGATTGGCGGAAAGCAGCGACGCGAACGCACCAAAGGAGCTATTGGACGCCGATGTCGAAGTCACCGGGGTGGTTTCGGGCAAGTTCGATGGCAAGAAGCAACTGACCGGAATCGCACTCTTCGTTTCCACGCTGGCCGACGTAAAGATTCTGAAGCGCGCCAGAGCCGATCTTCAATCCCTCCCTGTCACCCCCATGAATCAAATTCTCAGGGGTTATCATGTCCGCGATTTGACAAGCCGTATCCGCGTGCGGGGAACGATTACCTACTATCAGCCGGGATCGGCCATTGTTCTGGAGAGCGGCGCAACGAGTTTGTGGATCACCACGCAGACCGACCAGCCCCTGCGTATCGGGAACCTGGCCGACGCCTCGGGCTTTCCCGATGCCACCAATGGCTTTATGACCTTGAGCCGCGGCGAGATAGCGGATACCCACGAGCAGGCGCCCATCGCTCCGCGCCCGGTCACCTGGGAGGAGCTTAGCTCCGGCTGGAACGGATTCGATCTGGTTTCTATCGAGGGGCGGGTTGTGATGGCAGTCCGGGAAGCGTCCCAGGATGAATATGTCCTGGTCTCCGACGGTCACCTTTTCTCCGCCGTCTATCGCCACCCGAACGGAGTGGACGAGTCGCAGCTTCCCAAGATGAAAGAGAATCTGGTCGGGTCCAAAATCCGCGTCACGGGGATTTGCACGCTGTTTAGCGCCGATCCATTCAATGGCCCCATGGCCTTCGACATCCTGCTTCGTTCCCCCGACGATATCACGCTGGTGGACACGCCGACCTGGTTCAGCGCATTCAACCTGGGGATTGCCGCGGGCGTGCTTTTCATCCTGATGCTCGCAGCCGGGGCCAGGAGCTGGATCCTGGAGCGCAAGCTGCGGCGGCAAACCGCCGAAGTGGCTTACATCGAGCGCCGCCGCAGCCGCATTCTCGAGGACATCAACGGCTCCCGCCCGCTGGCCGAGATCATCGAGGAGATCACGGAACTGGTTTCGTTCAAACTGAAGGGAGCACCCTGCTGGTGCCAGATCGCCGGTGGAGCGCAACTGGGCAACTGCCCCCACGCGCTCAACGGCTTCCGTATCGTGAAAGAGGAGATTCCGGCTCGAACCGGCCCGGCCCTCGGCGCAGTGTTCGCCGGCCTCGATCCGCTGACGGCGCCGCAGGAGATCGAGTCCGAGGCCCTCACCGTGGCCATCGCGCTGTCGGCACTCGCCATCGAAACCCGTCGGCTCTACTCCGACCTGCTACATCGCTCGGAGTTCGACCAGCTGACCGACATCCACAATCGATTTTCCCTCGACAAGCGGCTGGAAGCGCAGATTGAAATGGCCCGCCGCGAAGCCAGTATCTTCGGCCTCATCTATATCGATCTGGACGAATTCAAGCAGGTCAACGACCTCTACGGGCACCAGGTGGGCGATCTGTACCTGCAAAAAGTGGCCCTGAGAATGAAGGGCCAGCTTCGCTCCCACGACCAACTGGCGCGGCTGGGCGGCGACGAGTTTGCGGCGCTGGTCACGGTGGTGCGGAGCCGGGCCGAGGTGGAGGAGATCGCGCATCGCATGGAACGCAGCTTCGACGAGCCCTTTGCCATCGACGGCTACAACCTGACCGGCTCGGCCAGCGTGGGGGTGGCGATTTATCCCGAGGATGGCGGCAACAAGGACAGCCTGCT
>Ga0302320_10016463_pt1 | contig 15093 bp, 14 predicted proteins | sample Bog_T0_3_FD_202130 | JGI IMG/M metagenome (GOLD analysis project Ga0302320, IMG submission 202130) | Peat permafrost microbial communities from Stordalen Mire near Abisko, Sweden - Bog_T0_3 | ecosystem: Environmental > Terrestrial > Soil > Wetlands > Peat | place: Sweden: Abisko, Stordalen Mire... | reverse complement strand
TGGCGGCGGCGGAAGTGGCGCCTGTAGTGAGCGAAGCGCGCACGCTTGAAAAGTTCATCGCCCCGCTGCAGGAACGCCTTTGGGCGCTGGCGCGCAATCTGTGGTGGAGCTGGGATCACGATTCGACTGGCATCTTTCGCGAACTGGATCCGGTCCGCTGGCGGCGGGTCAACTACAACCCGATGGCCTTGTTATCGGAACTGCCGCTTACGGTGATCGAACGGCGGGCGAGTGAACTGGCACTGCACAGCCGCGTCAATTATGCGTATCGGCGTCTGCGCGAATATCTGCATGCCGATCGTACCTGGGGGGCGACCCATGCGGGCGTGCTGCGTCCGCGGCCGGTGGCGTATTTCTCGGCAGAGTTCGGCTTGCATGAATCGATTCCCATCTATTCCGGCGGCTTGGGTGTGTTGGCGGGCGATCACATCAAGAGCGCGTCCGATCTGGATATTCCGCTGATCGGGATCGGATTGTTTTACGGTCAGGGTTATTTCCGACAGCGTTTGGATGAGACCGGCTGGCAGCAGGAAGACTACTTCCAGACGGATCTGAATCATCTGCCGATGGAGCCGGCTATCGGGTCGAACGGGCTTCCCGTCACGATCCAGATTCAGACGCGGGGCGGGGCGATTCGGGCCAAGGTCTGGCGCGTCAAGGTAGGGCGCTGCGATCTGTTGCTGCTGGATTCCAATGTGGAAGGCAACGCGCCGGAGGATCGTGAACTGACGTCGCGGCTTTACGGCGGGGATGGGCGCGTGCGCATTCGCCAGGAACTGCTGCTTGGCGTCGGCGGCGTGCGGGCATTGCGGGCGATGGGAATCACGCCCGGCGTTTACCACATGAATGAGGGCCATAGCGGATTCGCCGTCCTCGAAGCCATTCGCAGCCGCATGGAAGACGAGGGCATCAGCTTCGATGAAGCCGTGCCGCCCGTGTCGAGGGAAGTGGTTTTTACCACCCACACGCCGGTGCCCGCCGGCCACGACCGCTTTGGCGCCGACCTTATTGAGGAGCATCTCGGGCCTCTGCGCGATGCGCTGGGGATCTCCCATGAGCGATTGATGCAGCTGGGCAGTGAGGCCCCGGGTCCGTATTCATGGCAATTCTGCATGACCGTGCTGGGCCTGAAACTTTCGCGGCGCGCCAATGCCGTTTCGTCCCTGCACGGCGAGGTATCGCGTGCCATGTGGAACAGCTTGTATGGAGGCAAGAGCGAAGACGCGGTGCCGATCGGTCACATCACCAATGGCGTCCACGTTCCTTCGTGGCTGGCGCCGCAAATGTTCCGGCTCTACGACCGGCACCTCGGCGCGGGCTGGCATGAACACAGCGGCGAAGCGCGCATCTGGGCGGGAATCGAAAGCGTGGACGATGGCGAGCTTTGGGAAACCCATCTGAGTTTGAAGACGCGGCTGATCGAGTTCGTCCGCCGCCGCGCCATCGAGCAGGCGGAGGCGCGCCATGAAACGAACGAGAGTATTCAGAGGCTGGGGCGCGTGCTCAGTCCGGATGCTCTCACCATCGGCTTCGCGCGCCGATTCGCAACTTACAAGCGGGCCAACCTGATCCTGCGTGATATTGAGAGGCTGGCCTCGATGGTCAACGATCCGAAGCGCCCCGTGCAGTTTGTTTTCGCCGGCAAGGCGCACCCGCGCGATGAGCCCGGCAAGAAGGTGCTGCAGCAGATCGCCGATCTGATGCGCGACCGGCAGTTCGCCGAGAAGTTCGTCTTTGTAGAAGACTATGACATCAACGTGGGCCGTCATCTGGTGCAGGGCGTGGACGTGTGGCTGAATAATCCGCGGCGTCCGCTCGAGGCTTCGGGCACCAGCGGCCAGAAGGTCGTGCTGAACGGCGGCTTGAATCTTTCGGTGCTGGACGGCTGGTGGGCAGAGGCTTACGATGGCCTGAATGGATTCGCCATCGGCACGGGCCGGACCCATTCGAATATGGATGTGCATGACACGCGCGATGGCGAAGCGCTGTACCAGGTGTTGAAAGATGAAGTGATCCCTCTCTACTATCAGCGCGATCGGGATGGTCTGCCGCGCGGCTGGATCAAGCGCATGAAGCGGACGATTCGGACGCTGGGTTGGAGATTTAATGCTGACCGGATGGTGATGGATTATACGCTGAAGGCTTATGTTCCGGCGGCCGGGGGGACTTCGAGCGATATGAGCCGTTCGGGGTAGAGATTTTTTTATCGGGCGGCATTCACCGGCTGCTTCTGTTCCGATCTTCCGTCAACAGGAATGCAATCAGCCTCGGCGAAAGATAGAAATTAGTCCGGCTGGGCTTCTCGACTGATAACCCCAGGTCCACAAGACGCAGTTGCGCCGCGGCGCGGAGAACGCCGAGCGTCCCAGTGACGCGGAAACCCCGGCGAGCAGCCTCTGCACGCCCGTCCGAGTCATCCATCAGCAACAGAACTTCGCCTGTCAGCGACTCCGCCAGAGTGATTGCGGCCAACTCGCCGGCATCTAGTTCTTTGACCGCCTGAAAAAGTTAAACAAAACAATTTACTTTTTAAAATGTTCCGGCTTATCCTGGGTCATGAGGACTTATCGCCGGCTGGAGGTGCGCCTCAAGAAGGCGGACCGCGATCACTTGGACCGCATGCTTAGTGGCGGAGTGCAACCAGTGCGCACTGTGCTTCGCGCTCTGGCGCTGCAGCAGCTGGATCACGGCAAGTCGGCTGCCGAAGTCGCCTCGCTGGTCCCGCTGACTTCAAAGGCCGTGCGCGAGATTGCACGGCGGTACGAAAAGTCGGGTCTGGAATAGGCTCTTTACGAGAAACAGCGCCCCGGCGCGGCGGCTCTGCTGGAGCCGAAGGAGAGGCAGCGTATCATCGCGATGGTCTGCAGCGATCCACCCGCAGTCCGGGCTCGTTGGACCGTGCGGCTGGTGGCTGAAGAGGCGGTGAAACGACGCTTGGTTCCCAGGGTGGGCAGGGAAACTATCCGACTGCTGCTGCTCCACGACGATCTCAAGCCGTGGCGGGAAAAAAATGTGCAACGTGCCGGAACTGACCGGGCAGTACGTCGAGCGGATGGAGGACGTGCTGGAGACTTACGAACGCCCGCTCGATCCCGCCGAACCGGTCGTTTGCCTGGATGAAAAGCCGATCACATTACCCGCTGAAGTCAGGCCTGTCGCGCTGGCGGAACCGGGCCGGGAAACTCGCCGGGACAGTGAGTACAAACGCTGTGGAACAGCCAACGTTTTCTGCGCCGTAGAGCCGCTGGCCGGACGCCACTTCACCTTTGCAACGCCAATCGCTCGGGTCTGGAGTTCGCCATGGTGATTGCGAAGCTGGCGCTCGCCTATCCCAACGCCGGCACTATCCATTTGGTGATGGATAATCTCAACATCCACTGCAGAAAATCCCTGACTGACGCCTTCGGCAAGGAGATCGGAACCGAAATGTGGGACCGGTTCAGCGTCCACTACACCCCGAAGCACGGAAGCTGGCTCAATCAGGCCGAAATCGAGATCGGCCTCTTCTCACACCAGTGTCTGGGAAAGCGGCGGATCCCGGATCTCAAGACCTTAACTCGCGAAACCCGCGCATGGAACCGTCGCATCAACACCGCACATACCCGCATCCAGTGGAAGCTCCGCCGCACCGATGCCCGCCTGAAGTTCCGTTACAACAAGAACACTTTTAAGCGGTCAGAGAACTAGGGCGGAGCCAGATGCGCCGACCGAAGTGATGACCACTTCCGCCCAGGCAGGCAGCATGGACGCCCAGGCCGCGACCACTGTCGGACTCCCTTCGTCGAGCAACTCCGAAAGGACCACGTCCGGTATTAGAACGCTTTGGTATAGCGCCGGCAGCAGGTCGATCTGGCCGATCAGGACAAGATAATTGATGGGTGAAGTATCCGAAATGACGACGGTCATTCGGCGCTGAAGGCAAGCGCGGTTGCGGTGTCCTGTTCCAGTTCGTCGATGGTAATGCCGCAAACGACTCCGTGCCGCTTGAGCCAGCCGTCCATCTCGTATCGGGACAGGCCCAGCATGCGTCGAGCTTCCGACCGGGAAACCTTCGCATCGCGAACCGCTGTTGCGAGGATCGTTTCAAGAACAGCTCGCGAAATACTCTGCGAATCTGAACCCAGCAGTTTTGCAATGTCTTCGGGCAGTTCGACAGTCAGCTGCATGCCTTATTATCGAACACCCTAGAGCTCAGGCGCAAAACAGCGCGATATGATGAACCTTCACCACCATGAGTCGAAGCTTCGATGGCAGGCAAGGCCAGTAACGAATCCGCTCCGCCGCTTGTTGCCGTGATCATGGGCAGCAAGTCGGATTGGGAGACGATGCGCGCGGCGGATGAGATCCTCACGGAATTCGGGGTGGCGCATGAATGCCGCATTATTTCGGCGCATCGCACTCCCCAATTGATGGCGGAGTTTGCCAGTGCGGCGGAAGGGCGCGGCATTGAGGTGATCATTGCCGGAGCCGGTGGCGCCGCGCATCTTCCCGGCATGACAGCTTCGTACACGACGTTGCCTGTGCTGGGCGTGCCCGTGGAGAGCAAGGCTTTGAAGGGGCTCGATTCGCTGCTGTCTATTGTGCAGATGCCGGCGGGGATTCCGGTCGCTACGCTGGCGATCGGGGCGTCGGGAGCTAAGAACGCCGGGCTGCTCGCCGTCTCGATTCTCGCCAATAAGCGCAAGGGATTGCGCGAGAAATTGCAGGCTTATCGCGCGCGCCAGACCAGCAAGGTGCTGGAAGATTCCCTGTAAGCCTGTCCCACATTGACATGAAAACTGTTCTGCCTGGATCGACTATCGGAGTGCTCGGCAGCGGCCAGCTTGGGCGCATGTTCGCTCTTTCCGCACGACGGATGGGCTACAGAGTTCACACCTATTCGCCGGATCGCGATTCGCCTACCGGCCAGATCGCCGATGTTGAAATCGACGCGCCGTATGAGGATCTGGACCGCGTCCGCGAGTTCGCATCCGCCGTGGATGTGGTCACGTTCGAGTTTGAGAATGTCCCCGCGGCGACGGCGGAGACCGCTGCGAATTTTGCTCTCGTCAGGCCTGGGGGCGACGTGCTCCACACCACACAGCACCGGCTGCGCGAAAAGACTTTTCTGCAGAAGCATGGCTTTCCGGTCACTCGGTTTGTTGCCATCCGATGCGCCAACGATATCGAGCGTGCGATGCCGGATTTTGGTCCTGCCATTCTCAAGACCGCCGGGTTCGGTTACGATGGCAAAGGCCAGTACCGGGTGAGCTCGCTCGATGAAGCCAGAGCCGCATGGGATGCCATGGGACGCCAGGAGGCTGTCCTCGAAGCGGTGGTGGATTTCGCCGCGGAACTTTCCGTGGTCGGGGTACGCACTGACGACGGTCATTGCGCTTTCTTCGCTCCCAGCGCCAATCAGCACGTCAACGGCATCCTCGACGTTTCGATCGCCCCCGCGCAGTTCGATCACGGCGTGGCGCGGACGGCGATTGGAATCACGCGCGGCGTTCTGGAGCAGCTTAACGTGACCGGCGTGCTCTGCGTGGAATTTTTTCTGGCTCGCGATGGGCGCCTGCTGGTAAATGAAGTGGCGCCGCGCCCGCACAACTCGGGACATTTGACGATCGACTCATGCATCACCAGCCAGTTCGAGCAGCAGTTGCGCGCGGTGTGCGGATTGCCGCTCGGGAGTACGGAGATGCTGCGCCCGGCTGCCATGGCTAATTTGCTCGGCGACCTTTGGGCTGACGGCGAACCGCGCTGGGCCTCGGCACTTGCGTTGCCCGAAATCAAGCTGCACCTTTATGGCAAAATCGAGCCGCGCCCGGGACGAAAGATGGGGCATCTTACCGCAACCGCCGCAACAGGGGCCGAGGCCGGCCGTATCGTACAGGAAGCACGATGCCAGTTAAAAAACAGCAAAGCGATCTCTGGATCGTTCTGATCGGAATTTTTAAGCTCGTCAAGGGAATCGGTTTGCTGATCCTCGGCGTCGGATTGCTTAAGCTGTTGCACCGCGATGTGGCAGCGTCGCTGACGCGCTGGATCGAACTGCTGCGCCTCGATCCCGAGAATCGCCATATCCACGCGGCCATTGCCCGTGTATTCCGAATCACGCCAAATCAGCTGAAAGAACTCAGCGCCGGCACGTTCATTTACGCCGGCGTTTTTCTCACTGAAGGCACCGGTCTGCTCATGCGTAAACACTGGGCCGAATACCTGACCGTGATCAGCACGAGTTTGTTTGTGCCGCTCGAAGTCTATGAGGTCTACCACCGGTTCACGTGGCTTCGCGTAACCGTCCTGATCCTGAATGTGGCGACGGTCTGGTATCTGGCGGCGCGCATCAAGCGGCGTCGATTTTAATCTGAATCGGTTCCGGCTCGGGGAAATCCGGTTCCGGCTCATGCGGTGGATAGACCGGTTCGGGATCGCTGGGCGGTAAGTGCGGCTCGGGTGACATTACTTTTTGCTGCCTGCGTGGTTCGTCTTATTTTTACCACCATGGGCCAGTTCTCGCCAGTCGCCCTCTTCCAGATCGACATCGAACTTTTTGGCCGCCGCGCGGATGCGCTTCCAGGCTTCGTCTCTTTCGGCGTCGCTCACGCCCTGGACCTGATTGAAACGGGCGATTGCGTTGCGCACATGGGCGGCATCGTTCAACGGCTCCTTTTCCTGCTTCGGAAAAGCGTACTGGCGGTCGGGGATCTCGCCGCGATGTTTTTGATCGAGTTTACTCATGAGTGGACTCCTCGGGTGAACACGAGCAACTGGTATGCCACAATGCGCCTTGGTGGATTCTTCTTCTGTTGAAGCCCCGGCGCCTGAACGCCGCGGCCCTTACATCTGGTTATTGGGTATTCTGGCGGTCTATGCGGCGGGCTTCATGGTTTATGCCGAGACCCTGGCATACACATGGGATGAGACGTACCATCTGGTTGCCGCCTGGCTGATCGGCCTCGGCAGGAAGCCGTACATCGATTTCTGCTTCCCCCAGACGCCGTGGAATGCGTACTGGGTGGCGGGATGGATGAGTCTGCTGGGCCTCGACTGGCACGTGCCGCATGCCTTTCAGGCGCTGTTCACTATTGCCGCCGTTCTGCTGACGGCCGACTACGTGTACTTTCGGTTTCCGATCGCGCGCTGGCGCTTCGGCGCCGCCCTCGCGAGCGGTCTGGCCACCGGGCTCAATGCCATGGTGTTCGCCTACGGCCCTCTGGCGCAGGCCTACGGGATCTGCATCTTTGGCGTGGTGGCCGCGTTTCGATTTACGGTGATCGCGGTGGATCGGAAAAGGCCGTGGTGGGCCGGTATGGCAGGATTCTTCGCCGGCATGGCCGCCGCATCTTCGCTGTTATCGGCAGCGGCCGCGCCGGTGCTGCTGGTCTGGATGATGTTCTGTAACCGCTCCGGCGAGAAGTGGAAAAAATTCGCCGCCTGGGTGATTTGCGCGGCTGTGCCCTTCACGCCGGTGTTCTGGCTGTTCTGGCTGGGACCGCGGCAGACCTGGTTCAACGTCGTTCAGTATCACGCCCTCTATCGCAGGCTCTATTGGCCCGAGACCACACAGCACGATCTGGAGGTCCTTTCATCGTGGATCGATTCGGGGCAGAGCCTGGTGCTGGGCGCATTCGCCGTGTTCGGGGTGTATTATGTGGCGAAGAGATCGGGGTGGCCGCACGCGTTGAAGATGGAGTTCTACCTGTGCGGCTGGCTTGCCTTGGCGCTGGCCGCGTTAGTGGGGCGCGCTCATCCGACATTCGAGCGCTACTTCATGCTGACGGTGCCGTTCCTAGCTGTTTTGGCGGCGGTGGGGCTCTATGGCATTGCCTCGCGCCTGCTCGATTCGGATCGGCCGCGCTGGGCTGTGATCCTGTTCTCGACGTTCATGTTGGCGTGCCTGGGCAAGAATTTGTATGAGCGGGGATTCGTCGATCACTGGGCTGTTTATCGGAAGCAGGCGCAGAAGGTGGACGAGGTGACTCCGCGGAATGCTCTCGTGCTGGCTGAAGAGCCGATTTATTTTTTTACGCGGCGCATTCCGCCGCCAGGATTCGAGCTTGCTTATACGCACCTACTCAATTTGCCGCCGGCGGAGGCAGCGCTCCTGCATATCGTCAATAAGGATGAGGTGAAACGCCAGGTTCTGGCCGGGAAATACGCCACTGCGTATAGCTGCGACGACGACGAGATTGCGGATTTCGGTTTGAAGGAACGGTATAAGCAGCACGTGGATATGGACGACTGCACCATCTTCTGGGATTTCAAGAAGTAGGCGAACTTAATGCGAATGGCGCGGTACGGTCTTGCGCAGATCGCGATAGCCGACGGCGAATTCGAGGCACGCGCCTGTATCGAGCTGGCCCACATGCGCGCGGTAGAGCTCCTGCCACGGCGAATCGTTCTTCAGATGTTGAGGTGGCAAGGCCGCGCGTCGGCGGGCGATCTCTTCGTCACTTAGCAGCAGATCCACGCGTCGGCTTCCGAGATCTACTTTGACCATGTCACCCGTCTGGAGGATGGCGAGATTTCCTCCGGCGGCCGATTCGGGAGTCGCATGCAGAATCGACGGGCTATCGGAAGTGCCGCTCTGTCGGCCGTCACCGAGGCAGGGCAGCATATTGAAGCCCTTGCGCACCAGCGCTCCGGGAGGCGTCATATTCACCACTTCGGCCGAGCCGGGAAATCCAATGGGGCCGGTGCCGCGCACTACCAGCATGCAGGTTTCGTCGATGTTCAGGGCCGGGTCTTCGATGCGATGCCGGTAATCTTCGGGACCGTCGAATACGATCACGCGCGCGGTGAAGCAGTTCTCAGCGCCCGGCGTGGAGAGGTAGCGGCGGCGAAAATCCTCGCTGATGACGGAGGATTTGATGAGCGCGGAATCGAAGAGATTGCCGGTCAGCACCATGGAGCCGGCTTTTTCTTTAACCGGATTCTCCCAGGTGCGGATCACCAGCGGATCCTGAATCTTCGCATCCTTATAATTCTCGGCGACGGTTTTGCCAGTTACGGTAATGGCTTGCGGGTGGACCTTGCCCACGCGCAGCAACTCGCTCATGATGGCGGGAATTCCGCCGGCGCGATGAAAGCCTTCGCCGAGATATTCGCCGGACGGCTGGACGTTGGCGAGCAGCGGAATGTCGTAGCCGATGTTCTGCCAATCGTCGAGATCGAGCTCGACGCCGATGTGGCGGGCGATCGCCATGATGTGCGGCGCGCAGTTGGTGGAGCCGCCGATCGCGGAGTTCACTACGATGGCATTCTCGAATGCCTCGCGCGTCAGGACGCGGGTCGGAGTGAGATCTTCGTTCACCATCTCGACGATGCGGCGGCCGGTTTCGTAGGCAATGCGCGCACGTTCTCCATAGGGCGCGGGGATGGCGGCGCATCCTGGCAGCGACATTCCCAGCGCCTCGGCCAGAGAGTTCATGGACAGCGCGGTGCCCATGGTGTTGCAGTGGCCGGGGCTGGGCGAGGTGGCCATGGTGATCTCGATGAGTTCATCCGCCGTAATGTTGCCGGCCGCGAGTTGGCGCCGCGCTTCCCAGAGCGCCGTGCCGGAGCCGCCCAGCTTGCCGTTGACATAACTGTCGAGCATGGGGCCGCCCGAGAGCACGATGGCGGGCATATTGACGGTGGCCGCGGCCATTAAAGAAGCGGGCGTGGTTTTGTCGCAGCCGGTGGTGAGAACGACTCCATCGAAGGGATAGCCGACCAGAATTTCGACGAGGCCGAGGTAGGCCAGATTGCGGTCGAGCGCGGCGGTGGGGCGGCGGCAACTTTCCTGGATGGGATGGATGGGGAACTCGAAGGAGATGCCGCCGGCGTCGCGAATGCCCTCTTTGATACGGGCGGCGAGGGCGAGGTGGATGCGATTGCACGGGGTGAGTTCGGAGCCGGATTGGGCGATGCCGATCACGGGGCGGCCGGCCTGCATTTCGCCGCGCGTGAGGCCCCAGGTGGGATAGCGCTCCAGATAGACGGCGGTTTCGCCGGGTTCGGCTTTGTCGTTGAACCAGATTTCGCTGCGGCGGGGTTTGGGTGCGCTCATGAGGAAATACCATGATCACACCGGGGCGGGCGCCGGTCATTGTCCGCACTAGCCTATGTGGGTAAATGGATTGCAGAGACGACGGACTGTTAGGCGAATTGTCGACGGTCCCCACTGCTCGTTCTCTTCGGATTGGTAGATCCAGGGCGAGCGTATCGTTCTTCCCGCTGCTTCAATTACAAAGCGGAATCGGTGATCCTCGTCCTCGAATCACACAACACAGCCGGGGAACTCCTCATGCGCGACCTGACGGATCATTTCCTTGAATTGATTCATATCGCAAATCCGGGCAGTGGGTCAGTTTGAAACGGCTGGCCGGGTCGATTGCTCGGTCGGCTAGGCATGGTAGGATTGTCGCACATGCCAGAACAGTGTCGAGTCTGCTTTGGAACAAAGACATGCCAAAGCTGCAACGGCACTGCGCAATGCTTCAAGTGCGGCGGGGCCGGCAAGAATCGGCGGCGAGGCGTGCTTTGTGTGTCACGGCTATACCAAGTGCATGAAGTGCGGCGCAACCGGGAGATGCCAAGCGTGTTCTCCGAAGAAGCCGCACCTTCAAGCTGACCCATTGCCCAAATCCGGTTAGTCGACTCGGTCTTGTGGAAGGCGCTCAGTCACGGGTTCGAGAAAGGCGAAGACTTGTTGGCGTGACACGGTGGGAAAGCCATCGAGAAAATCCTCGACCGTGTGTCCAGTCTCAAGGTGATCGATCAGAGCCTGGACGGGCACGCGGGTCCCTGTGAAACACGGCGACCCGTGCATGATTTGGGGGTTAACCGAGACTACTTGGGAGACATTGTCCATTTCACGTCGACCCACTCTCTAAGATACCTTGTCCTGCTCGACGCTCCGTACTTTTCGCGAGTAGCCGCGCCCTCGCTTCCTCGCCGTCGATCAGCTTGACCTTGCCGCTTTCGATCTCGTCATCGCGGCGATCCAACGTCTCGCGCAGATGAGCCAGCTCATCGAAATATCCGATGAGCACGTCTTCGACAACTTCGTCGCAGGATTGGCCACTCTCTCGCGCGATCTCGTCAAGCTTTGCCTGAATCTCGGTTTGAGTCGAACCTCCATTAGCCGCTCATGGAGGCTAAGAATTCGCCGTTGGTTCTGGTCTTGCCCAGCTTGTCGAGCAACAGTTCCATGGTCTCTACCGGCGAAAGCGGGCTCAGCACGCGGCGCAGAATGTAGACGCGATTCAGTTCGTCCTTCGGCATCAGCAGCTCTTCCTTGCGGGTGCCGCTCTTGTTGATATCGATGGCCGGGAAAACGCGCTTCTCGATCAATTTGCGGTCGAGATGGATTTCCATGTTGCCGGTGCCTTTGAATTCTTCGAAAATCACGTCGTCCATGCGACTGCCGGTATCGACGAGGGCGGTGGCGATGATGGTGAGCGAACCGCCTTCCTCAATATTGCGCGCCGCGCCGAAGAAGCGCTTGGGGCGCTGCAGAGCATTCGAATCGACGCCGCCCGAGAGCACCTTTCCCGAAGGCGGAACAATCGTGTTGTAAGCGCGCGCCAGACGCGTGATGGAATCGAGCAGGATGACGACATCCTTCTTATGCTCGACCAGGCGCTTGGCCTTTTCGATCACCATTTCGGCCACCTGAACGTGGCGTGTAGCCGGTTCGTCGAAGGTCGAGCTGATGACTTCGCCGCGCACCGAACGCTGCATGTCGGTGACTTCTTCCGGACGTTCATCGATGAGCAGAACGATGAGGGTGACTTCGGGATGGTTCGTGGTGACCGAATTGGCGATGCTCTGCAGCAGCATGGTTTTGCCGGTGCGTGGCGGGGCCACGATGAGACCACGCTGGCCTTTGCCGATGGGAGTGATGAGATCCATCACGCGGCCGGAGAAATTGTCGCGCACGGTTTCGAGCTTCAGACGGCCATGCGGATAGAGCGGCGTCAGGTTGTCGAAGAAGATCTTGTTGCGGGCTTCCTCGGGCGGCTCGAAGTTGATGGCGTCGACTTTGATGAGGGCGAAGTAGCGTTCGCCTTCCTTGGGCGGACGGATCTGGCCGGAAACGGTGTCGCCGGTGCGCAGATCGAAGCGGCGGATCTGCGAAGGCGAGACGTAAACGTCGTCGGGGCCGGGCAGGTAGTTGTACTCGGGAGCGCGCAGGAAGCCGAAGCCGTCGGGCAGGCATTCGAGCACGCCCTCGGAGAAGATGAGGCCGCTCTTTTCCGCCTGAGTCTGCAGAATTTTGAAGATCAGTTCCTGTTTGCGGAGGCCGGCGGCGTTCTGTACGCCCATCTCTTTGGCGATGGCGTTGAGGTCGATGATGCTCTTGTCTTTGAGCTCGACCAGATCGAGCGTGCCGCCGGGTTTGCCTTGCTGCTGGCGGCGGCGCTGCTGGCCGGGATGTCCCTGCGGACCGGAATGCTGATGTCCTCCGCCTCCGCCCTGTTGGGGCTGAGGCGGTTGAGCCTGTTGCTGAGGCGGGCGGTTATTCTGTTGAGCCGACGCGTCCGGAGCGGGCTCGACGGGCGGCGCTTGCTGGATCTGAGGCGCGGGCGCTCCATTGGGATTCGGCGGAGGAGTCGCGTTCTCTGACCCTTCCGGTCTGGGGGCGTCGGCTGCCTTTTCGTGCGTCCGGTGCTGCGGCCGCGGGGGGCGCGGGGGCCTTTCCTGTTGGACCGGCTTGGTGGCCGTCTCTTCAGGTTTATCGGCAGTGGCTTCCCGGGCGGGACGCTCAGCCGTCTTCTCGGGAACCGTTTGCTCCTGAGGCGGGGTGTTTTCTACTGGTGGTGTGTTTTCGAAATCGCTTGCCAAATTTCCCTCACTCCCCGGCCTGTGACGGCCGAGAACGGCAGTGGCTCGGCGTGTTGCCGGATGGCCTTTATTCCGTGCGACTGCTCGGATTGATTAAGTTTGTCGATCTTGGAGGCTACAACAAGGTAAGGGCGGTTATTGGCCTCGAGCCAGGTTTTGAGATCGAGGTCTTTTTCCATCCAGCCGCGCCGCGCGTCCAGAATCAAAAATGAAAACTGAAGAGTGCGTCTCTCCTGCAAATAATGTTCAATAAGCTTCGCCCATTCGTTTTTAGCTGCGACGGGCACACGCGCGTATCCATAGCCGGGCAAATCGACGAAGTAGAATTTACCGTCTATGCGATAGAAATTGATCGACTGCGTGCGACCGGGCGTGTTACTGGTAAACGCCAGCCCCTTTTTTCCAACGATAGCATTGATGAGGCTGGATTTGCCGACATTGCTTCTTCCCAGAAAAGCGATTTCGGGCAGCCCGTCGGCGGGGAACTGCTCGGGACGATTAGCACTAAGAATGAATTCTGATATCAAGTTTACTACACCGAAGGGGCAGGAGGGGTGTCAGCGGGTCTAAATCACATTGTACCCTGGTTTGGTGGTACCAGGCGCTGAGCCAGTTGTTAACGAGTATCTGGCGCCCCGGCCGCTGTTCCTCCTCCTCCGCGGAGTACGGCAGCGGCTGCCGTCCATCGTTCTTAACGGGAAGCAGGCCCCCATGTCAAAAAGCCCGCAACTGGTGGTGGCTGCGCCGATGGAGCGGTCCACTCTCCTGACCGGAACTTATCATGCGGGACGTGCGAAAACCGTTTCGCTCAAGATCCGAGTTTCGTATCATGTCGTTTGGTATCAATGGATTAGAAATATTTTTTCAGTTTGTGATCGGCTTTTCCGGCCGCTACCATTCGAGTTTCCGGACTACTCCGGCGGTGCCTTGTTGCACAGCGCTCGATGGCGCGTAGTCGACAACCACGGGGGATGGCTCGTGGCGTCCGCAGGCCAAGGTGAGGCTCGCCCCGGCGCCGTTGACTCGAGTGAATTCCACGGCCTTCGGGGCGGGCAAATCCAACACGAGATTGTATTTCTCCACCGAAAGATGCAGCCGCACGTGTCCCGGAGAACACTCTATCGCCTGCAGCAAGCCTTCCACCCGCTGCAGCTTTTCGCCAGGTTGCGGCACGAAAGGCCCCGTGGATCGGGCGTCGATAAGGTTCATCATCTGGTCAAGGGCATTCATTTCCTGTGCGTTCACGGCCCATTTTCTTGCCGTTTCAGCATGTTTACGCGCCGACGCCAGATCGCCTGTCTGCAGATACGCATAGGCTAGCCCGGTAAATACAGGGGTAGCCTGTTCCTTCTTTACATCGTGAATTCTCAACAGAGTCGCGATGGCGGACTCGTATTGGCGCGCTCGCGACTGTGCCAGACCCAACTGCACCAAAGCCTCGGTGTAATCGGGCTTCTTATTCACGGCGCGCTCCAGCATCGGGATAAACGTTTCCGGCGGCTGCTTGGCTTCGCGTTCCATGAGGGCCAGTTCAAAGCATATCCGCGGATCTGCCTCACCGGCGGCGAACGCCTTCTCAAAGTAATGGCGCGCTGACTCGCGGTCCTGTTGCTGCCCCGCAAGAAGTCCGAGGGATTCGTGCGGTTCCGGCCGCGCCGGTTGCTCCCGCTCCAGTTGCAGGAGTTCGCGCTTTGCGTCGTCAAACCGGTGAATTGCCAGCAGCAGATCCGCCAGCATCAGCCTGGTGTCGAACGCCGGGAGCGTGGTCACTTCAGGTTTCGCTTCGGCTTTCCCCAGACCGGTTTCAAAAACCGTGCCGTAGATACGCTTGCGTCCGAAGTAATTGTGCAGATCGTCGAACACCTGTGCGGAGGACCGCCCGAACGCAATCCGGCAAGCCTCGGCCGATGTCTTGCCCGCATTCAAAGCGTTCACGAATTTCGGAAAGTCGGGGCTGTACTCCGGCGCCAGAAAGAGCATGTGCGCCAGCGCCCAGCTCTCTCCGTAAAAGACACCGACGCGATCACCCTCGCTATAGATCGGCGATTTGCTGTCGACGGAGGTCAGGGTCTCAAAACTCAGCCACTGCCCCTTCAACGACTCCATACGTTCGGGAATCAGATCGCCCACGGCGACACCGCCACGAGCCGGCCGGAGCGTAGAGTAAACCTCCGCCAGACCTTCATTCAGCCAAACAGGTATGTTCAACCCGCTGCGGCGCACGATCAAATGGAAAAATTCATGTACGGCAATGTTGTAACTCTCGGGGGAAGGGTC
>Ga0302320_10016462_pt1 | contig 15094 bp, 11 predicted proteins | sample Bog_T0_3_FD_202130 | JGI IMG/M metagenome (GOLD analysis project Ga0302320, IMG submission 202130) | Peat permafrost microbial communities from Stordalen Mire near Abisko, Sweden - Bog_T0_3 | ecosystem: Environmental > Terrestrial > Soil > Wetlands > Peat | place: Sweden: Abisko, Stordalen Mire... | reverse complement strand
AAGTTGTAAAGAATCCATTCGGAATTTGCGAAGACATCGATGCTTGGTTGCCACCGGAATTTTGCGGCACGACGGGCCGCCATCGACTCCCCATCCTATTTTCGCATCCCGCTTCCCCTTCTGGTAAAGCCGTCGGATGAGCCCCGATTTGTCGAGGCATCCTCATTGCCCGTTTTCATCATCTTTAGTAGTCTCTAGGATTGCGCATACAGCGGCAGGGTCAACTGAACAAGACAGGGGTGAGCGATTTGCGGGCACAAACTCGGGTTGCATTCATTCTTCTACTTTTTGTGATGGTAATCTCGCCCTCGTGCACCCAGACGATCAACTATCCCGCGCCCACGCTTAAATCGATCAGCCCCACGAACATCAACGCCGCTCAACCTCAGTTCCTGTTGAAGGTTATGGGCAGTAACCTCGTCCAGCAGACTGCCGTAGAATGGAGCGGAAGCACCGGCACGGTTACGATCCCTCTGGTGATTTTCGTCAGTACCAATGAGCTGGACGCCACCATTCCGGCATCGTTGATTCAAAATCCCGGCACGGTGAATATCTCGGTAACCACCCCGACTCCGGGCGGCGGCACCTCGCCGTCCTCTACGCAGCAGCCGATCGTCTTCACTATCAACCCGATCAACAGTCCGACCCCGCAAATTACCTCGATCTCTCCGACCGTCGTATCCGCGGCGAGCGGATCTGGTTTCACTTTATTCGTAACCGGCAAGAATTTCGTTTCCCAGTCCACCATCTCGATTAACAACAACAACCGGACAACCACGTACATAAACTCCACTTCCCTCGAGGCCAGCGTCACCGCCGCCGATATTGCGAATCCCGGATCGCTCGAAATCGCGGTAACGAACCCTCCGCCGGGCGGCGGCACATCGAACGCGTTGCCGTTGAGCGTTCAAAATCCGATTCCAACCGCGGCGACCGTTTCGCCCATCAGTGTCACCGCCGGCTCCGTGCAGACCACAATTACCGTCACGGGTGCGAATTTTGTCAACGGTTTCACGACGATTACGCTTAATGGAGTTTCCGTCCCGACGTCGGTGGTTTCGTCAACCGAGGCCACAGCCGTGCTACCGGCGGACCGGTTGTTACAGGCCGGTGTGGAAAAAATTGTCGTCGTGAATCAAGGCCCACCGGGAGGCGGCGAGTCCGATCCTTTGATTTTCTCCGTGAACCCGAAAGCGTCGATCGGTTTGCCGGTGCTTGTTGATTTGGCTCCCGATGGTACTCAGGCGCTCAATGGCATTTGCGGCGGGTCGTCCAACTGTCAAACCGGCGCATTGGGTTTGCAGACGTTTACCGTCGGCCCATCGGTTAGCAGTAACGGGCAATTCGTCGCGTACGCTTCGGTATCCCACAATGTCGTCACCACGGACTTGAATCCGTCCGCAGATATTTTTCTCCGCAATACTTGCTTGCAAACCACTTCGACGTCGGTTTCTTGCACGCCCAGCACTTCGGTCGTGAGTTCGGATCCAAACGGAAAGGCGGCCAACGGCGCCAGCTCGGAACCGACCATCTCCGATGAAAGTGCCACGCCTGGTTTTGCCGCGTTCACTTCGACGGCAACGAACCTCCAAGTGGCGGTGCCCGTTGACAACAGTTTCAGCCAGGTTTATTGGAGGCCGCTGTGCACCGCAGCGACGTGTTCGATTTCTCCGACAACCTACGTGACCCAGCTCGTTTCCGTCTCTGCCGACGGACTCTCCGCCGGAAACGGCCCAAGCTACAACCCCGTGGTTAGCGCGGACGGGCAATATGTTGCGTTCGTTTCCCTTGCCACCAATCTGGTTTCGAACGTTGCCGCGGACGGTGTCACTCCGCAGATTTACGTTCACCTCTTGTGCAACGGAGCGGTGGCCTCCAGCTCCTGCGCTCCGCTCACGTACTTAGTATCGTCGGCGGATGGCACCACACCGGGCAACGCACCGAGTTCGCGTCCCTCGATTTCCGATCTGGGATTGTACGTTTCCTTTACCTCGGCGGCGACCAACCTTGGCGCGACGGCTCCCAATCCCTCGGGCGCGTCTGAGATTTTCGAACGGAGCACGTGCGTTACGACCATCGGCACCATCGATAATTCTTGCGCGCCGGAAACGCTGATAATTTCCACTCCAGATGGAACGACGCCGGCCGACGGATCGAGCACCGACTCCTCCATTTCTCACACATCCTCGGCCGTATCCGGCACGACGGTCGCTTACAACGGCCGGTTTGTTGCGTTTGCATCGACGGCAACGAACCTGGTACCCGGTGCCGGTCCGGTCCAGCAAATCTACGTTCGCGACACCTGCATCGGTATTTCGACTTCTTCCATCGTCACGACTTGCACTCCATCCACCACTCTCATTTCTACATTCGATGGAACTACTCCAGGAAATGGAGCCAGTTCGCACCCCAGTGTCAGTGCCAATTCGCAAATCGTCGCATTTTCCTCACTTGCTTCGAATTTTGCGAACACCACGAACGGCATCGAGAACATCTTTTCTCGTAACACCTGCCTCGCGATCGTTACGACTTGCACCCCGAGTCTGGCGATCTCCAGTATTTCGCAGGGCACCAGTCCATCGCCGTCGAACGGTGCGAGTCTTCGGCCAGCCGTGAGCGCCGATGGTCAGACCGTGAGCTTCCTGTCGTTTTCGAATAATTTGGTGACGAATGATACCAACGGGCTGGAAGACATTTTTCTGGGCACGACGACGTTCACCACCACTACGACCGTTACGGGGGTAACCGAACCAGCGTCCGCGACGGCTACATCGGACGCATCCGAACTCAAAATAGAAGAGAAGCGGTAAGAGAGATTTGGGGATCGTCACTTTGCTGAGCTAATTTTCTTTTCCAGCGCGGTTCTCGCAGTCGTCAGTGTGAACGTCAACGATTCTTTCGGGACGCTCGTAACGAACGGACCGACCATCCAACCGATGCCCGTGGGAATGTCTCGAGACAATGAGATTGCTTGGCATTCGACGTACGTCCCTCCGTCTTTTTGCTCGAATCTCCAGAACGTGTTCATGCGCCACACAAAGCCGCGGTCGTGTCCTTCCGGCTCCAGCGTTTCGTCACGCTCTCCCGGATTCGATACTTCCTGCACGCGCGTGGTCGCCGAGCGGCTCCATGCATGCGTAGCGTCCACGCGCTCGTAGTGGATTTTTTGATCGGTGTCCACCACCGTCGTAATCACTTTCTTCGTGAAAAAGCGGAGATGCACAAAATAATCGCCGCCGGAGTGCTTCAAGGTCGTGGATTGGAGAATATCCGGCTTGAAATATTCCACCTTGTGGTCGTAGTCCTGCAGGAAGGCTAACGTCTGATCGAGTGTTGCGCCCGGAATAAAAACGGTTCCCATCCAGTGATGAATTAAGCCGCCCGGGACTTGAATCGCTGCATCGTTATCGAGAGTCTGAAGTCGCTCGATAATTACCTCCCCTCTTTGGAGCGCGGCCAGCTCCCCCGCGCGACGTGGATCCGCCAGCGTCTCCACCCACAAGAACCGATTTGTGTCCTTCAGCTCGTTGTCCACCTGCGTTTCTGTTATTTGAATATAGCGGTCGTATGCGAGGTTGGTCTGCGGCTGCAAGTCTATCGCACTCGCCGGGCCGCTCAACGCGAACAGGAAGGCGAACGCGATCGCGGTCAACTTCCGGCCATACCCGTCCGCTTTTGCTTTCATGTGTCGGTTGTTCCGCTCATCGGTTGCGCGGCAATCCTTGTAATTTCGCGCCACACTCGATAAGAAGCACGGTCGATGCCAAAAGATGCAAACGACTGGAAGGAGTACGCAGAATAGGAGCGGCAGGATGGTTTGGTGGGAACCGCTTGAAAATCGTTAGACGGGTTGAAAACTGCCCCGGATCCTTTTGTATGTGGAACCGTCGTCCCCGCTTTCGCAGCCTTCAACCCGCATGTCGATCCTCGCAGGATTGCAAAACAGAACCAATGGGGCGCGCGGCTCATTTTTTTCAGTACCCGGGTATTGGTACTCGGTCCATGCGAGCCGTACATGTCTGTAAGTCTATATTGTTCAAAGCTTTGTGGGGACCAGGCTCACCTTAAGCGCTAGCCGGTGTTATGCAATCCGGCCGCAATTCCATTGATCGTCGCACCCAATGCGTAATCGTCGGCCTCGCTCTGCCCACCCGACCTTTTGCGCCGCAGCAGTTCCACCTGAATCAAACTCATCGGGTCGACGTACGGGTTTCGCAGCCGGATGGATTGCGACAAAACCGCGTTGCCCTCGAGCAGATCTTTTTGCCCCATGATCTTCAAAAGCATTCGCCGCGTTCGTTCGAATTCCGCCGCCAGAACTCCAAACACTTGCTCGCGCAAGGTTGGATCGGCCACCAGTGTTTCCGCGTAGAGGCGCGCGATGTCCATGTCAGCCTTTGCCATCGCGATTTCCACGTTGCGGATCAAATCCGAAAAAAGCGTGAAAGTTCGCATCATCTCGCGCAGGTGGTTTTCGTATTCGGGTCCTTTCGCGGCGTAACTGTCGAGTGCGTAACCCACTCCGAACCACGCCGGCACCGCGTGGCGGCTCTGCATCCAACCAAAGACCCACGGAATCGCACGCAACTCCGATAGCTCGCGGCTTTGCGAGCGCCGTGCCGGACGCGAGCCCATTCGCGCGTGCACCAGTTCGTTCACCGGCGTGGCTTGTTCGAAATATTCCAGAACCGCGGAATTCTCCGCAATTGACCGCCGGTAATACCGGAATGCCTCGGCCGAAATTTCGTCCATGGCGTCATCCCACTTCCGATCATCGTGGGCCGTGCGGCCGCTCGGACGCGTCAGGGCCTCCAGCGAGGCCGCCACCATCAATTCAAGATTCCATTCTGCCAGAACCGGATCGGAATATTTCCAGTTCAATACTTCGCCTTGCTCGGTGATGCGGATTTCGCCGGAAAAATCTCCCACTGGCTGCGCGAGTATCGCCCGGTGCGTCGGGCCTCCCCCTCGGCCTACCGTGCCGCCTCGCCCGTGAAACAGCCGCAGCTTCACGTTAGAATCGCGCGCCGCCTGGTGAAGTTCGCGATGCGCCTTTTGCAACTCCCATGTGCTTGTCAGCATGCCGCCGTCTTTGTTCGAATCCGAGTAGCCGAGCATCACTTCCTGCCGGCGGTCCCACGAATCGAGCAGCGATTGGTATTCCGGCGAAGTCCAAACCGCTCGCATCGTCTTTCCGGCGTTGCGCAGCGAATCGATCGATTCGAACAGCGGCACCGGCATCAACCCGGCGTCGTCCGCCGAAGCAGCCGCCTGTAATCCGCACAGTTTGGCCAGCGAAAGCCAGTCATACACATCCTGCTCTGATTCCGTTCCACTGATCACGTATTGCCGCAGCGCTTCGGGCGGGTACAGTTTTTTCAATTGCGCGGCCATCTTAAACGTCTCGATCACGTCTCGGGTGCGTTCAGATTTAGCCGCCACGCTGCCGGCTGGTTTCGCCGCTCCGTCCGCACCCACTTCAGCCAAAGCTTCACGATGCAATCTGGCGTGTTGTCGAATATCGAGCGTGTGCAGGTGAAATCCAAACGTGCGCACGTTGCGAAGGAATGGCTCGACCAGGAGCTCGGCAAGAGTTTCTCCGCCGTTCGCTGACAAGCTCGCCCGCACCACCTCCAGGTCTCTCTCGAATTCGGAAGCCGATTGGTAAGCCCTGGAATTTCTCGATTCGTCGCGGCTGTATTGCAACCGGATGCGAGCGAAGTCCAGCAACCTCCGTGTCAATTCCGTTTCCGAGATCCATTTTCCCAGCGATTTTTCGTCGCCCATCGCCGTTTCATAGGATTCCAGCACGCTTCGAAGCGCCGGCGAACACTCCGCCTGTCGCAGCGACGTACTCAGCTGGTCAATCAGCCCATCGATTTCCTGCAAATAAAAATTGAGTACTGTCTGGCGCGCCATTTCCAGCGCATCGGCCGTCGATTGAGGTTTGATCAATGGATTGCCGTCGCGGTCGCTCCCAATCCACGATCCGAAATGAATCACTTCACTGAGATCATCCCGCCTCAGTCGCGTTCCGTAAACTGACTCGAACGATTCGGCAAATTCCTCATATACCTTCGGCAACGTCTCGAAAAGCGTCATTGGGTAAAAATCGAGTCCCATGCGCACTTCGTCGATGACGCCCGGTTTCTTCAATCGAACTTCGTCGGTTTGCCACAAGGAAGTAATTTCTGCGGCGATCAGCGATTCCAGTTCCTCGGCATCCGCCTGCGGCAACGGCAGCTTGTCCAGGGCTTCCAGATGTTGTGCGATCCGGCGCCGCTTCATTAGCACCGTTCGCCGGGCTACCTCCGTCGGATGCGCCGTAAACACTGGAACAATCCTTACTTTTCGCAAGGCGGCAAGAGCATCGCCTCGCGAAATTCCCGAGTCTCGCATCCGGATCAGCGTTCCGCGAAACGATCCGGTCTGCGGCGGCTGTTCGGTGTGCAGCTTTGCGGCGCGGCGGCGGCGCTTGCGGTGATTCGTCTCGGCAAGGTTCGTCAATTCAAAATAGATAGCAAACGCCTTCGTGACACGATGCGCGTCTTCGACGTCCAGCTTAGAAATGATGTTCCGTGCTTCGGTCATGAGTTGGTCTTCGGCGCCGCAAGCGCCTTCTTCATCACGCTGTTGGATGAGAAGCCGCCGCAGTTGCTCGACGACGGCCAGCAATTTCGGCCCCTGCTGCTCGACCAGCACGCGCCCCAGGAGCACGCCAAGCGAGCGCACGTCCCGCCGCAACGGAATCTCTTTTTCCGCGTCAGCGGTGCCGGCGCCCAGTTCCGCCAGCCGCTTCGCCTGATCCTTCGCAATCCACAATGGCTCCATGCCATTCATAATGAAGGCATCGCCGCAACGCTCGCAAGCGCCTTCCGTAAACCGTCCCAATCCGTCTGCGTTTGCCTCGAACGCTCACTAGGAGCTTCGGGCTCTTGGCGCTTCTGCTCGCCGGAATCTACCGATCGAGAGCCTCTGACGTGGCTTGCGTGACGCGTCCTAACAAGGCGCGAAAAATGCGCCGAAGATTTGGATTTCGGGTGGGAGACCGCAGGATTTCCGATTTCTACTTCGTTGGCACGACGACAGTTTCCGAGCTATCCGGCGGCAAATGAAGTGTGATGGTAGTCGTTTTATTGGGACGAATTACTTGATGCTTGGACCATTCCGTGAATGATCCCTTGAAATATCCGCGCAAATCGTATTGTCCCGCATCATATCGAGTAAATACAAAGTGGCCGTTTGCGTTGGTATGGGTGGCATGAGGATGTAAGCCGTCGGAAGTCTGGATCGTAACGCTTGCGTCGGCGACGGGCTTGCCTTGCGAATTCAGCACATCGCCTTCGACGTTGCCGAGTCCACTACGAAACTGCGCGCCTACGGCCACGGTCAATCCAAGCATCACAAAAGCGGCGGCGATAATGTTTCTCAGCTTCACGGCGAACTCCTCAGACTTGACGCCAGAATCCAGTTTAGGCCCTCTCGAACACACGAATCCGCGCTGTGTGGGACCGCTGTAGCGCATGACCAACTCCTGTACGGGCGTACAGGCGAACCATTGCGTTCTAGCACTTCAACTGGCAGGAATTTCCTGTGGCGAACCGGTCTTAATACTTGTAGTGGCGGCTTGCCGCGGAATGCCCGGTTTGTTCCATCCGTCCTGAGTCCGGATTCGTACTGCGCTCGATGGCTAGAAAATACGTTAGAAGCTGCAGCGGTATGAGATGTACGAACGCAGCCAGCCACTCGTCGCAGTCCGGCACCACCAGCAATTGTTCGGTGGCAATGCCATGACTAGCTTTGGCAGTAGCGATCGCCGCGCGAAAAACTTTCAGCTCGCCGGCGGCGCGAAATATCTGCCGCGCGCGTTCGTCACTGGGACTCGCCGTCAGCAGTCCGATCAGAGCCGCGCGGGAATCCGTTTCCGAAAATGGCCCGTGAAGGATTTCTTCCGTCTCAAAACCTTCCGCAGCGATGTAGCAGGCCTCCTTGATCTTCAGCGCCGCTTCGTTTGCGGTAGCCCAGCCCACGCCCGATCCGAAAATTTCCAGACGCGCGAGCGACGCCAGGTTCTTCGCGAGAGCCTTCGCTTCAGGTTCCAATCGCATCGCATCGCGCATCAGCTCGGGAAGCCGCTCGAGCGCCCGTTCGATTCCAGCTCTTGCCAGCAGATTTTTCGTCGAGGCTACTCGGGTGATTAGAAATGCGAGCGCGGCCAGTGCCGTCGTGTAGCTTTTCGTATACGCGAACGCCTTTTCCTGCTCGCACGTTTCGATCCGGAAATCCGCATCGCGTGCTCCCTCGCCGCAAGCCTCACCCGTAATCGCGACCGTCAATGCTCCAGTAGCGCGCGCTCGATGCAATGCCTCGACGGACGCCGATGACGTCCCCGTGTGCGTGATGACAATTACCGCATCGTCGTTTCCAAACGCCGGCGGATGATGCAACAGCTCGAACGACTGTTCGACATACGCGCGAAACTGTCCGTTCGTGAAATCCTGCATCCAGCTTTCGCAAATTCGCGCCGCGTGCAAGGAAGTTCCAATGCCGACGAATGTAATTCGGGCTTTCGCCGCCACCGCGTCCGCGATGCGCTCGATCTCCGCTGTCTGGGTGAAGATCTTTTCAATCCGTTCCGGCTGCGCGTGGATCGCCTCATAAACATGAAAGGGATGAGCGCTGCGAACTTCGGTCATTGGTTTTTCTCCATTTCGTTAGAGCGCGATAAAACGAAAGCGGGCAGGCGCCTATTCTAGTGCCGTTCGTTTCACCGGGAGGCATTCTTTCTGAATTGAGAAGTGTTTCGAAAAATCAGAAGTCTAAGGGGGTTCCGAGATCTGTCATTTCACTCGCTTGCGGTCTGAAGGGCTAGACTTCCGGCGAACGTTTCGCCGGGATCGACGCGTAGCCCGCGTATGTCTTTATTCGGGTATTTGATTCTCGGGCACGCCGCCGTGCCGGGCCTGATCCTGCAGGTCGCTGATTTTCGACGCTATGTCCGCGCGCTGTTGCACGAGTCGAATCAGCTCGTCATGCCAATCATCAATTCTTGCGCCGGTCGCGTGCCGCGTTGAATTTACGGTGTTGCCGCTCAAGACGCCTTGCAGCTCGGCAATCTTCGAATCCATATCCGGCAATTGCCCTTGCAACTTTAGGATTTGATTGCGGTAGGAATTGATCGTCGCCGTGCTCGCCACTTTCGTAGCTGCCTGTTTCGTGGGCTTTGCGTTTGCCGCGCCGACGGTCGAAATGGCAGAGTGCCCTCGCAAGTCGCCCACGTCGTCATTGGTCCAAACTTTTTTTGTGGGCGTCGCTGACGGCGTCGAGGCGGCATTGGTTGATTGAGACTGTTGCGGATCGCCGGTTGGCGTCTCAGCTGGCGCAGCTTCTTTGGTCGCGGACCGAGCGCTTTGCCCGGACGTGAAATGCGGGACCGAGTAAACAACCGCCAGGACCGAAACGGCGGACACTATCCATCGAGTCATAAAGCCTCCACGCAACCGATCAGACGATGCTCAGGAATAAGGAGGGTTTAGCTTATTGTTCTGAATAGTATTTCAGAGATTCCGAGGGCGACGGCTGGGAGCTAAACGATGGGTTCCTCTAAGAGTTACTGTCCTGCGGTTACTATTCTTCCGCTAGCTAAGTCGTTCTGTGCCACCACAAGAGCCTGTTTCGGCGGTCCGTCGTACCTGTACTGATTGGCCTCTATATATTGATGCTCCTCAAAGGAGAACAGGAATTTCCGCCCTGAGAAGTCGAATTGATAGCGCGACGGTAGCCAGATTCCGGGCGCGACTTCTGCCTGATCGAGATAAAACACGCCGCCGCGGTAAAGCTTTCCCAAAATACCGGCGCCGATCGAAATGTCTTTGGTGACGTGTGCTTCGCCCCGCATCATCTGCAGGCTGGCGTGATCGATCCAGATCTTCGCGGTCACGCGGGTCATTGCGTCCTGGTAGATCGACTTCGGATGAAAATCGGGATTCGGCGTTAAATCGAGCACATCGCACAGGTGCCCGTAAAGATTCTCCTGTCCGAGCCATTTCAGAATGTAGGCTTCGTGCGTCGCGGCCACCAGCTCTGCGCGATCCTGCTTTTTCTTTTGGGCTTTCGCGTACGCAGCCTTGGTGCGCGGGTCGTCTTGTTTCAGCATCAGTTCGAGCACGTCTCTCCAGGCCAGTAGCTGTTGGCGGTAGGCTGCGGGATCGACGTCGCGTCCACCTTCTCTCAACAATATTTTAAGGTTGCCGGTACCGGTGGGAACGATGCGATACCACTTATCTTCCAGCACTTTTGGAGTGGGCCCACTTGTGCGATCCACTTGGTGCTCCACGCGCTCGAACTGTTCCAATAGGTCGTCGTCGCGGTGCTGATTTTCGAGCACCTTCTGCGCACGCGCCTGCAGCTCAGCATCCGTTGGCGCTGCCGACAGGGACATCTGCACATTCTCTGAGAGCGTGGATTTCGGACGCGCAATCGCGCCGATGGCGCACGACGCGAGCGCCAGAGCCACAATCGCCCAAGCTGCCGAACGGAAATGCTCTCTATACTTCAATCGTTTCTCTCGTGCACAGATTTAGAGTGCAGCCCGACGCAGTAACAATTTTAGATTCAATCTGGCGCTAAATCCATTGTCGCAGAGGACAGTTTTAGAACCGAGCTTGCGGCCCGGTCCGCGATCCAAAACTTGCCGATACTTTTCGGGCGGCCCAGCCGTCTATACTAGTTAGAGTCTGTCACCAAATGATGAGACCCGCGCTAAATCGAGCCCACCTACGCCAAACCCTTGCTTCGCTGCGCGAAACTACGTGGATCGCTCTCGATACCCTTCGTGCTCATAAGATGCGTACTTTCTTAACTTTACTGGGTGTAATCCTGGCTGTGGCGACGCTGGTCGCAGTCATTTCTGTTCTGAATGGTCTGAATGTCTACGTCGCGGATAAGGTTGCCAATCTCGGCGCCAACGCCTTTGTCATCGACCGCATCGGAATCGTTACCAACTTTCAGGATTGGAATAACGCTCGCAAGCGGCCCCCGCTTACCACCGACGACATTCAGGCGCTACGAGCTGGAATGAAGCTCTCCAGCTCGATTGCCGGTGAGCAAAACACCATGGCGGACGTTCGCTATGGCAACACGCTCAGCGAAGACGTCGCCATCCTTGGCACATCGCCGAATTACGCGTCGATTCGCGATATCGATGTTTCAAATGGACGATTGCTGACCGACGTCGATGAAGAGCATCGCGCGAACGTCTGCGTCATAGGCGCGGACCTGGTCACCAAGTTCTTCGGCGGCACCGATCCCATCGGCAAGGAAATTCGCGCCGGACAGGGACAGTACCAAGTCGTCGGAGTCGCGGTCGCCAAGGGCACCGTTCTTGGGCAGTCGCAGGATAATTTCGTCATGATTCCGCTGGGCACGTACCGGAAGGAATGGCTCGCGCCTCAGGACTCGGTCGGGATCTTCGTGCAGGCGAAGGGGCCGGAATGGACGGAGGCGGCGCAGGACGAAGCGCGCGTGATTTTACGCTCTCGCCGGCACGTCCCGTACTCCGCACCGGACAACTTTGCGATCGTCGCCCCCACCTCCATTACCGGCTTGTGGAATCGAATCACCGGAAATGCCTTTGGAATTGCCATCTGGGTGACGTCGGTCTTTCTGGTCGTCGGCGGCATCGTGATCATGAACATCATGCTGGCGAGCGTCACCGAACGCACCCGCGAGATCGGCCTGCGAAAATCTCTCGGAGCGCGGCGCAGCCACATCATCATGCAATTTCTGGTGGAATCGTCGCTTCTTGCGGCCACCGGCGGATTTGTGGGAGTAGCGATAGCGATCGCCCTGGCTCAGTTGGTCCGTGCCACCACGCCAATTCCGATTTCAACGCCGATTTTCGCCATCGCCGTGTCACTTGTGCTGTCCACCGCCGTCGGATTGTTTTTTGGCATCTACCCAGCGATGCGTGCGGCCAAACTCGATCCCATTGAAGCGCTGCGAGCGGAGGCTTAGATGATGCGCTCGGACTTCAAGGAAAACCTACAGCTCGCGCTCGACACCGTGCGAGCCAACAAGCTGCGAAGTTTTCTGGCGATCCTGGGGGTGATGATCGGCGTCGCCCTGATCATCTTGGTCGTCGGGTTGGTTCAAGGCTTTCGCCAGACCATCCAGGACGAAATTACATCCGAGGGAATCGACACCGCCTTTGTTTCCCGATTCGATCAGGGGCCGCAGATTGGTCACCGCCCGAAAGACGAAAAACTGCGCAAGCCCCTCACGCTCGAAGACGGCATCGCAATTCACGAGTTGTGCCCAGCGGTGCGAGAGATCGCGGTTTCTGCATTCCAGTGGACCCAGACGCACAATGTCCGCTACCAGAAGAACGAAGTGCAAGGCGGCGAGTTTCGCGGCACGTTTCCGGCCTATCTGACGGTGTATTCGAACGCCACCATGAAGATTGGCCGGTTCTTCAGCGAGGCCGAGAACGAGCACCGGGAGAACGTCGTTGTGATCGGCGAAGATATTTCCAAAGCTTTCTTCCCGTCCGCGGACGATGCTCTAGGAAAAGAAATTCTTGTCGACGGATCGACATACCAAATTATCGGAGTGCTGGACAAGCCGCCCGGCGGCTTCGGCACCGGGGACGAAGATCGCCGTATCGTCATTCCGTTTTACACATTTCTGAAGTTGTACCCGAGCGGCTATGAAATCGCTTACCGGTTCCTGGCGTATCCGGGGAAACTCGACGCCGCCGTCGATCAAATCCGCGAAGTCTTGCGCCGTCGCCGCAACGTGCCCTACGACAAGCCCGACAACTTTTCGATTCAGACCCAGGTGGAAGCGGCGCAAAATTTTAACGACATCATCTTCGGAGTGGTTCTCGCCATCATCGTACTCAGCTCGATCGGCTTGCTGATTGGCGGCGTAGGCGTGATGAATATCATGCTCGTATCAGTCACCGAACGAACCCGCGAAATCGGCGTTCGCAAGGCCATCGGGGCGCGCAGCACCGACATCACCTGGCAATTTCTTTTCGAAGCCATGACGCTCACCGGAACCGGCGGTATTATCGGTATCATTTTCGGCAGCAGCCTGGTCTTTCTGATTCCGGTTTTCACTTCGATGAAGGCGATTGTTCCCGCCTGGGCCGTAATTGTGGGTTTCACCGTGTCGGTAAGTATCGGATTAATTTTTGGTGTCTGGCCGGCGACAAAAGCAGCGCGTTTGAATCCTGTCGAAGCTCTGCGTTACGAATAGCGCCGAGTTTACTGTGCGGGGCCTTTCGGCGCCGCTTCCACAACGACCATGCTATCGGGCCCGACCTTTGCTTTTCCGTCGGCGCCATAGACGTAAGGCACGCCGGTCGGATCGGTTGGAATTTGGCGCACGAGCCCCGCCTCGAGCAGTTCCTGCATTGTTTTCGGGTAGTGGCCGAATCCTTTGTTGTAATTCCGAGCGATCCGATCCAGTTCCTGGACGTCCTCGAGCGCCTGCAATCCCTGTAAATGTTCGAGCGCGCTCTTGCGAATTGCCGGGTTTGGCGTGGTGTTGTAGATTTCGGCCCAAATCATTTTTGAAGTGTCGGTTCCGTCGCCCTTCATCGCGACCCGCGCGGCCATCATTCCTAGCCATCCGGGCGCTTTGGGATTCTCGCTTCCCTTCAAATAGGCGGCGGCGGACTTTCCGTAATCCTTCAGATGCCAATAGTACAGAAACCCGAGATTCGCGTTCATCTGCCAATCATCGGGATTCGCCGCGATCCCCCGCTGAATGAGCTCGATCGCCAGGTCAGGACGTCCGGCCCCAATAGGCGGCGGCTCGGAGAGAAAAATCGCTCCGAAACGATACGCAGCCGTCAGGCGTGGATCGAGCGTGGTGGTGATGTCGAGCAGTGGCCACAAAAGCTTGAACGTCGCTCCTGGAGTCAGCGCGTTGTCGCCGTAATACTGGACTGCGCGCGTCCAATAAATATCGGCAAGTAGCGAATCGTACCCGAGGCTCATTTTTTTGAGCATCGAGCCTGACTGCAGCATCAATTCATCTTGCCGTTCTCTGAGGCGCGTTGTGCTCTTGTCGATCCGTAGCTGCAGCAGAAAAATGGCGGAGAAAAGAAGGGGCGTACCGATTACGGCCAACCAGGTGGATTTTGAGCGCGAACTCATTTTAGATTTCGTCCGGAGAAAACTGCCGCCGCGGCGAGCAGCACCACAGCCGCGTAGGTAATCGCGTACAGCGTGTTTTGCCAAATCAGGGACGCTGGGATCAAATCGCCATGCGCCACCAATCCGATTACGTTGAAGTTGTGGAAGTTCGGAAGCAAGTAATAGAGCGCCCGGCAAATCATTCCGACTGCGGGATTCTTGGTCGCCATGCTGATGTCTCGAATGTCTGCGGCAAACGTTCCGGCGACGAACAGTCCCAGCGTAAAAAGTGTGGACAGCATTGGGCTGGAGAAACAGGAAAAGAATAGAGCCAGCGCAGTGATCAACGCGAGTTGCAGAAGAATGAAATACGCAGCTACCAAAATCGTCAGGTCCGATCGCGCGATCGTGTGGCTTACGTAGTAGAGCGCCAGGAAGAGTCCGAGCAGCATCAGCGAAGTATTTACCGCCAGCGTCAATAGCAGGCCGCCGAACTTGCCCACCAAAAACTGCCACCGGCGAATTGGTTTCGCCAACAAGCTGTAAAGCGTGCGTTTTTCGATTTCCTTATAGACCAGCCCCACGCCGATGAAAATCGCCATCACCACGCCGAAAAGCGAGATTGCGGAAAGCCCCAGATTTATGATGACGATGCGCTCGATGCCCACCGAAATCTGGCCCACGAGCACGGCTGCGCCGATCATCAGCAACGCAAAGAAAATCAGATTGTAAAGAACCCGGTCCCTCACGGCTTCCCGGAACGTATTCACTGCCACGACCGCCGGAATGGAATTCATTGCGGATTCACCTCAACGGCATGCGCCCCGGATTTCTCGCGCCCAACGAGTTTGAAGAAATAATCCTCGAGCGATGGCCGCAAAGGAGCTACGGTGAGAATTCTGGCATTGACGGAGTGAAGTTTCTCGAGCGCCGCGTACAAGTCGACTTCG
>Ga0302320_10016458_pt1 | contig 15098 bp, 11 predicted proteins | sample Bog_T0_3_FD_202130 | JGI IMG/M metagenome (GOLD analysis project Ga0302320, IMG submission 202130) | Peat permafrost microbial communities from Stordalen Mire near Abisko, Sweden - Bog_T0_3 | ecosystem: Environmental > Terrestrial > Soil > Wetlands > Peat | place: Sweden: Abisko, Stordalen Mire... | reverse complement strand
GGAAGTGCGCGGCGTCCTCGGCGAGCGGCTTGGTGGTGGGCTCGCCTTCGGCCATCGGCGGCAGTACAAACGGCCCATGATACGGCTGACGGCTGGTGTGCGCGGCGAGGTCTCCCCAGGCGCCGTACCAGGCAAAGCTGCCGATGACGGATTTTTCGGCGTTGGACTCGGCCTCGGTGCGGACGAGCGGGAAGACCGCGCCGGGGATGACGGGGACCTCGCTGTGGTGGGTGAGCTCCAACATGCGCAGCGTGTGCTGCACCTCTTCCGGCTCCCACGCGTTGCCGCTGACCATGGTGATGCCCAGCACCTTCACCTGCGGTGATTGCAACAGCACCAGCATCGCCATCTGGTTGGAGCCGCCGGGGCCGGAGCCGTCCTGGTCGATGAGGACGAGGCGCTGAGAGCTTGCGACCTGAGCGGCGAGAGTGAGAGCGAGGGCGAGCAGCAGGCGCATGGCCGGATTACCTATCTGGAGATTGGCGGTGAATTTGATTGTATGGGTATCGCGTCCCCGGACTATTCAGTTTCTAGAGCAATCCGAACCTTTGAACTATTTCTGTTCGCTATATGGGAATCTTGCGAGCAATGACTTCCCCTCATTCTCAGAGATAGGTTCGAGTCTTATTGAGCGCTCACCATCAAGCCCCACGAACGTGACTCTTTCGCGAAGAAAGTACGTTTGCCCAGCTTCAGCGGTGAACTTCGCAAATGAAACCGGCAATATGTGCTTATGGAACTCAAGCTCCCACTCAGCGCAAACCTGATGCTCGCCTGCGGCCACAGGAAAATAAAAGTAAGATTCGGAATGATTTCCGCCGATCCACTGTCTGTCCAGCGCCACGCGTGTTGGGAAAGAGCCAAACACTTTGACTGTCATCTGTTGTTCCTGGATTACATAGACGAGTGCCTTGTCAGGTGATGCGGTACCGAAAGGATGTTGATCCTTTTCCGTATGCACCTTCATTCGGGTTTTCAACGGTCCGCATGCCATGCTTCGGTCTCCCGATTCTGGCGTGAAAGAAATACTCGAGGTCGCAGAAGTAGCTACCGGATTCAGAAAGCCCTTGATGGAGTATGACTCGGAGAAGATGCGACCGGGAGGGAAGAGCGGAAAGGCCAGCTTAGCACCCATGCGTCCCAGCTCAGCACCCATGCGTCCTAGCTCAGCACCCAAGTATCTTTTGATCCGCCGCCCTGCGAGCTGTTCACCACCAGCGAGCCGCGTTTGAGCGCCACGCGCGTCAGGCCGCCGGGGACGATCGTGACCTTGTCGCCATAGAGCACGTAGGGACGCAGGTCGACGTGGCGTGGTTCGAGTTCGTCGCCGATCAGGCATGGTGCGCGCGAGAAGCTGATGGTCGGCTGCGCGATGTAGTTGCGCGGGTTGGCTTTGATCTTCTCGGCGAAGACCTCGCGCTCCTTGGCCGTGGACTGCGTGCCGATCAACATGCCGTAGCCGCCGGACTCGCCGACCGCCTTCACCACCAGCTTGTCCAGGTTGGCGAGCACGTACTTGCGCTCCTTGTCGATGGAGCACAGGAAGGTCTTCACGTTGCTCAGGATCTCGTTCTCGCCCAGGTAGTACTTGATGATGCTGGGCACGTAGGCGTACAGCGCCTTGTCGTCGGCCACGCCGGTGCCGAACGCGTTGGCTAAGGTCACGTTGCCCGCGCGATAGGCGTTGAAGAGGCCTGCGGCGCCGAGGATGGAGTCCGAGCGGAAGCTGAGCGGGTCAATGAAGTCGTCGTCCACGCGGCGGTAGATCACGTCCACGCGGCGCAGGCCGCTGGTGGTGCGCATGTAGCAGACGTTGTCATGCACCACCAGATCGCGGCCTTCCACTAGCTCAATGCCCATCTGGCGAGCGAGATACGCGTGCTCAAAGTACGCCGAGTTGAAGACGCCCGGCGAGAGCAGAACGATGTTTGGTTCTGGGCGTCCTTCCGGAGCCAGCGAGCGTAGCGTGCCCAGCAGTACCTGGGTGTAGTGCTCGATGGGGCGGACGTTGTAGTTGCGGAAGAGTTGCGGGAAGATGCGCTTCATCACGCGCCGGTTGGTGAGCATGTAGCTCACGCCGGAGGGCACGCGCAGGTTGTCCTCCAGCACCACGAAGTCGCCATTCTCCAGGCGGATGAGGTCGGTGCCGCAGACTGCGATGTAGACGTTGCGCGGCACCTGCAGGCCGCTCATCTGACGGCGGAACTGCGGGCAACTGTAGACCAGCTCGCGCGGGACGATGCCGTCCTTCAGAATGCGGCCCTCGTTGTAGATGTCCTTCAGGAAGAGGTTCAGCGCGGTGATGCGCTGGGTGAGGCCGCGCTCCACCTTTTCCCACTCGGCCGCGGTGATGATGCGCGGCAGCATGTCATAGGGAAAGATCTTCTCCGTGCCCTCTTCGCGGCCGTAGACGGTGAAGGTGATGCCCTGGTTGAGGAAGCTGAGGTCGGCGGCCTGCTTGCGGCGCTGGATCTCTTCGGCGGGCAGGGCGGCAAAGTGCTCCAGCAGCGGTCCATAGTGCTCATGCAGAGCGCCCTCGCCGGCGAACATCTCGTCGTAGGCGTGGTCCAGCTTATAGTTCCGCAGGGCGGCGATCTCGGAGGGATGCAGCTGGGCCTCAGGCGAAGAGATTTCCATGGAGTCTTAAGTATAGGGGATAGCTCCAGCGCCCGCCCGCGGCACAATGGCCGTGTTGCGGTAGACTAAGAGTGACGCGCCTTTCGCCTTTTTCCAAAGCCGCGAAGGGCCCTCGCGCCGAGAAATGCGCGAAACCAGAAGCGTCAATCACCACAATCTCGCAGGTTTTTCTTTAGACAAGGACATCCCCTCCGCAGTGAGTACAGCCACGACCGCGCAAGCCATCCGTAACATCGCTATCATCGCCCACGTTGACCACGGCAAGACCACGCTGGTGGACGCCATGCTCCGCCAGTCCGGCACCTTCCGCTCCAATGAGGCGGTGGCCGAGCGCGTCATGGACTCCAACGACCTGGAGCGCGAGCGCGGCATCACCATCCTGGCCAAGAACACCGCCATCCAGTACCACGACTCCAAGATCAACATCGTGGACACGCCCGGCCACGCCGACTTCGGCGGCGAGGTGGAGCGCGCGCTAAAGATGGTCGATGGCGTGGTCTTGCTGGTCGACGCCAGCGAGGGCCCGCTGCCGCAGACGCGCTACGTTCTGTCGAAGGCGCTGGAGGCCAAGCTGACGCCGATCGTCGTCATCAACAAGATCGACCGGCCGGACGCGCGTCCGCAGGAGGTGCTGAATGAGGTCTATGACCTGTTCATCGACCTCGACGCCGATGAGAGCGTGCTGGAGTTTCCGGTGATCTACACCAACGGCAAGGCCGGGACCGCGACCATGGACCTCGCCAAGCCCGGTACCGATCTGCAGCCGCTCTTTGAGCTGATCTTCCAGACCATCCCAGCGGCCACCGGCACGCCCGACGGCGACCTGCAGGTGCTGGTGACCAACCTCGACTACTCGGACTACCTGGGCCGGCTGGCAATTGCGCGTGTCTTCAACGGCACGCTCAAGGCCGGGCAGGAGGTCAACCTCTCGCGCATCGACGGCTCGCTCGAGACGGTGAAGGTGACCAAGCTCTTCACCTTCAACGGCCTCAAGCGGTCCGACACCACGGAGACCGAGGTCGGCGACATCATCGCCGTGGCCGGGATTCCGGGCATCACCATCGGGGAGAGCTTTTGCGCGCTGGAGAACCCCAAGCCGCTGCCGCTGATTAAGATCGACGAGCCCACCATCGCCATCGTCTTCTCGGTGAACAACGGGCCCTTTGCCGGGCGCGAGGGCAAACTCGTCACCTCACGCAACATCAAAGAGCGCCTGGAACGCGAGCTGCTGACCAACGTCAGCATCCGCGTGGAAGACACCGGTACGCCGGACAACTTCAAGGTGCTGGGCCGCGGCGAGCTGCAGCTCTCCGTGCTGATTGAGATGATGCGCCGCGAGGGCTTCGAGATGATGGTCTCGCGCCCCACCATCGTCACCAAGCGCGTGGACGGCGAGCTGATGGAGCCTTCCGAGCTGCTGACCATCGACGTGCCGGAAAGCTTCGTCGGCACGGTGATTGAGAAGCTCGGCCCGCGCAAGGGCGAGATGTTCAAGATGGCCAACCACGGCTCCGGCCGCGTGCGCATGGAGTTCAAGGTGCCGTCGCGCGGACTCATCGGCCTGCGCAACGAGATGCTCACCGAGACTCGCGGCACCATCGTCATGAACAGCATCGCAGGCGAGTACATCCCCTACACCGGCGAGATTCCGCAACGCGTCACCGGCGCGCTGATCTCTGACCGCCAGGGCACCACCACGCTCTACGCGCTCGACGGCATTCAGGACCGCGGCATCCTCTTCCTCGGCGACGGCGTCGAGGTCTATGAGGGCATGATCATCGGCGAGCACTCGCGCGACAACGACCTGGACGTGAACTGCGTCCGCGAGAAGAAACTCACCAACATGCGCGCCTCGGGTTCCGACGACGCTGTACGGCTGGTGCCGTTCAAGGCGCTGACGCTGGAGCAGTCCATCGAGTTCATCGCCGACGACGAGCTGGTGGAGGTGACGCCGAAGTCGCTCCGCATGAGGAAGAAGATTCTCCAGGCCAACCGCCGCCCCAAGGGCAATCGCAGCGGCAGCACGCTGGAGTAGTTGCAGTTCAGGACATGACAAAGCCCTCCGAACCGGAGGGCTTTTGCGTTATGTATAATCCGTTAATTGAAAATGATTGCAGGATGGGTTGGCGCGCGATCCGTGTCCAGGCCAGAGACGGGCCCTGAAGGATGAGATGATCCGAGTTCCTGGGAGAGCTTCATGGGCAAGGGATTCCGTTGGCTGTTCGCCGCCGTAGCGCTGGCATCAGTCCCCTGCGTTCAGGCGCAGAGCGTGGATGCGGTCGCTGACCTGCAGCGCAAGCTGAGCGCGCAGTATCCGCTGACCAAACTCACCGCGGACAAATCGGGCGTGGTCACCGCCGGCACTATTCTGGTCCTGCAAAAGGACGGCTTGTGGGTCTACCCCGCTAACGTCTCTGCAGCTCCCGAGAGCACCTATAAGAACGGCAAGCTGGGCGTGAGCTTCGGCGATGGTTTGAAGGTGGACACGCTCGACGGCATGACCTATCCCGGCGGCGCCTCGGCGATTCCGAAAAAGAAGCTTGTTTCTGGCGAAAAGTTCTGGCTGTACGCATCGCAGGTCCAGAAGGACAAGGTGGAGCTGGCCGTCATCACGGAGCCTTATGACGACGGGCGATACGTCGCTTTGATCAAGGTCCCATTTCCCAAGGGAGCGCCGCCGTCGGCGGATGAGTTGTTTCGCATGATCGCGGACGTCGTGACGGTCCAGCCCAGCGATGCGGGTGCACAGCCGGCTGCCACCCCCGAGGCTGCTCCGCCACCACCACCACCTCCGCCGGCGGCGCCGGAGATGGCTCCAATTGCCCCCCCGCCGCCGCCGGCGGACGCACCGCCTCCGGCTCCCAAGACCATCGCACTGGGCCAGACCAGGGACCAGGTCACGGCGAACTTCGGGCCTCCGCAGAAGGTTGTGAAGCTCGGCGCCAAGGAGATTGACTACTACCCCGATATGAAGGTGACCTTTGTGAACGGTAAGGTCGCGGACGTGCAGTAAGGCCAGGTATTTGAACTGTATTTTGGGCAGCCCGGCCCATTCCCACTCGGACAAGTTGGAGGAGGTTGCATGAATCGCATCGCTACGATCTGGAAGCATCGCTTCGGGCTGCTGGCCATTGTGTCTCTCGCTCTGTCGGCAACGGCCCTATCCGCGCAGTCCACCACCAACAAGAAGACCACCACGCCGCCGCCGAAGCCCGCAGCGGCCCCGCCCGCGCGGCCCGCGCCCAGTAACGCTCCCCACCCGGGAGGCAGTTCCGGCCCGGCGAGCACCGCCAATCATCCCGCCACGGGCCCCACCATCAGCAATACCACCGCCGGTCATCCCGCCACGGGCCCCAGCGGAAGCCCAACGACGACCCGCAGCACCACCTCCACTGTCGGCTCCGGCCGCCCGGCCAACGCCCCCAACGTGGCGCACTCCATGAATAACACTCGACCGGTCCCCAGGGGCGTTCAGCAGACCTCGCTCAGGAGCGGCAACACACTGGCGCGACGGCCCAACGGCGGCATTCGCGACGTGCATGACGAACGCCGTGGCATCAACATCCACAACGGCTTGAACGGCAGCCGCCACATCTCGGTGGAGCGCGCCGACCACTCGCGCATCTATGCGGAGCGCGGACGCCCCGGCTACATCCAGCGCGGCTACGTCTACCGCGGCCACGACTTCGAGCGCCGCGCTTACTTCTACCATGGCCGTTCATACAACCGTTTCTATCGCGGCTATGAGTATCGTCCCGGCCTGCGCCTGAGCATCTACGCGCCCTACCATTACTATGGCGTCGGTTTCTACGGCTGGGCCTATAACCCGTGGTACAGCCCCATCTATTACCAGTGGGGATGGGCGGGCAATCCCTGGTACGGCTACTATGGCGGTTACTTCACGCCCTACCCGTCCTATGCCAACGCTTCCTTCTGGCTCACGGACTACATCATTTCGCAGGACCTGGCTGCTGAGTACCAGGCCCAGCAGGAGGCGCGGCTACTTGCTGCGGCGCCTCCGGCAGGCGCGGCGCAGCTTACTCCCGAGGTCAAGCAGATGATCGCCGATGAGGTGCGGGGACAGATTGCGCTCGAAAATGCAGAGGCACAGCAGAACGCCGGCGGCCAGGACACCGACCCCGCCTCCAGCAGCATCGCGCGCCTGCTCTCCGACGGACACCCGCACGTCTTCATCGCCGGCGGTTCGTTGGATTTGGTCGATGCCTCCGGCGCGGAGTGCGCGGTCAGCGATGGCGATGCGCTGGAGCTGACCTCACCGCCGCCCGCGGACTCACCGGTTGCGCAACTGATCGTGCTCGCCAGCAAGGGAGGCAATGAGTGCCACCGGTCGGACAGCGTCAATGTAGCGCTCACCGACCTGCAGGAGATGCAGAACCACATGCGCGAGCGCATCGACCAGGGACTGGAAGAGCTGCAGGCCAAACAGGGCCAGTCGGGACTTCCCGCCGCGCCTCCGTCTGCAATGGGCAAGCCGGTGGATGCGGCCTTTGCGCAGCAGGCGCCCCCGCCGGAGGCCAACGGCGCCGCCGACATCAACCAGCAGCTCGCCGCCGCCGACCAGTCGCAGCAGGAGGTCGTCGCGCAGGCCCAGAAAGAGGCGGGACCCAGTGCCGGGGCCACCGATGCCCCACCGCCACCCCCCCCGGCTCCGGCGGGCCCACCGCCCACGGTCGCCCTGGGCCAGACCATCGACCAGGTGACGGCGGCCTTTGGCCAGCCAACCTCGGTGATTGACCTGGGAGTCAAGAAGGTCTACAACTACCCCGGCATGAAGGTCACCTTCAAAAGCGGTAAGGTCAGCGACGTGCAGTGAGGTTGTTGTCTCGTCACTTCAAGCCATCCGGCCATAAACAGAGCGGGCTGCCCACAAGGGGCAGCCCGTTCTGTTTCGCGAGAAGGGATGACTTATTTCTTCGCGATCGCGAAGCGCTTGTTCACCTCGTCCCAGTTAACCACGGCCCACCAGGCGGCCAGGTAGTCCGGACGGCGGTTGTTGTACTTCAGGTAGTAGGCGTGCTCCCAGACATCGTTGCCGAGGATGGGATACAGCCCGTCGCTCAGCGGCGAGTCCTGGTTGGGCTTGGTCACGATCTCCAGCTTCCCGCCCTTGAAGACCAGGAAGCCCCAGCCCGAGCCGAACTGTTTGGCGGTGGCCTCGTTGAAGGTCTTCTTGAAGGCCTCAAAGCTGCCGAAGTCGGCGGTAATCTGTTCGCCGACGGCGCCGTCAGGGTCTCCGCCGCCGCCGGGCTTCATGAGGGTCCAGAACATGGTGTGGTTGACGTGACCGCCGCCGTTGTTGCGGACTACGCCGCGAACGTCCTCGGGAACCGCCCCGAGGTCGGCGACCAGCTCTTCGGGCGTCTTCTTGCCCAGCTCGGGGTGCTTCTCCACCGCGCCGTTCAGGTTGGTCACGTAGGTCTGGTGGTGCTTGTCATGATGCAGCTTCATGGTTGCCTCGTCGATAGTGGGCTCGAGGGCGGCGTAGTCGTAGGGAAGGGGAGGAAGTTCGAAGGCCACGGAAGGTACTCCTTTTCTGGTGGGGTTCGCGGAGCGCCGGGGCTAAGCACCGTCTCCGGGGGTTGGGTCACAGCCGGTTGGATGCACCGCAGCCAGCAGACGGCGCAAGTCGCGGTGCGACACCGTAGAGATTAGCACCGCCGCGTTGGCAACAGACAACTTCTCGCCCGTCGGGTCCCGAAAATAACTCTCCTCCGGGGCAACGAAACCGGCGACAGAACGGTGACTTTGTGGTCGAATAGGCGGCATGAATTCTCTTATCGGTTCGTATCGCTGGCTGGACGACGACGGCCCGGCCTTTGGCGCGCCCGGACTGGAGCCCCGCTGGACCTCCAGCCGCAAGGACGCGGTCTCCACCGCGTACGCCGCCTCCAGCAAGATATGGTTCACCGCCTCGCACGGCACCCTCAACGAGATCTACTACCCCACCATCGACCGTCCCCAGACCCGCGACATGGAGCTGCTCTTCACCGACGAAGAGACCTTCTTCCACGAGGAGAAGCGCGACCTGGAGTACGACTTCCACTACATCGACAGTGAGGCGCTGGCGGTGCGCGTAATGGCCAAGGACCTGGGCGGCCGCTACACCGTGACCAAGGAGTTCATTACCGACCCGCACCATCCCGTGGTGCTGATGAACGTGAAGATCGATGGTGACGAGGAGGTGCTGAACCGGCTGAAGTGCTACGCCCTGCTGGCGCCCCACCTGGACGGCGGCGGCGCGGGCAACTCTGCCCGTTCGCTGGATGTGGCCGGACAGCGCTGCATTCTCGCGTGGAAGAACAACGTCTCGCTGGCCTTCGGAGCCGACTGCGGCTTTACCCGCTCCAGTTGCGGCTATGTGGGCACCAGCGACGGCTTCCAGGACCTCTCCACCCACATGCGCATGACCTGGAACTTCGGCCAGGCGCTGGACGGCAACCTGGCCCTGATGGGCGAAGTCGAGGTGGCGCGGCACCGCGAGTTCACCATCGCCATCGCGCTGGGCGACGGACATCATTCCGCGCTGGCGGGAATGATGCAGACACTGTCCACGCCCTACCATGAGCACCGCAAGCGCTTCATTGACCAGTGGCACCGCGCGCTGGCGCCCACGCATCTCGCGCCAGCGTCCACAGACGGCGGCAAACTCATGCGCATCTCGCACAACATCATCCTGGCGCATGAGGACAAGACCTACTCCGGCGCCTTCATCGCCTCGGCGTCGATTCCGTGGGGAGCGTCCAAGTCCGATGACGACCTGGGCGGGTATCACCTGGTCTGGACCCGCGACATGGTGCAGTCGGCGACCGCGCTGCTGGCCTGCGGACGCATCGAAACCGCGCGCCGGGCCCTGGTCTACCTGGCCTGCACCCAGCATCCCGACGGCGGCTTCGCACAGAACTTCTGGATCGACGGAACGCCCTACTGGTCCGGCATTCAGCTCGACGAGGTGGCCTTCCCGGTGATCCTCGCGTGGCGGCTGTGGAAGCTCAACGGCCTGGGCCACTTCAGCATCTTTGCCTTCGTGGTCAGCGCCTCGTCCTTCCTGGTGCGCTACGCTCCAGTCACGCAGCAGGAACGCTGGGAGGAGAACGCCGGCTACTCGCCCTCCACGCTGGCCGCGGTGATCTCCGCGCTGGTCTGCGCCGCGGACGTCTGCCGCGCCCACGCGTCGGAGGAGCTGGCGAAGTTCCTGGAGGACTACGCCGACTGGCTGGAGGCCCACCTGGACGAGTGGACCACCACCCGCCGCGGCGTCCTGCTGCCCGAGGTGCCGTACCACTACATGCGCATCCGTCCGCCGGCTGAGGGCGAGCCCTTCCACAACCCGCAGATTCCTCCCGGCATGATCCACATCGCCAACCGCGCGCCGGATGAGAAGTACGCCTTTGAGGCCCGTGAGGTGATCGACCCCGGCTTCCTGGAGCTGGTGCGGTACGGCATCCGCCGCGCTGATGACCCACTGATCGTTGACTCCCTGAAGGTTGTTGATCACGTACTCAGGATCGACACGCCCTACGGCCCCTGCTGGCGCCGCTACAACCACGATGGCTACGGCCAGCGTAAGGACGGCGGCCCCTACATGGGCTGGGGCCAGGGCCGCGCCTGGCCCATCATGACCGGCGAGCGTGCCCACTATGAACTGGCCGCCGGCCACGACGTCGCGCCCTACATCACCGCGCTGGAGCGATTCAGTTCCATCGGCGGCATGTTGCCGGAGCAGGTTTGGGACTATGCCGACCTGCCTGAGGAGGGCATGTACTTCGGCCGCTCCGCCGGCTCCGCACAGCCGCTGGTCTGGGCCCACGCCGAGTACACCAAGCTGCTGCGCTCGGTCACCGACGGCCAGGTCTTTGACCGCATCTCCGTGGTCGCCGACCGCTACGGCGTGCCCAGCCACCAGCGCAGCTTCCACAGCCGCATGGAGATCTTCCAGGTCGGCCGCCCCATCTCCGCGGTGGCGCAGGGAGGGACCTTGCGCATCATGGACGCCGAGCGCTTCCGCGTGGTCTGGAGCGCCGACGGCTGGGCTACCAAGAGCGCGCTGGACTCCCGGCTCATCGGCCGTCCCGGCGCCTTCGCCGATATCGTCATCGGCCCGCAGCAGACCGGCAGCATCGTCTTCACGCTCTTCTGGCCGGAGAAGGACCGCTGGCTGGGCCGCAACGTCGAGGTCGAGATCATGACGGAGGCCGTGCAGCAGGCCACCGCCGCGGACAAGCCGATGATGTAAGCCATAAAGCGTCTGCCGGAAGGTCGTTTCGCGTTTCGATACACAGTGCATATCATTGAGGAAGCGAGGATGATCAAGAGCTTCAGGCATCGTGGGCTGGAAAAGTTTTTCAAGACAGGTTCCAAAGCGGGTATACAACCCACACATGCCAAAAAGCTCGTCATCCAGTTGACGCTGCTCAACATTGCCGAGCGTCCTGGCGAAATGGCGAAGGCAGGGTGGGGGACTGCACCCTCTTCACGGGCAGGAAGGTCGATGGTCGATATGGGTCAACGGCAACTGGCGTTTGACATTCCAGTTTGACGGCGTTGACGCAGAGATCGTCGACTACGAGGACTACCACTAGGAAGGAGAAGCACGATGCATATGTTCAATCCCGCCCATCCCGGTCGTGTACTTCGAGAGTTCATGGGAGATATGACCATCAGCGCGCTGGCGAAGCATCTGGGTGTAACGCGGACCAACCTCTCGCTTATCCTCAATGAGAAGGCGGGCATCTCGGCGTTGATGGGCCTTAAGCTCGATGAGGCCTTTGGTACGTCCGAGGGTCTCTGGCTGCGATTGCAACTCCAGTACGATATGGCCCAAGCCCGCAAGAAGAAACGCACCAAAGTTCCGCTGCTTAAACTTGCAGCATAGGTTTTCTTTGAAAAGGAACCTGTGACGCTCAACAGCGAAGGTCCTCATGGGCAAAATCGTCCCAAATCTTTCGGAGCTGGAACAACTGACAGGCGACAAGCAGCAGTTTCTGCTGCGCGTTGTGCAGCCCGGACTCTCGGGACTGATGGACGGCTCTGTCTCGACGCTCGCGCCTATCTTCGCGACGGCGTTCGCCACCCATCGGTCGCATACTGTGCTGCTGGTTGGGCTGGCCTCGGCGGTCGGCGCGGGCATCTCGATGGCCTTCTCCGAAGGCCTCTCCGACGACGGCGAGATCACTGGCCGCGGCAACCCGGTCTTTCGCGGCGCTGTTACCGGCGGCATGACCTTCGTCGGCGGTTTTCTGCACACGCTGCCGTTCCTGATTCAGAACGTGCATACCGCGCTGACCTGGGCCTACCTCGTCGTGGGCATCGAGCTGCTGATTATCTCCTGGATCCGCTACCGCTACATGAAGACCAGCTTTGCGCTCTCCTGCGTGCAGGTGATCGTCGGCGGTGGTCTGGTCTTCGCGGCCGGCGTGCTGATCGGCAGCTCTTAGCTGCCCGGCTGCGGCCCGGGAATGCCAATCATCCAGGCCACGCCAAACTTGTCCGTACACATGCCGAAGAGCGGCGACCAGAAGGTCGGACCTATCGGCATCTGCACGCTGCCGCCGTCGCTCAGTGCCGCGAATAGGCGACGGCACTCGGCCTCGTCCGGCTCACTCACTGAGACCTGAAACCCACCCATAGGATTCGGCTGGCCCGGCAGGGCATCACAGCCCATCAGAGTGACGCCGCCGAGCGGCATGGCGGTGTGCATCACCAGGTCTTTCGAACCCGGCGGCGCCGGCGTACCCGGAGGTCCCTCGCCGAACGTCATCGTCATCAAGCGCTTGCTGCCGAAGGTGGTCTCGTAGAAGGCAAAGGCATCGCTACAGGTGCCGGGAAATACCAGGTGCAGGTCGGTCTTCATATTGCCTCCATATTTATGTGCGACGAGAAGTCTACCCCATGCCGACGATCTCGCCTTCCGCATCCACGTCGATGCTCATCGCGCGCGAGGTCTTCGGCAATCCCGGCATCAGCATCATCGCCCCGGAGGTCACCACCAGAAAGCCCGCACCTGCCGAGAGCGCCACGTCGGTCACGCGCAACTTCCATCCGGTCGGCGCGCCCATGCGTTTGGGGTCGTCGGAGAGAGAGTATTGCGTCTTCGCAATGCACACGGGGAGTTGCCCGAATCCCCACCGCCCGATGCGATTCAGGCTCTCCTGGGCGCGCTCGCTCAACTCCACTCCGTCAGCGCCGTAGACCTTGCGCGCGACGGTCTCTATCTTGTCCAGCGCGGAACCTGCCGGTCCGTACAACGCCTGCGGCCGCGGGTCAGGGTTGGCCTCGATCACCTCAACCACCTTGCGCGCCAGCGCCGAAGCGCCCTCGCCGCCCTTGGCGAAGGCCTCAGACAGCGCGAACGAAGCACCCCGCGCCTCGCAGAACTGCTGCAGTCTCGCGAGCTCGGAGTCCGTGTCCTTCGGGAAACGGTTGATAGCCACGACCACCGGCAGAGCAAACGCCTTCACAATCGCAATGTGGCGTTCGAGGTTCTTGAAGCCAGCCTCCAACTCGCCCTCTCCCTGCTGCTTCACGCTCTGTACGGTGGTCACCAGCACCGCGACCGACGGTTGGATGCCGGACGATGGCATCACCAGGTCCATGTACTTTTCAAAGCCCAGGTCGGAGCCGAAGCCGACTTCATTCACTACGTAGTCGGCCAGCCGCAGGCCCATCTGCTGGGAGACGACGGAGCTGGTGCCGTGCGCGATGTTCGCGAACGGCCCGCAGTGCACCAGCGCCGGTGTGCCTTCGGTCGTCTGCGCGAGATTCGGCAGCAGGGCTTCACTGAGCAGCGCCATCATCGGGCCGACAGCTCCGAGCGCAGCGGCGGTTACTGGCTCGCCGTTGCGGTTGGCGCCGACAACGATCCGCGCCAGCCGCGCACGCAGGTCCTCGCGGCCGGAGGCAAGCGCCAGGATGGCCATGATCTCGCTGGCTGCGGTAATTACAAATCCCGTGGCGCGATTGCTGCCGTCGCGCTGCTTCTTGTCGGGAGCCGTCGCGCTCACGACGACGCTGCGCAGCGCGCGGTCGTTCATGTCCAGCGCGCGGGGCCATGAGATCTCCGCAGGGTCCAGGTCGAGCTCGTTGCCGTGGAACAGATGCGCATCAATCAGGGCGGCAATCAGGTTGTGCGCGGAGGTGATGGCGTGGAAGTCGCCATTGAAGTGCAGGTTGATCTGCACCGCCGGCTCAATCTGTGATGCGCCGCCGCCGGCCGCGCCGCCCTTCATGCCAAAGACCGGGCCCAGCGAGGGCTCGCGTGAGGTGATGATCGCACGCTTGCCAATATGCGCCAGTCCCTGCACCAGCCCGATGGAGGTCACCGTCTTGCCCTCGCCGGAGGTGGTGGGTGTGGTCGCGGTGACCAGAATCAGCTTGCCGAGTTTATCCGCGGGTCGCTTCAGCAGATCGAGGCTTAGCTTGGCGCTCACCGCGCTGCGCCGATCATAAAGGTCCGGCGGCAGGTTGAGCTTGGCGGCGATTTGTTCAATGGGGAGAAGTTTCTGCATTCAGAGCCTCGCGGCGAAGGTTGCAGCCCAACCGGTTTCAGTTCCATGGGCCACAGCTATTGCAACACGGAAGCAGCATTGGCCTCCCACCGTGAGAAAATGGTAGTGATGATATCTGTCTCCAATGTGACCATGCGCTACGGCGCGAAGCTGCTCTTCGAAGACGTCTCAGTGACGTTTACCTCCGACCGCCGCTACGGCCTTACGGGCCCGAACGGTGCGGGAAAGTCCACGTTCATGAAGGTGCTGACCGGCGAGATTGACGCCCAGAAGGGCACCGTCGTCCGCCCTAAAAAGATCGGCGTACTCAAGCAGAACCAGTATGAGTTTGACGCCTACCGCGTAGTCGACACCGTCATCATGGGCAACAAGGCCCTGTGGGCGGCGATGGAAGAGCGCGAGATCATCTACAACAAGCCGGAGATGACCGACGAGGACGGCTCGCGGCTCGGCGAGCTCGAAGGCATCGTCGGCGATGAGGACGGCTATGAGGCCGAGGCCAACGCGGCGGTGCTGCTGCAGGGGCTCGACATCCCCGATGAGCTGCATGAGCGCAAGATGAGCGAGCTGCAGGGCGGGCAGAAGGTGCGCGTGCTGCTGGCGCAGGCGCTCTTCGGCAATCCGCAGGCGCTGCTGCTGGACGAGCCGACGAACTCGCTCGACCTCGAATCCATCCACTGGCTTGAAGACTTCCTGAACCACTACAGCGGCACGGTCATCACCATCTCGCACGACCGGCACTTCCTGAACAACGTCTGCACGCACATCGCCGACATCGACTACGAGACCATCATCACCTACACCGGCGGCTACGACGACATGGTGCTGCAGAAGACCAGCATCCGCACCCGCATTGAATCGCAGAACGAGCAGCGCGAGAAGAAGATCGCGCAGTTGAACGAATTCATCGCCCGCTTCTCCGCCGGCACGCGCTCG
>Ga0302320_10016455_pt1 | contig 15102 bp, 12 predicted proteins | sample Bog_T0_3_FD_202130 | JGI IMG/M metagenome (GOLD analysis project Ga0302320, IMG submission 202130) | Peat permafrost microbial communities from Stordalen Mire near Abisko, Sweden - Bog_T0_3 | ecosystem: Environmental > Terrestrial > Soil > Wetlands > Peat | place: Sweden: Abisko, Stordalen Mire... | reverse complement strand
CAGGATCCGCGGCGGAAACGGCAGGCTCTTGCTCCAGAACTGCCTTACCATCTCAAGATTGTTCTGGAACCCTCCGGTCGCCAGCACCACGACCGGCGCGCGCAATTCGAGCGCCTGCCCGGTCCGCAGGCTGGTCGCGGCGATGCCCGTGACGCGCCCGCCTTCGACCAGCAGGCGGTCGGCGCGGGTGCTGAAGGCGAAGGTGATGTTCGGGCAGAGCAGGCACTGCCGGTAGATCGGGCTGACCAGCGCGATGCCGCGCCCCTTGGTGCGGTGCATCCGCGGCACGCTGTTGCCGTCCGGAGCGCCGAGCATTTCGAACGACACCCCCATCGAAGACACCCAATCGAAGATCTGCGGCCGGGAGGCCTGCACATAGATGCGCACCCAATCCGGATTGGCGTCCTGGCCCCAGGTGAGAAAATCGTGGATCGCCAGGTCGATGGAGTCCTTGACGCCGTTCGCCCGCTCGTACGGCGTGTCGGTCATGTTGAGGTCGCCGGTGGCCATGACGGCATGGCCGCCGAAGACCGAGGCCATGTCGACGACCGTCACGCTGGCGCCGCTGCGGGCGAGCTCCCAGGCGGCCGACAGCCCGGAGATGCCGGCGCCGACCACGATCGCATCCGGGGTGGCCGGGGGCTGGGCGGCGGCCGGCGCGGCGGGGGCGGCCGGCTGCGCGCCGGTGACGAGCGCGGCGGCCAGGACGGCGGCGAGGCAGGCGCCTCCGGCGGCGCCGACAAATTTGATGCGGCGGTGCATGGCGGGATCGGCTAGGCCGGGCTCACTTCGCCTGGCGCACGAACTTCTGCACCCGCCAGTTCTTGATCTCCGCGGTGTAGATGCTGCCGTCCGTAGGATCGAAGGCGATGTCGTGCACGTAGTCGAACTTGCCCGGCGTCTTGCCCCACGAGCCGAACTGGCCGAGGACCTTCCCGTCCAGGCCCAGCTTGACCACGCGGTCGTACTTGCCATCGCACATGTAGATGGCGTCCTCCTGGGCGACATAGACCAGCCCCCACGGGGCGCCGGCATTGGTCCACTTGGTGAGGAACTTGCCGGTCTCGTCGAAGACCTGCACCCGCGCGTTCTGGCGGTCGGCCACGTAGACCAGGCCCTTGGAGTCGATGACCACGTCGTGCACGAGCGTGAACTGCCCGTCGCCCTTGCCCGCCGTGCCCCAGTGCCGGAGGTACTCGCCGTCGGGGTTGAACTCGATGACCCGCGAATTCACGTAGCCGTCGGTGACGTAAAAGCTGCCGTCGGGCCGGAAGCACAGGTTGGTCGGCTGGTCGAAGGCATCCTTGGAGTCGTTGTTTCCCGGCGTGCCCTGGCGGTTGCCGAGGACCATGAGGATGCGCCCGGTGTCCGGATTGACCTTGAAGATCACGTGGCCCTGGACGTCCACGCACCACAGGCTGCCGTCGGGGCCGACGCGGATCCCGTGGGAGGAAAGGACGCGGAAGGTCTGCGAGGAATAGCGCTTGAGCATCTTGCCCGAGCGGTCGAACTCAATCAGCGGCCAGCTGCCGCGGTTGAACACCCAGACATTGCCCTGCTTGTCGACGTCGACGCCGGAGCATTCGCCGAAATTCATTCCCTCGGGCAGCTGCGGCCAGTTGGGATCGACCTGATAGGGCAATTCGGGGCCGCTATCGAGCTTGGCCACCTGGGCGGGGTCGGGACGTTCGGTCGGGCGGGCCAGGATCGGGGGGGGGGCGGGCGGGGTCGGCACGGGCGAGAGCTGGGCTTGGAGCGGTGACAGGCAGGCCAGGAGGCAGCAGGTGAGCGCGAACGGACGAATCTTCATGGGCTGGGTGGGGCTTCAGGGAGTCAGGCGGTGAATTTGCGGACGGTAAAAGGGCGGCGGCAGGCGGGAGGCTGCGGCTCCGGGACGGATAAATTCAGGATTATTCAGCCGGAGACGAACTCGGGGCGTCGATGCCATCAGGGACGAAAGCGGGTGGGGCGGGGCCGGGACGAATCGCGCGCGCGGGGAGGGGAACCCGGCGCGCAGCGCAGACCGTGGCGGGGACCCGGGGGCGGTTCGAGCAAAATCTGACGCCGCCGGACCGGAAAATTTCGCCATCGCACAGCCGCCCAAAATTCTCCTACGGTGGGCGGGTCGCGCGCTCCGTGTTCCCCCCGACCCCCCAACCCCGTCCTTTGCTTCCGCCGGAAATGCCCGGGGCCCCGCTCCCTCCGGCGGGTTTCGCTGCATCCTTTCCTCCCCTGGCGCCGTCAGGAGCATGGCACCCTTTCTCCTCCTGAGTAACGCCTAACGACCCCATGTTTCACCAACTTTTGACGCCGGTCGGCAACAGCCTCGGGCTGTCCTTTTTCGTCGCGGCCCTGCCGGTCATCACGATCCTCGTCCTGCTGGGCATCCTGAAGCGGCCGGCCTGGCAGGCGGCGCTGGCGGGCCTGGGCGTCGGCATCGCGGTCGCGGTCACCGCCTGGCAGATGCCGGTCGGCCTGGCGCTGGACGCGGCGCTGGCCGGCTCGGTCTACGCGGTGTGGCCGGTGATGTGGATCGTGATCAATGCGCTGCTGCTCTATAACATCGCGGTCCGCTCCGGGCGCTTCGACGCGTTCCGCAGCTGGGTGATGACCCACCTGCCGAACGACCGCCGCGTGGTCCTGGTGGTGATCGGGTTTTGCTTCGGCGCGCTGCTGGAAGGGATCGCCGGTTTCGGCACCCCGGTGGCGATCACCAGCTCGCTGCTGATCGCGGTGGGGTTTCCGCCGCTCGAGGCCCTGGTGTTCGTGCTGATCTTCAACACCGCCCCGGTGGCCTTCGGCGCGCTCGGCACGCCGGTGACCATGCTCGGGGCCGTGACCGGCCTGCCGGCCGCCGCACTGGCGGCGATGATCGGCCGGCAGCTTCCCGTGATGGCGCTGATCCTGCCCTTCTACGTGATGGCGCTGTATGGCGGCTGGCGCTCGGTGCGCGCGCTCTGGCCGGTGCTGCTGGTCGCCGGGGCCAGCTTCGGAGTCTCGCAGTTCCTGGCCTCCAACTACATCGATTACAAGCTCACCGACGTGCTCTCCTCGCTCGGCTCCCTGATTGTCACGGTCTTGTTTCTGCGGTGGTGGCGGCCGGCGCCGGCGGCCGAGTTTGCGATCCGGGCCCCGGCGCCGGCGGCCGGACCCTCGGCCGTGGCGGCTTGGCAGGGCTGGCTTCCCTGGCTGATCGTTTCGGCCCTCGTCATCGTCTGGACCCACTTCAAGGTGTCGGCGCTCTTCCAGCACGACCTGCCCTGGCCCGGCCTGCACAACGCGATTTCGATCACGCTCTACCACGACAAGCCCTACGCCGCGATCTGGAGCTTCCAGCCGCTGGCAACCGGGACCGCCATCCTGGCGGCCTGCGTGCTCACCGCGCTGGCCGTCCGCCTGCCGCCGCGCGAATTTTTTAGCTGCGTCGGGGAAACCTTGCGGCAGGTCTGGCTGGCGGTCCTCACCGTGATGCTGATCGTCGCGCTGGCCTACCTGATGAACTACTCCGGGCTGGTTTACACCCTGGGCCAGGGGGTGGCCTCGACCGGGAAGTGGTTCGTGCTCTTCTCGCCGTTCCTCGGCTGGGTGGCCGTGATGCTTTCGGGCAGCGACACCTCGGGCAACGCCCTCTTCGGCAATCTGCAGGTGGTCGCCGCCCGGCAGCTCGGCCTGAGCCCGGTGCTCTTCGCGGCCACCAACTCCTCCGGCGGAGTCATGGGCAAGATGATTTCGCCCCAAAATATCGCCACGGGAGTTTGCGTGACCAAGCTGCAGGGCCGCGAGGGCGCCGTCTTCGCCCGCACCTTCGTGCACAGCGTCGTGCTCACGCTTTTGCTCGTCCTGCTGGTGGTGATTCAGCAGTACCTCCTTCCCGGGATCATCCCCGGTGCCGCCGCCGGGCCCTGAGCAGCCCGCGCAAGCGCCGCGGCCTTCCGCTCCGGTGCGCCCCCATTTTCTCCCATGCCCGCTCCCTTCCAGCAGCTAGACCACATTGCGATCGTCGTGCGCGACACCGACGAGGCGCTGACCTTTTACCGCGACCGGCTCGGCTTGCCGCTGCTTTTCAGCCAGGTGATGCCCGATGCGCCGATCCGGCTCACCCACCTGGATGCGGGCGGCGGGGTGCATCTCCAGCTGGTCCAGCCCCTGCGTCCCGACCATCCGCTCAGCGCCTGGCTGGCCCAGCACGGCGAGGGTCTGCAGCATCTCTGCTTCAAGGTCCCCAGCGTGGCCGACGCGATGAAGACCCTGCCGGGCCTCGGATTGCCGCTGCGCGACAAAGCGCCGCGGAGCGGCCCGAACGGGCGCGCCTCCGCCTTTCTCGATCCGGCGGGGACGCGCGGGGTGCAGTTTGAAATCACGTCGGACCCGCGCGCCGACTGAGGCCGGCGCGCCTAGTTTCGGCCGGCCGCGCCCGAGTACAGCTCACTGCCAACCCCGTTCCCACAATGTCGCCCGCGCAAGCATCATCCTCGCCCCCGCCTCGCCGGCTGGCCGCCTTGCGGCCGTTCCTGCGCGGCTTGGTCGCCTGTATCCTCCTTACCGGGCTGTCGATCGCCTTCGTCGACCGGGCGTTTTCAACCTGGTCCCACGCGCACCTGCGCGGGATCCCGTTTTTCGACCGGCTCACCCTGATCGTCGATCCGGTCCCCTGGCTGGCCGCGATCGTCCTTATCGTCGCGGGCGTGGCCGGCGCTTCGGGCCGGGCCGCCGGCCCGGCGGGCAAGACGCTGTTCGCCTGCGCGATCGCGACCGCGGTCGCCATCTTTCTCAAAGACGAGCTCAAGGAGTTCTTCGGCCGGGCCTGGCCCGAAGGCTGGATCGCCGGCGCCCCTTCCTGGATCGGCACTGGCACTTACCGGTTCTACTTTTTCAAGAGCGGACAGGGCTACTGGTCGTTTCCGTCGGGGCACATGACGATCATCACGGCGCCCATGGCGGTCCTCTGGCGGCGCGTACCCCGCTGGCGCTGGCTGTGGGCCGCTGCGATCGGGCTGGTGGCGGTCGGCTTGGCCGGATCCGACTATCACTTCATTGGCGACATGATCGCCGGGACCTTCCTCGGAATGGCCTGCGCCGCCGGCACGCTCGCGCTCCTCCGGTAATCCGGCGCGGCGCCGGGGACAAGCAGGAGTTCGCCGAGCCGGCGAATTTGACCGGCGCCGGAGAATCGATCTACTGGCGGCTAAATGCGCGCGCTGCGATTTGAACGGACCGGGTCGCTGGAGGACCTAGCCCTGGCCGACGTGCCGCGGCCGGTGCCGCTCGAGTCGGAACTGCTGATCAAGGTTGCGGCGGCGGCGGTCAATCCGAGCGATCCCAAGAATGTCCTGGGCCGGATGCACGACACCACCGTGCCTCGGACCCCGGGACGGGACTTTGCCGGCACGGTGGAGCAGGGCCCGCCGGCCTGGCTAGGCCGGAGCGTCTTCGGGACCGGGGGAAATCTCGGCTTTGGCCGGGACGGGAGCCACGCGGAGTATGTGGTAGTGCCGATCGAGGCCGCGGTGGCGGTTCCCCGGGGAATTTCGCTTCCGCAGGCCGCCGGGATCGGCCTGCCCTACCTGACGGCCTGGGAAGTCCGGAGCGCCGCGGTCCTGCTGCCCGGGGAGACCATCCTCGTACTCGGGGCCCTGGGGTCGGTGGGCGGGGCGGTCGCGCGCCTGGCCCACCGGGCCGGAGCCCGGGTGATCGGAGTTGCGCGAACCCTCAAGGATGTGGCCGCCGGGGCAACGGTGCCGGTGGATGCGTGGATCGACCTGGCGTCGACGGGTTTGGCGGCCGGCTGCCGCGCGCTGACCGGCGGCCGCGGGGCGGATGTCGTGTTCGATCCGGTGGGCGGGGACCTGTTCGAGCCCTGCCTGGCCGCGCTGGCCAGGCGGGGGCGGCAGGTGACAATCGCCTCTGGCGGCAAGCCGAGAGTCGCCTTCAATCTGGTCGATTTCTACCATAACGAGTCGAGGCTGATCGGGGTCGATTCGCTCAAAGCCAGCTTCGCGCATGCGGGGCAGGTCTTGGGCGAATTGATCCCCGCCTTCGAAAGTGGAGCGCTGCCTGCGCCCGAAGTGGAAGCCTCGCCGCTCGCGGCGGCGCCGGAGATCTACCGCCTGATCGACGCTGGCACGCTGCGCAAGAAAATCGTCCTGGTGCCGTGAGGGGGCCGCGGCCGCGGTCGGCGCATCGCATTTGACGGCAGCGCGGGGTTGCACCCAGGATCGCCCGTTCCGGTGCCCCCCGCCCCTCTCCCGCGCATGAAAAAGCCGCCTTTGCTTCTGGTTCTTCCCTTGCTGGCCGCCAGCCGGACTCTCTCCGCCGCCGGCGATCCGGCGACCGTGGCGCTTCCGCCCCTGCCGCCGCCGATGGAGGTGCCGGCGCCGGGCCCCCAAACCGACGGGCCGTATGCGCCGCGGCCGATCTTGCCGGGCGGCGTGGTGATGCCGCTGTATCCGCCGGACTCAAGCTACTTAAACCGCGACAAGATCCGCCTGCCGGAGAAGTACGTGATGGCGGGCCCGGGGGAGATCGGCTCGATCACTCAAATCCACAATCCGTCGATCGAGTTCCATCCGGGGAACTCCGCGCTCAACACCGGGGCGGCGATCATTTTGGCCGCGGGCGGGGCCCATCGCACCCTGAACGTTGGCGCCGAGGCGGCCGACGAGGTGCATTATTTCTACAACTACGGGATCAACACCGTGATCCTGCGCAATCGCCTGCGCAGCGACGGCTACGAGCCGAAGATCGATGGCGTCAACGACGCCCTGCAGGCGATCAAGCTGGTGCGGGCCTACGCCAAGGAATGGAAGCTGGATCCGAACAAGATCGGCATCATGGGCTTTTCCGCCGGCGCCGAGCTGGCGGCCGCCGCGACCCTGCAATGGGGGGAGTTCGATCGGAAGAACGATTTGCCGGGCAACTCGCTGGCCAAGGTGTCGGCGCGGCCGGATTTCGCCGGGATCATCTATCCGGGACCCTCGCCATTCTCGCAGAGGAGCGCCCCCGTGATTCCGCGCGATGCTCCCCCCGCTTTCATCACCTGCGCGGGTTGGGGCGACTGGATCCACGCGGTCTGGGCCACCGACTATTTCACCGCCCTGCTGAACGACGGCGTCCCCAATGTGGAGATTCACATCTATGCGCGCGGGCATCATCCCGGCCAGAGCGTCGGCCCCGGCGAGCCCCCGTCTACGGCGGGGGTCACCGACCGGGGGTTTATCGCCTACGGCTCCTGGCCGGATCGTTTCCTGGAGTGGTTCCGCGACCTGGGCTTCCTCAACCGGCCGGGCGTCGAGACCCAGGCCGCGATCGATGTCGCCGCGAACCTGCATCGAACCCGGCATCCGGCGGCCGCGGGACCGGCCCCGCAGCCGGGCATTTCATCGGGCAGCGGCGCCGCCCGCTAGCGTGGGCGGCCCAGCCGTTTTCGCTTCGGTCGGTCCGAAACAACAACCGGCGAAGGGCGGCGCTTGCCGGTTGACAGGGACCCGGCCGCAGACTTGGCTCCGCCAATCGAGCAAGTCGTGAGCACCCCGGACTTCGCCGGACGGCCGGCCCGGCGCATCCGTCCGAGGTAGGTCAGCCCCCTGGCGAATTCGCCGCCTGGCCGAGCGGAATTTTCTTATCCCCCCACCAAAACTCAGATCGGAAAGGCTAACAACATGGACCATAATAAATTGGAGAAATCTTTGGATCGGCGCACATTCTTGAAGTCGGCGGGCGCCTTGGTTCTGGGAGCGGGCCTGCTGCGGGCGTCGAGCCGGGCAGAGGCCGCCGACGTCGAGGGCGCCCAGCTCACCACGCCCAGCGGCAAGCCCCTGCGCGGGTTATACCCGATCATGGAGACTCCCTTTACGCAGGACAACAAACTCGACACCGAAGCGCTCGCGGCGGAAGTCCAGTTCTGCAATCGCGGGCGCACTGGCGGCATGATCTGGCCGGTGTTTGCCAGCAGCTGGTCGACCCTGTCCGACGCCGAGCGGACCGAGGGCGCGGAGGCCATTCTGGCGGCGGGCAAGGACGGCAAGTCCGCGATCGCGATCGCGGTGCAGAACATGGCCTGGGATACCGCCACCTCGGTCCGCTATGCCAAGCATGCCGCCGACCACGGAGCGGACGCCATCGTCTCGATCCCCCCGAACAACGGCTGGAATGTCAGCGATCAGACCGTGATCGACTACTACAAGGCGATCGGCGCGGCGACGGATCTGCCGCTCATCGTCCAGACGCGCGGCACGATCAGCGTCGATCTGATGATCCAGCTCTTCCAGCAGGTTCCGACCATGAAGGCGACCAAGGACGAGGTGGGCAATCCGCTGGAACGGGTCTCCCAACTGGTCAAACGCACCGACAACAAGCTCGCGGTCTGGGCGGCGGGCGGCGGGACCGGGGACGCCTTGCTCCAGGAATTGCCGCTCGGCTTCGTCGGGCTGTGTCCGACTCCCCAGTATTCCGACCTGCTGCAGCAGGTGATGGAGCTCTATTGGGCCGGGAAGAAGGGCGAAGCCTTTGACATGTTCGGCCGGGTTCAGGCGTTCGCCACGATTCCCGGGGCGACCGAATACATGATGGTCGCCCGCGGCGTCTTCAAGGAGTCGAACAAGCAGCGTCCGCAGCCCATGGAGCCGGAAGCGAAGAATTCGGGAGGTGCGCGCGGCGGCGCCGGTGGTGGTGGCGGCGGCGGGGGAGGAGCGGGCGGCGGGGGTGGGGGCGGCCGGGGCCGCGGCGCCGCACCGCTGACCGATGCCCAAAAGGAGTCCATCCGCCAGGCGATGGATGAATACCTCAAGCCTTATCTGCGGGCCTAAATGCGGGCGGCGTTGGCGGACCGCGCCCAGTCCGGCTGCGCTCCGCGCGCTGCCATGAGGAGCCGGTGCGCGGTCTTGCCCCTGCTTCTGCTGTGGGGGTGTGCCCGGCCGGACGCGTTTCTGCCGCCGAATGATCCGGCCCCGGCGGTCTTCCACGTCCGGCTGGAGACCTCGCAAGGTCCGATCGAACTCGAGGTGACCCGCACGGACGCCCCGGTCGGCGCCGACCGCTTCTTCAATCTCGTCAAGCACGGGTACTTCGACGGCGACCGTTTCTTCCGCGTCGTTCCCGGCTTTGTCGTGCAGTTTGGAATCGCCGGCGATCCGGAGGTGACTCGTCGCTGGCAGGTGCCGATCCGGGATGATCCGGCCAAGCGCCCGAACCTCCGCGGCACCCTTGCTTTCGCCACCAATCCGGATCCGAATTCCCGCACGACCCAGGTTTTCTTCAATCTCGGCGACAATCAGCGGCTCGATGCCATGGGCTTCGCGCCGTTCGGCAAAATCGTCGGCGGGCTGGAAGTCCTCGCGAAGATCTACTCCGGCGACGGCGAAAAGCCCGATCAGGATCTGATCGAGGGCCTGGGCAACGCCTACCTGCAGCAGCACTTTCCCAAGCTCGATTACATCAAGACGGCCCGGCTCGAGTAGCGAGCGCCGAATCGGCGCCGGACCAGCCTTCGGGCGCGCCCACCCTGGAAACCGGCCCGCGGTTCGGGTCGGGGGGGCGGCCGCGCTGGCCGGGCCATTCAGTCCGTCTCAAGCACGACGGTATCGTACATGATGCCGTTGAAATTTCCGGAGGCGCGCAGGGTGCGGAGGCTGACGGTGTTCTCGCCGGCAGCCAGGACCGAGGTCGGAAAAGTGAACTCGAAGCGCTCGTAAACGCCGCTGCGATTGGCCGCCCGACGCACGCTCGCGTCGTCGCTGTGAAACACCCGGCCGACTTGCTGGCCGTTGACCAGCACCGCCACGTCGCCGGGGCCGCCGGCCACCGGAATGGTCAGGTAGGCATTGCCCGCCGGGACCGTCTGGAGGGTGAACTTGATGTTCCAGGTGCTGGATTTGGGCGCGGCGGGGCCGTGCTGCGCATAATACCAGTCCTCGGACTCCTTGCTCTGGCCGATCGTGAAAGTCAGGTCGTCCGGAATCTGCTTCACGAGCTGATTCGAACGCGGCGCGTTGCCGAACTTGAACTCGCCGGCCATCCGATCGGCCTGGCCAACCTGGAAGACGAGATTCGGGTGGTAGGGCGCGTCCCACAGCAGCACCCCGAGATCGAGTACGCTGCCCTTGACCTCGATGTTGTCTTGCGCGAACGACTGGGTGACCGGCCCCTGGGTTTGCCACGCATAGAGCGTATACTTGCCGGGGCGCACCGCGGGCAGCGTGAAGCGGCCGTCGGCATCAGCCTTGACGTAGAAGATATAGTCCCCCCATTGGGAATAGAGGCTGCTCGCGCGATCCGCCGCGGGCGCGACGCCCGGCGGAACGCCGCCGCGGCCCAGCGGTCCGCTGCCGGCGTCGCCGTCGGCCGCAGGAGCCGCGCGGCTGCGGCGGGCGCCGCCCGTTCCGTCGGGACCGAAGCCGGCCGCCCCGGGCCCGTCGCCGCGCCGGCTGCGGCCGGCGGCGCGCGGCGGGTTGGTGGGCTGGCCCAGGATGACATAGGCATAGGCGGTGGAGCGGTCATGCGTGAGCTTGAGCTGGCCGCGGACGGTCGTGCGATCCAAAGGATAGAGCGGTTCGTCCATCCACTGGTAGGGCCACTTGGCCTGCTCCGCCGCCGCCACCTTCTTCGCGTCGGCGATGATGGCTTCGGGGGTCGGTCCGGTGTTAAAGTAGAGGTACCAGGGGCCGTCGATCTTCTCCCCATTGCGGCCGGTGGCGGAGCCGCCCCCGCCGAAATGGCCGCCGCCGATATAATTGAGGATGAGCGCGTCCTGGTGGACGGCGAGTTCCTGGCGCAGCGGGCCGCCGGCGTAAGCCTCCCGGCTGACCGGCATAAAGAAGACGCCGAAGCCATGGCCATAGTGCCCCCACATCGGGCTCTCGGCATAGTAGGGACAATAGTCGTACTTTTGGTAGACCGAGCCGTCCGGCAGCCGCCAGGTCTCGTCGCCCATGTTGCCGGGGTCGGAGATCGATTGCAGGAAGGCGTACTTTGGCTGCTGGCCCGTGCGCTCCGCTTCCCAGGCATAGTCGAGGATGTCGCGGTCAAACCGGTACATGGTCCGCGTTTCGCCGGTGTTGGCGCCGGGCGTGCTCTTGACGATCGCATAGGGGTGAACGCCGCTCTCGCCCTGGAGCATCACAAAATGATGCTCCAGGTGGAGCGCCCGGTGGTCGATGACGGCAAAGTGCACGAGCTCCGCCGTGTTCTTGAACACCTGGACCGTGTCGGTGACGAGGTGGCCGTTGCCCGCATTGGAATCGAGATAGAAAGTCCGGCGCGCATCCTTGTCGCGCGGCTCGATTCCGTGCAGATTGTGCGCGAGCTCCTGACCGTCCTTGACGACCGAAATCGCACTGAAATCGCCATTGGCATCCTTGCCGAAGGTGATGGTCAGCAGCCCGTTCTTCATCACCAGTGACTGGATGTCCGCCGGCTTGTAGCTGCCGACCTGGGCGGGCACGCCGTCCAGCAGGAGCTGGGCTTCGTCGGCCGCGCGCAGAGTCAGGGCTACGCCGAGCGCGAGCCAGGCGCTGGCAATTCGGGTGCAAGCTCCACCGGCAAGTCGGATGGGAATGGTCATGGTTTGGATTCAGTCGGAGCGCTAAGGACGAGAGCGGCCTTGGCCGATCTGCGGAGTTTTGGGTAAAGGTTGGTTGGAAAGACGAAAACGAACTGGAGAGGAGCCGGAATTTTTCCGGATCCTGGTGGGTATGGCGTTAGTGCTGGCGGGCTATTTTCCTGCACGCCGGGCGGTCAAAATCGATCCGGTCTGCGCGCTCCGCGCCGCGTAGGGCCCAGGCATGCGCGAGGAGCGCGCGGGCGGCGATAATCGGCTGGCGGCTGCGGCCAGCGCCTCAGGTCGGCGAAGTCTTTTTTTGGGGGTAGGAATGACTGATCGGCGAGAGGTTTACCGAGCCATCGCTCAATTTTTCGTGATCTGAATAAGAAGTCTAAAAGAACCCATTAAATCGCAAGAAGCTGTAAATGAGTTCTTTTAACCCCTTTAGGCGTAATACATTTAAAGTATCATTAACAACTCATTAGCTCGACATCATCGATATAATGAGTCATTTTAGAGTCGTTATGGGAAATGAATTTCTTTCACCAGAGGAACTTGCCATCGCCCTCGGGCACCGACTTCGAGAGCTTCGATTGCGGCGAAATCTCCGTCAAGAGGAGGTGGCGGCTTCCGCCGGCGTCGGCCGCAAGGCGCTCTATTCGCTTGAGACCGGAGAAGGCTCGACGGTCGAGACGTTGCTGCGCGTTTTGAAGGCTCTGGGTGTCGCCGATCCTATCGCCGCGCTTGCGCCGGCTCCTCAAGTCAGTCCCCTGGCCCTGCTGCGCTCTTCGAAGCCGCAACGACGGGCCGGCCGCAAAACAAGGCCGGGGGCCTCATGAGCACCAAGGCGATCGAGGTGAGGGTTTGGGGCAAGAGCGTCGGGGCGGTCGCCGCCGATCCCGTGACGGGGTACTATGCCTTTGAGTACGATCCGGCCTGGCGCCGAAGCGGAATCGAGCTCGCGCCGCTGACCATGCCGCTGACCGCGCGCCAGGAAGTGTTTGTCTTTCCGAACCTGGCGGACTCGTACTTGCACCTCCCGGCGCTTCTCTCGGATGCGCTGCCCGATGCCTTTGGAAATGCGCTGATCGACGCCTGGATGGCGAAACAGGGCGTCACGCGAGCTTCCATCACGGCGCTCGATCGGCTGGCTTACATGGGCCGGCGGGGGATGGGGGCGTTGGAGTTCCGCCCTGCGTTGGGCAGCCAAAAGGAAAGCGCGAAGCCGATCGAAATGCAGCAGCTGGTCGAGGCCGCCCGCAAGGTCGTGCAGGGCGATCTCGCCAGCGACGCCCATGCCCGGGCGGCGCTGGCCAACATCATCCGAGTGGGAACCTCCGCCGGCGGCGCCCGGGCCAAGGCGGTGGTCGCCTGGAATCCGCAGACGAACGAACTGCGCTCCGGCCAGTTCGACGTCGAGCCGGGCTTCACCCACTGGCTCCTCAAATTCGACGGCATCGGGAAGGATTTCGAGCTTGGGAGCTCGGGCGGGTACGGCCGGATCGAATACGGTTACCACCTGATGGCGAACGCAGCCGGAATCGACCTGGCGCCATGCCGCCTGCTCGAGGAGAACGGCCGCGCGCATTTTATGACCCAGCGGTTCGACCGCGACGGAAATGCGAAACATCACCACCAGTCCCTTTGTGCGATGGCGCACCTGGACTACAAGCAGCGCGGCACGCACGGGTACGAGCAGCTGTTTCTGACCATCGCGGACCTTGGTCTCGGCCCGGCGGCATTCGAACAGGCCTTTCGCCGCATGGTGTTCAACGTGGTGGCCAGAAATTGCGACGACCATACGAAGAACCACGGATTTCTGCTTCGGCAGGGTGAAGGCTGGAGCCTTGCGCCGGCCTACGACGTGACGCACGCCCACAACCCGGCGGGCGAGTGGACAGCTCAGCATCTCCTGGGCGTGAACGGGAAGTTCGATGGGATCACGCGAGCGGATCTCATCGCCGTGGCCGATCGGTTCAGCGTGCCGAACGCCAGGAGAGCGATCGAAGAGGTCGTCGCAGCGGTCGTCCGATGGCGCGAATTCGCCCAGGCCGCTGGTTTGCCGCCGGATCGGACGGCGGAGATTCAGTTGGATTTATTATCGCCGGCCTAAACTGGCCGTCCGTCTGGCGCCGGTGGTGGGGCTATCTTCACCGCGCTGAAAACTAGGGGCCCGATCAGGTTCGAACCGTTTATAGGAGAAGGAATCCTGGATCGCGTTTGGATCGCGAGATTTCCAAAGCTTGAAAGCTCCCGATCAACGGAGCCTGACAAATCCAGGGGCTGAAGAATTGACGTTGATGCCGCTCGGGCAGAAGCTGCCATTAGCGTTTCAGCCGTTGGTGAAACTATTAGTCAGCATGACGAACGATCCGTACCGCGAGATTCTCTCCACCCTGGCCGACGCCAGCGTGGATTTCATCGTCGGTGGCGGCGTAGCTTGTGTAATCCAAGGCGTGGAAAGGGTGACGATGGACGTCGATTTGGCCGTTCAGATGGCGCCGCCAAATCTTCGGGCCTTCCTGGTGGTCATGAAGCAACTTCGGCTCCGGCCCAGAGTTCCAATTCCGCCGGAGGCTCTGCTCGATCCAGAAGCGGTGCGCTTGATGGTCGAAGAAAAGCAGGCATTGGTATTCAGCTTCTTAGATCCAGACGCTCCCATACGCCATGTGGACATATTTCTGCGTCCGGACCTGTCCTACGAGGTGCTGTTGCACGAGACGGAGTTGGTTGACCTCGGTGGTTTTTCCGTGCGTATCTTGAACAAGCGAAAGCTGCTGGAACTTAAGCTTGGGATACAGCCGCCTCGCGCCAAGGATGCCATCGACATAGAATTTCTCCGCCGACATGTCCGCTGATTCGACTACCGACGAGCAGGAACGGCCCACCCCCAATCGGACGGCGGTTGCGGCGATCATCGCTCGTTCGAAACCGGAGGACTACGACGGCCATACCGAATTCGAACAGCTGTCGCCCAAGTCCAGACTCGAATGGCTCGAATCAGCAGTCCGGTTTATTGAATTGACGCGGCGCGCGCGTATGACGCGTGACGATACCGTTTGAAAGGGGTCTTCTCGAGACGCAAAGATTCACCGCCGGTCGTTGCCAGCGGCGACTTGAAATTGGTGGACCCGATCAGGTTCCAATCTTCAGAGGAGAACGTCCTTGGATCGCGTTTGGATCGCGATTTCCCGCATCTCGGCGACCAATTTTTCACCACGGGGGCCGAGCTTCATCCGGTGACTGCCAATTCACCTTGACCTTCTGCGAAAATCCGGCGTTATTACGTCCGTACCCACTTTTACCATGGTCCTCGAACTCAAATTGCGCAAAGTCGGAAATTCCGTTGGGGTCGTTTTGCCGAAAGAAGCCCTGGCCCGACTGAACTCCCAAGAGGGGGGTACGCTCGTTTTGACTGACGCTCCGGACGGCAGCTTTCGGCTCACGTCTAATCAAGCTGATTTCGGGCGGCAGATGAAAGCGGCCGAAGACATCATTGGCCGGTATCGTAACACACTCCGAGAACTGGCGAAATGAAGGAGCCGGTTTGGGTGTTGCGGGAGGTG
>Ga0302320_10016454_pt1 | contig 15102 bp, 10 predicted proteins | sample Bog_T0_3_FD_202130 | JGI IMG/M metagenome (GOLD analysis project Ga0302320, IMG submission 202130) | Peat permafrost microbial communities from Stordalen Mire near Abisko, Sweden - Bog_T0_3 | ecosystem: Environmental > Terrestrial > Soil > Wetlands > Peat | place: Sweden: Abisko, Stordalen Mire... | reverse complement strand
CCGAGGTCTACAAGTCGAGTGTGCGCGCCGGGATTGTCGCCGAGGGCTACACCATCGTGCTCAATGTCGGCGACCAGTGGAGCGATTTGAAGGGCAAGCCCGAAGCGGAGTTCTCCGTCAAGTATCCAGACCCGTACTACTTCATTCCGTAGCGCAAAACCAGCAGCGGCTAAACAGGTTGCGGAAAAACTCCATCGGCAAAGCGGAGGGCACGAGCGGGGTACCGGGGTGCCCGCAAAGCCGGGCCGGCTCGCGTGCCGCAAAAGCCGCAAAATCACCGTCGCGCTTCAGCCCCCGCAAATCTAGCTCTGCCGCAGATGTATCCTTCAGCAGCCCGTCACGCCCTGACCTTCAAGATGCTGGATACAGCGCTATGCCGCCGGCTGTTATTGTCAACCGAATACCATGCGGAATCAAGTCGGCGGAAGCTCGCCGGTCTTGAGCTGCAATATCCTGGACATTCCAGGAAGCACCTCGACGAAAGGAAGCGCTCATTCAGGTAACGGCGTCAATCTGCGCAGCAAGCGTGGTCGCTGTGCTGGACCTCTGCGTCGGTGCTCGCTATTGCACGAAACTGATTCGCAGAGAGACGTTTCCACGCATCGCCACCTGGCTGATCTTTGAGATCGGCGTCATGATGAGTCTGGCCGCGTACTTCGCCTCGCACGACCATAGCCTCGTGAAGGCCGCGCTTAATGTCACGGACGGCGTCGTGGTTACTGCCATTCTCGCGTCGCTTTTTATCGAACAGCGCGGCGCGAAAATCTCATTCACCAGGAATGAGCAGCTGTGTCTGGTGATTTCCTGCATCTCCGTGGCTATCTGGGCGATGACAAAGACTCCTTGGATGGGTTTTGTGGGTTTCCAGGTGGTTATGTGTGTCGCCTACTTCCCCACGATTGAAAGCGTTTGGCAATGGAGGAGCCTCAGCGGACCGCCCGAACCTGTCGAAACCTGGAGCATCAACGCTGTGGCAGCGCTTATCGGAGTCGTTATAGACGTCACCGGTAGCCACGATTACATAGCCATGCTCTATCCTCTGCGCGCATTCATTCTCTGCATCATCATCGCGGTGCTTGTGCGGCGATGGGAACAGAAGTCCTTGGAGCAACGCGCTACAATCAGGGCGCAATCCTTCACAGCAGGAGAAGAATCATGAAAGGCCGCGTCGATCGCACATGTCTCGTTTCGCTGATTCTGGGGCTACAACTTTTTTTCTGTGCAAGTGTGAGCGCGTCCGCATCGGTTGCCTGCGTAAACCCGGACTCTCCAGCGGCAGACAAACTGCCGGTCGGCGCAAAAGCTCCCGGTGACCGCTGGATGGAGATTGATCTTTACTGGTTTGACCAGTCCGACATAGCTGGCTCGGTCGCCTGCTTCTGGGATCGCTTCGCGCCCCTCTACAGGAACATTCGAGGGGATCGTGGGCTCATCCTCAACGTCGGCTGGACGGTTGGCTACATCATGGAATGGTCGGGCGACCCGGAACAGCAGATCAGCCTGCCGGCCGGAACCGGTCAGCAACCCTGGGTAAAGGAATCGGCCCCACTGGCGGGCAGCACCGACGAGCGCAAGCTCGCCTGGAAACAGCGTTTCGCCACGCCCATCATCGTCACGCGGTCGGGGTACGGGAAATGGACCTATGCGGATCTGCGCCATCTCACCGACGCCTTGCGTTCCGAGGCCGCCAGGCGGGGAATTGCCGGCTTCAAGGTGGGCACTCTGGCTTACGCATGGGACGATGCATACGGCGAAATCGCGCCCTGGGCAAAACGCCATCCCGAGGCATTCAGCACCTGGCAATTCACCAGGGACGGACTGAAGCAGAGCGGAAAGTACTTCGATGCCGCCGGCACGCTGCATCGCGATGCGTCCCGGCTGGGAGGGCTGCCCAACGGAATCGCGGAAGGGATGCCGGTGCCCGACGCATTTGCCGCGCAGTGGGGAAGTCTCTCCAGGGCTGCCGGACTTGACGCCATCATGTTGCGCGATTCTTTCGGCATGCCTGTCCCATATCAACGGGCCGGCCCCGATGGCCTCCTCGAGCCATCTCATGAGGCCATTGAGCGGCGCACCAGGGCAACCTCCGCGCTCATCCGCGAAACCAAGACCGCCAATCCGAAGGCCATCGTCATGATGTATTCAAACGCCGCCAGCGCGCTTGGAGACTGGCGATGCAACGGTCTTGATCTCGAGCGGATTGCCCGTGAGGGATATCTGGACGTGTGGGTCGATCAAACCTGGGCCGGGGCCTGGAACGAAGTGGGCGTCCGCCACAACTCATTCTGGAATAACCCCGCCCTTGGTTGGACCTACCAGCTTGCCTACACGCTCATGCATGCGGCCATCCTCGCGGACACGCGCGTCAAGCACTATCCATTGGTCGAAACCTTCGATGCCTGGGAGTCCTGGGATGTGTTGCACACGGTCCCCGAGCGCCTTCGCTGGGGCATCTGGGCCTACTCCCACGCATCGGTCAAGACGCCAAAAGGCATCAAGGTTCCCGACGGGTCCTACATCTCCTGGGCTAACCAGGGCAAGCGCCTTCTCAGCAGCGACGATGTCGCCTTCCTGAATACCAACATCAGTGATGCTGTGATCGATGCGCACAAGATCACTCAGGTCTACGGTCCTACGCTCGTTTACGCGCGCAGCGCGGCACAGTGGCAAGCCGAGCACGCCCATCCCGATCAGGATGCAAACGAGTGGCTGGATGAGCAGGTTGGGTCGCTCATCAAGTGGCCGGTTCCTGTCTCCTCTGTTACGCGAATTGAGTGGCTGTCGCACGTCTCTTCTGACATGTTTCTAGTGGGCGCAGTCTCTCACCTGACAGCCGCGGAGAGCCGTGACATCCACGCACTGGCGCAACGCGGCGTACCCATTGCCCTGCTTGGCAGCCCCGCAGGCGGATTCGACCCATCTTTGCACGACCTGCTCGGATTGCGCAGCGACGATGCCAGGTCATCACCGCCATCAACCCTCAAGGCCAGGGTATCCACCTTCGGAGCTTCTCTGGCGCGCGGGGTGCCTGAGGATTTTCCGCTGCGTCAAGGCTTTACCAAAAACACGGCGACACCGAATGCAAAACCCGTCTATTTCGTTCAAGACAGCCCGGCGCTCGTGCTCAACCAGGGCCGCGCACTGCATTTGATGACCTGGGACCCTCCCGAGTTCGCCGTTGAGTGGGACACCAGGCTGCTCGATATCTGGCGTGGAAGCACGGCTCCCTACGTCCTGGCAGCCTCCGCCGCGAACACGTTGCTGGCCAACTCCGGCAGCTTGCACGCCTCAGCCATCGATTCGAATCAAACCGTAAATCTCATGGCCTGGCGAACCGGGGACGGCCAGGATCACCTGATGTTCGGCAATCTGGAAGAGGGACTCAGCGATGACGAGGACCTGAGCCGCAAGGTGACGATTGAGCTGCCAGTCAAGTGGGGGAATCATCCCTGGAACTCCGTCTGGTCCGGAGCCAGTTTCACCCAGCAGGCCAATTCCATGCATGTTGATCTTGAACAGGCTCATTCGGCGCAACTTGTCTCACCCCCACGCAATGCTGGTCCGTTCTAATGCGCTTCCGTTCGATCACCGCTACTGACCGCTAGCCCAGCCCGGAACCCAGCCTGTAGTGCGGCCAGCGGCTAGCCGAAGCCCGAGTCAAGCTCTGGTCCCTGAGACCCGCCCTCGAAAGCGGGCCGGCAAAGTAGCCAGGGTGTATCTTGGTGGGAGTACTTTTCTACGGAACTTTCCCACGCCCTCCAGCGTAGGGATACAGAGAGGAGCCCTCTCCGATGAAGCGAGCCTTCCTTTTCTCCTTCCTGGCAGCCGCCCTTGCTCTGGCCACGCCCGCCCGTGCCGATCAGGACGCGGTCCAGTTCTTCAACGACATCAACCTCACCGCCGGAAATAACATCCATGACGCCGTCTGCATCCTGTGCAGCGTGCACGTTGACGGCGAAGTGAAGGGCGACATCGTTGCTATCTTGGGCAGCGTTCAAGTCAACGGCCATGCCGATCGCGATGTGGTCAGCATCCTTGGTGGCGTCACTGTCGGCGACAATGCCTCCATCGACAGGGACATGGTCAGCATTCTCGGCCCCGTGCGCCTCGGCGAGCACGCCACCATCGGGCGCGATGCGGTCTCAATCATGGGCTCCTATCACGCTGCGCCCTCAGCGGGAGTGGGCCGCGAAAACGTCATCCAGCCCGGCATCTACCTGCCCCTGCCCGGCCTGGTTCTCATCTTCATCCTCATCCTCATCGTGCGCGAGCACCGCGCCCACCGCCGCCGCCAACTCCTCCAGGACTGGTATCAGACCCAGCCCCACCCCTAGCGGCTGCCCGCAGTCGTCCAAATGTGGGTGCCCCATCCTCGCCACGTTTTTGTTTTCGTGGCTAGGGTGGGAAAGAACCAGATCCCCCTCGAGCCTTTTCACTCCTTCATTCCCCTAACGAAATAGCTGTTCCCCATTCATCGCAGTTTCATTGTTCAGCTTCATCGCGATGGTTGGGCGGGGTGCGCCCGCCGACGCCCAAGGCCCTTTGGTCCCTCGGTTCCTATTCCCTATTCCCTGTTCCCTGCTCCCCCACGCCGGCCCTGACTGAAGTACTCTTCTCGAAGACGCTGAGCATGATGATGATCGTCCTCAAATTCGCTGGCTTGCCGTTGATGAGGCCCCTGCACCGCTCCGCCGCCGAGCTGCGCAAGGCCGTTTTGGGAGATGGGTAACCGTGACCGCGCGCCCCCTCCGCATTGTTCTGCCCGGCGGCAGTGGACACGTGGGCCAGATGCTGGCGCGCCATTTCCAGCTGGCTGGCCACCATGTCACCGTGCTCACCCGCTCGCCCTACACCGCGCCCTGGCAGACCGTGCACTGGGATGGAGCGAATCCGGGCACATGGGTTGAAACCCTTGAAGGCGCTGACGTCTGCATCAACCTTGCCGGACGCAGCGTGAATTGCCGCTACAACCAGAAGCACCGCCGCGAAATCTACGATTCGCGCATCGGAACCACTGGCCTCCTCAGCCGCGTCATTACCTCGCTCCCCGCTCCGCCCCGCATATGGATGAATATGTCCACCGCCACCATCTACCGCCATGCGCTCGACAGGACGATGGATGAAGCCACCGGCGAGCTGGGCGGCCGTGAGCTGATCTCACAACACAGGCACGCGCCCGAGACCTGGGATTTTTCCGTCGGCGTCGCCAAGGACTGGGAAGCACTCTTCTTCGCCATCCCCACGCCACGCACGCGCAAAATCGCTCTGCGCAGCGCCGTTGTCTTCAGCCCGGTTCCCGGAGGCGCCTTCGCCATCCTGCTCAACCTCGTCCGCATTGGCCTCGGTGGAACCCAGGGCAATGGCCGCCAGTTCGTCTCCTGGATTCACGAGGCTGACTTTACCCGCGCCATCGACTTCCTCATCAAGCATGAAGACATCGCCGGCCCAGTCAACCTCGCTGCTCCCAACCCGCTGCCCAATCGAGAGTTCATGCAGGCCCTGCGCGATGCGTGGGAGATGCCCAACGGCATCCCCGCCCCCTGGCCCCTGCTCCAGATCGCCACTTTCCTCATGCGTACTGAACCAGAGCTGGTGCTCAAGAGCCGTTACGTCGTCCCCGCCCGCCTGCTCCAGGCCGGATTCGACTTCGACTTCCGCAACTGGCAGGAAGCCGCAGACGACCTCGTCCGCCAATGGAAAAACAGACCCTGACGAATCCGCAACCCACGCGGGTGCCCCTGGTCCGGGGTCCCCAGGGACGGGCCTTCGTCCCTGGGGTGGTGATCCCTCGCACTTGGGGACCTGGGACTGAAGAAAGCCCACCCCAGACCAAAGCGCGGGTGCCCCTGGTCCGGGGTCCCCAGGGACGGGTCTTCGTCCCTGGGGTGGTGATCCCTCGCATTTGGGGACCAGGGAATGAAGAAACCCCATCCGAGACCGAAGAGCGGGTGCCCCTGGTCCCTCGCATTTGGGGACCAGGGAATGAATGAAGCCTACCCAAAGAGCTGACAGCAGCCCATCCCTCGCTCCGCCCTTACTGCTTCGGCGTAATATCCGTCACCGGCAGATCCCAGTGTCCCAGCAGAATCTCAAACCGCCGCTGTTCTTCCTTTTGATAAGTAGCCTGATCCGGCCAAAGCTCTTTCATGAAAGCTTCTTCGTCGGGGTTCGACGTGGTCGCCGCGGTCGAGTCCTTGAAGCGAATCGTCACGCGATAGTCCCACCGTCCGTCTTCAGTCGTGTGATACGCGGGCGTCTCGATCTTGACAGACAGAATTCGGCCGGTGGACTGAACCTTCTTCAGCAGCGGGTAGTGGTTCTTGAGAAACAGGTTGAGGAACTCCTGCTGGTGGCCCCATTGGCACTTGTAGTAGTACTCAACGGAATACGGCTGGCCGGCTCCGCCCTGTGGTGGCGCGCCCTGTGCCTTGAGCGGCACAGCAAGCGACACGGTAAAAGCCATGGCGAGAACAGCGAGTAGGACCTTGCGCATAAGAGCCTCCATCATTTTGGTTGCTGCCATTGTAGCGTTTGGCAGCCTTGAGCCCGAAACAAAAGAAACCCGGCAACCAGTCTCGCTGACCAGGATGCCGGGGTATGAAAGTGGAACAGGTTCATGTGGAATGAAACGACCGGAGGAAAGGTCAGAAAGTCTTAGCAATGCGCGTAGCTCTCCAGGGCCGACTTGCTGGGAATGGTCAGCGTGGAACCGCTGAAGGCAACCAGGCGCCGGGTCTTGAAGGCGCTCATCGTGCGCGTCACTGTTTCGCGGGAGGCGCCGATGAATTCGCCGATCTCGCCATGCGTCAGAGGGCAGCGGAAGCGCGTGCCACCGTCGGTGGTCTGGCCGTTCTCGCTCCAGTCGAGCAGAAGGCGCGCAAGTTTCTCCGGCGCCGAGCCTGAAAGACCAACCGTGCGCAACTGCTCGCAGGCCATCGTGTAATCGCGGCTCAGCTCTTCGGTCACGGCTTGATACACCTCGGGGTGACGGCCGAGAAAGCCGAGAAACTCGCGGCGCTCCACCGGAGCAACCTTCGCGGGATAAAGTGTTTCTGCCGTCATCTCGCATGGCTTGCCAGAGAGTGCGGACGCGAGTCCAAGAATCTCCCCCTTCTTGGCGATGCGCAGAATCAGCCGGCGGCCGTCGCTCGAGTTCATTGAGAGCTTCACTTCACCCTCCAGGACAATGTAGATGCCGGGAACCGGATCCTTCTCTGAAAACAGAATCCTTCCTGCCGGATAGCTCAAAGGCAGAGCCATGGCCCCAAGATCCTTGAGCGCCTGCGGCGACAACTTGCTGAAGAATTCGCCAGCCAGTCTGGGCTGAGTTGAATATCCGGCTACCGCGTTCTGCAGGTTTCCCATATCAAAGCTCCTCGTGAACTTGTTGCGCATCGCCGCGCATGATTTGTTCGGCAAGTGATGTTGCCCATACCGTATCTGCAACCAATTTGGCGTTCGTTTGTGAGTAAATCTCGCTCAGCAATGCAGTGCCGCCAGAGTCGGCATAGATTACGTTGCGCAAATCCAGTACGAGCTTTCTTCCTGCCAGCCGCGGAGCCGTTTCCACCCAGACCCGGCTTACTTCCGCCGTCCACAACCCCGCGACCCGGCCTTCCAACTTCATCTCTACTGCTTCCGAGCTTTCGTTCATTGAGATTCGTAACATTTGTTGTGATCTTTCCGCTGTTTCGTCTCGATCGATTTGCTGTCTTGATCTTTCCGCGTACGCACTTGTTAAAGCACGGCGCGTGCCAAACCGCGCTCGGCAGCTGACGGGCAAACCATCCATCTGAGAGAAAAGGATTTAGCGGGAGTATCGAATTCCGGTGGCGAAGGGACGAGAGGCGAAGTGACGAAGGGACGATGACGATATCTCGTCACCGAGACTACATATAGTCACTTCGTTCGATGCCGAGCTTCTTCAATTTCGAATTTAATGTAGTGCGTTTGAGCCCCAGTCGCGCAGCCGCGCCATCCTCGCCGCCGATCTGTCCTTTGCACTCGCGCAGCACTCGTAATATATGTTCGCGTTCCGCCTCGTGAAGCGTGGGGCTTTCGACCGCTGTTTCCTCCCGCTCTTGTGCCATCTGCAATTCGGCGAGTGGAACGTAGAGCACCGGCCCCCTGGTGAGAATCACCGCGCGCTCAAGAAAATTCTCGAGTTCGCGAATGTTGCCCGGCCAGGGCCAGCGAACCAGCGCCTCCATGGTCTCATCCGGAATAGACTCGATGACCTTGCCCATGCGACGGCTGTGCGTGGCCACAAAGTGACGGACGAGGATGGGAATGTCGCCCTTACGGTCGCGAAGCGGCGGCGAAAAAACAGGAAAGACTTTGAGCCGATAGTAGAGATCGGCGCGGAATTCCTTGTTTGCAACCATCTCACTCAGGTCGCGATTCGTAGCCGCAATCAGCCGCATGTTCACCGGGATAGGCCGGTTGCTGCCCAGCCGCTCAATCTCGCGTTCCTGCAGGACGCGCAATAATTTGGGCTGCAGGTCCAGCGGCAATTCGCCAATCTCGTCAAGAAACAGCGTGCCTTCGTGGGCCAGCTCAAGGCGGCCTATTTTGCGGCTAATGGCGCCGGTAAAAGCTCCCTTCTCGTGGCCGAACAGTTCACTCTCCAGCAAGCCGGCCGGAATAGCGGCGCAATTCAACTTGATGAAGGTGTGTTCGCTGCGCCGGCTCAGCCGGTGAATCGCGCGAGCCAGCAGTTCCTTGCCCGTTCCCGACTCGCCCTGGATCAGGACAGTGGCATCGGTGGGTGCAACGGTTTCAATCTCGCGCAGCACGTTGCGCAGGCCTTTGCTCTCGCCAACAATATCCTCATAGCGATTTTCGAGATTGATTTCCGATTCAAGATACTGTTTTTCCTGGCGCAACTGGTCGCGCAGCTCGGCGATGCGCCGGAAGGCCATGGCATTATCGACGGCCATGGCGACCTGCCCCGCAATCTGGGCCAGGATCTCCGCAGCCTGATCGTCGAGACTGCCTTCAATCCGGCTGAGGACTCCCATGGTTCCAATAATTGTGCCCTGATGTTTCAGGGGAACCCAGCAACCGGCGTTCATGCCCAGCCGACCCAGGTTGTTCATGGTTTGCGGGGCAAACGCGCAATCGAGCAGCCGCCGCATCAGGAAGGGCTCGCCGGTGCGAAAGACCCTTCCTGAAACTGTTCCCTCGACCGGCACACGCGCATCACTTGGGTACACATCGGCGTCGTACGGTCCCATGAACTGCACAACCATGTCGCCCGTCGTATGGTCAAAGAGAGCCAAAGCAGATGTGTCGTGCGGAATCACCTCTTTAATGCTGGCCGAAATCGCAGCCAGCAGCTTGGTCACATCCACGTTCTCCAACAGGGCGCTGCTCAGTTGCAGCATTACCGCTTCTTCCGCACGCTTGCGGTCGGTAAAGTCGCGCGTCACCTTCGAGTAGCCGGTCAACTGGCCGGTTTCGTCGCGGATGGCGGTAAGAATCGTATCGGCCCAAAAGCGCGAACCGTCCTTGCGCACGCGCCAACCCTCTTCTTCAATGCGGCCGCGCTCGGCAGCTAGTTTCAAAAGCGCAGCCGGATGGCCGCGATCCGCGTCCTCCTGCATGAAGAAGCGTGAAAAATGCAGCCCGAGAATTTCGTCGGCCTTGTATTGCTTGATGCGCTCCGCCCCGGGATTCCACGTCATCACGTGGCCGTCCACATCGAGCAGGTAGACGGCGTAGTCGCGAATGCTCTCGACAATCGAGCGCAGTTGCTCGTCGTTGCGGCGCAGAGCCGCCAGCGCCTCGCGCTGCTCGGTTACATCGCGCACAAAGCTCAATACCACGGGACCCGCTTCGGTTTCCATCGGCTTGAGCATGATGTCCACAGGAAACTCGGTGCCGTCTTTGCGCAGGCCGAAGAGATTCATGGCCGCGCCCATCTGCCGGGCACGGGGATGCGCATTGTAGTTTTCGCGGTGGCTGGGATGACGGCCACGAAACCGCACCGGAACCAGGTTTTCGATGGGCTGCCCAAAGAGTTCCGCCTGAGTGTGACCGAATAGTTCGGCGGCACGCGGGTTGGCGCCCCGGATTACGCCCTCGGCGTCCGTGACGAAGATCGCGTCAGGAGAAACATCGAAAAGGTTCTCCAGCGCGCTGTGAGCAAGCTCGGCCCGATCTTGCGGAGGCGAAGCCGCTGCGGCCTCTTCCGGGGAATCAGATGAGCGCATTACGGGGGCAACCTGTCTGCACGATAATTCTAGCCCCTTTGAAATGCAAATGGGTTCGCAACCCGGGCGTCTATCCGGATCGATAACCGGGTGTATAGTGCTTCGTAACCGGGCAACAGCCTTGAATTCTCGTCCCAACTGCATTGGCCACGCCAATCAGGCACAACGCTCGGTCTTAAAGAGGAGACTATGAAGCGTCTACCCGGAATCATTATTTCTGCCATCGTTCTTTTGCTTGGGTCGCTGTTCCAACTTCTCATGGGCGTCGGGATGGGCACGGCGGCCGTCGTCGAAAGGCGCCAGATTCTCGCCGCGGGCAACCCAGCCACGGGAGCGGCCCTTGCCCACTCGGCTATCACACCGGCGGCCGCACTCCCGCCCTGGATGCCCATCTTCATGTATGTGCTTGCCGGCTTCTTTGCGGCCCTCGCAGCGTGGGGCATTATTACCGCCATCGGCCTGTTCCGCATGTACCGCTGGGCTCGTTATTCCGTCCTTGTAATTGGCGGATGCCTCGCGGTCTTCTGCCTGCCCGCAATGTTCTTCTCGCTGGCGTTGCTCTTTATCCCGCTGCCCATGCCGGCCACTGTGGACCCATCGCAGATGAATACCGTGCACAGCTTTACCAAAATCATCTTCGGCGTCGTGGCCGCAATCTATGGAATCGTGGGTGGCGTAGGCGTCTTCTGGCTGGCCTACTTCAATTTGAAGAAGGTGCGCGCAGCCTTTGCCGACTCGCCGGGCGTGTATGTGCCCGGCCCCAGGCCGCTTCTCATTTCGATGATTGCCGTCCTTGACATGATCGGCGTGGTAACGATGGCAGTGCTGATGTTTGTTCCCTTTGGAGCGAATTTCCTGATTTGGATTTTTCAAGGATGGCAGAAAATAGTATTCGCGCTGGTCTACGGAGCCCTGTTCGCTGCAACCGCCTACGGCCTTTGGCACATGAAAGAGTGGGGACGGCAGCTCGCGATTGCCCTGCAGGTGGTCGGATTGATGCAATACATCACCTTCCTGGTGCACCCTTACGTCTTCGCCAACTACAACGCGCAAATCCAGAACATGATGAAGTTGCCGCAACAAATGCAGGATCCGCTGTTCTACAACCAGAAGATTATCAACTTTTCTATGACTTTCGGCATGTTGTTCCTCATCGCGATCCTGATCATTCTCCACTACTATCGCGGAAAATTTCGCGCACCAGCAGAACCACCGCACAGCGCGACTCCCGCGCTGCCGTAGGCCTAACGCCTAAGCCGGGTGCCCCTGGTCCCTCGCCATTGGGGACCAGGGATACGACGACCGTCCTCTCACCATTTCGAAGTCCAAGAACCAAGAGCTGATCCCTACCCTCGGTAGTTTCCCCGATCCGCCACCCTCGATCGCTGGCATAGATTAAAAGCTGTGCCCCATTCATCGCAGTTTTATCGCGATGAGTGAGCGGAGCATGCCGGGTGCCCCTGGTCCCTCGCCGTTGAGGACCAGGGAGCGCACAATACTCAACCCAGATCGATCACCGGATAGCATGTAAACGGCTCTGTGATCACCTGCCAATAAGGCATGTAGCTGAACTCCGGGTGCCCTTCAACCGTGAAGTGCAGCCGCCGAAACGGGTCAGGCCTGATCTGCGCCAAAATGTCCTCGCGCCCTTTACCGCATGAAACCTCTAGAACCGCGCTGTCTGACCCGGTCAAAGCCATGAGAATCGGCCCGTATTCCAGCGCGAACCGTTCGTGCCCTTCGATTTTATCCAGGCCCCTATAGCGGGTGAGTTTCAATTCCATCGGCAACGTGAATCGAATCGTGTCTCCTGTCGCCCACGTGCGGTCGAGCGTCAGGTAGCTGCCCGGCTTGCCCACGACGGCTGCACGATTGTTCACGCTGATCTCCATGGGGCGCGCGGCCCACGATGGAATGCGAATCCTGATCTTTGCCTGCGCCGGCTTCGACGCCGATATCTTGAGCTGGACGTCGGGACTGAAAGGAAAATCGCCCGTCTGCTCCACTTTCATCTCCGCAGCTTCAGTCTTCCACTCGATAGTAGCCGGCTCAAAGAGATTCACGTAGAGCCCGTCCGGCGCAACGGAGAAGATGTACTCAGGCAGCGACCCCAGCAAACGAGTTCCCTGCCCCTCACAGCAGGAGTTCGTGCAGAGCGGAACAGGAAGATCGCCCTTCATGCCCACCAGCCGCGCGTGATAGATGATGCCGCGCGAACCAACCTGGTTCGCAAGCCCCACGTTGTAGATCGACTTCTCAATCTCGTTGGCGTACTTCTCTTCCTCTGGTTCGAGCAGTTGAAAGCGCTGATTAAAGCGCGTCCAGAAGACGCTGCCGCAAGTTTCGCCCGTCTCGCAGAATGGAAACTGCGCATTCAGCCGGTACGATCCCGGCGGAAACTCGCCGAATTCCGTTATTGCAATTGACCCGCCCACATGCTCCCAATGATCGTGATAAAGATCCCATGCGCCTTTCATTGCATCTAGGTAACGCATCTCCCCGGTTGCGCGGTACACATCGAGATAGGCTTCAAAATCCGTGATCAGGTAGTTGTGCGGGCGGTCGTAAGGATATTGCCACACCACTTCAGTGTTGTGCGCGGCCAGGCCCTCAAGCCAATAGTTCTCCTGGTAATAGCGCTGAATCACCTGGATGTCTTCAGCTTTTCCAACCGGCGTAAAGTACATGCGCGTGTTGGCGATCATGCCCTGCACGCCCTGCGTTCCGCCGCGCATCATCTTGGGCAGGTACTCGCACTGATCGAACCAGTCATAGAATCCACGCAGCAGGCCAAAAGCCTTCTTGTTGCCCGCGTAGCCTGCTTCGATCAGTCCGTGCGTGACCCACGCGCGCGTGTAGCCGCCGCGCTCTGAGTGCAGGATCAGTTCTTCAGGGTAGGCCATGATGTAGCCGTTTGCCGCACGGCATTCTTCAATGCCGTCCACAACCGTATCGAGCCACGCGCGCAGCTCGGCGTGGTCCATCCAGCGCAGCGTGTTGCCCGCGCCCATCAGGAATCGTCCCGCGCTCGAACCCGGCAGCGTCGTCTCCCAGAATGCGATGGGCTGGCGCGTGGCCCCGCCAACTGGCTTGCCTGCCCGCTCGCGGAACGGCCGAAGCATCTCGTCCACTGAAAACGAGCTCAGCAGGTACGTGATGTTGTTCTCCATCGCGCGACGGAAAACTCCCTGGCCGTCTTTCACGCTCACGCCGCTCAGAGGTACGTTTGCCTTGAACTCTGCTGTGCGCCATTCGGATGCCGGAGTCACGTTGCCGGGATTGTCCGTAACGATCCCCTCGCCCATGGGACGCGGAGGGCGCGTGATCTGCGCAGTGTCTGCGGCGTTTCCAAGCTGTGGGTCCGCCGTAACGGCGCAGCGCTCCGCAACATCTTTACCACCAGAGACCACATCGACCTTTGAGAGAGCCAGCTTGTATCCGACGCCGTCCTGCGCTGACCGTAGCAGTGTGGCCGTGAAGCGCACATAGCGGCCACGCGCTCCGTCAACCGCAAACTCCAGAATCTGATCGAAGGGTTCCTCAAAGTCGGCTACGGTTTTGTCGACGAGAGGCTGCGGACGCGTGAACTCCGCATCCTCCGCCGCTTCAATCTTGAAACGCGAGGGAAAACCATAGCCCCGCGCTTGCTCGTCTCCCGGAGAGAAGGCGGGATAGATGCGCAGGCTGTCAATCGGGCGAGATGCGCCAAGATCGATTTGAACCCATGTGGGCGTTGCAGCTTCATGCGCCGGCTTTGAGGCGTAAGGCCTGCACCATGTGCCCGCTGCCCACGCCATACGGCCGACAGGCGTTGCCGCAGATGCCTGCGCTGAACCGGCAAACGCAGCCTTCGGTCCAATGACGTTGACAGCCGCAAGCCCTGCTCCCGCCGCAGCTCCAGCCTTGATAAATTCGCGACGATCGATAGCCACCGGGACATCTCCCCACAGGCGCAGTCAACACCTGCGCGCCGTCAATCAACCATCCTACGACGAGAGGGGCATCCTGCGACCTTTCGCGGCATTCAAGGGCGTGTCTGGCATCCCACCGGCATCGACGCTGATTGCGGACTCGAGCGTCGAAGTTGGCCACGCGACAGGCACGCTTCCGGATCAAGAAGCTAACAAGGCCTCAGGGGCAGCATCTGCCTTTGATTGGGCCGGCGCGGTGGGTTCCGGAACGGTGGTTCCCGCAGACTTCGCGGCGTCGGAACCCAACTTCGCGCTTTCCATGTCGGCGCGCTTTGTGTCCTTCACTTGAGGGGGGGCGACCCGGAAGCAGGTTTCACATCATTCCCAGTCACAACGCTCGCTTCTGCGCCGGGTAGATGATATTGGCCAAAAGCAACATCGTTCAATAATGTTTGCTGCGATTCCGACGAAGCAGACGGGTTTTGGATTTGAGAATGCACAGAAGGTGTGAACGTCCCCCCCAATCCCAGGGGTCTGGTGTTGAGGGGCAATTCCTGCACGGCTCTCGAGCTTTGGGCCAGCGAGAGGCCAATGCTCTTCTGCGGGCAGATGTAGGTCTTGCCGCCCATCTCCACAGAGCCGTACTCCACCGCGATCGAGGCCCGGGTAACTGGTTCGGTCGCATTCAGTTCAGCTTCCACCATAATGCGAAGGATGGTTCCAGTCGCTGGATCCGCCGTGATCTCTCCGTGATAGCCGGCCAGTCGTTGAAAGACATGAGTTCCCGCGCCTTCGGAATTGGGCACGCAACAAAAATCCACCTCGTAGTGCGACTTCTCGCTGGGCACAACGTAACTGAACACCGCCAACTGCCCGCCGGTGCCCTGTTCCCAGTGACTCCAGACCAGCTTGTTTTGCGCGGCGTCCAGCAGCACCGTGGACAACATGGGTCCAAACACACCCCAGGTTCTCAATCC
>Ga0302320_10016453_pt1 | contig 15103 bp, 15 predicted proteins | sample Bog_T0_3_FD_202130 | JGI IMG/M metagenome (GOLD analysis project Ga0302320, IMG submission 202130) | Peat permafrost microbial communities from Stordalen Mire near Abisko, Sweden - Bog_T0_3 | ecosystem: Environmental > Terrestrial > Soil > Wetlands > Peat | place: Sweden: Abisko, Stordalen Mire... | reverse complement strand
TCTCCATGAACTTCGGCATCATGAAAAACATGAAGAACGTGACGATGCCCGCGCCAACGCAGATCACCATCGCCGGATAAATCAGCGCGGACTTGAACTTCGCCTGCACCTCGGCGAACTGCTCGAAATGATTGGCCATGCGCCGCAGGACTTCCACCAGCGACCCGCTCGACTCGCCGGCGCGCACCATGTTGATATACAGGTCGGAGAAAATGTGCGGCTGCTTCGCCATCGCCTCCGACAAGCCGCGGCCTTCGGTGACCTCCTGTTTCAAACCGCGGCTGACCTCGGCCGGAATGCCTTTGGATTCCAGATGCGTCATGCTGTTGAGCGCGACCGTCAGCGGCATGCCGGACTGGAGCAGGTTCGCCATCTGCTGCGTGAACGTCGCCAGTTCCTGCAACTTTGGTTTGCGTTTCTGCTGTAGTTGCGCGCGCACCGTGGGCGGCAGGAACGACAGAAAATCCCGTGACTGCGCAGCGCGCCGGCCGGCCGCCGTTACGCCCGGCTTGGCCGTTTCCACGGCGATGGGAAAAAGTCCGAGCCGCTGGATCTGCACCAGCGCCGCCGGCCGGTCGGCCACGTCGAGGACACCCTCGACCAGTTCGCCGCTGCGCCGGCGCGCCTTGTAGGAAAATTCCGCCATAATTCTTATTATTAACAAAACCGGCCCGGCCAGAAAGTTGCAAATTTCCGCCGGCCTAATTGCGAATCTTGCTTGACGCGCGTGGCATTTTCGTTTGGAGTGTGCCGATATGAAGAAGATATTTTTAGCGGCATTGGTCGGAGCGGTCATTGTCACCGCCGGTTGTGTCAGCACCGTGAGCGACACCCATTCGCCGGCCTTGACGTGGTCCACCGACAAAATCAACGCCCGTTACGAGCGTTCCTTGGATCAGGTTTATGCGGCAGCGGTCACGGTCATCAAGAATAACGGCGTGGTTCTCACCGAATATATCCCGCACGACAGCACCAACAGCGTGCGCGCTCTGTCAGCCAAGGTAAACGAGCGGAATGTCTGGGTGCGCGTTGAAGCCGTGGATCCAGCCAGCCCGATCACCCAGCTCACCATCCAGGCCCGTTCCAGCTGGGGCGTCAGTGACGTGGCCCTGGCTTCCGAACTGGTGACTGAAGTCGCGCTGCAATTGTCGCGGTGATTTTATTTCAGCGCGCATTCAGTTTGTGCGTGCCGGATTACGTTGGTTTGAAAACACCTGTGAAAATAGGTGTTTTTGTTTGTCGGGAAAACTTCGGGTTCAATTTTCCGGATCGTGGATGCCGCTAATTGGCACGGCGCATAGGTAAAACCCAAAAGCCCTTTTGATCACAAAAGGCAAAGTCAGAAAAACCATGGTGCCGACGGAGGGGGTCGAACCCACACATCCTCACGGATACTAGATTTTGAGTCTAGCGCGTCTGCCAATTCCGCCACATCGGCCACCGGCCTATCAATATATTTTGTCACCGCGCGAAGTAAATAAGTTTCGGCGCGGAAAAATCAAACGTAGGCCCGGAATTTCTCCAGACCGGCGTTCAAAAAAACGGTGCGTATCAGAAGCCAACCGACGAGCGCGTGCCTTGCTTGGTGATTTCCTTTTCACCTTCCCAGACTGCCAAGCCGGATTTGGGATCGGTCAACGAAAGCTGGAAGCTGTAAGTGGACTGGCTGGTGTTGCCGGCCTTCACAGCGAGTTGGATGATTTTGCCGGAGAGCGTGAAGTCCGGGGTGCGGGTGCTTTTCACGTCGGATTTGAAATCATTTTCCTGCTGCAATCCCTGGGCCATCGGGTCTTCGGCGGTGCCGCCCAGGCCCATCGTGGTGGTGGTCACCGCCTTGCCGCTCTGGAGCAGGGCGACGCGGATTTTCTTGGTGAGCAGATCGATGTCAATCTGCTGGCCGGTGTTGTTGACAATGCGGCTGACCGCCAGCACGGCGGGCGGATTGGCCACCCGGCCAAGCGCGCCGGAGGCGAGCAACTCACCCGTCATGGCGTCGGCGGCCTGCATGTAGTCCTGAATGTTGATCTGGCCGATGGTGACGACACTTTGATTGCCGCCGGTCTGGACGTAATGAGCATTGGTTGCACACCCGGCACCGACCAGCGAAACAGCCGCCGTCAGAACAGGCAAAACGATTTTATTTTTCATAGATTATTTCGGTTGGAGACAACGGTTAGTTTGCAATGAATTTGACGCGAAAATCCCGGCACTCGGCCGTCGGGGCCAGGCTGGAAATGAACTTGTCCTCGCCGCCCTGAATCTGATCGGGCACCTCGACGGGCGCGAGCGTGGTGATCTGCATTCCATTGGCGTCGAACCATTCAAAATGATAGCTGAATTGCTGCGGCGAGCGGGTGTTGTTGAGCAACTCAATCTGCACCTTGAGAAATCCGCCGGGTGTCATCGCCGAGTTGACGCCGACGATGGAAACCCGGTTATACAGCTTCTTGTCAGTGACGGCGCGCTGGTCGGAAACCATCTGGCGCTGGCCGGTTTTCTGCGCGTTTTCAACCGAGTTCACGGACGTCTTGCAACCAGAAACCGTCAGCAGCAGCGCCCCGGCGAGCGTAAGATAAATTCCTGTTTTCATTTTAGTTTCATTTGCGTCACCAGCAGCGGGCTGGCGGCATTGATGGATTTGACGTAAATCAGGTTAATGGTGCCATCACCGATTGTCACTTGGATTGTTTGACGCTGGTCGGGCGTTTTTAATTCAATTTTTCTATCCGGCGGCGTCGGAAAATGGCAGACCTGAAACTGCTTGGGCAGCGTCGTCCAAGTGCGCTCGTCGGCGATGTTTACGGCGGCCTGATAAATCGCGGTGCCAATTTGCATGAACAGCCCGGCCAAGTCGTTTTGCTGCCCGGCGCCCTGGTTCGCATAGTAGGCGGCCACGCCCTTGACCACAGTGGCCGCGATGGTTTTGGTGATGACAATCGGCATTTCATTTTTGAAATCAAGGCCGATGACACTGTCCATGTCGGAAACGAGTGCGGTGTCAAAATTCTTGCCGCCCGCCGTCACCGTCAGCCCCGGAACAAAATTCCCCTGCGGCTCCAGCGTGGGAAACGCCGCGCCGATGTAGGAAACTTTCGTGACGATGATGGGAATGCTGATGCGGACCTGCCCGCGCACCGGCGCGCAGCCGGTTTCAAAAATGACAAATGTCGTCGGCGGCAACGACCGGCCGTTGATTAAATTGTCCACCATGCCCAAATCCTGTCGGACGTAATTGTTGTCCGGTGCCATTTCCGTGACCCGCTCGAAGGATTTTCGGGCGCGTTCCAAATCCGAGTTGTCGGCGGCATCCGTCATGAAAAACAAACCGTCGAGATAAACGGTGAACGGATTGACGTAAGCCGCGTAAGGCTTGAGGTTGTTTAGATTGGTGGTGGTGTTCTGGATCTGGGCTTGCAGGCCCCGATCATTCTGCGCCTCTTGGATTGCCGCGCTGTCCTTGTTTTTTGCCGCCTCATCCTGAACCTTCTCGATGCGTTTCTGGTTGTCCGCAACCGCGTCCTGCTGGCGTTGATAGGCGCGGATGAGTTCCGGCCGGGCCTTGTCCGGTTCGCCGAGCGCGAGATAATTCAGCGCCCGGTAAGTATTCACCATGATGCCGTCGTAGGCGCGGCCTTCATAATCCAGTTCGGCCTGGTTGGACAGCAGCGCGCCGCTTTCCTGGCCGAGCCGGACCTTGGCCTTCTGCGCGTAGTCATCCATCTTCTGCTGCGCGGTATCTAACGCCTGGTTGCTGTCGTGGTATTGGTTGTTTGCGCGCAACGCTGCGCCTTGCTCCAGACGCCAGATGACGGCGTCCTTGTTGTTGGCATTTTTGTCGGCCGTCTTGGTGGCCTCGACCACGGCGTTCGTCAAATCGCCGCGCTGCCAGTATTGAATGACCTTGTTTTGCTCCTGATAAGTTTTGCAACCTGTCGCCAGCACGCCGGTCAACGCCGCCAACAGCAGCGCTTGAACGCAGGGCTTAAATCCAGCGAGTGTTTTCAACGGGAAAAATCAATTTGCGGGCTGTGCCGGTTTGCGGAGGATGGCGCCCTTGTCAATGCCGGCGTCGTCCACAATATCCGCCAGCGAGGTCTTCGGGTTCACCTGCGTGATTTTCACCGTGCCGACTTTCACCTCTTCGCGGCCCAGCGATTCCTTGGTGTCCGGATCAATCAGTTCCTGGCCGAGCGCAAACGCGTTGAACGTGTCGCCCACGGCCACGCCGCCACCTTCGCCACGGTTGACCGTGACTTGATTATCGCGACGGATAAGAACCTTGATGGGAAAAATCACGTCCGCGAAATGATTGGCGATTTTCTGCGCCATGTCGCGCGCCACGGCCACCATCATCTCGTCGGTCAGGTTGCCATCCTTCGTCGAGTAGTCACGGTTTTCGGAAATGTCCTTGAAGGCGTCGTTGCCGGTTTGCAGGTTCGCCGACTCGATCAATTTGCCGGTGCTCGAATCATAAAGCTTCCCGACAACCGACAAACGGAACACGCGCTTGGTCGCGCTGCGGCCCGTGCCGGCGAACGTGGCCGTCTCGACGAAATCCTGAAAATCGTCCACCGTCGTGACGAGCAGAAAAGTCGCGCCGGTCAGCTTGCCGGCCTGGGCGGCGGTCTTGGCATCCACGTTGCCGGACGCGCCGAGATCCTGTTCCTTGAGGATGTCGCTCAAATCGCTGCGACCGACGACATCAAACTTGCGCGTCGCGTTAATGCGGTCAATCAACTGGCTGTTCATGGACTCGATGATGCGGCCCATCTCCAGTTTTTTGTCCGGCTTGACCGCGGCATCCAGCGACGGCGTTGCCTTGATGGACGAAACGGCGATGGTGGCTTTGCCGTCCTGCGCGGACGCGAGCGCCGGCAGCAGCGCGGCGGCGAACAGGCTTAAACAAATTTTTCGTAAAGATTTCTTTTTCATGTCAGTTCCTCAAAACGGTTCAGTTCAATAAAGGCTCTTGTTGATTTGGACGTTTTGCTTGGTGTCCACGCGATAATGGCTTTCGCTGTAAAATTTCGCGAGACCGTTGATCTTCGCCACCTCGGCATCGGTCAGCTTGCGCCGGTTGTCCAGCGTGGCCAGGAAGGACGTCGTGTCCGCCCAGCGCGCGTAACCGGCCGCGCTCATCTGCAGTGCCACGCGCAATGTCTGTCCGTCGTAAATGTTCACCGTCCGTTCCCACGGATCAAAACCTTCATGAGACAGACGTAACTTGTGAATGCCGGGATACGCCTGAAATGCGCCCGGGGCGGAGCCGATGGCAATTCCGTCGAGTTCCACCGTCACGTCGAGCGGCTGCACGGCCACCGGCGGATTCGTCGCAACCAATTTGCCGGTGCCGGAAACGCTGACGTCCGGAATCAAAATCGGCTGCTGGCGCGGATCAGTCATTGAGCACGCGATGTTAAAGTTGACCATCTTGTCCTTCGCCACCGCCGTCGGCAGCGAGCCGGCGCTTTGCACGATGGTGCTTGCCAATTGTTCCGACGCGTCATCAAGCAGTTCATTGATCACATCGGTGTCGTCCACCTGCAAGCCGCCGCTCTGGCGGACGGTTCGGGTGGCCAAAACCGTGTCGCCCTTGATTTCGCCGCCCGCGCCGGCTTCGACGATTTTATAGCTCACGCGCAAGGAGTGCGTGATGTTGATGGTGGAAATGCCATCGCCGGCGAAGGTGCTTTTTTTTGTGCCATAGGTGGTGATGGACGGAATCAAAATAAAATCCGCGCCGAGACTTTGCGCCAGCCGGAGAGCGGACGTGTTGTCGCTCAACGCCTGGTCCAGCTTGGTCGTCTCCGGCGTGACGGCCACCTGCGCCGAGTCCGACTGCGCCACATCCAATGCCGCCGAGCCATGGCCGGACGAGCTCGCGATCTGGTTTTGCGTCGCGGCAATCTGCGCTGAATCATTCCGGGCCGCATCGAGCGCGGCCGTGTTGGATTGTCCGTTCAAGCCGGCGCTGGCATTGATGGCCGTTTGCTGCGCCGCATCCAGCTTGCCTGAGGCCGACGCTGCGGAATTTTGGGCGGACGCGGCGTTGGCGCTGGCGTTCACGGCGGTTTGCGAAGACACGGCGATGCCCGCCGTGTCGTAGGATTTCAGCGCATTGACGGTCACGCTGCGGCTGATGACCGAATAGCCTTCGCCGGCGATGCGACTGCTCAACAAATCCTCCAGCACGGCCACCTTGTCGTTGAACTGTGCGCCGGCGTGATTTTCGACGATGATGGCGACCTTGCGGAGCGGAGCGGAGTTGGTGTCGGCGGCAAGCAAATTTCCGGCGGTCAGCAAACCGGCGGCCAAAAGGAATTGGGAAAACAGTCGCATAAATTTTTTCGCGGTTGGGAAATTATTGGCCAGCAGCATTCGTGCTGTTCATCGAACCGGCCGGAACGGCCGGTGCATTTGTCATCGGTGGCGGGGCGGGATTTCCCGTCGGAGCCGGCATATGCGCTGGACGGCCATATTGATCCACCAAAACATCGTAGGGCACCTGGATGGTGCGACCGTCGCTCGTGGTTTCCGTCCGCCAGTAACGCACCATGTGATATTGCGGGTCGAACGTGTTGGCGAAGCCATGCGTCGTGCCCTGCACCACGCCCACGCCGAAACCCGCCGCGTTGCCGGCCACCGTGCCCACGCCCGCGCCCACGGCTTTGCCTGCCGTCGGTCCGGGTTGATACGGACTGCCCGCACCATAGTCGGAGCGGCAACCAGTGGCGGACAGAAGAATTACCAAACTCGTGAATGTTACGGCGATGATGGTCGTTTTCATGTTGTGCCTCTTAATTTGTCGAGTTGTCCTAGTTTTGAGGCAACCCGAGCCGCCGTTCAAGCAAATTATCCGACGGAAAACCGCCCGCCGGTTCACGACGGGCGGCACGCCAGGGCGGGATTATTTCTTGTCGTATTGCAGCGCCAGCTTCAGTTCCGCGATGGCCGCGTCGCATTCCTTCAACGCCGACTCGCGGTGGCCGCCAAAGTCATGGTCCGCCTTCTGCAAATCCTCCTTCGCCTTTTCCAGCGCGTGGATGGCGTTGCGGATGGCTGGATGTTTTTCGTGATGTTGTTCTCCGGCTGCAGGCGGCGGAGTGCTTTGCGCGAAAGCCGTGGTGTTGGTGTAAATCGCCGCCCCGGTCAGGGTCAGCACGGTTGCGATCAGTGTTATTTTTCGTTTCATAATGTTGTTTGGTTGTTTACGGGCAATGCGCCCACGGTTCCATAGACGCTGGAAATTTCAAAAGGATTCAATAAATCTGCACTTCAATTTCCCGCCAGAAACGGCAGAATACCGGTGTGATTGCAAAACGTGTCATTCCCTGCCTCGATGTCCACGCCGGCCAGGTCACGCGCGGCGTCCAGTTCGGCGTCGCCGAAACCGGCGGACTGCGCAATGTCGGCGACCCCGTGGAACTCGCGCTGCGCTACAACGAGCAGGGCGCGGACGAAATGGTCTTCTTCGACATCACCGCCACCGCGCACGGGCGCGGCACGATGGTGGAGGTGATCGAGCGCGCCGCCGACCAATGTTTCATGCCGCTCACCGTCGGCGGCGGCATCAAGTCGGTGGACGACATGTTCACCATGCTGCGCGCCGGGGCGGACAAGATTTCCATCAACTCCAGTGCGCTCGCCCGGCCCGAACTCATCCGCGAAGGCGCGGAGAAATTCGGCAGCCAGTGCATCGTCGTCTCGATTGACGCCAAGAAAATTGCGCCGGACAAATGGGGCGTGTTCTCGCACGGTGGCCGCAAGGACACCGGCCTGGACGCGCTCGAATGGGCGAAAAAAGCCGTGGCGCTCGGCGCGGGCGAGATTGTGTTGAACTCCATTGACGCCGACGGCACCAAGGCCGGGTTCGACCTCGTCATCACGCGGCGCGTGAGCGAAGCCGTGGGTGTGCCGGTGGTGGCCAGCGGCGGCGCGGGCACGCTGGAACACATGGCCGAGGTGCTGCTCGCCGGCAAGGCCGACGCCGTGCTCGCCGCAAGCATTTTTCATTTCGGCACGTTCACCGTCGGCGACGTGAAACAATTTTTGAAGCAGAAGAATATTCCGGTTCGATTATAATATTCCGGCTCGATTGTATTTGCTTTGATTTGCCGGCAGCGGTTACTTGTTCGCATGAAGAAATGGTTTAATCGCATCGCGCTTGGCATTTTTATCACGTTCGTGCTGCTCTACGTTTTTCTGATGGTGCGGTCGCTCATTCCAGTGACGGTTCAGGATCAAGAACTCCAGTTGGCTCGTGTCAGTATTCCACAAGGTTCAAACGCCTTTGACGTGCTCCAAGCGGCGACCAATAATCTCTGGTGGCCAAAAGATCGAGAACGACAAATTTCCGATCTGATCAAGGACACCAATTGGGATGACGCCCTGGCCAGCACCATTCTGGCCAGCAACCGCGACGCACTGGCCGGCTGGGATGCCGCCGTAAAACTCCCAGACTTGCAGGTGCCGGAAGTTTCCACCGCAGATGATTTACTGCCTTATCTATCGGACTGGAAAAAATTGGCGCAACTGGCCGAGGTGCGGGAAAATGTTCTGCTTCACAACGGACAGGACAAGGAGGCATTTGATAAAATTCTGGATCATGTCCAGCTTGGACAAAAGATGCAAAATGCTCATGGCCGGTTGATTGACTACTTCGTCGGCACGGCAGTCCACAGCATGGGGCTGAGTCAAATGCAGCACTGGGTAGGCAAGACGCATTTGACCCCGAACCAACTGAAAGATTATATCCATCAGCTTGGACTCGACCCTGATGCGGAAGGAGCCGCGTTCGCCAATACAATCAAAACCGAATATCAGTTCCAAATCGATATGCTGGATGCCATGCGTCAGGGGAAAATCACCAATTCGGATCCGACCGATTTTCACCCTCATCCATCGCGGCTGCTGCCGCTGTTTAATTTCAGCCAGACGAAGGCGTTGTTTGCCAAGGACGACCTCATGCTAGTGAAGGCGGCTCCGCATCATTTCAACGAAGCGAAATTGCCGGATATGGATTCACGGCCCAGCCTTGTCGCAATGTTTTTAAGTGGAAACGGAATCGGCCAAATCCTGCATTACATGATCTTGCCCGCCATCATCCCATCGCTGGCAAAAAAATCGCAAAGCGATGTGCAGTTGCAAGCGACGCGCACCATTCTCGCCCTGCGCGCGTATCAACTGACGCACGGAAAGCTGCCGCCGGATTTGAATGCGCTGGTGCCAGAGTTTTTGGATGCCGTGCCGGTGGATGATTTTGACGGCCAGCCGCTGCGCTATTCGGCGGAAAAGAAAATCGTCTATTCCGTCGGCAAAAATCTCAAAGACGACGGCGGCGATGATCGCGCATTAGAAATTGACCCGTCCCAACGCCACCTCGACCTTGTCTGTAAATTCGATTTTTGAAAGCGGAATCTAGGGTTGTTCGATTGACCGGCGCGAGCCTTTTCGTGCCGTTGGCTTGGCGGCAAAACCGGTATATTCCAATTTGACACGGCTGGCCGGTGAATTCATTTTCTTCGCCATGGATTTTACCTCATCCCGCTGGCTGCCCATCGTGCTGCTGACCTGCTCAAACATTTTCATGACGTTCGCGTGGTATGGCCATTTGAAATTCAAAAACTCGCCGCTCTGGCTGGTCGTCCTCGCGAGCTGGGGCATCGCCTTCTTTGAATACCTGTTCATGATCCCGGCCAACCGCTGGGGCAGCTCGGTTTATTCCGTCACGCAGCTCAAAATCATCCAGGAGGTCATCACGCTGGCCGTCTTCTGCGGCTTCGCCATTTTCTTTCTCGGCGAAAAAATCCGATGGAACTACGTCGCGGCGTTCGTGTGCATCCTCGCGGCGGTGGCGTTCGCCTTCTGGCCGAAACCGCAATGAACCGCCAAGACGCCAAGCGCGCCAAGTTTTAATTAGGAAAGCAGGAAAACAGGAACCGGAATTTTCCTGAATTCCTGCTTTCCTTATTTAAAAAAGTTCAGCCTTGGCGTCCCTTGGCGTCTTGGCGGTTAAAACTCTTGGCAGTTCCATGCTGTTCTGTTTAATTGGCGGCGCTTGATGAGACCATTCCCCGCCATTGCCGCGCTTGCTTTCCTGTGCGTGGTTTTTCCATTCCTTGCTTTGGCGCAGGAACCGCAGACTTGGGACATCCAGGCGCTCAATCAGGTCATTCCCGGCGTGAAGGCCGGCAGCATCACGATGCAGGGCGACACGGTCATCGGCACCAACGGCGTGTATGTGAAATACGGCCCGACGGTGCTGACGGCGGATACGGTGTCGTTGAACCAGCAGTCGGGCGAGGTCGTGGCCGACGGTCATGTGCGCATCGAGACGGGCGAACAGCTCTGGGTGGGCGAGCACATCCGCTACAATTTCAAGACGCACCAAATGCAAAGCGAACAGTTCCGCACGGGCAAGGTGCCGGTGTTCGCCGCCGGCAAGGAACTGGAAGGCAACACGACCAACCAGACCTACCACGCCCGCCACGCGTTCGTGACGACCGATGACGTGGCGGATCCGACCTTCCGCGTCCGCGCGAACCACATCAAGATCGTGCCGGGCAAATACGTCGAGATGTGGAACGCGGTGCTGTTCGTCGGCGATGTGCCGACGTTTTATTTTCCATATTATCGGCGCAACATCGGGCCGCACGCGGACAACTGGAATTTCTCAGGCGGCTTCCGCTCCCAGTATGGCGGGTTCATGTTGAACAACTACACCTGGTGGCTGAATGACGCGATGGACGGCAAGGTGCATCTGGATTATTACTCGGAACGCGGCGTGGGCATCGGGCCGGACGTGAACCTGAACCTCGGCCGGTGGGGCGATGCGACGCTCAAGTATTATTACATCCACGATCACGACCCGTATGCGGGCACGAACGGCCTGCCGGATTACGGCTCGATTAACGAGAACCGCCAGCGCGTGTATTTCGGCTGGCAGGCGACGCCGGCGACAAACCTGAACCTCAAGGCGCTCGTCAACTACCAGAGCGACGCTATGGTGGAACACGATTTTTTCCTGGGCAGCTACGCGGAAAATCCGCAGCCGAACACGTTCATCGAGGCGCAAAAATATTCGGAAAACTGGAGCCTCGACGCGCTCACCACGCCGGAGGTCAACAATTTCTTCGACCAGATCGAACGGCTGCCGGACGTGAAGCTCACCGGCTATCGCCAGCAGCTTCTGGACACGCCGGTTTACTACGACAGTGAAAGTTCCGCCGGTTATTACAAGGCGTTTTTCGCGCAGACCAACGGCGTGACGCCGTATGCCACCTATTCCGCCGCGCGGGCCGACACTTATCATCAACTCACCCTGCCGTGGACATTTTTCAACTGGCTGAACGTCACGCCGCGCGTCGGCGGACGCTACACTTATTACAGCGCCGAAACCGGTCCGGGCGGCACAAACGCCGTGGCCAACCGCACGGTGTTCAACACCGGCGTCAGCGCGTCGTTCAAGACATCGCAACTGTGGACGGGCGCGACGAATTCGTTGCTACAGATTGACGGTTTGCGGCACATCATCGAGCCGTCGGCGAACTATGTCTATGTGCCAAATCCCAGCACGGCGCCGTCGCAACTGCCGCAATTCGATTCCGCGCTGCCCAGCCTGCAATTGCTGCCGATTGAATTTCCCGACTATAACAACATTGATTCCGTGGACAGCGAAAACGTGGTCCGCCTCGGCCTGCGCAACACGCTGCAAACGAAACGCGACGGCCAGCTCGACAAGCTGCTCGACTGGAATCTCACGATTGACTGGCGACTGAATCAAAGCGGCAACCCGAACAACCTCGACGAACCGTCCAGCCCGCAGCAGACGTTCAGCGACCTCTTCTCCGACCTCGAATTCAAGCCGCGCTCCTGGCTCATCTTGGAATCCAAAATCCGCGAGGACGTTGAGAACGGCAATGTGAACTTCGCATTTGACCAGCTTACCTTTGCTCCCGGCGAGCGCTGGAGCTGGGGGCTTGGCTACTGGTATATCCGCAGCGGCTTTGACGGCTTCACCCAGAGTGCCGATTCCGTCACCAGCACGATGTATTACCGTTTCGATGACAACTGGGGCGTCCGAATGGGGGATTATTTCAACGCGGAAAACGGAACCCTGCAGGCGCAGACTTACACCATCTATCGCGACATGCGGAGTTGGACCGGCGCGGTTTCATTCCGTGTGATCGACAATAACACCGGCCCGACGGATTACACTGTGGCCGTCACCTTCTCGCTCAAAGCGATGCCGAGCCAGGCACTCGGCCAGGACACCGCCGACCCGTCCAATCTGCTCGGGCGCTGAACTTCAAGGAAGCGAATCACCCCCGATGAACAAACGCGCCATCATCCAAAAAATCGTCGCCCGGCTGACGGAGGAATTGGGAATTTATTTCCGCGCCGCGCAGTTCTCCCGGGCCGAGGCCACGCACGAATCCAGCAAGGCCGAAAACAAATACGACACGCGCGGCCTCGAAGCCTCCTACCTCGCGCGCGGCCAGTCCAAGCAGGCGGCGGAAATCGAAGCCGCCCTCGCTGAATTCGAAAAGCTGCCCGTTAAAAAATTCGGCGCGGACGAACCCATCGGCCTCGGCGCGCTGGTGGAACTGGAGCACGGCGGCGAAAAATTCTTTTACCTGATCGGCCCGCGCGCCGGCGGCACGGAAATCTTGCACGATAAAAAGGAAATCATGGTCCTCACGCCGCAATCCCCGTTGGGCGAACATCTCATGGGCAAAAAATCCGGCGACCGGCCGCAGCTCAATTTCGGCGGCGCAAAACAGTCGGCACGGATTGTCCGCGTGGAGTGAAGCGGCTTTCCTTGACCCGCGCGCCCAAAGCCGCAAAACTGCACGCACAATTATGGTCGGCAAAAAAATCATCAAACCCGCAAAATCACCCGCCGCCGTCGGGCCGTATAATCATGCCGTCCGCGTTGGCGACCTGCTGTTCTGCGCCGGTCAGATTCCCATCAACCCCGCCGATGGCAATCTCGTCGCCGGTGACATCAAGGCGCAGACTGACCGCGTGCTGCAAAACATCAAAGCCATTCTCGATGACCAGAAGCTGACGTTCGACAACGTGGTGAAAAGCACGGTGTTCATGACCAACCTCGCCGATTTCGCCAGCATGAACGAGGTTTACGGAAGATATTTCACGGATAATTTCCCGGCGCGCTCGACGGTTCAAGTGGCCGGCCTGCCCAAAGGCGCGAGCGTGGAGATTGAAGTCATCGCGCACTTCTGATTTATGCCTCTTGGAATCCAACTCGCCATCACTTTCGTCCTGGGTGGCGGGGTGGGTTTGTTGATCGGCTGGCTGTTGGCCTCGCGGAAACAACCCGTTGCGCCGTCCGACGCGCGGCTGGAAAATGAATTGCGCCAGCAACTCGCGCAGCGCGAGACGGAATTGACGCAAACGCGCGAGCAGCTTTCTCAAAGCAAAACTGCGCTCGCCACCGCACAGGCGAATCAGGCGGCGGCAGAAAAGATTCTCAACGATCAAAAGCAACTACACGAACAGACGCTGCGCGACGCCAAGTCAGCACAGGAAAAGGCGCTGACGGATTTGCGCGACACGTTCAAGGCGTTGAGCGCCGATGCGCTGAAACAGTCCGCGCCGGAATTTTTGCGGCTGGCGGAACAGTCGTTCGGAAAATTTCAGGAAACGGCCAAAGGCGATTTGGTGCAGCGGCAGGAGGCGATTAAAACTTTAGTTGAACCGCTCAAACAGCAGCTCGAAACATATCAAAAAAATTTACAGTCGAGTAGCGCGGCGCAGTCGTCTGCACTCGGTGAAGTGAAAAAACATTTGGAAACGCTGGCGCAATCCAACCAGTCGCTCGCGCAGGAGACACAGCAGTTCCGGCTGGTGCTGCACTCAAATCAGGCGCGCGGTAAGTGGGGCGAGGAAACGCTGCGGCGCGTCGTCGAGGCTGCCGGCATGAGCGCACATTGTGATTTCACCGAGCAGACGTCGTCGGGTGAAAATCGTCCTGATCTCGTCGTGAAACTTCCGGGCGACCGCTTCATCATCGTGGATGCGAAGGTGCCGGACTTTGATTTTCTGAACGCTCTGGAATCGGCGGAACCGGTGAAGCGGACAGAAGCATTGGCGGCGCACGCAGCAAAATTGAAAGGCACCATCAAGGCGCTGGCCGACCGCGATTATCCGCGCCAGTTTCCGAACGCGCTGGATTATGTCGTGCTGTTCGTGCCGGCGGAGTCGTTGTTCAGCGCGGCGCTGGAAGGCGACCATGATTTGATTATCTGGGCGGCTGAAAAAAGGATTTTGCTAGCAACCCCGGCGTCACTTATCGCGCTGTTACGTTCGGTGAGTGTGAGCTGGCAGCAGCACGCGCAGACGGAGAACGCGCAAAAGATCGCCGAGGCGTCTCAGGAATTTTACGCACGCGTGGTGAAGTTCACGGAACACTTCGAAAAAATTCGCGCCGGACTTGATCGTGCAAATTCCGCCTTCAATGACGCGGCTTCAAGTTTTTCAACCCGCGTGCGACCGGCGGGCGAAAGACTGGCAGAACTCGGCGGAGCGAATTCCGCAAAAGAACTGGCGGACATCCAGCCGCTGGATGTCACGCTGCGCCTGCCGCCGGGTTAAACTTCACTCCAACCGAAATCCAAGAGAAAGAAAAAATACCGGAGAAATATTTCTCCGGTATTTTTGAAAGACTGGCGGCAACCTACTCTCGCGGAAGCTATACAACCACTACCATTGGCAAGACTGTGTTTGACGGCCGTGTTCGGAATGGGAACGGGTCGGACCACAGCTTTATGGCCACCAAATTGTTTGGCACGGATTCAACCGTGCAAAATTATAAAGATCAATCCGAAGTGAATCGGCAATTCTTTGAAAACTACACACAGGAGTCTATTGGCACTACAACTCGCGAGTCGAAATTTGCATTTTCCAAAAAGGAAAAGCAATCAAGCCGCACGACCGATTAGTATTAGTCAGCTCAATGCCTCACGGCACTTATACCTCTAACCTATCAAACGGGTGGTCTGCCCGTGGTCTTCAGGGAGCTTGCGCTCCGGGAAACATTATCTTGGGATGAGCTTGGCACTTAGATGCTTTCAGCGCTTAT
>Ga0302320_10016452_pt1 | contig 15103 bp, 11 predicted proteins | sample Bog_T0_3_FD_202130 | JGI IMG/M metagenome (GOLD analysis project Ga0302320, IMG submission 202130) | Peat permafrost microbial communities from Stordalen Mire near Abisko, Sweden - Bog_T0_3 | ecosystem: Environmental > Terrestrial > Soil > Wetlands > Peat | place: Sweden: Abisko, Stordalen Mire... | reverse complement strand
CGGCCAAGTTTCTGGTGCGCCGAATAGGGAGATTGCTCGCATGCATATTGTGTTTGCCGCTTCGGAGTGTGTTCCGTTTGCCAAGACGGGTGGATTGGCGGATGTGGTGGGGGCTCTGCCGCCTGAACTGGTCAAATTGGGGCACGAAGTCACCGTTTACCTGCCGTTCTACGCGGTGGTGAAGGCGCAGATCAAGTCGCCATTTGAGGGCGAGTGGCCGTATGCAGTCCGGTCGATCACGATTCCATTCGAGACCTACAACCGGTTTGTCGGCATTGTCGACGGGGGCAAGCGAAACGGGGTGCAATATTACTTTGTCGATTGCCCTGAGCTGTTTGACCGCCCAGGCTTGTATGGAACCAAGGCGGGCGATTATCCCAACAATTGGGAGCGGTTTGGGCTCTTTTGCCGGGCAGTCCTTGAGGCGGCCAAGCTGCTGGGCGTGCCAGAGGTTTTCCACGTCCATGACTGGCAGGCGGCGCTGATTCCGGTTTATCTGCGGACTGTCTTCGCTCTTGACCCGATGTTGCAAGAACCAGCGGTGGTGCTGACGATTCACAATGCCGGCTACCAGGGGTGGTTTCCGCCCATTACGACTGAAAGGCTGCTCTTTCCGTGGGAGATTTTCACCATGGACAGGGTTGAGCAGTTCGACAACTTCAACTTTCTGAAGGGCGGGCTGGTTTATTCAGACATGCTGACCACGGTGAGCCGGAAGTATGCCGAGGAGATTCAGACGGCGGAGTTTGGTGAGAAGCTCGACGGCCTGCTGCTCGGGCGTGCGGCGGACCTGCGCGGGATTTTGAATGGCGTGGACTACACGCAATGGGATCCCGCGAAGGATGGCAACCTCGCGGGCCACTTTAGCCCGGAGGACCTGACGGGCAAGGCCGATTGCCGTGCCGATCTTTTGCATGCTTTCGGGTTGGAGAAAGTTGCGGATTCGACGGCGGTGATTGGCATTGTCTCCCGGTTTGCCATTCAAAAAGGCTTCGATTTTGTGGCCGAGATTGCGGACAAGTTGACGCAGCGGGATGTGGTTGTGGTGGCACTGGGGTCGGGTGAGCCGATCTTCGAGCGGTTCTTTCGCGACTGGGCGTTCAGGAATCAGGGTCAGGTGGCCGTGCAGATTCGCTACGACGATGCGTTGGCGCACAAGGTCGAGGCGGGGTCCGATATGTTTCTGATGCCGTCGCGCTATGAACCTTGCGGGCTCAACCAGATATATTCGCTCAAATACGGCACGGTCCCAGTGGTGCGGGCGACGGGCGGTTTGGATGACACCATCGAGGAGTGGAGTCCTCTGCTTGGCACCGGGACGGGTTTCAAGTTTGAAGGTTTGAAAGCTGCGGGGCTGCTTGAGGCGATCGACCGGGCGCTGGCTGCCTTCAAGGATAAGCGGGGCTGGAAGAAACTCATGTTGAATGGGATGGAAAAGGACTATGGCTGGGCGGGGCCAGCGCGGGAGTATGCGGAGGTTTATTTGGAGGCGGTGGGAAGGAAAAGGTAATGAATAATAACCAAAATGAGAAATGAATAATCTCACGCGATATTTTGTCATCTTGTGATATATTTCTCCTGAAGGGGCAAAAGGAGAGAAATATGGGCTCAAATGCAGTCATGGTCGATGTTTCATGCGCCGTTGAAGTGTTTCTGGCAGCTGCGCTTCTTCATAAAGCACATCCAGGACGCCCCGACTTCACTATCCAAGAGATCGTAAACCGGGCGGCAAGGGAAAACATCACAGGCGAGATGCGGTCGGGCGTCAACGTTCACGCCTCGCAGCACTGCGTGGCCAATCGGACGCCGAATCCGGCGAAGCATCGGATGCTTTTTGCTACGGGGAAGCACACGCGGAGGTTGCTCCTCCCTGACGATGAGGTGCATCCTGCACGGACAGGCAAGATTTTTCCAGATGCTGGTGAACTGCCAGAGCAGTACCTTCCGTTGTTGGAGTGGTCTAAGGATCGCTACAACCAAGCGCTCGCAACGGGCGGCAAGATGGCGCTCGATCCCGACGAGAGGATTCGCCAGTTGAGAAGCGACCCAGTTCTTTCCGTGGGATACGTGGCTCCCGACAACTTGCCGGAGAGGAGTCCTCGGCACCTGGAAGGCCTGTTGCAGGCTCGCGGGATCGGAGCAGAAATGGCTGAAGGGATTGACCCAGACGAATACATTCGGGAGCTTCGCGAGGGATGGGAATGAGCAGGATTTTTCTCGATTCCAACCTCTTCATTTACCAACTCGAAGACCTGGGGCCGCTGGGAAATCGAGCGAATTTTATCTTCGAGCGGCTCTCTCTCAGGAACGACACGCTTCTCACTTCGACACTTACGCTTGGGGAGGTGCTCGTTAAGCCTGTTCGGACGGGCAACCGTGCGTTGGAAGCGAAATATAGAGAACTCTTGCGAGAACCCGAGGTGAAGGTTCTTGCGTTCGATAGAGCGGCTGGGGAAATATTCGCCAGGGTTCGCCAGGACCGAACCATCAAGGCTCCCGACGCCATTCAATTGGCAACGGCGGCGAGCGCTGGGTGCGATCTCTTCATCACCAACGATGAAAGATTGACCACAGCGCATGTTCCAGGGATCCAATTCATTGTGTCAATGGACCGAGCGCCGCTATGAGCGATGAAAGTCATGGGCTCACTTGTTTCGGCATGGGCAACTGAAAGTTGCGGAGTGCGAAGCTCGCTCCGTAGGTGGTGAGGTGGCCGCTGTCGAAGTAGAGAAGGCGGTTGTTGTCGCGATATTGGCAGTGCTCGGAGTCGGCGCAGAACGCGGGTTTGAGGTCGATGAGCTCCACGCCGGCCTGGTTAGGGACGGCTTGATGGAGCGATTCCGCGGTAAGGGAAGTGGCGGATGCGTCGCCGTTATTGGGGGCGAAGCCGGGGTCGATTTGAGGTGCGAACTCTAGCGCCTTCACCAATGCCGCCCGTGCCGGAATGTGCGCGGCGCGCACTCTCAATATTGGATCGAAGCTAAAGTTGGGCACGTCCTCGAGAACAATTACATACTTGCCGGCGGCGCGAAGGGCCTGAACCTGTGCGGCCAAAGATTGAATGAAGAGCGTCTGAACAGCGATCTGGCTCGGAATCCCGCTCTGTGCCTCATCGGAAAACTGCGGCTGATGAGGGGTTTCGGCGGTCAGCCAGCCTGCTTCCCATTTTCGTTCGAGGCAGCCGGCCCACGCACCCGTGAGAATCACAATGCGAATGCGGCGGTCGGCCTGGATCAGGTCGAGAACTCTGCGATTGAAGTTAAGGCAGCGCGAGGCCTGGGCGGGAATCCGCGGAATAAAGCGCATGACGCCAGTCATGGGCAGACATGAGGTCTTGGTGAATTCAGCGAAGCTGTAGCCCCGCGCGATTGCGGCGGTGCGCATCCCTGGGGCGAGGGCCGCGGCGTGGCTGTCTCCCCAGAGAGCGACGGACGACGCTGGGCCTGAGGGGTCGTAGCACGGCTTTACGAGACTCGGCTGCTCGCTGTCGTCCTCGACCAGGCAAGGGTCGGAGGCGAGCGGGGGGCTGGCTGACTCCATTTGCGCCAGCACCGGATACCTCTGCGGAAGACCGCGGCTGAGCCAGATCGCGGCGCAGATTGCCAGCATTGCGACGCTCACCAGCGCGTAGCGGATCAGGAGCGGAGCAGCAGCGCGCGTGGATCGGCGGAAGGGCTGCTCGATGAAGTGATAAGAGAGAACGGCGATCGGGAAGGCGGCGGCAACGGCAAGGAGAGAAGCACCAGGTCGCACGCTGCCTCCGGAAAGAATATGCAGGAAGGCCAGCAGCGGCCAATGCCACAAATACCAGGAATAGGAGACTCTGCCGACAAACGCGAGAGGCGGCAGCGAGAGCATGCGGCGGTTGACGAAGCTTGCCGGGGCCGCGATCAAAAGGGCCGCACCCAACACAGAGGGAAGCGCCGCGACTCCCGGAAACGGTGAATGTGCGTTGAGCAGAAAGATAGGCGTCATCAACAGGAGTAGACCGACTGGACCGACGAATTGCGCAATGAAGGCAAGCAAGGAGGGAGCCCTCGTTTTGCGATCGCGGGACAGTTCCGCTACTGCGAGAGCGAGGCCCACGCCCAACTCCCAGGCTCGAGCGGGGAGCAGGTAGAAGGCGGCCTGGAACGCGGCCTCCGATTGGCTACTCAATTCGTGCTGAGCGAGTAAAAGCGACAAGGCGCAGACGGAAAGAATGGCCGGCAAGATCCAGTTGCGGCGCACGCGCGCCAGCAGAACCATCAGCAAAGGGATGACGGCATAAAACTGTTCTTCGACGGCGAGCGACCATGTCATGAGCAGTGGGATGAATTCGCTCTTGGTGTCGAAGTATTTTGCGCCATGCCAGAAGAGAATATTCGAAACAGAGAGCGTGGCGGCACATGCGGAGCGGCCAAATTGGCGCGCCTCAAGTGGCGAAAGCAGAATCAGCGAGGCCGCGATCGTAAAGAGCAGTACCGCATAGAATGCGGGAAGAATTCGCCGCGCGCGGCGCTGGTAGAAGAGAAGATAACTGAATCTCCCGGAGCGCAATTCAGAAAAGATGTGACCGCCAATGAGATAGCCGGAGATGACGAAAAAGATGTCTACTCCCGTGAATCCGCCGGGAACTCCCGCGAGACCCGCGTGATAAAGCACCACACTGAGAATGGCGATGGCGCGCAGGCCGTCGATGTCGGGGCGATAAGCGCGGACAGGTTCGGCGACTCGTTCAACAGGGCAGGGCTGGCTGGCGACGCTCACGCGTGCTGCTCCGGCGAAGCAACTGGATTGCAGTGGGAGGAATGTTTCAGGTGACGCAGGGAGCAGCTAAAATCCAGGACGAATTATGCGAGCATTTTATCTCATTGGGTATGGCCGGCCCTTGGCGCGAGGTTTAACGGCTCAATTACTATTACGCGCATGACAACTCCATCCCTAACCCGTCGGGAGTTTTTGCAAACCACGGCCGTCGCAAGCTCCGGTGCCGCAATCGTACACGCAGCGCCCAATGGCCTCTGGGGAGAAGCGGCTTCTTCGCTGGGCGGCGGGGCTGTTCCTGCCTGGGCAACCAGGCCGATGCGCTGGATGCAGTTGACGCTTGTCGAGGATGATCCGGCGCACTTCGACCCGGATTTCTGGCTCGGCTACTTCAAGCGGACGCGTTCCGATGCGGTCTGCCTCAGTGGCGGCGGGTGCGTCGCTTACTATCCGACCGAGATTCCGTTTCACCATCGCAGCGCCTGGCTGAACGGCCGCGATGTGGTGGGCGAACTCGTTTCCGGTTGCCGCAAGATGGGCATGACGGTGCTGGTGCGCACAGACCCTCATGCGACCTACGACGATATGCAGACAGCGCATCCGGACTGGATTGCGGCCGATGCCGAGGGCAAGCCGCGACGCCACTGGTCGTCGCCGGAGATGTGGGTTACTTGCGCGTATGGGCCATATAACTTCGAGTTCATGACGGCGGTGCACAAAGAGATCATGACGCGGTACCACGCCGACGGAATCTTTCTCAACCGCTGGGATGGCAATGGAGTCTGCTACTGCCCGCACTGCGTGGAGAATTTCAAGACGGCTACGGGCTTTGAGCTGCCGCGAGCTGCATCGCTGCAAGACCCTGTGCGACGGGCGTGGTTCCTGTGGCGGCAGCAGCGGCTGATGAGCCTGCTCGATGTTTGGAACTCGACGATACGCGGCATCAATCCTGAAGCTTCGATGATTCCAAACAACGGTAGCGGAGCGACGAATTCTCTCGATGACGTGGAGACGAGCCGGCGAGCGCCCATGCTGGTGGCCGACCGCCAGGCTCGGCATGGGCTGGCTGCGCCGTGGCTGATGGGCAAGACCGCCAAGGAGTTTCGCGCCACCATGGGCAACAAGCCGGCGATTGGACTATTTGGAGTCGGCCTGGAAGAGCCGTACCGCTGGAAGGATAGCGTCACCAGCAATGAGGAGATTCGCATCTGGGTTCTGGATGCGATTGCCAACGGAATGCGGCCGTGGTGCAGCAAGTTCAGTGGCACGCTGCACGATGAGCGCTGGCTGAAGGGAGTTGAGGATATCTATCTATGGACGGACAAGAATCAGCGCTACCTGGCTAACCGGCTGCCTCTGGCACGTGTGGGCATGGTCTATTCGCAGCAAACCGCGTGGTATTACGGCGATGAGCATGCCGAGGCCAAAGTTGAGAACTTTGCGCTCGGCTGGTACCAGGCGCTGGTTGAGTCGCGCGTGCCCTTTGAGATGGTGCACGACAAGCTGCTGGACGCGGCGCATCTGGCGGCATTTCGGACACTGGTCTTGCCGAATATTGCCGCGTTGAGCGATGCGCAATGTGACCAGCTTCGAGCGTTTGTTGCTGGTGGCGGCAATCTGATCGCTACGCATGAGACGAGTCTCTACGACGAAAATGGGAAGCGCCGCAAGAACTTCGCGCTTGCCGATTTGTTTGGCGTTGACTGGGCTGGGAAGATGGAAAGCCCGATGCTGAATTCGTATATTCGCCTTGAGCATGAGGCGCTGCCGCATCACGAGCTGTTTGCCGGCCTTGAAGACGCCCCCCGCATCATCAACGGCGTTTCACGGCTTGAGGTCACGCCGCGTGAGGCCTTTGCCGAGACACCCTTCACGCTGATTCCGAGCTACCCTGACTTGCCCATGGAGAAGGTATTTCCGCGCACCGGCAAGACGGATATTTCTTGCCTTTATCTGAGCAAGCCAGATCAGGGCAAGGCGGGAGGACGCGTGGCGTATTTTCCGTTTGACATCGACCGGACGTTCTGGGAGGTGCTCAGTGGGGATCATCTGAAGGTGCTGCGCAACACGGTGCGTTGGGCCAACAACGAAGCACCGACAGTTGAGGTAGATGGCCCCGGGCTTCTGGATGTCACGCTCTGGCGCAACGCAGACGCGATCACGATTCACCTCGTGAATCTCACCAACCCTATGGCGATGAAGGGGCCCTTTCGCGATTTCTTCCCGGTTGGCCCGCACACGATCAAACTCAACCTGCCCGGCAATTTGCAGGCAAAGAAGGCGCAGCTTCTCGTCGCGGACAAGAGCGTGGAGATGGTGCGTGTCGGGCCAGGATTGACAATCATCCTGCCGTCGATTCTGGATCACGAGGTAGTGGCGATCGATGTAGGACGCGGAGCCTGAGAAACGTGACGGCATCGCAGACCTGCCAATGTTCGGTGCGATGGAAAGCCGGGTAGGATTGAACCATTTAAATGAGTTTCCAACCTCGGGATCGTTTGCTAGGATGCAGGTATGAATCAGCCGATCATTCTTGTGAACGGGAGCAAGGGCGGCGTGGGGAAGTCTCTGACCACGATGGCCATGTTGGACTATTTCGCGACGAACCACAAGTATGTGAAGCTGGTGGACGCCGATGTGAACAACCCTGACGTCTTTCGCTGCTATGGCCGCACCACGAACGGTGAAGTACTCGATTTGGACGACGTGGAGGGCTGGATTCACCTGGTCAACATCTGCGACTCGATGCCCTTCAAGGCGGTGGTTGTGAACACGCCGGCGCAGAGCAATGTGGCCGTGGGCAAGCATGTGACGATCTTGCAGAACTCCTTGCGTGAGCTGGCGCGGCCGCTGATTACGCTCTGGGTCGTCAACCGGCAGCGCGACAGCCTTGAACTGCTCAACGAATATATGTCGCACGTCACCGGCGGAGTGATCCACGTGGTCTGCAACGGATATTTTGGTGAAGCAAAAAAGTTTGAGCTTTACGAGAAGAGCACCATTCGCCAGACGATCATGGCGCAAGGCGGCAAGAGCCTGTTTCTGCCTGACCTGGCAGACCGTGTGACCGACGACCTTTATAGCAAGCGCATCACGCTGGCTGAAGCGGCGCTACAGTTCAAACTGGGTGATCGCATTGAGCTGCAGCGCTGGCGTGAATGGGTGGCAGCAATGTTTACCGAGGTTGGTGTTTGAACCGGCCAGTGCCTTGCCTCGGGCCCTCAATCTCCACTGCACCATCCGCCGCTTTAGTTGCGAAAGGGCTTGCTCTGCTCGTAGAGGCTTATGCGGTAGCGGATCGCGTTTGCCATGGAGTTGTCTCCCTTGGCAACGGCTAGGCCGAGCGCGCGGCGAGCTGAATCCAACGCCTGCGGAAACTGGCCTGCTTCCGCATACGCGGCTCCAAGGGTATCAAGCACGCTGGGATCGGTTCCCGAGGTGAGGTTGTTGGCCTGTGTGGCAAGCGCTATCGCCTCGGTTCCGTTGCGCAGGGAATCGTCATTCGCACTTGACAGGATGCGTGCTGCTCCAATGTAGACGGTAGCGTTTTTGGGCGTGAGCACCAGCGCCTTGCGCCAATGTTCCAGGGCTTCCGAGTTTCTGCCCAGCACGCCGTAGTCTCCCGCCAGAGTCGCTTCGCCAGAAGGAAAGCGCGGATCGAGAGAGACCGTAGCCATGAGCTCAGGCAGAGCTTGATCGGGATGGCCTTGCTGCAAGAGGAAAGCACCAAGATTGTAGTGACCCTGGATCAATTCCGGATTGATCTGAACTGCTTTGCGCAGGATTTCGATGGCTTCGGTCGTTTCGCCGTTGAGATAAAGATTGGCCGCGAGATCGTTTTGCACCTTGGCATCGTCCGGTGCAAGCTCCACGGCCTTTTTCCAGATTTCGAGAGCCGCAGGGTACTGCTGTTTCTCTTCGAGCCTCATGGCCTGGCCCATCAACTCGTAGACAGCAACGGCGGGAACCTTGATCTCATCGATACCATCGCCGGCAATGTTGACGAACTCGGGAAGGTTGACGGCGCGATTGGAGGCGGTTGCGTTGTCAACAAAGATCGGCGGGCTGCTGTTGCCGTCGGCGTCGATGTGGGTAAGCACCATCTGCGTGTAGGGCGACCGCGCCTTCGATGAAAACACCAGCCATCGGCCGTTAGGCGAGAAGCTGTGCCACGAATTCATCCGCCAGGTATTGGCGCGGAGCAGGCGCGCAGTTCCTCCCTCGAATGGAATAATGTAGAGCTTGCTGTCAGGGCGCATCAGCTGCCCGTTATGGCACTGGACGAAGACAATCCATTTGCCATCTGGCGAGACTTTGGGGAAGTTGTTGCTCATCCCGTTCTCTGACGCTCCTACGATGCGTTCGGGGGTGCCTCCGCGGCCATCATTGAATGGAATGCGATACAGATCGAATTGGATTTTCGTTTCAAGCGGGTCGTTGGCGTAGGTTGCCATCGCCTGCCCTGGCTCGCGCGGATCGCGCGCAATGGCCCGTGCAAACACGATGTATTTTCCGTCGGGGCTCCATACGCCATCGGTCTGAACATATTTAGGGTTGTCGGCGCCGGGCAAGGGCTGACGGCGGCCCGTTTCGCGGCTATACCATTCCAGAATGCCGCGAGTAGGATAGAAGACCTGCAGAAATCGATAATCCTTGAAGTTGCGAACGTAGAAAGTGCTCGGTACATCGAGATCGGGGCCGGCAAACGTACTGACCACCGTCTTGCCGTCAGGCGAAACCTGCGACATGAAACCGACGCGGATCTTGCCAACCTTGCCATCGGTATTCCACTGGACGACATCTTTATTTGTGATCGAGATGTGTTTTGAGATGGGAACGACAGCATAAAGCCCCTTGTCGTTGTTGGGTCCATCCACATCGATGCCAAGGGTCTTGCCGTCTCTTGAAAAAGAGTGGCAATTGACGCACGTGGGCATGCCGGTGAGCACGGTGTGGCTCTCCGGCTTGGTGATGTCGCGAATTCGCCATTTGATGAGATGGATGGCGGAGTCAGGCAGCGGCTGAACGATGCCGTCTTTGCCTTCTGACGGCATCAGCGGCACATCGCGGAAGAAGACCGGCGCTCCCACTGGATCAGTAGAAGTGGTGAAGGTGACGTGGCTTTCCGAAGTGGCCAGGCCATCCCGATAACCGGTGAGGGTCACGGTTGCGGGCTGCGCTGTGGAATGAAGCTGAATGGCCGTCCAGGCTGCAGCAGTGGGTGTGAAGACCCAGGAGGCGGCCTGTTGCGGCGTGAGCTTCGGCAGCTCGTTGGTCGGGGCCACTGCATCCGGGTCGATGGGACCAAAGTGCATGTGTACAGGTTTGGCGATCGCGGTGATGGCCGGGGCATGGCTGGCGAAGGTGAAGCTGATCTTCCATGAGGTCGCCGCCGCGTCTCTCCAGATGAACGTGGGCGGCGTGATGCCGGGCGGGAAGATGGAGCCATCCTCGGGATAATCGATCGCGATCGGAGCCTTTGGTGTCTCAGGAATATGCGTGGTTGGGATTGTCGCCGGGTGGTCAACTCCGGCAGAGACCTTTGGCGGCGAAGGAATCAGGCAGACGGCTGCAAGCAGAATACTCAGCACGGTCAATCCAGCCAGCGCAACACGCCGCTTTGCAACAGAAGTCATGCGGTTCCCTTCGGGCATCCTTTGAACTCCGATTCCGCGCTCGATGGCTACGGCGTCGTCCACTTTTGTCTCAGCTGCAACTCGCGAAAACCTGCCGACCAAAACTCAGGCATACAGACCACCGCACAAGCAATTTTGCGCGTTGAATGCCGGGTCAATCTTGTCGTTCTTCAAGCGGACGCGGCGAGCTGTCTAACTTTCAATAGAAACAATGTTCGGGCAACGATTTCTATGCCGCCTTGCGTCCATCTGCCAATATATACTCCTACTCGATTCGTTCGCGAGTGGTCTTTCGGGCCGCTTGGACAAGGTCGAAACGATGGCGTCCGTGAGACGGTGATCCAACGGCTCAGTACCAGTACTTGAACTGGGGCCAGTCAGCCTCGTAAGTGCGTTTGCGGTTGCGCAGCCAGAAGTAGTGGTGATGCTCGTGGTCCATGATCCAGGGTGCGTCAAACGGGCCCAGATCGATCACTTCGGCGTAGGTATCGGTGTAATCGCGGGCATCATTGCCGAGGGTCAGCACAGACTCGCCGGTGTACCCGTTCCATCCCCAGTAAAAGTAGTTTTGATGCCCGCTGATGGCCGGGGGCAGGCCATATTTGGGGCCGAGCACGTTCACGGCGCTGGCTTCACCATAGTTGCCGCAGAATATTGCGGTGCGAGCGCGCACATCGGGTGGAAGAGCGTTATAGCGGGCGGCAAAGCCCTCGACCATCTCCGGCCAGCCAAAGCGGTCAGAGAGGTATTGCGGCAGCGGGCTGGTGAACTTTTCTGATTTTGGAATCTTGATCCCCAGCTTCCTTTGATAGGCCTGGTAGTGGTCGGGCGGTAGCAGCGTAAGCAGCAGCGGCGCAGCAATGCAAAAGACAGCCAGCAACAGTAGGGCCCAGACCGTCTGCACGGCGGGAACGCCAATGCTCGCCCACCGCGGCCATTGCGGACGCGAAGGGATCGCCGCCGCGCCGGCAGCCAACAGGACTGGGTAGAAGGGCGCGACATAGTAGTCCTTGGCGTGAAGAAACATCATCATCGCAAAAAAGAGCACGAAGCTGGCGGCGACGAAGCGGGCCGGCCGTGCTCTCTTGGCAATGAGCAACCAGACAAGTCCAGCCAGCCAGAGCGGCAGGGCGATGAAAGAGAGCATCCGCGCCTGCTGGACGACAAAGTCCAGCGGCGGCATGACAACATTCTTATCGGAATGGGCGATGTTGTTCAGTAATTCGTAAGTAGGGAAGTGATGGACCCATTGCCATATCAGGTTCGGCAGGGCCAGAAGCAGCAGAAGAGCGATGCCAGCGGCGCACCAGCGCGACCAGAGAATGCGACGCTGCGGAGTGAGCAGCAGGCCAAGCACGAGGGCGATCATGAAGAACACCGTGGAGTGTTTGTTCTCAATGCTCAAGCCTGAGATCAAGCCGAAAAGCAGCCAGGCTCGGGGGCTGGCGCTGCCCTCAGCCAGGCGAAGCAGCACCAGCAACGCACCCATCCAGAAACAGGGCTCCCAGGCGTTCATGGATAGAAAGCTGGCGACGACCACGTAGACAGGGGCGCAAAGAATGGCCGTCATGGCCAAGACCTGCGAGACCCGTCGTCCGCCCAACTGCCATGTCAGCAGGCCCGTGAGGGCAACGCTGACGCCGCCTGCCAGGAAGCTGAGGATGCGAATCCCGGTGGGGGTTAGTCCAAAGATCGTCTCGGCAAGGCGAGCTTGCAGGGCTACCAGCGGAGCCTGATCGACATAGCCCCAGGCAAGATGATGACCACACACCAGATAGTAAAGCTCGTCGCGAAAAAACCCGTAACCGAGATGACTGCCCCACAATGAACTGGCCAGATGAATCGCGAAGCTCAGCGCGCCAAATAGAGCTGCGAGCACGAGTGCGCTGCGCAGAGGCGTTCGCTCAGGGATCGACGAGGGGGATTGCGGCACAGGTGATTTCCTCGATCTTCAATGAAGTTTGGCCTCGATGATTGTACGCGGTAGAGCGCTGAGTGTTCCGCTAATTGCCGGCCATGCGTGGCTGGCCCGTTGCCTCAAGCACGCTCATCCACAGGTCGCCGTGGGGATCGACCTTATTGCGCTGGCGAATGGCCAGGGCCATCGGGACGTGGACGAATCGGCCGCTCCATCTGCCGATGACGATTTCAGTGCGGCCTGAGAAGGCGGCGTGAACGGCGTTATGGGCCAGGCGCACGCAATAAACGCTGTCGAAGGGGTTGGCCGGCACGCTGCGGATCTGATAGCTGGGGTCAATGTATTTGAGGTTGAGCTCGACGCCGATCGACTTGAAGTGGCTGGTGATTCGATCGCGTAGCCAGGGTCCCACATCGATCAACCTCTTGTTTCCAGACGCATCGGTAGTTCCGGGTCCGCCGGTGTCCATGAGATCTTGTCCCGCACCTTCCGCCACCACGATGACGGCGTGGCTTCGTCTTTCCAAACGTCTTTTTAGCACGGCCAGAAGGCCGCACTCGCCTTCCAACTGGAACGGGATCTCAGGGATCAGCACGAAGTTGACATCGCTCATGGCCAGCGAAGCGTAACATGCGATGAAGCCTGAGTGGCGGCCCATGAGCTTCACAAGACCCACGCCATTGGGCGCGCCCGTGGCCTCGACATGCGCGGCGCGGATCGACTTGGTCGCCTCGGAAAACGCGGTCTGAAAGCCGAAGCTCTGATCGATGTACATGATGTCGTTGTCAATGGTCTTCGGCACGCCCACAACGGCGATCTTGCTTCCACGCCGCGAGACTTCGCGCACAATCTTCATAGCTGCGCGCAGGGTTCCATCGCCGCCGATGACAAACAGCAAGTTGATGCCCATGCGCTCAAGGCAATCGATCACCACTGACGGGTCCTGCTCGCCGCGGGAAGACCCAAGAATGGTGCCGCCGTGTTCGTTGATGTCAGAGACAACGTCCAGGGTCAGTTCGATGATGGACCGGCGTGCCCCCGGCACGAATCCCAGGAAACCGTTGCAAAATCCGTAGACGCGCTCGACCCCGTAGCGCAACAGAAGTTCAAGCGTCAGACCGCGGATGACATCGTTGAGCCCTGGACAGAGCCCGCCACAGGTCACAATGCCGGCGCGCGTCTTGGCGGGGTCAAAGAAGATTTTGCGGCGCGGCCCGGCCGGCTCAAATCCCGGCAGATCTGCGGCGAGGCAGTTGCGCGCTGCTACGGCCGACAGCGTGTCGTCGAACAGAACGCGATCTGACTCCTCGACATAGTGCTCAGACTGCTCGTGCTGGTCAAGCAACTCGCCCAGCGGTGAATCAATGAGAGGAGTGCCTAAAGTATTGACGACCAGATCAGGGGAATCGATCATTGTCGGCTCCTGAGAAGAGGTTGCAATGCAAAAAGAAGGTTTTTCGGCGGTGGTTCGGAGGGGTGGGGCTGAAGCCAGTATAGCGGGAGTTGAGCGCGTGGGCGCGCCACTTGGCAAATGCGAGCTTTGTCACAGAAGGGAAACGTGGTTTGGAGTAGAATTCCGGCGCGAGGGGGAACCATGAAGAAACTTATTGCTCTATTTCTTTGCATCCTGTTTCCAATGAGCGCGCTTGCCGGAGAGAACAGCTTCAAGATCGCCTATGATGGCGGATCGATTGCCGGCGTTAAAGCTGGCGCCGACATGAAGCTGTTCATCGATGGCAACCAGGTGCGCATCATGAAAGGCAACGATGCGATCGCGGTGATTCCTGCGGCGGCTGTGACTGAGATCAGCTATGGGCAGGACGTTCACCGGCGCGTGGGAGCGGCCATTGGCCTGGCGGTGGTTTCGTTTGGGCTGGGAGCGTTGATGGCGCTGAGCAAATCGAAAAAGCACTTCGTCGGCCTCACCTGGGACGACGCCGGCAAGAAAGGCGGCATTGCGTTCCAAGCTGACAAAAACGACTATCGCGGGCTGCTTGCTGGGCTGGAAGGCATTACAGGGAAAAAGGCAGTCGACTCAGACGCGATGACGGTGAAAAACTGAGACCGGGTCATTGATTTGCGGCGCAGGGGAGGCGGATTGCGGGCCTCTCCCGCGGTAGCGACTCATGGGTTTCAGTCCAAAACAAGATCTAGGATGAGCTTGCTTTCCGGTTCTTGATTTGCAGATCGTTGACGACCTGGCGCACGTTGGGCACGCCAATGGCGATCGTCCCAGCCCCTGTGCGCTGGTCGTCGGAGATCACTTCGCCGCTCAGGGTGACTACGCCGTTCTTCACTGCGTAAGACACCGTGTCGTGCATCTTGTTGAGAATGAGCGCGGCATCGAGATTCTTCTCGATGCCCTGATCGAGGTCGGAGTTCATGGCATTGATTTCGTTGCCCTGGCCCGCGGGAATGACGGCAACCTGGTCGGCGACGACCTGCCCGCCAGCGAGAGAGTTTGCCAGCGATTCGGCTTGCGCTTTTTGGCTGGGCGTATCAACTTGTCCGCCGAGGGTGACGACGCCCTTGTCGCGATCCTGGCTGACGGAAACACTCTTGAGGCCTGCCTGATCCAGAGATTTGTGGATGGTGTCGGCAACGTCGGGTGACTTCGTCGAGCCATCCTTGCAGCCCGCCGTCATCCCCATCGCAACGACGGTTAACACCGCAACCAGCAATTGATTTGTCTTCATTTTGTTCCCTGCCTTACGCCAGGCCCGAGTCTGGGAGTGAGCGCGCGTCCTGTCTCGTGGGCCAGTGCTTAGAGTCACTCAGCCGCATGAGATGCGCTGTGCAGAAC
>Ga0302320_10016449_pt1 | contig 15104 bp, 9 predicted proteins | sample Bog_T0_3_FD_202130 | JGI IMG/M metagenome (GOLD analysis project Ga0302320, IMG submission 202130) | Peat permafrost microbial communities from Stordalen Mire near Abisko, Sweden - Bog_T0_3 | ecosystem: Environmental > Terrestrial > Soil > Wetlands > Peat | place: Sweden: Abisko, Stordalen Mire... | reverse complement strand
ACCAGCCTTTCGTCGCGATTAATTGCTCCGCGCTCCCCGAGAACCTCCTGGAGTCCGAACTTTTTGGCCACAAAAAAGGCGCCTTCACCGGCGCGGTCCAGGACAAGATCGGCCTGTTTGAGGAAGCCCAGGGCGGCACCATCTTCCTCGACGAGATCAACTCCATGGCGCAGGCCCTCCAGACCAAGCTCCTCCGCGTCCTCCAGGAACGCCAGATTCGCCGCGTCGGCGACACCAAGAGCATGCCCATCAACGTCCGCGTCCTGGCCGCCACCAACGAGTCTCTTCTCGAAAAGACACGCGAAGGCGCCTTCCGCGAAGACCTCTACTATCGCCTCGCTGTCATCCCCATCGAGATGCCGGCTCTCCGCGAGCGCTTGGAGGATATGCCGCTTCTCGTAAACCATTTCGTCCAAAAAAATGCCGACCACGCCGGAGACGAGCCCAAGAAGGTCGATCCGAAATGCCTCGATGTCCTCGCCCGTTACCGCTGGCCCGGCAACGTCCGCGAATTGGAAAACGCCATCGAGCGCGCATGCGCCCTCTGCGAGGAAGGCGTTATCCGCACCACCGATCTTCCGCCACACGTCATCCGCCACTCCTCCTCTCCCAGTCCCGATGAGAAACCCTCCGGCCTCCCCATCGGCCAGACCCTCGACGAATACATCCGCGAGCAGGAGCGCCGGTATATCGAGGAGACCATCAAATTCAACAGCGGTTCCCGCGAAAAAGCCGCCAAGATGCTTGGCATCTCCATGGCCACGCTCTACCGCAAGCTCGAAGTCAAGGCTGCCCGCGAGGCTGCCAAAGCCTGACGCGTTCGGATTCAGCGATTTCTTCCGTGCCGAATAGGCCGGACCGGGGTTTGTCTTCAAATTACCCCATGTCTAAATGCCTCTCCTCGCTGTGCTTGCCACTGTTTTTCGCCTTTTGCCTCCCCTCGGTATCCCGTGCGCAAACTCCCGCGCCCTGCGCCGTACTAAATGTGCGCGACTTTGGTGTCAAGGGCGACGGCGCGACGGACGATGATGCCGCATTGAACCGCGCCCTCGCCGCGGGAATCCGGCGCGGTCCTGGGACTACTGTTGTAATCCCGGCGGGCACCTACTGCCTCGGCGAACGTACCCTCGCATCGCCACCAATCCGCGGCGGCGCCCATCTCGTTATTTCAAATGCGAACGGACTTACCGTTCGCGGTGAGCCGGGTACGCTCCTCCTTTGTCGCAACCTGCAGCGAACCCTCTTCAGCGTCGAACAAAGCCGCAACGTCACCATTCGCGATCTCGCCATCGACGCCAATCCGTTGCCCTATACCCAGGGCACCGTGAAATCCTGCGACCCGGCCAATGGCTCCGTCGAACTTGTTGTTGATAAAGGCTTCGACGACCTCGACCGCCCTGATTTCGCGCATTTGTTATCATTCCGATTCTTCGACAGCCCCTTTGCGGAAGCATGGAAAGAGGACCATTATTTCCCGAACCTCGTCAACCGCGTCCGGCTCGGCTCTGGAGATTGGCGCCTCACACCGCTTCCATCAAAATCCAGCTTGGTGTTCCACGAATTCGATTCCGGCCTGGTAGGAAAGAAATGGATGCTCTGGGCTCCGCAATACAGAGGCTGGGCGTTCACCATCGCCCATTGCGATAACTGTCTCGTCGAGAACGTGAAGATGTACGAGGTCGGCAGCGGCTCATTCGAGTTGATCGCCAATGGCAACGTCACCATCCGCGGCGCCTACATGGGTCCCCCTCCCAATTCCGGCCGTCTTTTTTGCGGCGGCGGCGGCATGATGTCCTTCTTCAATCGCCGCACCATCACCGTGGAGAACTGCGACTTCTCACATGTCGACGACGACTGCTTCAACATGGGCACGCACTTCCTGCGCATTGTTGAGAAAGTCGATCCCCACTCCTGCCGTACGGAGGCGTGGTCTGGGGATTTCGTCGTTGGCGATACCGTCTCGCTCTGGGATTGGAAAGAAAAGTCGGAGCGCGCCGAAGCAAAAATCACCGCCGCGCAAAAGGAAAAGGATGGCCGATGGCTGGTCCATTTCGATCGACCGATGGATATCCGTACAGTCGGCGCAAGCAATCCCTCGATCCCGCTAAAAGTTCAGGAAAAAGACGGGATCGATCGCCTCACCGATCTCGATAGCACCGGCTCGTGCATCCTTCGCCACAATAAAATGAGCAGCATGAGAGCGCGCTGTTTCCTGGTCAAAAGCGGCCACAGCGTCATCGAGGACAATGACTTTCACGATACCCACATGCCCGCGATCCTCGCCGGTCCCGAGTTCTACTGGGGCGAAGGCCCGCAACTCCGCGGATTGCTCATCAGCCACAACCGATTCACGAACATCGACGGGCCAAATATCAGCGTCGCGGTTTTCGATTCCGCGACCGTCATTGCCAACAAGGATGTAACGATCAAGGACAACACCTTCGAAGACTACGGCCGGCTGCCCGTCGTTTACAGACGCTTCGACCGCCAGGGCGTCGTCATCAAGGCTTGCAACACCGACGGCGTGACCATCGAAGGCAACACCATCAAACCACCTCCCCCCGGCTGTCCGAAGGTCGATCCCATCGAGATCGATGCTTGCAAAAATGTGCAGGTGAAGAAGTGACGAAGAAAGCTCTCCATGAGCGCCTTTCGCCGCCGCGCCAATACGCGTTTCTTATAAATTATTCATATAAAACCTGAGTTGTACCAGCCATGACGATCACCCCCTCCAGAATCAATATCATAGCCGCTTTCGCTATCTGTTTGATGGTTGTGCCTGAATTTGCCGCAGCGGCCAGTTCGCCTCAGGACCAAAAACCCAAGGTTGAGGTCGAAAACATAACAGAGGTGGCGAGGGATTTCGTTCACCCGCCGGCATCGGCGCGTCCGTGGGTCTATTGCTGCTGGTGCAACGGGAATGTGACGAAGGACGGTATCACCGCTGACCTGGAAGCGATGGCTCGGGTGGGCATCGGCGGGTTGTTGATCTTCGACGCCGCTGTCCAGGAACCGGCAGGCAAGATTATCTATAATAGCCCGCAGTGGCATGAAATGATCCGCTTCACCCTCGGCGAGGCGGCTCGGCTCGGCATCAAGGTGGCTATATTTAACGCCCCGGGGTGGTGTGGCAGCGGCGCGCCGTGGATTACGCCGGAACACTCGGAGCAGCAGTTGGTCTGGACTGAAACTCCGGTCCAGGGCCCCGTTCACTATGATGCCGTTCTGGCCAGGCCGCGAACCACGACCCATAGCCCGGAGTGCATCAAGGCCGTGGGCGATTATTACAAGGACATCGCTTTGCTGGCATATCCCACTCTTGCGGATGACGAGGTCAAGATGGCTGACTTTTCGCCGAAAGTGACCACCAGCGTGGCCGATCCGGGGATGGATTTGCAGTTACTCCTTTCGGGATCGGGTTCAACCAAGCTCCTTTTGCCAAAACCAGTGCCGGGCAAACCGCAATATGTGCAGGTCGCATTTGACCGGCCTTTTAAAGCGCGGATACTGAATCTTACGATGGGCGGCTCGCCGGAGTGGAGCGGCTTTGTAGCGGATCTCCAGGTTTCCGACGATGGGAGCCATTTTAGAAGCGTTCGCAAATACAATGTGAACCTCGGCGAACAGGCGCTCGGGTTTGAAGCGGTTACTGCCCGTTATTTCAGGGTGCTCTGTACCAATGGAGATGACAACATGCCGCCAAAGTTCGCCCTCAGCGCCCTGCAACTGAGCCCGCGCTATCGCATCGACGATTTGAGGAGCAAGACTCTTGTCACACGGGGAAACACCGGCGCGCAAGCGACATATCCCGCTCTTCCGGCGGGATTGGCTATTGACGGCACTCGTGTGATCGACCTCACTTCGAAATTCGATAAAGATGGCCACCTTTCCTGGGATGCACCCGCCGGTCGATGGACACTGCTAAGAATCGGCCATACCTCGCGGGGAGCCTTCAATCATCCCGCCCCTGTGGGCGGGACAGGTCTGGAGTGCGACAAAATGAGTAAGGAAGCATCGGACGCCCATTTCGCTGCTCTTATAGGGAAGCTGGTCAAGGAGGCGGGACCGCTGGCGGGCAAGACCCTGGTGGGCATGCATATCGATAGTTGGGAACCTGGCGTGGACAATTTACAACGCACACAAAACTGGACGGCCCTTTTCCGCCAGGAGTTCCACGCACGTCGAGGCTACGATCTGCTCCGGTATCTCCCAGCCATGACAGGACGGGTGATTGATAACACTGAAACGACAGAGCGGTTTTTGTGGGACTTCCGCCAGACCGCCGGGGAGTTGCTGGCGGAAAACTACGCCGGGCGGCTTTCCGAACTGGCGCGCCAGCACGGGCTCAAACTCTCCATCGAAGCCTACGGCGGCGGCCCCTTTGATGACCTGACTTACGGCGCCAGGGCTGATATTCCCATGGCCGAATATTGGTATCCGCGTTACGACGCCGCCGGAACTGCTGTAGAGATGAGTTCCATCGCCCACGTTTATGGTAAACCGATTGCGGCAGGGGAATCGTTCACCTCCTTGCCCGACGAAAGGTGGCTTGGCTATCCCGGCGACATCAAGGTCGAGGGCGACTGGGCTTTGTGCATGGGCATCAACCGGATTGTCTTTCATCGCTATGCCATGCAGCCGTGGCTGAACATCAAGCCGGGCATGAGTATGGGTTCCTACGGCTTGCATTACGAAAGGACTCAAACCTGGTGGGAACAGACCAGGCCGTGGCACCAATACCTTGCGCGCTGCCAATATTTGCTGCAACGGGGACTTTGCTCCTCGGACATCTGCTATCTGGAACAGGAGGGCGCGCCCCGCTCGCCCAGTCTCCCCAATACAAATAGCAAATTTCCGGAACGGCCAGGTTATGGCTACGACGTCGCTCCGGCGGAAGCGGTGCTGACCCGCTTCTCGGCGCGCGATGGCAGGATGGTTTTGCCAGATGGGATGACTTACCGCGTTCTCGTTCTGCCGAATGTGGACACGATGACAGTTGGCTTGCTTCGCAAGATCAAGCAACTGGTCTCCGACGGCGCCACGGTCATCGGCTCGCGCCCGCTCAAATCGCCGAGCCTCAGCGATTATCCCGCCTGCGATGCCGAAATCAAAGCACTCGCCGAAGAAGTATGGGGCAATTGCGATGGCCAGAAGGTGAAGGAGCACATCTATGGCAAGGGTCGCATCATCTGGGGCAAAACTGCCGACGAAGTATTAAAGGAAATGAATGTGCCGCCCGATTTTTCCTACGACGATTCGCATGGCGGCCCGAGTCTTCGCTATAACCACCACGCCCTCGGCGCCACCGACTACTATTTCGTTGCCAACAAGCTGGATCAGGCCGTGGCAGGGACGGCCCACTTCCGCATCGATGGCAGGCCGCCGGAATTCTGGTGGCCCCAGACAGGTCGCACGGAACCTGTCGCCATCTATACGCAAAGGAACGGTGTAACCTCGATTCCCATGCAGCTCGACTCCAGCCAGTCGGTTTTCGTCGTCTTTCCACCTGCCCCATCGAAGGCCGATCCGGTCGTCTCCGTCGCACTGGACGGGCAGCCGGTTATTCCGCCGGGAACCGATAACACACCGGTGGAGCGCGTTGCGCAGATCACATTGGATGCCAATGGCAATCTGCGGTTACAGGCATGGAAGCCGGGCGCTTATGAAATCAAGACCGCTTCCGGCCAGACACGCAAGCTATCGGTCGCGGCGATTCCAGATCCCGTCGAGGTTAGTGGTTTGTGGCAGGTAACGTTTCCATTCCAGAACGGGAATGTATCCCTGGACAAGCTTGCGTCATGGAGCGATTCCAACCGCAATGACGTAAAGTATTTCTCCGGTACGGCGACCTACCGAAAAACCTTCCGGCTGCCTGCCGAAATGGTCGGCTCGGGACGCCGTCTCTATCTTGATCTCGGCGATGTGAAGGTAAACGCTCAGGTTATGCTCAATGGCAGGAAACTTGATCTTCTCTGGAAAACGCCGTATCGGCTTGAAATTACCGGGGCGGTAAAGCCCGGCGACAACTTGCTTGAAATAGCAGTAACCAATCTTTGGCCGAATCGGCTGATCGGCGACGCCCATCTTCCTCCCGAAAAAGAGCGCAACATGGCCGAAGGCAGCCTCCGTAGTTGGCCCCAATGGCTGCTCGACGGCAAGCCGGATCCAAGCGGCCGGCAGAGCTTCACCAGTAATGAAATCTGGAAGAAGAACGACGCACTCCTCCCATCGGGTTTGCTAGGCCCAGTCGTACTACGGGCCTCCGCCGAAGTCGCAGTGCCGTGATTTTACAAAAAGTGCCTGCCTCAATTTCGCAATTCTCCATTTGATCTTCCTTATGAACCCAACCTGCCGTTTCTTTGTTCCGTTGTTTGCCGCAGTCGCAGCGACGAGTATCCCTGTCGTTGCCGCTCCGGCACCGGAGCTTTCGGCTTCCACCTCCGGTTTGCTTGGTCAAACACTTCAGCCCTTTGTCGATCACCACCTCTCCGCGGGATTCGTAGCCCTCGTGGCGGATAAAAACAAAGTCCTCGATTTCGAAACGGTGGGCTACGCCAGCGTGAAGAAGAAGACCCCCATGGAGGGTAACACTCTCTTCTGGATCGCCTCCATGTCGAAGTCCTTCACTTCGACAGCCCTGATGATGCTGGTGGATGAGGGGAAATTGAAGATTAGCGACCCGGTGGAAAAATATCTGCCGGAGTTCGAAGGTCAGGTGGTTGTGGACGAACTCGATCCCAAACACACCGTGCGACCGGCCAGCCATCCCATTACCATCAAAGAGATTCTCAGCCACACGAGCGGCTTGACGCGGCCGGACTCACTCACCAGAGCGCAATATGCGGCGCAGGATGGCGATAACCTGAAAAGAGAAGTGGCCGATCATGCCGCCCAGCCCCTCGTTCGCCAACCCGGCACCAAATACGAGTACAATAACATAGGCATCGATACTGCGGGACGGATCATCGAAGTGGTCAGCGGGATGCCGTACGGCGATTTCATGCAGAAGCGCATTTTTGAACCGCTCGGCATGAAAGATACGACGTTCTGGCCGACATTGGAACAGGGCGCCAGATTGGCACGATCGGTCAAGCTCAACGCAACCAAGACAGACTTCGAGGAGAGAGACATCTATACGGCGGATAAAACCGGCATCGACAATCTATCAAAAAGAGAACTTGGCAGCGACAAGGTTGTTCCTCCCAACCTGCTTTCCGAGGGGGGAATTAGTCCTATATTTGTCTATAAGTTGCATTATGCGATGCCGGCAGGCGGAATATATTCCACGGCGCCTGACCTGGCCAGGTTCTGTCAAATGCTCCTCAATGGCGGGGTATTCGAGGGCAAACGATACCTTTCTGGAAATGCGATCAAGCAGATGACCTCCCCTCAAACCGGAAATCTCCTCGCGAATCGTCCGACTGCCTATGGCCTGGGCTGGGATGTGAAGGTTTCTCCCCAGGATTTGCCCAGTGAGGGCACTTTTGGACATACGGGCGCTCTCCGTACCCGCATGTGGATTGATCCCAAAAAACAGCTTGTAATGGTCTTGCTGATGGTGCGCATGGACCTTCCCGCAAAGGACCAGGAGACCATTTGGGGAGGATTCTTAAAAACGGCCGAGGAGAAATACGGGAAATAAACCACTCCAGTCTTATGAGAATCCATTATCTGGCATGCGCGGTCACAGTGCTTCAACTGCTTCAAGGGAGTCCCGCTCAGGCGCAGACGGCAGGCGTGCAGGAGCGCACAGGGCTGAGTTGCATCAGCGGCAAGCCATTTCCCGTGCCGGCCGGGAGCAAGGCTTTTCCGGCGTTCAGCGCAGACTTCGAGAACGGCGCGCTTCCCCAAGGCTGGGGCCAGGGGATGGGTGGGGTGGTGACCGCGCCCGATGCCCCCCAGGGCAGGGCCTATTTTCGCATGCCGGCAAAAAAGGGGGCCAACTTGCATAGCCCCGCCATTCCCGCGCAGGGAGGCGCAGCTTACTTTCTGAGCTATTGGCTCAAGGCGCCAATCGAGCCATGGCCTTCCATCTCGTTCACTTCCGATGAACGCGTACCGACTTACAGGGCCATCCATTTTCCATTTAACTTCCAGGCTCCGCCGGCGGATAGCTGGAACCAGTGGCGACAGTACGGTTTTTATTTCTGGATGCCTGTCCAGTGCAAAACGATCCAGTGGAGCATTGCGCCGCGGGATGAATGCCCGAACGGGTTCATCTGCGTCGATGATATTCGCTTGCGGACCGCAACGGACGCCGAGATGTCGGCTGCTTACAAAGCGGAGCGTACGAACTATCCCCCCAATGATATCACGCCAGGGCCTGGGGACGGGAAGAACCTGGCGCTCTCGGTGGCCAAGTGGGAAGGCCGGGCCGGAATCCCCGGCAAGCCTTTCGTGATCTGGGCCATTGGATCGAGTTTCACGGACTGGCAAAGTGGAGGTGAAGGCTATGAATTAATGGATGCGATTCGCCAGCGCTTTCCCAAGGCGCCATCGATCATCTACCGTCTGAAGGAAGGACCCGGGACACCGTGGGAGTTTGTGGATGCCTGGATCAAGCAATCTGTGGAGTTCGAGGAACCGGACCTCATCTTCACTTATACCAGCGGGACGCTCGACGGATTGGATGCCATGTTAACGGAGATTCGGAAGCATACTACGGCCGACGTGGTTATTCCCACCCTTCACTTCAGGCCTCCCTATAGAATGACGCCCGATGACATCGAACATGGCGGGGGTGATGCATGGGATAAAGTACGGGAGATTTGCGAAAAACACGGCGTGGAATTTGTCGAGAATCGCCGCGAATTGGCGGAGTACATCGCGCAGAACAAGATCGATCCGGACGATCTTGTATACGGTCATGATCACCAGAACATGCACGGGCGTGTCCGCATCTGGGATAACATTTTTGCTCACCTGGCCAAATCCAGTCAGCCCGCCTACGCGCCGGAGTCCCGGGAACGGCGGATAGAGGTAAATCCGGAGGCGAATACCGCTACCGAGCAAGTCAGCCTTTCTGGTAACTGGATCAAAGCCGATGGCATAGTGCGCACGAGCACCGCGGGAGCTAGACTGAAGGTAACTTTCACTGGGAATAAGATCGCCCTCCTGGGACGAAAGACGCCTGGGGGCGGAACCGTAAATGTGCTGATTGATGGAGTTCCCGGCGACCAGGCGCCGGTATTTGTGACGAACAGTATCCTGCGCAATACCGGGAGGAACTTCCGCAGCCCTCACGAGGTCGAGCTCGGCAAAAACCTTGTGCCGCAAAAATGGACGATTACGATGACCAGCAACGTGGGAGATTACCGCGTCGCTGGTAGCGTTACGGGCGCTGATGGAGAGGGGAATCTTGCGCGGCCTTTTGTCAGCAACTCGGGCCAGATTTCCATTGATCCGAAATTCTGGCGGGAAGGTCGGCACGCAAAGCCAGGCCCTGATCAGTATGGCAATGTCACAGGGGAAGCCTTCAGCTTTGACGTTATGCGCGGCGCCTTGGGCGGGGTAACTTTCAATGCCGGCCGGCAAGTTCCAATGGCCGAGTCGCTCGTGCAAAATTTGCCGAATTCCACACATACGGTTGAACTGGTTGCGAAAGGTGATGGCGAGGTGATAATTGAAGGTCTATACGTTTTCCAGCCGCCGGAGTAAGAATAGGTGCCTCAAATAACCCAAGAACTCATCCCCCATGTTTCCGTTTAGTCCGAAAATCGCCAATCACTCCCTTATCGGAGCATCTCTCCTGCTTTTCGCCACCGCCCAATGTTTTTCCGCTGACAGCAAGCCGGACGTTCCCGTGTCACAACCGGCCCCTGCAACTTCAGGTACGGGCATTGCCTCGATCATTCAACGATTCGTGGACCATCATGCGATCGCCGGAGCGGTGCTCCTCGTGGCGACCAAGGACAAAGTCCTTACATTTCAGGCCGTCGGGTTCAGTGATTTGAATACGAAGAAGCCAATGGCGACCGATAACCTTTTCGAAATTGCTTCCATGTCCAAACCCATCGCCACTACTGCGGTCATGATGCTCGTGGACGAAGGCAAGGTCCATCTGGACGATCCGGTGGAAAAATATCTGCCCGAGTTCGCGGGCCAGATGGCTATCGCCGAAAAAGACGCGAACCACATGGTGCTGAAGAAACCGAATCAGCCCCTGCTCGTCCGGCATCTCTTAACCCACACCAGTGGTATCTTGTATTCCGGACCCCTTGAAAAGCCATCGCTCGATCGCCTCCCGTTGCGAATGGTTATTGCGCAGCATGCGATGTTGCCGCTCCAATTTGAACCGGGAAGCAAATTTATGTACTCCAATGGCGGCATCGCCACTGCTGCAAGAATTGTCGAGGTGGTCAGCGGGGAACCATATGAGAAGTTCCTTCAAGATAGACTGTTTACCCCCCTTGGCATGCAGGATACAACCTTTTGGCCTACAAAGGCCCAGCTCACGCGTCTCGCAAAATGTTACAAGGCGAACACCGCCGGGACCGGCCTTGTTGAGTCGCCACTCGACTACCGTTTTAGCTTTCCACTCAACGACACCGTCCACCGCTATGCGATGCCGGGCATTGGTCTTTTTTCGACGGCCGGTGATATGCTTAAGTTCTGCCGGATGTATCTCAACGGCGGCGTCTATGCCGGCAAACGCTATTTGTCCACGACAAGCATCGCCCTCATGACCAAGAGAGAAACGCCTAATAATGTGAAACCTTCTTACGGCTTCGGCTGGTCGATCGATCCCGAAGGAAGCTATAGCCACGGCGGTTCCTTCAACACAGGCATGCGGATCTTTCCCAAGCTCAATCTCATATCCATCTTTATGAGCCAGTGCACCAGCCCAATGGTCAAAGAGGGGAAAAAGGCCAATCCGGCGTTCGAAGCCGCTGTCAGGAAATTCGCCCTGGCTCCGAGGTAAACTCTCTCCAAACAAGAATCGGACTATTTGGAGGGTAAGAAGTCCACTGTCCCGCGATTCGATCACAGTCTCGGGGCATCAGTTCTCACCCACTATTACTCCTTCCCTTCCACGTATGCCTTCAGCGCTGCCGCCTGATTATGCGCTATGTCCTTCGCGCCAAAGACCAGCGTTACAGTCCCTTTCGCCGCATGTATCCCGAGAACCGCGGCGGCAGTCAGGGTCAATCCAGAAGAAAGTTCGAGCCGAATGTCACCAGTTGGCTGCGGAATGCATTTCTACACCCTTTCCTTCCAGTGAAAAATAATTCCGCTCCGCTCACACGCACGCACGAGCGCCTGCGAGACTTCCGCATCCAGGAATCCAGGTAATCCCTCGCGTCCATCGACGATGTGGACCTCGGCGCCAAGCGCCCGGAAAGTACACCCGTATTCAGCTCCGATCACACCGGCGCCGACCACCGCCAGCGTCCTGGGGATGTGATCCAGTTTCAGAATGTTATCGGAATCATAGATCTCCCCCTCGCCAAAAGGAAAAAGGTCGGGACGGACGGGCGCGGAACCGGTGGCGATGAGGATGTTCTTCCCGCGCAGAAGCATTTCCACCCCGGGAGGAAACAGGTGCAATCTCCCGGTCTTCCGCACCCGGACTTACATGAACCGTATTGGAATCAACCAAGGTGCCAGCCCCGCGATAGATCGTAATTTTGAGCGTCTGCAGCCTCTGCGTGATCGTTGTGCGAAAAACGTCCCTGACATGGGTTTCGTGGCCGAGAAAATCTCCTGCCGTCACTTCCCTGCGCAGCGAAAGATCCACCCCGTAGAGATCGCGCGATTTAAAACCCGACAACGCCAGCGCCGTTTCACGCAACGTCTTGCTCGGAACCGTCCCCGTATTGATGCCCGCGCTCCCGATAACCACCAGGTCGTAAGTTATAAGATCGTTCGTCATGATTGCAATGTAGCCGGCGAGGGATTGAGGATGAATTTATCGATGGCAATCGCGAACCCTTCCTCGTCGCAACTCGCGGTGACAACATCAGCCTGTGACTGGACTTCGGCGCTCGCGTTACCCATCGCAATACTCAGCCCGCTTTTCCTGAACATGAGCACGTCATTGGGCATGTCTCCCATGGTCGCGATCTCCTCGGGTGTAATCTGAAGCGTTCGGGAAAGGTAATCAACTACCCCTCCCTTGGTCGCCTCCGGATGGGTCACATCGAGGTAATACGGTTGCGAGCGCGCCGCCGATACTGAAGAACGCAACGCTTCCTGACAATCCGCTTCGCACGCGGCGACTGCTGCAAGGTCATCACTGACACCCACAATTTTAACGGCCTCGTTGAGATACGGTCCAAAGTCCTCCACCACCTTTGCGTCAAATTTAACGGTCCACGCTTCCCGCGCAACGTGCGGGCCATCCGGATGCGGGATATACCATTCCTCCGCGGTATAGAGCCACGCTTCCAACTGATGCTTTCGAATTATCTCTATCGCTTTCTCCGCCGCTTCGCGCAAGAGCGTTCGCGATGAAATCACCGTCCAATCAGGCCGCGTGAAAACCCCACCGTTAAAGCCGGCAATCGGTGTGTCGAGATGGAGCGCGTCGTTGATCATCTTCATGCCCCGGGGCGGCCGGCCACTGGTGATCGCGAAGCGAATGCCGCGTTCCCGCACCCTGCGTACGGCATCCTTCGCCTGGTGTCGCCGAACACCCAAAGTGTACCAGGCAAAGAACGGGTTAGAGGATTCAAAGTGTACCACCTTTGAGGGCGAAAACGGCTCCAGTTGACCGCCGGCTCAGGGCGGTTGGACTGAGGCATGTCCAACGTCCTGAAAGTGAATCACCAAGAAGCGATCCGTAGTTTACACGAACAAGGGTGGTCCCAGCGGCGCATAGCGCGTGAACTGAGGCTCCACCGGCGGACGGTGGGCCGGTATATCGATGCGGCGGCAAAGTGTACCAGCAACCCGATCACCGGGTCTGGCGATGAGGCGCATCCAAAATGCACCACGAACCCGATCACCGGCTCCGAGGGGGCTGTGCCCTCAAAGTGTACCACCAATTCGACCACCGGCTCTGACAGCGGTCCGCCTGGGGCGCTTCTGGTCAATTCCGGTCCAAAAAGTCTGTGCGAAGGGTTCGCGGCGGCGATTGGCGCGAAGGTGGAAGCGGGGCTGAGCGCCCAGCGCATTTACCAGGATTTGGTGGGCGAGAGCACGTTCAAGGGTTCCTACCAGTCCGTGAGGCGGTTCGTGGCCAGGCTCAAGGCGAGCGAGCCGCGGCGGGTGTGGCGCATGGAGTGCGAGCCCGGCGAAGAGATGCAGGTGGACTTCGGCTTGGGTGCGCCGATCTACGACACAGAAGGCAAGCGGCCCCGCAAGAGTTGGGTCTTTCGCGCCGTGCTGAGTTACTCGCGCAAGGGGTACAGTGAGGCGGTGGTGCGGCAGGACACGGAGACGTTCCTGCGCTGTCTGGAAAACGCGATCCGCCACTTTGGTGGCGTGCCGACGCTGCTTAATTTGGATAACTTGAAGGCGGCGGTTACCAAGGCGGATTGGTACGATCCGGAGATCAATCCGAAGCTGGCGGACTTCTGCCGCCACTACGGGATGCACGTCATGCCGTGCCGCCCCTACACCCCGCAACACAAGGGGAAGATCGAGCGCGGAGTAGGCTACGTGAAGGGCAATGCGCTCAAGGGGTGGCGCTTCAAGAGCCTGGCGGAGCAAAATCTGCATTTACAAAAGTGGGAAGCCACCGTCGCCGACACCCGTATCCACGGGACGACCTGCAAGCAGGTGGCCGCGCGCTTTGAGGAAGAGCGGCCGCATCTCAAGGCGCTGCCCGCCTCGCTGTTCCCATGTTACCAGGAGGCCCGGCGCAGCGTGAATCGGGATAGCTTCGTGGAGGTGCAAAAAGCCTACTACGAGGCGCCGCCCGAATATATCGGACGCTTGGTGTGGGTGCGGTGGGACAGCCGCTGTGTGCGCCTGTTTAACGAGCGAATGGAGCAGGTCCAGATGCACGTTCGCATCGAGCCGGGCAGGTTCAGCCGCATCCTTGGAGCGGCGGGCTTGAGCGCGCCGGTGCTCGCCTCGTGCCGCCAGTGGATCGGGCGTGCGGCGATCCTCGGGGATCGCTGCGAACAGTGGGCGCAGGCGGCCATGGACGCGCGAGGCCCGGAAGCGCTGCGCTCCATTATGGGACTTTGCAACCTCGCCGGAAAACACTCCGCCATCGTCATCGACACGGCCTGTGGCAAAGCCATGGAGGCCGGCGCGCGCCGGCTCAAAGACATCCAGCGGCTCATCGGCGAGCAGAGCCACCAGAGCGCATTCGCGTTCGCCCAAAGCCATCCCCTCATTCGCGACCTCAAATCCTACGCCGACTTTATCGACAACCACCACCGACAACCCAACGAGCATCAGCAAAATTAACCATGACCAATACCCTCAAACAATCCGCCCAGACCCTGCGGCTTTCCGGCCTGCTTGGCAGCCTGGAAGTGCGCTTGCAGGAAGCCGAATCCAACCGGCTCCCCTACGCCCAGTTCCTCGAACTCGTCCTCCAGGACGAACTCAACGTGCGCGAACAGCGGACCATCGCCCGGCGCAACAAAGTCGCCAACTTCCGCGAGACCCGCTCCCTGGACGACTTCGACTTCAGCTTCAACGCGTCGATCCACCGTGGTCAAATCTACGAACTGGCCGCGTGCCATTTTATCCGGCAGCGCCGCGACGTGCTGCTGGTGGGGCCGCCTGGAGTTGGCAAAAGCCACCTTGCCCAAGCCATCGGCATCGAAGCCGTCAAAGCGGGCTTCCCCGTGCTCTACCGCTCCGTGTTCGACCTGGTGCGCGAATTATCCGGAGAAGAAACCCAACGCGGAGAAAGCCGCCTGATGGCCAAATACATCAAGCCCGCTCTCCTCATTATCGACGACATGGGACTCAAAATCCTCCCAGCCAAAAGCGGCGAGATCCTTTTGGAGATTATCATGCGCCGGTATGAAAACCGATCCACCCTGATGACATCCAACCGCCCCATCGAGGAGTGGGGCAAGCTGCTGAGCGACGTGCCCGCCGCCAGCGCCATCCTCGACCGGCTCCTCCACCATGCCGACGTCATCCCCATCACTGGACGCAGTTACCGGCTCCAGGAGAGCGCCAATGAACGCGCGTCG
>Ga0302320_10016447_pt1 | contig 15105 bp, 11 predicted proteins | sample Bog_T0_3_FD_202130 | JGI IMG/M metagenome (GOLD analysis project Ga0302320, IMG submission 202130) | Peat permafrost microbial communities from Stordalen Mire near Abisko, Sweden - Bog_T0_3 | ecosystem: Environmental > Terrestrial > Soil > Wetlands > Peat | place: Sweden: Abisko, Stordalen Mire... | reverse complement strand
CGCAGACTTCAAAGAACCGAAGTCTGCGCCAGCCGCCGATAACCACCCCCGTCGCTTCCGCTCCGGCCCCTCCTTAATTAAGGAGGGGAGCTTTTGCCGGGCTCCCCTCCTCAGACGAATCCAAAATGGTTCCTGGAACGTGTGAAAAAATCGACCTTACCGATTTTGCCATTATGAATTTTCAATGGGTTACATTGTGAATAACTTGGCCAAAATCGATTTTTTCACACGTTCCTGACACCATTTCCCTGCCTTGACACCATTTCCCTGCCTTGACACCATTTCCCTGCCACCATTTCCCTGCTCCACCCCCAGGGGCAACGACGGTGCAGGCGGCAAGGGCGGCAAGGGCGGCAACTTTCCTTCATCCTCTTGCCCAATTCTGCCGATAAGCCTCTGTATAAGGGGGGGGGCCGGCAGTTTTTCGCGGGGACACACTTCTCCCATCAGAATTATCGGCAGTTTGGCGGGGAAACTTGAGCCTAAAATTTGGGGGGGGGCTGGCGAAGAGTTAAACTCTGCGTCTTGGGACCAATGGAATTGAAAGTGGAAAGGGTCAGAGGCGTTAATCGCGGGGCTGCGCTCGCCCTGCGCCAGCCTGCCAGCCACGGGGATCTTAGTCCGCCGCCCAATTGTGTGCTATTTTCTCTCCATGAAAACTGCGGTCTTGATACTACTCTGCACTCTTGCCGGAGTCATATCGGTTGCCCAGCCTGCGTGGGCACAGCAAAAGCCATTGACCCAGGAACAAGTCAGGGGCCTGGTGCGAAACCAGCTGGGCGATGAAACAGGCGCGCATGCCATACGTGAACGCGGCATCGACTTTGATCCCGCGGAGGACTTCCTGGAGGCACTGCGTAGCGCCGGGGCCAATGAAGCTTTCATCAAAGCTCTGCGCGAGGCGAAGCCAGCGGGCCCTGCGCCGGGCACGGGTGACCCTGCGGCGCCCCCCGTCCGCGCCGCGCCGCCGCCCGAAGTGAAATCACCGCTGGACGTATATCAAATGTCCGACATTCTCATCAGTGTGGTGCCGCCACCCCGCATCGCCATGCTGATCCGGGAGCGGGGAATAGCTTTCCAGCCCGTGGATTCCATGCTTGAAACCATGAAGATGCTGGGCGCTCAGCCGGAGGTTCTTCAGGCTCTGCGTGAAGCCAAAGTGTATCCGGCGGACCCGGCCGCCTTGAAGCAGCACGCGCAACTGGCGGAGGTTGACTACTCAGCGCGGTTGCAAAGCGATCCAGATAATGTCTGGATGCGGTTCGCGGTGGCGAGCGCCCTGCAAGCGCAGGGGAAGGCCGATGAAGAGATTGAGGTGTGTCGGGTAGGGGTCAGCCGTAAGCCCGAAGAGCCATTCTGGCACCAGCTTCTGGGTGAAGCACTTGCCCAAAAAGGGGACACCCAACAAGCCACCTCCGAGTTTCGCGAAATGACCCGTCTGGATCCGAAAAGTCCCCTCGCCCACGATCTCCTGGGAATCGCCCTTGCTAACGGAAAGGACTTTGACGGAGCCGCCACCGAATTCCAGGATGCGGCCCGCCTGGACCCCGGCAACGATTCATATCATGCGAACCTTGCCAACGCGCTGCTGAGTAAGGGGGACACGGAGGGCGCCATCGCGGAGTACCGCGCGGCACTGCGGCTAAACCCCAACCAGAGCTCCCATCATGTGGGGCTTGGCGAGGCGCTGGAAGCACGGAAGGATTTGGACAATGCGGTGGCCGAGTATCGTGAAGCCACACGCCTGGCGCCCGGAGACACTGAAGCGCATCTTAGCCTGGCCTACGCCCTTGCGCTCAAGTCCGACTGGGCCGGGACCCAAGCGGAGGCACGCGAAGCCCTACGCCTTGACCCGTCGCTGCCGGAGGCGCATGCCACCCTGGGCTTTGCGCTGCAAAAGGCCGGGGATCTGGCCGGGGCCATTCAGGAAGATTCCGAGGCGGAGCGTTTGAAGCCGGAATTTGCCGATGCACACTTCAATCTGGGCGGCGCTTTGTTTGCCAAGGGCGATTACGATGGAGCGATCCGTGAGGTCCGCGCCGGATTGCTTTTGGACCCCAATAACGAATATGGACACACCGTTCTGGGCGATGCGCTTCGGCACAAGAAAGATTATGAGGGCGCCATTGCCGAGTACCAGGCCGTCCTGCGCTCGGATCCCAATAATGAATCGATACACTTTGTCATGGGCAATGCGCTGCTAGGGAAAAGCGATTGGGCTGGGGCAGAAGCGGAGTTCCAAGTGGCCCTGCGGCTTGATCCTAACGATGCACCAGCGCATTCAGACCTGGCGCTGACGCTGGAGCACAAAGGCGACCGGCAGGCCGCGCTGACGGAATGCCAGGCCGCACTGAAACTTGACCCGGGAAATGCGGAATACCAAGGCGACTGCCAGCGACTTTCCCACTAAGCCCGCCATGAATGCCTGCTGCGGGTGTTGCCTTCGCGCCATTCGCCCATATTCAGCTGCGACCAGGAGCTGGCGCAGAGTGAAACTTTGCGGCTTGGGACAAATGGAAGTGAAATTGGAAAGGGTCAGAGGCGTTAATCGCCGGGCTGCGCTCGCCCTGCGCCAGCCTGCCCAGCGCAAGGGTTGACGAGGACGCGCCAAGTGACTAGGGATGTCATGCTGTTTCGCTTGCAGGGGAGCGGTTTTGCGCATAAACTCCAACTCATGGCAGAGCATCTGATATCCATTTCGCCAGACATCATGGGAGGCGCCGCGGTCTTTGCCGGAACGCGCGTGCCCGTCCAAACCCTCTTCGAGTGCCTGGAGGCAGGGGACACCATTGATGATTTCCTGGCGGGTTTTCCCACCGTGGCGCGCCAGCAGGTGGTGGTGTTGCTGGAAACCGCGAAAGACAAGGTCCTGGCCGAGGCCAAGTGAAGATCCTGCTGGATGAATGTGTGGATGAGCGCCTGGCTCATGATTTTACGGGCCACGACGTGCTTACGGTCAGGCAGATGGGCTGGAAGGGCAAGCAGAATGGCAACCTTCTTGCCTTGGCGGAAAAGCAGTTTGAGGCTTTCGTTACCTCGGATCGAAACCTTTCATTTCAGCAGAATTTGGCTCGTTTCAATATCGCGGTCGTTGTCCTGACCGCCCCCACCAATCGCTTAAGCGACCTTCGGCCCATCGTCCCGGCCTTGCTGAAAATGCTTCCCCATGTGAAAAAGGGCGAAGTGCGCGAGATTGGCTCCTAAGCGCTCGCGGCCGGCATCGGCGCGGGGCGTCACGCGCGGCTGGCGCAGAGTGAAACTCTGCGGATCAGGACAAACGGAATTCAAATTGGAAAGGGTCAGTAGCGCTTATCGCGGCTGTCGCAGACATGCGGTTCAATGTCTGCGTTTTGGATGCTTCGAATTTGCTCCTCATCATTAGCCCAAGTCCCCTCGGCGACCGCAGACTTCAAACGGCGGGAGTCTGCGCCAGCCCCGAATCCCGAGACCCGAGTCCCGAGTTCTCGGAACCCAGCACCCACTACCCAATAAGAATTAATTCTGGATTTGATGAATGCAGCCGCCGGTGTAGAGTAATCAGTCGGGCACTGAACCACAGTCGAGCGCCGAACTACAGGACATCTCAATAGCGGTTTTTCAAAACGGGGGGAAAGCATCATGAAGAGAATTGCTGTTTGCCTTTTGCCACTGGTCATGCTTCTGGCCACTCGTGGCGTCCGGGCTTCGGACGCTGCACCGATGGCAAAGGCCAGCGTGACAGTAGACTGGGCCAAAGTGACAGGTGTTGCAAGCGCGAACGCCACCGTGCAATTGGTGTTGAGCCCCTTGATGACTCGCAGCGACCCGCATCATGACCAGTTCTTTCAGGCTTTGCGCGACCTGGGGTGCGATTACGTGCGCCTTCAGCCATGGATACCTTATCCCAAACTGGCGGTGGCTGAGCTTGACGCCCCCCACGACCGCAAGACCTCCTGGGACTTCTCAAACATCGACCCTTACGTGGCGGACTTTATGCAGGCCATGCAGGGACACTCGACCATTTGGGATTTCAGCACCCTTCCACAATGGATGTACAAAACTCCCAAACCGGTCACCTATCCTTCGGACCCCAACGAGATGACCTGGCACTACTCGGAAGGAACGGAACTGCGCGATGCGAGCATGAAGGAGGCGGTGGATTATTACGCCCGGCTGGTGGGCTGGTACACGCAAGGGGGGTTCACCGATGAATTCGGAAAGTGGCACGAGTCCGGCCATCATTACAAGATCGACTACTGGGAGGTCCTGAACGAGGAAGACGGGATTTTCGAACATCACATGTCCGTGCAGGAGTACACCGCTTTCTACGATGCCGTGGTGACGGCAATCCACGCCGTTGATCCCCGCATCAAATTCGTGGGGCTGGCGCTGGCGGCCCCTACCTTCCACCCGGAATATTTCGAGTATTTCCTGAATCACCAGAACCACAAACCCGGCATACCGCTGGACATGATTTCCTACCATTGGTACGCCTCACCAGGTTCGGATGAACCGCCCGAGGATTGGGCCAACACGTTTATTACCGAAGCCGGTGGATTCTTGAACGTGGTGCGCTACATTCAAGCCATACGCGAGAGGCTCTCTCCGGAAACGCAAACGACGCTGGATGAAGTTGGTTCGGGTTCGGCGGAGGAGGGGAGACTGCTCTGGTTGAGAATCCTGGGACCGGCACACAGAGTTCCACCCGTGCCTGACTCCTATTGGAACCTTGCCGGGGCTCTCTATGCCTATTTGTACGGCGAGTTAACCACCATGGGGATCCAGGCGGTGGGAGTCTCGGACCTGGGACACTCTTTGGATCTGGGCCTGACCACCACCTCCTTCGATGTGCCCGCGGGGCGGCCGAATGCCCGCTACTGGGTGTTGAAACTCCTTCATGAAAACTTCAGTCCGGGAGACAAACTAGCCCAGGCAGGGGTGAGTGGCGCCAACATTTATGTCCGCGGTTTTATTGGCTCTGCCGGCCAGCGCAAGCTCCTGCTGATCAACCTGCGCGATCGGCCGGTTGAGGTTTCGCTGGAAGGTGGGGCAGGCGCAACGTTGGAGTCTGTGGATCAAGTTACCAATACCCATCCGCCCGCCAAAACGCATTTGAGTGGAAACATCTTCATTCTGCGTGGCCTTGCGGTCGGGGTCGTCAGCCTGGATAGCCATTGACGGGGGCGGGAGCCAACTCCTGCTTCAGCTAGAATCGGGCTTTTGTGGGAAAAGCTCCCTCTTCCATTAGAGGGAGCGGCGTAGCGATGAGTTGTTTTTCTCCGAGAAACATTACTGAGCGGCCCGTGCGGGCAAATTGAAGTGGTGTTGAAATCACGTGGTGCGGCAGTTGGAGATGAACGTTCGCCCGGTTCGTTTTGGGGCGGGGGGAAAGTCCGGATTAGGCGGTCGCCACGTGCGCGGCGGATTCCACGCGCCTCACGCGGACGTTCACCTCCACCCGCGACCCGAGCCGGTTGAGGATTGACATGAGGCGATCGACAGTAAATCGAGCCAGGTCGGCGTTTCGAATACGGGAAAAGTCGGCGGCGGCAATCCCGGTGCGCCCATGCGCAGCGCGGACGCTCAGCCCTTCCCGATCGACCGCCTTGATGATCTCGGCGGCAAGGATGGCCTTGAATTGCTCGACATCAGCATTCTTGTGCCCGAGGTCACGGAAAGCATTGCCACTTCCGCGCACAATTTCCAGCTTTTCGCTCTTCATCGCAACATCTCCTTCAGTCTTTTCAAGCGGTCCCTTACCAAGTCGACCTCATGTTTGGGGGTTTTGATACCCTCCGTGGATTTCTTCTGGAATGCGTGGACAACCCATAAATCTTCGCCAAGCTGTACGGCATAAACCACGCGAAAGGCATCCCTGTGAAATGGCAGCGCGATCTCGAAGACTCCAGATCCCAATCCGCGCATGGGCTTGGCAATGTCGGACTTCCCGCCTTCCGCCGCAATCGTCAGCGCAGCCAAACAGATCGTCTTCGCCTCCTCCGGAAACGCCTCGAATTCCTTCAGCGCCGCCCGAATCCATGATACGGGCCGTGTTCGCGGTGTCATCATTTCTCCCTGCCACCACACCCGGAAGCATGTTGTCATATTTGACAACGAATGTCAAGAGAGAGTCGTGCCGTGGTTGGTCTCAGCGCGGGGTGGGTTTCTCACAGGTGGAATCTCGTTTCACTACACCAGCAATTTGTACTTCTCCGCCTTGCGATAGAGCGTGCGGCGGTCGATGCCCAGGATTTCCGAAGTCTTTACTTTGTTGCCGCCCGTGACTTTCAGGACGTGGGCCAGGTAGCGGCGCTCAACCTCTTCCATGGTGGGCAGCTCGGCGAAAAAGTCTTCCACGCGTTTCGCCTCATGCAGGTCGGAGCGAACCTTGTCCGGCAGGTCCTCCGCCACGATCACGCCCGTGCGGTTCAGCGCCACGGCGGATTCCAGCGCGTTCTCAAGCTCGCGCACATTCCCCGGCCAGGAGTAGTTCATCAGCGTGGAGAGCGCCTGCGGAGAGATGGAGAGCGCGTGCTCGCGTTCGCGGCCCATCTTCTTCAGGAATTGCTCCACCAGCAGGGGGATGTCCTCCAGCCGTTCGCTGAGCAGTGGAATATCAATTTCAATGACGCGAAGGCGGTAATAAAGGTCCTGGCGGAACTTCCCTTCCTCCACGCTTTCCGCCAGGTTCCGATTGCTGGCAGCGATGATGCGCACATCCACCTTCACCACGTCATTGCTGCCGATGCGCCGCACCTCCTGCTCCTCCAGCGTTCGCAGCACTTTTACCTGAAGGCCCGGGCTCATCTCACTGACTTCATCCAGAAAAACCGTCCCGCCGCTGGCCTCTTCAAAAATTCCGCGCTTGTTCTCCGTCGCTCCGGTGAACGAGCCGCGCACGTGGCCGAACAGTTCGGTCTCCAGCAGAGTTTCCGTCAGCGCGCCGCAATTCACCGCGTAAAAGCACTGCTCCGCGCGCGGACCGTTGTAATGGATCGCCTTCGCCACCAGCTCTTTTCCCGTTCCGCTGGCGCCGTAAATCAGGACGGTGGAGCGCGAGTCCGCCACCATGGCGATCTTTTTGTAAATCTCCAGCATCTTGGGAGAGTTGCCCACCAGGCTGGAAAGTTGCACCGCCGTGCCCAGTTGCCGCTTCAGGCTGCGATTCTCCCGCAACAACTTGCGATTGCCCAGCGCCCGCTGCACCTGCAGGAGCACTTCATCAATCTTGAAGGGCTTGGAGATGTAATCGAACGCGCCGGCCTTTACCGCTTCAATGGCGGTCTCCATGGAGCCGAACGCCGTAATCAGGATCACTTCGGACTCCGGCTGGACGGCTTTGTAGGCGCGCAGAACGTCGAGGCCATTCAGGTTTGGGCCCAGGCGCATGTCACTGATGATCACATCGAAAAGCTCCCGCTTGCCAATGTCCATGGCCTCTTCCGCGCTGCCCGAAGTGTTGACGCGATAGCCGTCTTCACTCAGAACTTCGCGAAGCAGTTCGCGGGTGTCCTCATCGTCATCAACAACGAGGATGTTGGCAATAATTTCGTCACTTGTCACTGGTCACTTGTCCCTTGTCAGTTGTCCTATGTCAGTTGTCCCTTGTCACTGCTCTTTGCCCACTTGTCACTGCTTACGATTTTCCGCAGCTTGTCACACGTCACATGTCACTCGTCACTTCTTTCGCTTTTCCGCTGCTCGTCACAAGCACCATGCCACACGTCACATTTTAATCCCACTCGTCACTGCACTTATCGTCGGCGCTTCCGCCTTCTCGCGGCAATCGAGTGGCAGCCGGATCGTGAAAGTCGTTCCCTGGCCGGGTTCGCTTTCCACGCGGATGGTCCCGGCATGCTGGCGAACAATCTGGTCGCAGATGGCCAAACCGAGCCCCGCGCCCGTGCCAATCTGCTTGGTGGTAAACATGGGATCGAAAATGTGCGCCAGAGTTTCGCGCCCCATCCCCGTGCCCGTATCGGCCAGGATCACTTCAATTTCCTTCGTCTCATCGGAGGACGGCACGTGCAGCGTGAGGCACAATTCCCCGCCGCGCTGCATGGCGTCAGCGCTGTTGTTAATCAAATTCAGAAAGACCTGGTGCAGGTAGCCGGAATCACCATAAATCCTGGGGCAGTTCTTGGCCAGGTTCAGCTGCACGCGAATTTTTCTCGCTTCCAAAACCGGCGACGACAGCAGAACCGAGTCTTCCAGCACGCGCCCCAGGTCCACCAGCTCAATGCGCAGCTCATACTTGCGCGTCCACGAAAGCAGTTGACGCACGGTCCGCACGATGTTCTCCACCTGCTTTTCAATCACCAGAAGGCGCCGCGCCGTGGCCTCATCATTGCTCTTGCGCCGGGCCAGAAGCTGCACATGACCGGAGATGGAATTGAGCGGCGTGCCGATTTCATGCGCCAGGCTGGCAGCAAGCTGACCGGCAACGGCCAGGCGTTCCGAGCGCGCCAAATTCTTCTGCGTCTCGAACAGCTCCTCATTGATGCGGCGCAACTCATCATTCCGATGGGCCACTTCGCCGGTGGCTTCGGTTACCTTCTGGCCCATTTCGTTGCTGAAATTCTCAATGCGGCGCAGGAGGCGGTTCAGGTGGGCGGCGAGCAGACCAATCTCATCCCAGCTCTGCAAGCGGGCGCGAACGTTGAGCTGCCCTTTTTCCGCCGCCTGCATGACGCGAATCATCTCCTTCACCGGCCGGCGCACGGCGCGCAGGAAGAAGAAGTGAATCACCAGCACCACCACCACAAAACTTGCCAGCATCAGCAGGACGTTGCGCATCACCAGGTCCCAGGTGACGGCGTTCAGGCTGGAGCGGGAAACGGTGAGAATCAGGCAGCCAATCGGCTCACCCTCCGTACCGATGGCGGTGCTGATAATCCACTCCCGGCGGTTTTCCGTTTCAATACTCTCCTGATCATCAAAGGGCTTGTAGTACTCTTTGTAGCTCTCCACGTCCGGAATGTCGTCAAGTTCCAGATGCTGCCCGTGCGCGTTGGTGGAGGCCACAAGGTGATGGTGCGGGGAGTGCACATAAACGTCGGCCTGAAGGATGCCGGGCGAATCGTGCTGCAATTGCCGCAGGGCAGGAACCAGCACGTCAGGGCTCGCCAGCGTGTCAGGAGCGGCAATCTGGTGAGCCGTCTGCCGCGCCTGGGCCAGCGCCTTGCGGTAAAGCTCACTCTCCACCGGATCGCGCGTCAGGAACGTGGCGATGAGGGTCGACACCACCAGCACCACCATCACGGTAACCGCGAAAATCCCGATGATCTTGACCTGCAAACTCAGGCGGTCAAACATTTGAATCACCCCGAACCCTCTCAAACTATCATTGCTCATGGCGGAAGGCAAACAGTGGAGGTGCGTTTCGTAGGGGCTGGGCTGTACAAAATTCGGCACGGGAGATTTGTAGCGCGGGTGTCCCCACCCGCGCCTGATGTCCATTCCCCATCATCAAAACGCGGGTGGGGACACCCGCGCTACAAGGCGCACATGGGCCGCGCCCCACAACATGCGGAAAACAAACATGGGCAGCAGCCCAAACGAACAACACGCGTTCCGCCGCTTTCGCAGTAAACTATTCCTTCAAGCCAATTGCGCCCGGAGGCCACATGGAAAATCATGAAATTGCAGCTGTGTTTGAAGAGATCTCCAACCTGATGAAGATCACGCAGGATGATCCCAAGTGGACCTTTAAGGCGGCCGCCTACGACCGCGCCAAACGCTCGATTGAAGGCTTTCCCGAGCAAGTTGAGGATGTGGCGCGCGACCCCAATCGCAAGCTGACGGAGATTCCCGGCATCGGTCCCGACCTGGCCAAGAAGATCATGGAACTTATTGAGACGGGCCACTCCGCCTACCATCAGGAGCAGCTTGCCAAAGTTCCGCACGGACTGCTGGACCTGCTGCAACTGCAAACCGTCGGTCCGCAAAAAGTGCGGCTATTCCACACGCAGGCGAACATCAACAATGTTGACGATCTGGAAGCCGCCGCCAAGGAAGGTCGGTTGCGCGATCTGCCGGGAATGAGCGCGAAGTCCGAAGAGAACATCCTGAAAGCCATTGAGACCTTTCGCCGCGCCGCGGGCCGGTTCCGCATTGACACGGCTTACGAAACGGCTGAGATACTCACTGCCTGGCTGAATGATTCCAAAACCGTTGAAGAGGTTACGCCCGCCGGCTCGCTGCGCCGCGGACGCGAAACCGTGGGCGACCTTGACCTGCTGGTAACCGGCCGCGACAACGCGAGAATTGCCGACCACTTCGTGAAATTTCCCGGCATCGCCTCAATCCTCGCCAAAGGCGATGACAAGGTGAGCGTAAAGTTGAAGAACGATATGCAGGTTGACGTGCGGATGCTCGAGCGTTCCGCCTACGGCGCCGTGCTGCAATACTTCACGGGCTCCAAGGAACATAACGTGGCGCTGCGCCATCGTGCCAAGCGCAATGGATGGACGCTGAATGAGTACGGCCTCTACCACGGGGAAAAACTTCTGGCCAGCCGCACAGAAGAGGAGATTTACGAGAAGCTGGGCCTGCCCTGGATTCCCCCGGAACTGCGTGAAAACCTGGGTGAAATTGAAGCCGCGGAAAGGGGCGAACTCCCCAAGCTGGTGGAACTGGGCGATATTCGCGGCGACTTGCAGATGCACACCACGGCGTCAGACGGCCACGCGAGCGTTGAGGACATGGCGCACGCGGCAAAGGAACTTGGCTACCAGTACATCCTGATCACCGACCACTCCAAGGCCGTCACGGTTGCCAACGGCTTGAGCGAAGAGCGCGCGGTGGAAAACATCCAGCGCATCCACGCCGCGCGCAAAAAGGTAAAGGGCATTGAAATCTGGGCGGGCACGGAAGTTGACATCATGGGCGATGGCACGCTGGACTATCCCGATGAACTTCTCAAGCAATTTGATATTGTGCTGGCCAGCGTCCACTCCCGCATGAACATGCCCGCGGAGGAGATGACCGCACGACTGCTGCGCGCGCTGGAAAATCCCTACGTGCGCATCCTTGGCCATCCCACCGGCCGCCTGATTCTGCGGCGCGACCCGTTTCTGTTCGACGTGGAGAAGGTCTTTGCCGCGGCCAAGAGGTTTGGTGTGATTCTGGAAGTCAACGCCGCTCCCGAACGGCTGGACCTGTGCGATCGCCACGTGCGGCTGGCGCGCGATCGCGGCATGAAGGTGATCATCTCCACTGACGCGCACGACCCGCAGCACTTCAAACTGATGCGCTACGGCGTCACCACCGCGCGGCGCGGGTGGATGGAAAAGTCGGGCGTGCTCAATACCCTGCCCCCGGAGAAACTGCTGGCAAGCTTGCGGAAGGTACCCCAATAGGTGCCAGGTGCCAGGTATCAGGTGTCTGGCGGATTGGTTGAACGACCTAACTTCCATTGGGCAATTGGTGACATCTCTCTAAACTGGTCTTCCCTTGGCTGGGCAGTTGCCGCTCCATCATATCCGCATCAATCTGCTACACTGGATGCTGTTGATCCTATGACTCAAAACAGCAATTTGCCCGCGGCAATCATCTTTGACATGGACGGCGTGCTGGTTGACAGCAGCCCATTCCACCTTCGCAAATGGGCGGACTTCATGCGCAGGCACGGAATTCCTGTGGATGAAGAGGCTCTGCCCGGAATCGTTCTGGGGCCCGCCAACGATAAGATCTTCCGCCGCTTTCTGGGCGACCACCTGACCCGCGCGCAGGTCTCCGAACTGGGTGAGGAGCTTGACGCCATCTTCCGCGAGGAGATTGGCCCCAACCCGCCGGCGCTTCCCGGGGTGCGGCGCCTGATTGAGGAGATCCACTCGCAAGGCATCGTCATGGCCGTGGCTTCCGCCGCCATCGCCAGCAACGTGAAGTTCCTCATCGATGCGCTCGGACTGCGCGGTTACTTCCGCCAGACTTTGGCGGTGGACTCAACCACGCACCCCAAACCCCACCCCGAGATTTATCTGAAGACCGCGAAGATGCTGGGAGTTGATCCCGCCAATTGCCTCGTCTTTGAGGATTCCTTTGTCGGCATTGAAGCCGCCAAACGCGCCGGGATGAAATGCATCGCCATCACCTCCACGTTTCCGGAAGAAGATCTCCGCCGCGAAACCCACGCGGACTTGATTGTCTCCAGCTTTGAAACGGTCACACTCCAGACCGTGCGCCAGCTCTTTAACGGCACGGGCCCCACGCCTCTTTAGCCTTCACCCAACGTCAATTCAGGACTATCGAAAATTGCTTTTGTAAGCGAGAATAACGCCTATGGGTAGAGGGCTCCCAGATCGGAAATCCAACGCAAGGTACATTGCGTGGGCCATTGCCCGGGCGTGGTTGCCTGTGTTGGTGTTGCTCGCCATGGTGATCGCCATTGCTCCAGCGGTCGCCCTACCCGGCCAGCAACCTGCGGAAAAGCAGGCGCTCACTGACCTGCACGTGGCGATCGTGGATGAGAACGGCGCCGCGGTGCCCTCCGCGCGCATCACCCTGACGCCAGCGCAGGGAAAGCCCGTGCTGGGTGAAACCGATTACGCCGGGCGCAAAACCTTCCTCAACCTCCCCGAGGGCGAATACACTCTGCACGTTGAGAAGGAGGCCTTTTTCGCGCTCAATCAAATCGGCATCATCGCCCGCGACGGACTGAGCGTGGATGTGACGCTGCACCACATCCGGGAATTCCCCGAGCAGGTGGATGTGGTCTATTCACCGCCCGCCATCGACCCCGCCAAGACCCAGGCCAGTGAAACGCTGAACACGGAGGAGATTGTCAACCTCCCCTTCCCCGTTGACCGCGATATTCGCTATTCGCTGCCCTTCATCCCCGGAGTTCTTCAGGATTCCACGGGCCAGTTGCATGTTGATGGCGCCAGCACGCGGCAGGTGCTTGACCAGATTGACGGCTTCAACGTTTCCGACCCCACTACGGGGCTGTTCCTCACGCGCGTCAGCGTGGATGCGCTGCGCTCCGCCGATGTGGCCAGCAGCCGCTATTCCACCGAGTTTGGCAAGAGTTCGGGCGGCGTCATCAACCTGCGCACGAGCACTGGAGACGACCACTGGCGCCTGACGGCAACGGATTTCGTTCCCGGCATCTCGGACCGACGGGGCTTCAACATCAACAACTGGACGCCCCGCGCTCTGGCCTCGGGACCCATCCACAAGGGTAATTCGTGGTTCATGGACGCCCTGGAGGGTGAGTTCGATTCAACGATTTACACGGAGCTGCCCGCGAATGCCGATCGAGCCACCGTCTGGCGCGGCAGCAACCTTTCCAAAGTCCAGATGAACCTGGCGCAGAACAACAACCTTACCGTCAGCCTGCTGGTGAACTCCCTCTACGCGCCGCATTCAGGGCTTGCCCCGCTCGATCCGATTTCCACCACTCAACGCTATACCACCAGTGGTTACGTGTTCACCCTCCGCGACCAGCACCTGTTCCAAAACGGCACGCTGCTGGAAGCGGGCGTGGCCGCCAGCAGCTTTTACACCAGCATTCTGCCCATGGGCAACCAGACCTACATCGAAACGCCCAACGGAGCCAGCGGCAACTACTACCTCACCAATCATGGCCAGGGCACTCGCACGGAGGCCATTGGCAACGTCTTTCTGCCGCCCCAACACGCAGCCGGCAAACATGAGATCAAGATGGGCGTGGATATCGACCGCCTGTCAGACTATCAGCGCTACAATCGGCGCCCATACCTGGTTGAGCGGACAGATGGCACCGTCTCCCGCAGCGTAAGCTTTACCGATGCCCCACCCTTCACTCGCGACAACGTTGAGACCAGCGGCTATGCGCAGGACCGCTGGTCGCCAATGCAACGGCTGCTGGTGGAGCCGGGCATCCGATTTGATACGGATGAGATTGTCAGCGGCATCGCGGTATCACCCCGCATCGCGTCAACTCTTCTCCTGAAACGCAATGGCAACACCAAGCTCAGCGCCGGCATTGGAGTCTACCGCGACGCGAGCAATCTGGATATTCTCACCCGCTCGCTGACGGGCACGCGAACCGATCTATTCTATGACGCGACCGGAACAACGCTGCTTCAGCCGCCCGTGCTTACCACGTTCAGCGCCAACCCCAGCCAGTTGCGCTTCTCCTTCGTCACCAACGCCAGCGTGGCCTTTGAACAGAAGCTGCCAGAGACCACCTACCTGCGCGTGGAGCTGATGGACCGGCGCGCCCGCGACATCTGGACGTTCGTCAATCCCGGCGCCTCCACCCTGCCCGATGGCCCATTCTCCGGCCAGTTCAACCTCACCAATGACCGGCACGACCATTACGATTCCGCTGGAGTCACCCTGCGGCATGTCTTCAAGCAGAACCACGTGGTGTTCGCTTCCTACACCTGGTCGCGCGCGCTCACCAACGCGGACTTTGGCTACAACCTGGACAACGTGCTCTTCAGCCCGCAGGCGGGCGGCCCCCTGGCGTGGGACGCGCCCCACCGGTTCCTCTCCTGGGGATGGCTGCCCGTCACCCACAAGATTGACCTGGCTTACACCATCGACTGGCGCACCGGGTTTCCCTTCTCCGTGCAGAATGACTCGCAGGAGGTGGTGGGCGCGCCGGATTCAATGCGCTTCCCCACCTACTTCTCGCTCGATTTGAGCCTGGAGCGGCGCATCAACGCCTTCGGCTATCAGTGGGCCGTGCGGGCGGGCGTGGATAACCTCACCAAACGCGGCAACTACTCCTTCGTCAATTCCAACATCGACTCACCGGAGTATCTCTCCTACTCAGGAGCGCTCGGGCGTTCCTTCATCCTACGCATCCGGCTTTTGGGCAGAAAGTAAGGGAGCTTCGGCTGGCTTGGTCACTCGCAGCGCCGAAGCCATGGGCAAAATCCTCGCCAACCCATTTGTTTTCAATCTCTTGCAAGAAACACGCTTAAATCGCTTATTTTCATAGACTTATTGGGATCCGTTTTCGCCCATTTGTTTTCAATAACTTATTGGGAGGAACCTTCATTTTTGACATCTTTTATTTCGCGGCCCTTTGTTTTCAACAACTCATTGGGAGGTTCCGTTCGCGAGTTACCCAATAAGTTACGGGGCAATATGTCGCTCTTGGGAATTTCCAGGCTGGGGGGAGGTAAAGTCAGG
>Ga0302320_10016446_pt1 | contig 15105 bp, 14 predicted proteins | sample Bog_T0_3_FD_202130 | JGI IMG/M metagenome (GOLD analysis project Ga0302320, IMG submission 202130) | Peat permafrost microbial communities from Stordalen Mire near Abisko, Sweden - Bog_T0_3 | ecosystem: Environmental > Terrestrial > Soil > Wetlands > Peat | place: Sweden: Abisko, Stordalen Mire... | reverse complement strand
CGGAAGACTGATGGCACCCCGTGCCCTTGGGAAAGGGCCGGTGAGCCTGCACAGAGTGCAGCCCAGGGCGAGACGAGCGGGAGCGAGCGAGGCAATCTTGAGATAACCAGAAGGATGACAACGCAGCCACGCACCAAAAGAACAAGATAGAAAGTCCAGTTATCTATGAAAGTTGGTATGAGGTCTATTCCAGCGACCCCTTGGTCGCGCCGGAGTAGGTGCGGCCTTTCCAGCTGACACCGCCGCCGAGGCAGAGTCGCCAGCTATTAAGGGCGATAGAGCACATCAGTAGGAGAGCGATGGGATGGGCGCACAGACTGAGCCAGGAGCTTTTGTACCGAAGCGTGAGAAAGAGGCGCGTGGCGAAAATAAGCGCTACAGCGAGGCATGCTGGCTCCAGCAGACCGTGAAAGAAATAGCTGAGGGGCAGCAGGAGAAAAGGGAGTAAAAAAAATGAGGTGATCAAGAATCCAAAAATGAGGAAGGAGAGGATAGATTCCTCAAAAGCCGGTCGCATGTTTTTAGAAAATCCCTCCCAGAGCTCTTGAAAGCAGGTGTACATCCGGCAACGGAGCAGGGCTGTGCCGTCGCCGTTGGTCAGCCGCATTCCCTCGCCAGTCCGAGCAGCGATTCGGCGACCAAAGGCCAGATCCTCCACGAGATGATCCCGGAGTGCCTCGTGCCCTCCAATCAGTTCGTAGGCGGCGCGGCGAAAGAGCAGGAATTGTCCATTGGCCACACCCATGGAGGCAAGCTGCTCACGCGACACCCCCCAGCGTCGCACGCGCTCCGGTTTTGCCTGCAAGGTGGACAGGAGCGCAAAGGGTTGAAAGCAGACAATCACCAAATAACCGAGAGGGATCACGAGTTTCTCAGACCACGATGCCGTGATCTGATCCGGCCAAAGGGAAAGGAGATCCAGTCGTTCGGATTCAGCATAGGCAAGAGCAGTACGCAGAGAGGCGGAGGCATGAATAGTATCGGCATCGGTAAAAAGGAGATGGGTGCTCCGAGCATCAGCGACCTGAGAAAGCTGATGGCAGGCCCAGTTTTTTCCAACCCAGCCATCGGGAAGTTCCTTGCCCATGAGAAGCCTAAGGCGATGACCTTCGCCCCCTTCACCCTCGTGGAATCCGAGGGAGCGCGCAATCTGCGCGGTGGCATCGCTGGAGCGATCGTCGAGCAGGATGATCTCACTCGGCGCCGGCTCCTGCGCAAGCAGCGAGGAGAGGCAGTCATGAATGCGGCGTTCCTCATTCCGTGCAGGAATCAGAACGGAGATTGGCAGCGGGGCGGAGATCCCTACTCTACTTAATTCAGTGGGACGGAGTCGTCGCAGAAAGTGCGCATTGAAGAGCGTGTGGAGCAAGAGCAATCCCTGCACGGGGATCACCAACCACCAGAGCAGGATGACAAGCAATGCCTGCACGGGTGGGAAGCTCTAGCCAGGCTTCTCTACTGATTGGAGGAATCAGCTTTCTTTTTGGTCTCGGGACTCGGCGTCGGAGATGGCGCCGGTTTTGATTTCAAGAACGGCCAGATGCCATGCTTCTTTTTCGCAGGAGTTGCAGTGGGAGAAGGGGTGGGCTTAGCAACTGGTGTGGCCCTGGCCTTGGGCTTAGCAGAAGGGGAGGACTTAGCAGGCGTGGGCGTGGGCGTGGGCTTGGCCGGAGCAATGATGTCCGCATCCTCAATTTTCTTTTTCTTGGTGTGGGGTGCGGTGGGAGAGGGCTTGGCTGAAGGCTCGTCGGAAACAACCGGAGCAGGAGGAAGACTCATCGGAATGGTCGGCTCCACGCGCGCCTGATCGAGACGGCGAAGGTAGGCGGAGTGCATCGTGTCGATCCAATCGGAGATGGACGGGTCGATCTTCTTCATCCTCTTGGCCAGGAGATCGTAGTACTCACGCAGGGCCTGACGCTTGACCTCGTCGCTCTTGGCCTTGTCGGCCTGAGTCAGGAGAGAACTCAAGTCCTCGTCCTTGTCGGCCTTGACCTTGACACTGTAGTAGCGCGATTTTTGCTGCTGGCGCTGAGTCTCTTCATTGCCCGCAGTATTGATGGGGGAGGGAGGAAGCGGTTCCTCGGGAGGCGGGATCAGGGAATTCGGATCGCTCGGAGGGGGATTCTGTCCGGGAGATCCCATGCCGGAATTAGGAGCGGGTGCCGCCGGTTCCCCATTGGTGGGAGCAGGACCGGGCACAAACTCATTCGGCGTAGGCTGGGCCGCCGCAGGCTGGGCTATTGGAGCAGCATTCGTAGCGACATGCGTGGAAGCAGTATTCGAGTCGCCGGAAAGAAGGGCCGAGGCCGCTGTGGAATTTGGGGAATTATTGGAGGCATCGCTTGCACTAGGGGCTGCGGTCGGGGCAGGAGTGGTCGCTGGAGCTGGCGCGCTCGGAGCAGCGGTCGGATTTTCCTGAAGATGGAGCGGAGTAACCGTATTGCTGGCAGGCGGGGAGGTCTGCTGATCCTGGGCCTGGAGAGGAAGAGTAAGGAGGTGGCTGGTGGGAAGCAGAAGGCAGAGAAGATGGCGAAGTTTCATGGGGATTGGGGAATGCAGGGCGCGATGACTCTAAAGCTTCGGAAATGACTTTGGAAAGCCGAACCCTTGCAAAGGAAACAAAAATGGGCAGTGATGGCAAGAGGTGCCTAGTGTGCTGAGCGCGCCGAGCTTCTGAAATCATGCCCCTTTCCTCAAATCACACTCCCTCTCCGCTTGAAACAGCCGCCCTCTGGCATACAGAACCAGGCTTCGTCTGGCTTGATTCCTCACGCGCCGAGCGGGGAAGCCTCTCCATTTTGGGGCGAGATCCCGATCTGATCCTGGAGGGGGCCCCCGGCGAATGGCACCGATTGGAAGAGGAATTGCAACACCGAAAACGGCCAACTTTGGAAACAGGTCGGCCCAATGGTGCGGCCATCGGGATGGTACGCTTTGATGGCTCGTTCTGCTTTGGATTCTACGACGAGCCCCTCGTGCAGCAGGCGATGCCCTCAATCGGCAGCACCTTAGCCGGGCCCATTCCCATCAAGTTTCATCCCGAAATGGAACGCGCCGATTATCTCAGCATGGTGGAACGCGCTCAGGAATATATCGCCGCAGGCGACATTTATCAGGTCTGTCTGGCTCACCGCTTTCGGGCTGAATTTTCGGGTGATCCCTGGCCGCTCTACCTGGCGCTTCGGCGGGCATCGCCCGCCCCTCATGCCGCCTACCTGAGTCTCGGCGGCGAAACCATCCTCTCCAGTTCTCCAGAATGTTTTTTGAAAATGAGCGGACGCCACATCCTCACCCGCCCGATCAAAGGGACCCGTCCACGGATGGAGAGCCCGGCGGAAGATGAACGACAGGCCTTGGAACTCACCACCTCGCCCAAAGAAATCGCCGAGCTGGTCATGATCACCGATTTGGAACGGAACGATCTTGGGCATGTCTGCGAATTCGGAAGTGTGACGGCTTCGCAGCTGCTTCATCTGGAGCGCTATGCCCAGGTCTTTCACCTTGTCTCAACGGTCGAGGGAACGCTCCGAGAGGAAATCTCTCAGGTGGAGGCGCTGGCTACCTGCTTTCCGGGAGGATCGATTTCAGGAGCGCCAAAAAAACGGGCGTTGGAAATCATTCGCGAATTGGAGAGCGCCCCAAGGGGACTTTTTACCGGAGCCATCGGCTACTTCGGCTATAACGGAGAGAGTCAGTTCAATATCGCCATTCGCACCGTCGCCATCCACCGGGATGAGTCGGGGCGCGGCCTTGCCGAATTCCATGTCGGCGCCGGTATTACGGCAGACTCCCATCCCGAACGGGAGTGGGAAGAAACCCTCCACAAGGCGGCCGGGATACTCCAAGCCGCCCGTGGAGGGCGTGATTCCTAAATTAGAAAAAGAGGAAAGAGCGGCATAGACAGGCATGAAGCCCGTTTTTCCGCCTTGCAAAATTTAGCGGTAATCCTGACGAGGTCCGCGGTCTTCGTAACCGCCACGGTCGCGTCCGCCGCCACCACCACGGTAGCCGCCGCCGCCGCCACCGCCGCCACGGTATCCACCGCCGCCACCACCGCCGCTGCCGCCACGGTATCCACCACCGCCACCGCCGCCGCCACTGTAACCGCCACCGCCGCCGCCTGCACCACGAGGACGATCCTCCATGGGACGAGCTTCATTAACGGTAAGTTTGCGGCCACCAAGATCAGCGCCACTCAGGGCGGTGATTGCGGCATGACCCTCTTCAGGGGTGCTCATAGTGATAAATCCGAATCCGCGAGAGCGGCCGGTTGTGCGATCCATCATCACGACGGAATCTGTTACTGTGCCATGCTGTCCGAAGGTATCGCGGAGATCGGCATCAGTTGCTGAGAAGGGAAGGTTCCCTATATAGAGTTTCATACTAGACTACTTTACTTGTTGTTTTTTGGTTCCAATACGCTGACGGCCACTTCCCGAAATGCACCAGAACCTCACTTGAGGGTCTCTGGAGCAGTCCTCCCGCTCTGCGGGGAACCTGCATTACCTGAAACGCTATCATCGCACTTAGGACCAAGCTATGGTGCCGACTTGTTACTTTGGCAATAGAAAAAAATCATATGTCAAATTCGTCACAAACAAAAATCGCACTACAGAACCACCCAACTAGCGAAAAACAATTGAAGTTACGCGCTAAATCAGGGATCTAGTTAATGCGTGTACCGACCACATCCTTCCATGAAACAGATGCTCAGCATTCTCTCCCTCCTCCTGATTGCACTCCTTGCAGGGTGCGCAGATACCGAATCCCATCCTGCAAAAAAGAAACATGCGATGGTCGGCACCAATGATTCCCAGTTCACCACGAATGCGCCCACGACGAGTGCTGTGCCTCCGACGGATACCAACAGCCCTGTGGTGACCGATACAAACAGCCCTGAGACCAACTCGGTAGCCAGCAGCCCCGCCAATCCCTTTGCAACACCGACTCCAGTTCCTGTTGCCGCACCGCGTGATCTCCCCTATGGCACGCCGGTTCCCGGCAAACCCGGCTTTGTCACCAGCCCCCATTCACCAACCGCCGGCTATGTGGATGTGCGCGGATTTCCTCCCGGCTCCGAGGTAAAGGATCCCTACTCGGGAAAAATCTTCCTTGTCCCCTGATTTCCCAGTGCTGAACACTTCCGCAGAATCGGAGGCTACCGCTTCTCTTCTCAAATCCTGCATCGGACGCGTCGCAGTTTTCGGCCCCGGCCTCATCGGCGGCTCCATCGCCATGGCTCTGCGGAGTCGATCTCCGGGAGTTGCCGTCACGGCCTGGAGCCGTAACACCGCAGTCTGTCAGGAAATTCTCCGACTTGGTCTGGCCGATCGCGTCGAGACTGATCCGGTGGCCGCAGCTTCGGGAGCCGACCTGATCATTCTCTGCACCCCGATCGAGGTCATGGAAAAGATAGCCGCCGCCATCGCCCCTTATCTTGGCAAGCAAACCCTCGTCACTGATGTCGGCAGCGTAAAGGGATGCGTGGCAAAAAAATTGGCACCAATCCTCGGCGATCGATTTATCGGAGGACATCCGATGGCGGGCAGCGAACGCTCCGGCCTCGCCGCAGCTCGTGCAGACCTCTTCATCGGAGCCCCCTGCATTCTGACTCCGACTGGGACAACGCTTCCCGAATCGGTTGCCATTGTCACCTCCTTCTGGAATGCGCTCGGTGCCCGCATCAGCACGATGACGCCGACGGATCATGATCGCCTGGTGGCGCGCCTAAGTCATCTGCCTCATGCCCTGGCCTTTGCCCTGGTCAATCTGGTAGCCGACACGCTACCGGATAATGCCTTCCAACTTGCCGGAGGAAGCTTCCGCGACGGCACCCGCGTGGCGGGCAGCGATCCCTCCCTCTGGTACGGCATCCTGAGTGAAAATCGTCACGAAGTCATTGCGGCGCTGCGCGAAATATCAGACCTTCTAGGCTCCCTGGCCCGAAACCTGGAAGAGCAGGACGAGGAGTTTCTGATCGATTTCCTCACCCGAGCCAAGGAACACCGCGACTCCCTTCCTTTCCCTAAGGGAGACACTGAATAAATCAGGAACTCAAGAACTCAGGAAAAATGAAAAATGAATTTCGCGCAGTGACGCAGGAACGCAGAGAGGGAATTGTTTTTTTCTCTCTTCTCCGCGCCTCCGCGTCTCTGCGCGAGACCTTAGGATTCGGGTTTGCTACGGCAGGAACTGCCAGGGTGACGGTTGCTACATCTTGGTTGCGGCTCTAATAATTCGACTTGATTCTCTTCCTGAGTTCCTGAGTTCCTGATTATTCTCCCGGTGCTTTCTTCAACGCTTCCTTTATGAAAACTTTTCTCGTTAAACGCTGCGCTCCGATCCGAACCACCATCACCGTTCCCGGAGACAAAAGCATCTCCCATCGCAGCGCCATGTTTGCCTCGCTTGCCAAAGGGTGCAGCACGATCACCGGCTTTCTGGAGAGCGAGGATTGCCTCTCCACCGTCAATGCCATGCGCTCGCTCGGAGCCACCATTGAGCACACAGCCGAAGGCACCTTTGTCATTGAGGGGAGGGGAGGGCGATTCACCGCTCCGACGAGCGTCGTCGATTGCGGCAATTCCGGCACCACCATGCGACTCATCTCCGGCATCCTCGCGGCGCAGCCCTTCCGCTCCAGGCTCACCGGCGACGCATCCCTCTCCAAGCGCCCGATGGGCCGCGTGATTAATCCTCTCACCGAAATGGGTGGTCGTTTTCAGTGTGAGGGGGCAGAGCCGGGGCGTCCGCCACTCGTGATCGAAGGAGGTTCTCTCAAACCAATCTCCTACGAAATGCCCGTAGCCAGCGCCCAGGTCAAAAGCGCCATCCTGCTGGCGGGACTTTTTGCCGAGGGCGAAACCAGCGTGATCGAACCCGCCGCCTGCCGCGATCACACCGAGCGAATGCTTCAGGAATTTGGGGTCTCTCTGGAGTTGGGCGAGGCTGACTCCGCTGGTCGCCGTCGCATTACCCTGCATGGCCCACAGACCCTCACGGCCCGTGACTTTGCAGTGCCGGGAGATATTTCCAGTGCCGCCTTCTGGCTCGTGGCAGCCGCGGCCAAGGAAGGTTCCGACATGACCATTGCAAGCGTCGGACTCAATCCGACCCGCACCGGCATTCTGGCCGTGCTTCAGCGCATGGGTGCCAAGATCGAAATCACTCCGGTTGACGAAAACGCCGCCGAACCCATGGGAACCATTAGGGTTATGGGCAGCGTCCAAGGGGTCCTCGGAGGCACCCTCCAAGGTACCATCATCGGTGGAGCTGAGATTCCCAATGTCATCGACGAGCTTCCCGTGCTGGCCGTGGCAGGAGCCCTGGCCCAGGGCACCACGATTATCAAGGATGCCAGGGAACTCCGCGTGAAGGAAACCGACCGCATCGCCGCCGTCGCCGAAAATCTGCGCCTGATGGGGGTACCTGTCACCGAGACAGAGGATGGCATGATCATCGAGGGAGGTCATCCGCTCCACGGGGCCACCCTCCAATGTTTCGGAGATCACCGCATTGCCATGGCCTTTGCCATCGCCGGACTCTTTGCCGAGGGGGAGACCGTCATCGAAAGCGTCGAGTGCGTGGCCACTTCCTATCCCACCTTCGGAGCCACGCTGGAGAGCGTTCTGGCCGAAAAAGCTGGAAAACTAACACGCTAAAAAGACCCACCAATACTGGAAATACTGAAATGAAAACCTCACCGATCCCCTCTGTTTTTAGCATTTCAGCATTTTAGCTTTTCCCCAACCCCATGCCTGGACGCATCATTGCCATCGACGGCCCCGCCGCCTCAGGGAAAAGCTCCGTCTCCCGGGGCGTCGCCGCCGCGCTTGGATTTCAGTTTGTCAGCTCGGGACACTTTTATCGGGCGCTCTCCTGGGGGGTGCTCCGTGACGCCGTCGCCCTTGAAGCACTGCCCAGATGGGTTGCCACAAGGCGTCTCGAAATCAGCAACGAAGGGGACACCCTCCTTGTTCTCCTGGATGGAGAGAATGCCACGCCGCACCTCTCTGAGCCGGAAGTGGCGGCCCAGGTCTCGCAAATCGCGGCGATTCCCGCCATCCGTGACCTGGTGAATGCCAACCTGCGTTCCCTCCTGCTCACCCATGATCTCGTCATGGAAGGCCGCGACATCGGTTCGGTGGTCTTTCCCGAGACGCCCTACAAATTCTATCTCGACGCCTCACCAGAAGAACGGGCGCGCCGCCGAGCCAGAGAGGGGATTGTCGATACGATTGCCGAGCGCGACCGCCTCGATTCAACCCGCGCCACAGCCCCCCTCACAATCCCCCAAGGAGCCACGGTGATCGATACCACCGATCTGAATTTGGAGCAGGTGATTGATGCAGTTCTCTCCCATCTGGAGAAAAGGAAATAGGAAGAATGAAAATAGGATTTTCACCCGCATCGCCTACCCACTCGAAGCGTATCTAAACATCCAATAGCTTTTCTCCCGACTTTCTCTACTTCTTCATTTTTCATTCTTCCTTTCTAGCTTCCAATGACCTTCACCTACTATTTCTGGTACACCCTTTCCAAAATACTGGCGCGAAGCTTCTTTGGCTTCCGCGCGATTCACCGCGAACGCATGATTGAGGAAGGCCCGGTCATTCTGGCCTCCAATCACCTCAGCTATTTTGACCCTCCGCTGGTAGGCATCTGCTCCCGCCGTGCTGTTTATTATCTCGCACGCAAGACCCTGCTGAACATCCCGCTGCTCGGCCCGCAGCTTCCCGACATGAATGTCGTTCCCGTAGATCGCGACGGCAACGACATGTCGGCTTTGAAAAAGATCATCCGTCTTGTCCGTGCTGGAAATGGCGTTGTGCTTTTCCCTGAGGGGACTCGCTCGCCCGATGGCACCCTTCAGCGGGGAAAGAGCGGCATCGGCCTCATCATTGCCAAGTCACGCGCTCCCGTCCAACCGATGCGGATTTTCGGCTCATACGAGGCCTTCCCCAAAGGTTCGGGAAAAATCTCCCTGACGCCGATCTCCGTAGTCGTGGGAGAACCGATTCGCTTCACCGACGAGGAACTCGATCCCAAGAGTCACGGCGGCGATGATCGCCTCCTCTACCAATACCTTTCCGACCGGGTCATGGAGGCCATTGCCGAGCTTCGTCTTGCATAAAGAAGCGCTTGATGGCTTCTTCATTAGCAAACACATCCTCACTGTGACTGTGTAAAAAACTCCGGGGAGGAGAATCGCGTATCTTGCGCAAATCACATCATCCCATCACAATCAGCCCATGACGACGCAAACGACGCATGTAGCCGTGGAACTGCGGTTGAAGAGGAAAGCCGAAAAGGTGCTTGATGCTCTGGGCCTGGATCTTTCCTCTGCGGTAAATGTTTTTTTGAAGAAAGTCGTGGCAACGCACTCGATTCCTTTCGCCCTCTCGGAGGAACCCCCTCGGTATCAATTCACCTTCGCAGAAGAAGAAGAAATTCTCGCCTCCGTGAAGGAGTCAAGAGATCCGAAGAAGGTAAGCGGTCCCTTCCATGGCGCGGATGAATTAATTAGGCATTTGCGTAAAGCAAAGGCATGACGCTCTGCACAACCAAACGGTTTGATAAAGCCTTTGCACGAGTCATGTTGCTTAATGTGGGAGCTCACGACGAGGTCTATTAAGGAAGCGCAAGTTGCTTTCTTGCCATCGGGCCAGGAGACGGCAACACTCCAACATTCATGAGCGACAGCGATACCATTGCCATTTCCGTCCGAGACATTCAGAAATCTTTCGGCGAACGCCGTGCTCTTGACGGCATCTCCCTGCAAGTCAACAAGGGCGAACTCTTCTGCCTCCTCGGGCCCAACGGCGGCGGCAAGAGCACGCTCTTTCGCATCCTCGCCACCCTCTCGCTTCCCGATTCGGGAACGGCCACCGTTGCCGGGTATGATGTCATCACCGAGGCCCCTTCTGTCCGCGCCCGGCTCGGTGTCGTCTTTCAATCCCCCAGTCTCGACGGGAAACTGACCATTCTGGAAAATCTCCGCTGCGGCGGTGCTCTCTACGGATTGCGTGGACCCGAGCTTGCCTCCCGCATCGCCGAGGCTGCCGAGGCACTCAATCTCACCGACCGCCTCAACGACCTCGTGGAAACTCTCTCCGGCGGTCTGCAACGCCGGGCCGAAATTGCTAAGTGTCTCCTGATTCGGCCCGAGGTGCTTCTGCTCGACGAGCCCTCGACCGGACTCGATCCCGGTGCCCGCATCGATCTCTGGGCTGCGCTGGAAAACCTGCGCAAGCAGCACGGCGTCACCGCCCTCTGCACCACACACCTGATGGAGGAAGCTGTTCGCGCCGACCGTGTCGGCATTGTCAGCGCTGGAAAACTGGTCGTCGTCGGCACACCCGACGAGCTTACCGGAGCCATTGGGGGCGATGTCCTCAGCCTCGGCGTCGCCAAGCAAACGGGCGCGGATGCCCTCGCCCAACTCATCACCGAGCGCCTCGGTATTCCCGCCAGCGTGATTGAGGGGGAAGTGCGACTCGAATCCAGTGAAGCCTACCAGCTCGCAGCACGCCTCGCCGGAGAGTTCCCAAATGAGATCATCTCTCTGCGCATCGCCCGGCCCACGCTTGAGGATGTCTTTATCGCAAAAACAGGCCGTCTCTTCGCCGATCAGGATCTCGATCTGGCCAATCCCGCCGCCAAGAAAAAACACTAAGCCTTTCATGAATACTCCTCGTCTGCTCTGGACTCCCTCAATCGCCTTCTGGTGGCGCGATGTGATCCGCTTCCTGCGTCAGCGTAACCGCATCATCGGCGCACTCGCTACTCCGCTCGTCTTCTGGCTCCTGGTCGGCTCCGGCTTTGGCCCTTCGTTTCGCAATCCCGCCGCCGCAGGACAGGCCGGAACCTATCTTGCCTATTTCTTCCCCGGCACTCTGGTGCTCATCATGCTCTTCACAGCCATCTTCTCGACGATCTCGATCATCGAAGATCGGCGCGAAGGCTTCCTCCAAGGGGCACTTGTGGCCCCGCTCTCTCCCGCAGCCATTCCTCTGGGCAAATTCCTCGGCGGCACCACGCTCGCCGTCCTCCAGGCCGCCCTCTTCTGCATCCTGGCCCCGCTGGCCGGAATGCCAATCGGCCTCCATCAGATCCTCCTCCTGCTCCCCGCCCTGATCCTGGTCGGCTTCAGCATGACGGGTCTCGGATTTCTCGTGGCATGGCCGATGGATTCCACCCAAGGCTTCCATGCCATCATGAATATTTTCCTCATGCCGCTCTGGATGATGTCGGGAGCACTCTTTCCGATGCCTTCAGGAACGGGCTGGCTCTACTGGGTCGGCGCGCTCAATCCCGTGAGTTACGGAGTCACCGCAATTCGTTCCGCCTTCAATGCATCAAACGGCACGCTCCCGACCGCTTATCTCACGGCCCTTGGCATCACGGCCCTCTTCGGCATCTTCACCTTTGCCCTGAGCGTGTCACTGGTCGCCAAGCGCACCCGCCGAAGCTAAGGAGCCAAATCGCCACTCGTTGCCAAACTTCGCATGAGCGATCTTCTGGACGCCCTGAAATCCGGTGTGCTCTGTGGTGATGGAGCCATGGGGACACTTCTCTCCGAGCGAGGCATTCCCTCGGGAACCTGCTACGAGGAACTCTGTCTCTCCCGCCCCGAACTCATCGCCGGAATTCATCGGGAATATCTCGCCGCTGGAGCTCACATTCTCACGACCAATTCCTTTGGAGCCAACGCGCTGAAGCTCGCCTCCTTTGGACTGGAATCACGCACCGCCGAGATCAATCGCGCAGCAGCCAGAATCGCCAAGGAGGCCGTGGGTCAGCAGCGTGCCTGGGTGGCGGGAAGCGTCGGACCTCTTGGTAATATTGCCAATCTTGGCAATCACTCCGAAGCAGCCAGCTTGGATCGCAAGGCCCTCTTCGCCGAGCAGATCTCCTCCTTGCTTGAAGGCGGTTGCGACCTCATTTTGCTCGAAACCTTCCAGGACCCGGAAGAACTCACCCTGGCCCTGCGCACTGCCAAATCCTTGGGAGGCAACATTCCCGTCATCGCCTTGATCGCCTCACCGGAGACAGGCCGATTGCCCGGCGGCGCCTGGATTGGCGATCTCCTTGAGGGACTCGGCCGGGAAGGGGCTAGTCTCGTCGGCCTCAACTGCGTGAACGGGCCACAGGCCATGCTCCGTCTTGTCGAAAAGATTGCCCCGAGCGCGCCGCTCGCCGTCTATGCCAATGCCGGACGCCCTTCCTATCAGGAAGGCCGGATCGTGTATGGAACCACTCCGGGGTATTTCGCCGACTTCGGTCGCCGCATGGCGGAGGCAGGAGCCGTTTTGGTCGGCGGATGCTGCGGAACTTCCCCCAAACATATCAAAGCGCTTGCAGGGGCCTTGGCGGGCCTCAAACCGACCCCAGGGCCGAAACCTGGCATCACGACCAGCGAGAGACCCGCCCCGCTGAGCGCGACTCAGGAGAGAAGCCTCCTCGATCTCGTCGCCGCCGGAAAGACGGTCATCGTCACCGAGCTCGATCCTCCCAAGACTCTGCCGCTGGAAAAATTCTTCGCCGCCGCCGAGGCAATCTCCCGCGCGGGGAGCGATGCCATCACGCTCGCGGACAATTCCCTCGCCATCCTCCGGGTCAGCAACTTTGCCGTCGCCGCCTTGCTCAAGGAACGAGGCATTACCCCGCTGCTTCATCTCAGCTGCCGGGATAAAAACTTAATCGGCCTGCAAAGCGAACTCCTCGGTATGGCCGCGCTCGGCATGCGCCATGTTCTCGCACTCACTGGTGATCCGGCCAAAGGAGGCGATCATCCCGATGCCTCCTCCGTCTATGATGTGAACTCCGTCGGCTTACTCAAGGTCATCAGCCGACTCAATGAAGGCTACACCCAGGCAGGAACCGATCTTCAGGCCCGTCCCGATCTCGTCGCGGGCTGCACTTTCAATCCCAATGTCCGCAATCTCGACGCGCAGGTTCAGCGCTTGGAGCGCAAGATCGCAGCCGGGGCGCGCTATGTGATGACGCAGCCCGTCTTTGAAACCAGCCTCGTCGAGGAAGCCGCGCGGCGCACGGCGCACTTAGGCGTGCCTGTATTCATCGGCGTCTGGCCGCTTCTCAATCACCGCCAGGCTCACTTCCTCCACAATGAAGTTCCCGGCATCAAGATCCCCGACCCCGTACTCCAGCGCATGAGTGGTCTCGAAGGTCTCGAAGGGCGCAAAGAGGGAGTCGCCATTGCCAAGGAAGTGACCCGTGCCGTCCTGGATCACTTTCCCGGCGTCTATTTCATGACGCCTTTCCTCGCTTATCAGACGACAGAGGAACTCTCGGCATTTGTCCGAGGGCGGTAATACCATCTTTCATAGATAACTGGACTTTCTATCTTGTTCTTTTGGTGCGTGGCTGCGTTGTCATCCTTCTGGTTATCTCAAGATAGCCATCAGTCTTCCGCCTTGCCACACACCAAAATCCCTGCGCCATAAGAGTCTACTTATCTCTGAAAGGTGGTATAAGAGAAGGCTGAATGTTCCCGCGCCAAGAGGCAAAGACGCGGAGAAAGAAGGGATGGAGGGTGAAAAGGAGCGAATGGGGATTTTTTACCACAGAGGACTGGCAAAGATTGCTGAAAAGGACTGAACCGAATACATGGCGGTGTGCGGGAGCTGCTCATTCGGCCCCCCCTTTGCCCCTCCCCACTTGGATCCCCCTTGGATGGTCCTCTGTGGTGAAAATTCCCCTTTCTGTTTTTACAAAAAAAAGCCCCTTCGCTCGTTTTACCGAGGCAAAGGGGCGGTTAGAGAAAAGGAGAATCTTTTGATTCTTTTCTTGCGAAGACTATTTCTTCTTGAGGTTCTTCAGCTTTGCCTTGGGCTTGGCCACGACCTTCTTAACGGCGGTCTTTTTCTTGGCGGCAACAGGTGCGGCACCTCCGGCGAGACGGACATTCAGACGGCTCTTCTTGCGGTCAGCTGCATTCTTGTGAATGACTCCCTGCTTGGCTGCCTTGTCGAGAGCGGAGATGAAGCTCTCAAAGAGACCCTTGACTTCCTCGGAGCTGGTTGCAAGTGCTGCACGCAGCTTCTTCTCATCGGTCTTGAGGCGGCTCAGAACGCTGACATTGCGGGCGTGGCGCTGGTCACCCTGACGGGAGCGCTTGACAGCGGAGCTGCTTTTTTTAAGGACGGGGGCTTTTGCAGTTGCCATGGGATGAGATTAAATGATGTGCGAGATTGTCTGTGGATGATCGATGTGCCAGAGGGGAGAATCGAACTCCCGACCAAGGGCTTATGAGTCCCCTGCTCTACCGCTGAGCTACCCTGGCGCGGTGGTGGTGTAAGATAACTGATTTCATTCCACCCGCAAGACAAATGACCATGTGATCAAGTCAGCGGGTGAAAGTTATAAATCAGCGGTTCCCTAGCAGCCTGTCCGCTCTAAGACCGACAGACTGCTAGGCTCCTTAGGAAGGGCCTGATTGCATCGTAGAGAGACCAGCGCGGGAAGACTGGACCTATTTTGATCGTCGTTTCGTAAGAAGGCTTGCCTGTTGCCAAAGAAAAAGGTTACTTCCTGTGCGTGGCGGCAGACGGCCGCTGGGAGTGGTTTTTCATCACTTCCAGAGGAAAGTCCGGACACCATACGGCAGCATACCGTGTAGAATACGCGGGAGGAGGGAGCCAAAGCTTCCTTCGACGGAAAGTGTCACAGAGAACAAACCGCCTATGGTCATCATCTTCGCAAGAAGAGATTACCACAGGTAAGGGTGAAAAGGCGGGGTAAGAGCCCACCGCCCTGAGCGCAAGTTCAGGGGCATGAAAAACCCTATGCGGTGCAAGACAGAACAGGGGAAGAGGCAGTCGGTCTCAAAGTCCGACCTCGGTCGGATGAGACTCCGGGTATTGTCGCACCCGTCGCAAGATGGGCGGGAGTCAACGCTTCGCTGCTGACTCCTGAGAGAAATGGCCGTCCACACCGGAGCAATCCGGTCTGACAGAATCCGGCTTATAGCCGTCACAGCTGGCAGGGGTGGTTCTTAAAAGGAACCACCCCTGTTCCTTTTTTGAGCTGTGGGAAATGCAAATAGGCGTGAATGCGAGGGGCCCTCATTTCTCATTTTAG
>Ga0302320_10016444_pt1 | contig 15107 bp, 17 predicted proteins | sample Bog_T0_3_FD_202130 | JGI IMG/M metagenome (GOLD analysis project Ga0302320, IMG submission 202130) | Peat permafrost microbial communities from Stordalen Mire near Abisko, Sweden - Bog_T0_3 | ecosystem: Environmental > Terrestrial > Soil > Wetlands > Peat | place: Sweden: Abisko, Stordalen Mire... | reverse complement strand
TGAGGATATAGCTAAGCGACTCGGAAAATCATATCCTACTATAATAAATACCATTCGATTATTGTCTTTACCTAAAGATATGCAATTAGCTCTGCAGCAGTGCAAAATGACAGAGGGACACGCAAGAGCTTTACTTAGTTTACAGAAACTACCAAAAGAGCAGATAAACTTATTTACTCAAATATTAAGTAAGGGATGGAATGTTCGACAGGCAGAACAGTATGTTGTGTCTATCAAACGAGGCAGTAAATCGCAAACGAATGAGCGAACTGCTAAAACAGTACCGGACATAAGTGCTATTAAGATGCAAAAATACCTAGGTGCAAAAAAAGTCACATTCCAAAGATCTGCAAAAGGGAGCGGAAAAATGATTATTACTTATAGTTCAGAGGATGAGTTAGCAAAAATTGTTGCCAAGATATTAAATCGCTAAATGTCCTGAATTCATTTAGCGGGAAGTATCTTACCCAAAGTCGTCCAATAATATTTTGAACCGGGACTAGACCTAATCCCGTACGTGAATCTAATGATGCTCCAGGTATGCGATTATCACCGCAGACAAATAATTCATTTGGTCCTACTATTACATTTACATCACCATCTGTTGGACTAAGGGTACTGCCATAGTTTGTATTAGCATCCGGATTGAATCCATTAGGATTTTGTTTATTATAAATAGTAATCTGGCCATTTTGAACAATTACATGGTCACCAGGTAGGCCAATAACTCTCTTTATAAGTTGAGTGCCAGGATCGCTGGGCTTCTTAAATACAATAATTTCATGTCGAGACGGAATATAAGTCTTACCGATAATATCATCGATTGTTTTTGGTAGCTTAAGAATAAAAACTCGATTCCCGTTTTGTAGAGTTGGCTCCATGCTAGATCCATCTACAACATAGCTTTGGAAAACGAACATAATCATTAGCAAGGCAAACAAGGGAGCGAAAATGAATAATAATACCGTAAAGAATACATTTTTAAATTCAGGACTAAAAATATAAGGCTTCTTTTTAATATGTACGGGGGACGTGTTGGTAGGTTGAATTGGTTGCGGTGACTGGGTTGGTGGGTTTGAGGGTTGTTGTGGAGGCATAATTGACTGCAACTCATTGTAAACTATATCCGGATATTTTGCTGTCATTTTGCTATAATTCAGAGGTATTTCGACCTGATTATGTTCAAATATAAATCTAACAAACAACACCAGCACAAGATTATAAATAATTTTGCCACTAATAATTCCAGAAATTCAAATGGAAATATTCAACAGAATGTATTAGATGATTTCAAAAAACCAGATGGGTTTAGAGGTAGATCAACACCAAATATTAATCAACATGGTGCAATAGGCAAACCTATAACTTATCCTCAGTTAGAGCATAGAACAGCGATGCCTTTTGCTATTGATTCTCATAAGAGTAAAAAACATAAAGTTAGAATTAAGACTGTAATTAAAACTATCTTAACGGTGACGTTACTAGTTTTATTAATATGTGGGTTTATATATGGGAAACAATGGTGGAATGCCCATGGATTGTTTAAATAAGTAAATATTTGATTTTGTTCTAAATATAGCTGATGAATTTACTGGTTATGGTTATAATAATAGATAGTTAAGTAGTTATATTTAAGATACTATTTACTTCTACAAAATTAATATTGTTAATTAGTGTAGTATCCGATAATCATATTATTATCTTGAGTAAGATTTGGACACAACTAATGTATCATATATAAAGGTAATGGATTTGAGTCAAAATTATAGCTTTTAAATAATTAATTGATTCATAATAGTTTTAAAGGAATATGAAGAATTTATTTTACAGGTTAAAACCAGAATCAGGTATAGCTTATGTTTTGCATATTCTTTTAAATGCTTTGTTGCCAGTTTCGGTTCTACTATTAGTTAGATTAAATTTTGCCAGTTTAGCTGTAGCTCTAGTGCTATTGGCTAAATGGCGTACAGTTGCAGTTAAACCAAGATATTGGTTTACGAATATAAGAGCTAATTTAGTAGACATTTTTGTAGGGTTATCAGTGATTGCATTTATTGTTGGTACTAGCAATTGGTACACTCAAGCGATTTGGACAGTACTTTTTATAGTTTGGCTTGTTTGGTTAAAACCACTGTCCAAGCCTCTAGCAGTTATGATCCAAGCATTAATAGCTCAGGTATTGGGTCTTGTAGCTTTTTATAGAGCCTTTCCGAATAGTTCTTTAATAGTTGGTATTTTAGCTACATGGCTCATATGTTATGCATGTGCGAGACATTTTTTGGGAGTTTTTGATGAGCCAATGATTCGAACTATTTCAGATATCTGGGCATGGTTTGGCGCGATGATGGCATGGGTTTTAGGACATTGGGTAATTGAATATTTATTTTTGCCGCAAATTGCTTTGATTCTAACTATACTTGGCTATGGTCTTGCGACTATTTATTATTTAGAGAAAAAGGAAAAACTAAAAGCAAATTTGAAGCGGCAATTATTCGGAGTGATGGGATTATTATTAATAATCATCATTGTATTCTCAGATTGGCAAGATAAAACAGTTTAAGTAAAGTTTTAATAAATAGGAGCGTTAGCAATGGCAAAGAAAGCTGCTAAACAAACTCACAAAACCATAAAAAAATTACAAAAAAAGTTTAATATTGCTGGTAAACAAGTTAAAGTCGCTTTAACAAAGAGCGTAGTTTTATTGTTTATATTTGCATTTGTTGCAGGAGTAATTGGAGGAATCGTTGGTGATAGGGCTTTACCAGTCAGAGTAACTTCATTAGATTTAAATTCAAATCAAAGTGATGGTTCTCAGACTAGTCTATATAGCACGATAGTTAAAGATGTTGGACCAAGTGTCGTATCAATTAATATTAATGGCAGTACGAATGCGAGTAGTGGAATACTAGGAACAACTGCCGAAGTATCAGCTACCGGTATAATTTTATCCAGCGATGGCATAATACTTACCAACAGACATGTAGTAAGCGGTACAAGCGGTACAATCTCAGTTACGACTAGTAATGGAAAAACTTATAATAATGTTCAAATATTAGCTCAAGATCCTCGAACAAACTTTGATGTAGCATTCTTAAAAATTAATAACGTTAGCGGTTTAACACCAGCTACTCTGGGTGATTCTTCTAAAATGCAAGTTGGGAATAGTGTATTAGCCATTGGTAATGCATTAGGCCAGTATGCAAATACCGTAACTAGCGGAATAATATCAGGAATTGGTAGACCGGTAACAGCTAGTGATAGCATCTCATCTACTGAGAGTCTTACAGATCTATTTCAAACAGACGCAGCGATCAATGAAGGCAACTCCGGTGGACCATTGGTCAACTTGAATGGGCAAGTTATTGGGCTAAATACCGCCACAGCAAGCGATGCTCAAAATATTGGTTTTTCTATCCCGATAAATAATATAAAACCCGAAATTACTTCCATATTACAAACTGGTAAGTTAAATGTTCCATATCTAGGTATTAGCTATGTAATTATTGACTCTGATATACAAAGCTATTACAACCTTCCGGTTAGTAATGGTGCATGGTTACAAGGTCAAAATGGTGGAGATGCTGTAATAGATGGTAGTCCAGCAGATCAAGCGGGTCTTAAGGAAGGGGATATTATTACTAAAATAAATGGTCAAAACGTTAATCAAAACAATACGCCCGCATCTATCTTAAGCAATGGTAAAGTTGGCGATAAAGTTTATATAACTTACTTGAGGAACGGGGTATCACAAGTTGCTACCGCTACTCTACAAGTAGCTCCAAATTCTAATTAATATTTCCTGAAAACTTGTACTAAACCATCCACTTTTATAAATTTAAAACCATAAGTGGTATAAAATCTTCTAATTGCATTATGTTGAACCTCTAATGATTCAATAAATATATAACCGCTTTTCTTTAAAGCCAAATACGACTTAGGGGCTAATTTATTTATTAGTTCTAAACCGCCATCGTCTGCAAAAATCGCGCTGGCAGGTTCCGCTTCAACTTCTTGTGAAACTGGGAAACCATATGGAACGTAGGGTAAATTCGCAAAAATATAGTCGTACATATTTTTATCGTTTGTTAAATCTTCTAAAAATAAATCTATAGGAACATCGAAATAACGGATATTTAATAGAGCAGTACTTAATGCTGTTTTTGATGTATCGCTAGCAAAGACTTGAAGATCAGGAAAATATAGCTTTGCACATATTGCTAAAGCACCACTGCCAGTTCCAATATCCAACAATTTTTCGTTATTTTTCGGTTTATGTTGTGCAAGTAGACTTAAAAATGCTTCCGACTCAGGTCTGGGGATTAACACATTTGGGTTAACAATAAAATTATAACCATAAAACTCAATGGTTTTTCTTATATAAGCTAGCGGAGTATGCTCTGATCTAATTTTAAGTTTATAGTTTAATTTCTCTAATTTTTGATTTGGAATACTGGTCTCCGGGTGTGCAATTATGGTTGATCTATCAAGTTTTATGGCATCCTCCAATAGAATCAATGAGTCTAGATAAGCTGATTCTATCCCTGAATCTTTAAGCTTTGATTCAGCTTTTTTAAGCCAAATACCAATGTTCATTTAATTCTCGGAACTAATCAATTGACGATCATATTTTTGTAACTCATCAATTAAATCTTGTATCTCGCCATTAAGAGCCCCAGGTATATTGCTTCTACTATAATTTATACGATGGTCGGTAATACGATCTTGGGGGAAGTTATAGGTCCTAATCTTCTCGCTTCTATCACCAGATCCGATCAATTTTTTTCGTGCTTCGGTTAGGGATTTTTGATCTTCTTCAATTTTGATTGCCAGCAATCTAGAGCGGAGTACATTGAGTGCCTTATCTTTGTTTTTTATTTGACTCTTTTCATCTTGGCAGGTAACAACAATTCCAGTGGGAAGGTGAGTGATGCGTACTGCCGAGTCGGTTGTATTTACGCTTTGGCCTCCATGACCACTTGACCTATAAACATCAACGCGAATATCGCTTGGTTCGATTTGAACATCAGACTCTTCTGCTTCAGGTAGAACGGCTACCGTTGCAGTGCTGGTATGAATTCTACCTTGGCTTTCAGTTGTAGGCACCCTTTGAACTCTGTGCACCCCAGCTTCGAATTTAAAGGTTTTATATGATTCATTACCTTTTACGGCAAATATAATTTCTTTAAAACCGCCAACTTCACTAGGACTTTGGCTGATTAATTCAATTTTGAAATTATTGACTTCACAATATCTTGCATACATTCTATAAAGCTCGCCAGCAAACAAGCTAGCTTCATCTCCACCGGCTCCGCTTCGAATTTCAATGATGCAATCTCTTCCATCGTTTGGGTCTATAGGCGTTAAAGCTGCCTCTAGGTCGGTATTTATTTTAGCTAGTCGCTTTCCCAATTCTAAAATTTCATTTCTTGCTAGATCTGCTAATTCAGAATCTTCTTCATCGGCTAATGTTTGAGTTTGTTTAAGCTGATTCTGGATGTCTTTCTGTTGATCTATTAGCGACAAAGTGTTTTCTAAATAGTTTTGCCTTCTTGCTAATTTTGGATAGTCAACTGAACTAAAAATATTAGGATCTTGCAGTTTTAATTTTAGATCCTGAAGTTCATTTCTGAGAGATTCAATTTTTAATTCCATGGTATTTCCTTAAGATTAATTGTACTTATTTTTGTATATAAAAACAGCGTGGTTAGACTCACGCTGTTAATTATTAGTTAATTTAGCTATTCTTCGCTTTTTACTTCTTTTTTAGGGCTGGATTTTTTAGGCTTAGCAGCTTCAATTTTAGCTTCTCTAGCTTTAACACCGGCTTTTTGGCGTGCTTTAAATCGATCAACACGTCCTTCAATATCAACGAGTTTTTCTTGTCCAGTAAAGAATGGATGGCTGGAACTGCTGATATGAACTTTTACTAGTGGGTATTCTTTTCCGTCTTCCCACTTTATTGTATCTGTAGTTTTAACAGTCGACTTGGTTAAAAATCTAAAACCGTTATTCAAATCTTCAAAAACTACTGGGCGGTAGTCTTTAGGATGGATATCTTTCTTCATGGATAACCCTTTTGCTCAATATTAGTAATATTTGATGGAGTAACTGGTTAGCGGAGAGCTGCCGCAGTCAGTGTTATTTAGATAACTCCAAGCTCGCGTAATTATAGGTGTTTTAACACCTTCCGTCAAGCATGGGGAAGTGAAATTTAAGAATATAAATCAAATATTTCGTTCGATCTACATTTAACAGATGAGATTGTCTCGACAAATCTTACTTTCTCTGGTAATATGGACTAACAATTAAATTAATGGAACAACCTGAGGTGTTTATCCTCCCCACTCGGGGTATAAATCTTAGGTGAAGCAAGAAAAGGATATTATGGCAAATAACGTAGATATTAAAGTACTTTTAGAGGCTGGGGCACATTTTGGCCACAAGACCAGTCGCTGGCACCCAAAAATGGCACCCTATATTCATAGTAAAAGGGGTGATATCCATATTATTGATCTCGAAAAGACAGTTACTCAACTAGAGACTGCTTTAAATTTTATTGAAGCAACTGCAGCCAAAGGCCAGCAAACATTATTTGTTGGCACTAAAAGGCAAGCTAAAGATATCGTCAGAGAAGCTGCCGAAGAAGCTCATCAACCTTATGTAGTTGAACGCTGGTTAGGTGGAACTTTAACAAATAGTAATACCATAAATACTAGAGTGAAGAAGTTAAAAGATCTCGAATCAAAAATGGCTAGTGGTGAATTAGCAGCTAAGTACAATAAGCTGGAAGTTCAGAGGTTCCAAGAGCAGATAGAATTAATGAATATTAGTTTCGGCGGGATTAAAGAATTACAAGGTCGACCTGGGGCATTATTTGTTGTAGATGTCGACAAAGAAGCAACTGCTATTAGAGAAGCAAACCGACTAAGCATTCCAGTAGTCGCCATTGTTGATACAAATGTCGATCCAACTAAGGTTACATATCCAATAGCTTGTAACGATGATGCAATAAAAGCTATTAAATTGATCTGTAATTATGTAAAAGATGCTATTTTAAGCGGTCAAGGATCTAGGGCAAAAAAAGTAGAGACTCCAATAAAGAGTAAAACTGAAAAAAAGGAGAAATAAATGGTAAATATTGATATCGATACTATCAAAAGATTACGAGAATTAACTGGTGTAGGTATGACAGATGCCAAGAAAGCCTTGATTGATGTAGATGGTGATTTTGATAAAGCTCTAGAAGCAATGCGTGTAAAGGGTTTAGCTAAAGCCGATAAGCGTTCAGAACGAGAAGCTAGATCAGGCATAATTGACTCTTATGTTCATAGCGATCGCATTGGTGTTTTAGTTGAAGTGAACTGCGAAACTGATTTTGTAGCTAGAAATCAACAATTCAAGGATTTCGTACATAATCTTACGTTGCATATTGCTGCTAGCGCTCCACTTTATGTATCAATTGAAGATGTTCCAGAAGAACTGGTGGCTAAGGAAAAACAATTAATTAAAGAAGAATTAAAATCCAGTAATAAACCCGAATCAATGCAGGCCAAAATAATTGAAGGTAAGATAGTTAAATTTTATGATCAAATATGCTTGCTTAATCAACCATATATCAAGAATCCCGACCAAACAGTCGGAGATTACATAAAAGAGAATATTGCAAAGCTAGGTGAAAATATTGTGCTTCGCCGTTTTAGTCGACTTGCTCTAGGTGAAGTTAATTAGAAAAAAATTGGCTAACAGATGTAATTATGTTATAATAAAACATAATTATGACTCGCCCAGATCTTAAAAATACTGAAGATCATAGTAGATTTTTGAAGATAGAACATGAACAAGAATCTTTATCTGATCAGCAAATTTTTATTTTGATGGCTGATAGCGAAATACCGGAAGGTGCGAGAGGTTCTGTAGAAAATCTACTTGATGAAGCTTGTAACAAAGGCGACAAACTCCTCCGCGGAATCGTCAGGATTCACTCCAATAATGGTATGCCTACCCAAGATATGATTCAGACATATATGGGTCAAAGTGATCATTTGTCTGTACCTGATATTGATATTGCTGCCGAAAGTGAATCAGACCGGTTAAATATGGAAGCAAAGATTGAGCAAATTTTAAAAAGTGGCGGATGGCTACTTCAGCTAACTTTCCGTGAAGATGGACTAGAGAAATTTGTAAGGACACACCTTCAAAATCAGGGAAAATTGAAAAGAAGCTACTCTTTTCTTACAGGACATCAATAGTAATCATTGACGAATTCATTTACAATAAGAGTACAAATTAAGAGGTAAAATTAGTGAATCCAAATCAAATCATTGATGAAGTTAGAAACAAATTAACAGGTGTTGAAAAACATTTCCAAGAAGAATTAAAGAAACTTCGTACTGGAAGAGCTCATCCCAGCATACTAGATGGTCTTCAAGTAAAGGTCTACGGATCGACAATGTCATTAATTCAAATTGCTGGAGTAACCGCTCCTGAAGCGCAGTTATTGCAAATTACACCTTTTGATCCTAGTAGTATTACAGCTATAAGTGAAGCCATAAGAAATGATCAATCACTTGGACTGAACCCTATGGATGATGGACGAGTTGTACGTGTGCCAATACCTCCACTTACAACGGAGAGGCGTCAGCAAATTGTTAAACAATTAAATGAGAAAGCTGAAGATTCTTTAATTGTAACGCGTAATATACGCCATGAAGCTTTAGATGATGCCAAGAAAGCAAAGTCTGATAAAGAAATTGGACAAGATGAATATTCAAGAATTGAAAAACAAATAGATGAATTAATGACAAAAACTAAATTAGAGATTGAAGCTTTAGCAAAATCTAAAGAACAAGAGATAATGACCATCTAAACCTTGGTTTGTTAATCAGCTAATACTAAGTAAAAACAGGGTAGAATACTAATTCATGGAAGACGCTTTAAATTCAGTTTTATCAGCACATAAATTAATTATCGATGATGAGATAAAAAGTTATTTTTCAGATCAAATTAAACTTCTATCACAAAACAATACTATTTCATCACTAGGGTTAGATGCATTAAACCATCTTAAAGAATTTAGCCTTCGACCAGCCAAGCGTGTTAGGGGTACGCTAACTGCAATCGCCTATGAGAGTTTTATCGCCGATGTGAATGATAATACTGGTAAGATAGCAGCTTTGGCGATGGAATTAATCCAAAACTATTTGCTTATAGTCGATGACGTAATGGATCTATCTGAAACCCGCCGAGGGAAACCATCAATCCAAAATTTGTACATGAAACAGGGAAAATATAGTGAGCATATATCTAATATGCTCGCAGTTAATATAGGCTTAATAGCTTCTCATTTAGCAAATGTGATAATCGCAAACTTAAAAATCGATAAAGAATTAATTGTATCATCCCTAGAAGTTATGAATCGAAATATTGTGCTTACTGGATATGGTCAGATTGATGACATTAGTCAAAGCATAAGTAAACCTGCCACCGAACAGCAGATTATCCAAAAATATGCTCTTAAGAGCGGATACTATACTTTTGTTAATCCGTTGCAACTAGGTGTAATACTTTCAGGAAAAAAATCTAAGAAGTTCCTTAAGGATATTGAAGATTTTGGAATAAATGCAGGTATAGCCTTCCAATTAAAAGATGATTTATTGGGAATATTTGGTGATACTAAAAAAACTGGCAAATCAAACTTAGATGATCTAAGAGAAGGTAAATATACGTTATTGGTAGATCATTGTTTGAAATTAGCAGACCCAAAAGATTTACAATTTTTAAAATTTAGATTAGGAAATAAAAACGCTTCGCAAAAAGATCTAGTTGAGATTAAACGAATTATTATAAGCACCGGATCATTAAAATATATCGAAGAAAAGATAGATTCTTATGCTAATAAGGCTATTAGTTCTCTAGAAAAGTGTACATACTGGCCACCAATTACCAAGAATCTGCTTAGTAATTTAGTACTTTGTACAGCAGGAAGAAGATCGTGAGCCAAAAAACTATTCCTAAGCACATCGGAATAATTATGGACGGAAACCGTCGATGGGCAAAAAAACATGGGTATCCTTCAATTAGAGGTCATCAGCAAGGATTGGATACTTTGGTCGAGACAGTGGAAATTGCACATCAAAAGGGAATTAAATACATAACTGTTTATGCCTTTTCTACAGAAAATTGGAAACGAACGCCCAAAGAACTTAACTTCTTGATGAATTTAACTCTAAAAGCTTTTGAAAAGCATATAAGTAGAATGCATGAACAAAATGTTAAATTTTTAATGATGGGCAGTTTTGAGGGTTTGAGTGAAAAAATTGCCGCTGGCTTTAAAAATGCTGAAACGTTAACTAAAAATAATACCGGCATAGTATTTAGTGTCTGTTTTAATTATGGCGGCCAGCAGGAAATAGTTGATGCCGTAAAAAACATAATAAGTGACAAAGTAAATAATTCAGATATAGATGTTCATAAGATAAATAATTATTTGTATCATCCCGAAGTTCCTGACATCGATTTAGTCTTACGTACCTCAGGAGAAATGCGATTAAGCAATTTTATGCTTTGGCGGTCTGCATATAGTGAATTCATTTTTTTTGATATACTTTGGCCGGATTTTAATGAAAGCTATTTGGATATGGCAATAAAAGAATATGATAAAAGACAAAGAAGGTACGGAGGTTAGTTTTGGCTCTAGTCATCTTAGGAATAGTTCTATTTATATTGTTAGTAGTAGTCCATGAATATGGTCACTTTTTGGTAGCAAAACGAAATGGTGTTGAAGTGGAAGAATTTGGGATAGGATTTCCTCCTAAAATTTACGGCAGAAAAATGGGCAAAGGTATTTTTGAAGGTTACTACAGCTTTAATTTATTACCCTTAGGTGGTTTCGTAAAGCTAAAAGGAGAACATGATTTTGATACCGAAAAGGGTACCTTTGGATCGGTTTCTCTGTCTGCAAAAATGCGAATTATGTTTGCAGGAGTTTTAATGAATTTAGTGGTTGCAATATTAATGTTTACAGTAGTAGCGTGGCTGGGAATGCCGCAAGTTGTTCAGAACCAATTTACTATTAAAAGTGACACCAAAACCTCTCGCAGCCAAGTAATTGTTAATTTTGTAGATAATGGATCGCCAGCACAGAAGGCCGGTTTAAAAAATGGTGATGTAATAGTTAGCCTAGATAATCAATCAATTAAGCTTCAGCAGGAACTCCGAAATGCAACAAAAAACCATAGCAACCAAGTTGTATCGATTGTGTATACTAACGGCGGAAAAACCTATTCTACAAAAGCTAAACTTTTAACCGACAAAGAAGTTGCCGCTAGCTTAAATACCAATGACCCCAAAGGATATTTAGGGGTAGGCACAAGCGAATATCAATTAACTCGCTCAACTTGGTCAGCACCAATTGTCGCTGCAGGTGTAAGTGTTCAATTTACTTGGTTAACTGTTAAAGCTATTGCCGTTGCTGTTGCTAATCTAGGAAAATCTGCTTTTAATGCAATAACTGGTCACAGCAAACAAGCGGGGCAAGAGGCAAGTGCGGCTGGGGCTAATGTATCTGGTCCAGTTGGAATTTATGCAATATTGAAACAAGGTTCCATTTTGGGTTATCAATTTATCCTTTTTGTAGTAGCCCTTATTTCCTTAACCCTAGCTATAATGAATGCACTTCCAATTCCTGCATTAGATGGGGGCAGGGCATTCGTCACAGCCATATTTAAAGCCCTTAAGAAGCCATTAATGCCGAAGACTGAAGAATTAATACACGGAACCGGATTTGCAGCTCTAATGCTGCTATTGTTAGTAATAACTATAGTAGATATAAGACGGTTCTATTAGAATTAAGATGAGTATGCAAGAAAAAAATGAGCTAAAAAAAATAGAAAAAGATGAGTCTGTAAAGTGGGAGCCGCTGGGAGCATTTTTAATTACCATTGCAGCGTATATTGCTTCACAGATTGCTCTAGTTATATTACTTGTCGCAATATCTCACTTTAAACCCGGCCAGAATGTTCAGAATTTACTTAATAGTAGTACGTGGTTAGAGCTATTACTTACTGGGCTATCTTCCGCAACAATGTTGGGTGTTCTTTGGATTTACCTTAAAAAGCGAAAAAGTAGCTTTAGAAACCTTGGTTTTAGAAGAATTAAATGGTCAGATTTAGGATGGCTATTAGTTGGTGTGGTTGGTTATTTTGTTATTGTTTCAATAGTCCTTGAAGCCGCTTCTTATATACCGGGATTTAATGCCAACCAAACTCAAAATGTTGGTTACCAAGGAGCTACGGGGCTTCAGTTGGTATTAGCTTTTATAGGGTTAGTAGTTTTACCACCGATTGCAGAAGAAATGTTATTTAGGGGCTTTTTATATCGAGGACTAGCTAAACGATTACCTAAAATTTTATCAGCTTTAATTACTAGCGGATTATTTGCTTTATTACACTTTCAATGGAACGTCAGCTTGGATGTTTTTGTACTGTCGCTTGTCTTAATAGCGCTTTATGAAAAAACTAAAAATTTATGGGTTTGTGTTGGGCTACATGCTATAAAAAACGGTATTGCTTTCCTTGCACTTTTTGTGTTTGTAAGCCGATAACTGGTACAATCATTTAAGTTATGAGAGCAAGTAAACTATTTACAAAAAGTAACAAAACCGTACTAGCTGACGAAACAGCTAAAAACGCCCAACTTTTGATTAGGGCTGGTTTCATAGACAAGCAAATGGCTGGAGTCTATTGCTATTTGCCTCTAGGAAAAATAGTGTTAGACAATATTATGCAAATTATCCGTGAAGAAATGGATAATTTGGGCGGTAATGAAATTAATATGACAGCACTCCAACCGAAAGAAGTCTGGCAAAGCAGCGGTCGTTGGGATGATAAAGTTATAGATGTTTGGTTTAAAACTAAACTAAATAGCGGCAGTGAAATAGGCCTAGCTACTACCCACGAAGAACCTATAACAAACATGATGAAGCACTTCATAAGCAGCTATAAAGATTTACCGGCTTATCCCTATCAATTTCAGATTAAATTTCGAAATGAATTAAGAGCTAAGAGTGGATTGTTGAGGGGTAGGGAATTCTGGATGAAAGATCTTTATTCATATAGTAGAAACCAGGAAGAACATGATAAATTCTATAAAAAGATGACTTTAGCCTATCAGAAAATTTATGATCGATTTGGTATAGGTGATATTACTTATAAAACATTTGCTAGTGGCGGCAGCTTTAGCAAGTATAGTGATGAATTTCAAACATTAAGTGAAGTCGGTGAAGATACTATTTTTGTAAGTGAATCTAAAAAGATAGCCATTAATAAAGAAGTAATGTCTCCGGAAATTTTAAAAGAGCTAAATATTGATAAAGATGAATTGACCGAGAGAAAAGCAGTTGAAGTAGGTAATATATTTAATTTAGGAACCCATTATAGTGAGGCGTTAGGATTAACATTTACAGATGAATCAGGTACTAGTAAACCTGTTGTAATGGGTAGTTATGGAATGGGTCCAAGTAGGATTATGGGACTATTAGCGGAACATTTTGCAGACAGCAAGGGTTTGGTTTGGCCAAAAAGTGTCGCTCCGTTTAAAGTTTATCTAGTGTGTATTGGTGATTCAAAGGAAATTAAGACATCGTGCGACGATTTATATAAACAGATGATTGAAGCAAAAATTGATGTATTTATGGATGATAGGGACGTTAGACCTGGTGTGAAATTTGCAGATGCAGATTTATATGGTATTCCGGTAAGGGTTGTAGTTAGTGATAAGACTTTCCAAACAGATCAATTTGAAGTTAAATATCGCACAAATGACTCTGTCAAATTGATGGATAAAAAATCATTGCTAAAAAGTCTAGTAGAATAAGAACTTTTAAAGTATACTAATCGCATCCAAAGCTAAAATGTGAGTTTTACAGAGGTAGCTTTTCAATGAGAGGAGAAATGTGAAAAAACAATTTAAACTGACTCAAGAAGGTATTGATGAACTTATTGCTGAACGTAGTGATTTAGTCTCACAGCGTAGTCAGATAACAGAACGTATTAAGAATGCTAGAGAATTGGGCGATTTAGCTGAGAACGCTGAGTATGCTTCAGCACGAAGTGAACAAGAAAGAACTGAGAATCGTATTGCAGAAATAGAACATATTCTAAAAAATGTCGAAATTATTGCAGCACCTAAAAATGGTAATAAAGTACGATTAGGAAGCCATGTTAAATTAAAAGGTGAGGTAGGCAAGACTAAAGAGTTCCAAGTAGTTGGAACGGTAGAAGCAGATCCATCAGAGGGTAAAATATCTGATGAATCACCGTTAGGTAAAGTTCTTTTAGGTAAGAAGGTTGGTGATGAAGTCGAGATTCTTACAACGACCGAAACTTCAACTTATGTTATAACCGACTTGTTCTAAATATTAATATTTATCGATTTCTAAACCACTCTTTAATAAAGGGTGGTTTTTGTCTGTTATAATCTAGTTTATGGCTACACTAAAAGAATTACGCGATGAAAGATTGCGTAAATTAGAACAATTAAAACAGCTAGGACTTAATCCTTATCCTGCAAATGTACACCGTACTCATGAAGCTGGTGAGGTAATTAACGATTTTAAAAAATTGGATGGAAAAGTTGTATCTGTTACGGGTCGTGTAGTGAGTATTCGCAAGTTTGGTAAGATTGCATTCTTAGTTGTTAAAGATGCAAGTGGGCAGATCCAATTATTCTTGACGGAAGAATTGCTACCGCTAAAGGCAGAAGATAGTCAGTTAGGATTAAAAGAGATAAACCTGCTTGATATTGGTGATTTTATCGAAGCAGAAGGTGAAGTAATTAAGACTCAAACTGGTGAAATATCAATTAAAGTTAAAAAACTTAGACTTTTAACCAAAAGCCTCAGACCAATGCCTACAAATCATGATGGCTTTACCAATAAAGAGGAACGTTTACGTAGAAGATATATAGATACAAATATAAACAATGACGTATATAACAGATATATTAGACGCAGTGTGTTTTGGCAAGCGACTAGGCAATTTTTACTGAATCACGGATTTTATGAAATTAATGTACCTGTTTTAGAACACACTACCGGCGGCGCTGATGCC
>Ga0302320_10016443_pt1 | contig 15108 bp, 8 predicted proteins | sample Bog_T0_3_FD_202130 | JGI IMG/M metagenome (GOLD analysis project Ga0302320, IMG submission 202130) | Peat permafrost microbial communities from Stordalen Mire near Abisko, Sweden - Bog_T0_3 | ecosystem: Environmental > Terrestrial > Soil > Wetlands > Peat | place: Sweden: Abisko, Stordalen Mire... | reverse complement strand
TAGGCGTTCGCATGGTGTCCCCCTTGGTTCCTACTGAAACAAGAGAGCCACGAAGCGTCGCTTCTGTCGAAAACTTCCCACGCCGGTATTATCCGGATCGGGTTCGAGGGTTTTTCTCAGCCCCAGCGATGGAGCACCCCTGTTTCACGTTATATTCAAGCACCATCGGCGGCGGCTTGCAAGTAACTTATTGGCGTCTTTCGCTACTAACTAGCAGTTCCTGGGTCTGTCTGGTGGGTCCGATTCCAAAACCCTTCTATCTTCAGGATATCAAATTGGAGGGTCGATCCCCTCAGTGGGTGGCGAAATCTATGTGGATTGGAATCAATTAGTTAGGGATTCACTTCAGGATTACGGACTTGACAGGATTGCAATCCCACATCTGCTGACTACGGCAGATGTGGGGCACCTGTCTGCCGGTATACCCCTACCCCCCTGTATTTCCCAGTAAGAATTTGAATATAAAAGGGTTAAATGGGAAGCGACCCCACATTCGCCAAAGGAAGGTGGATGTGAGCCACCTGGGTTCTACCTTCAGGATAGCAAATTCGAGGGGGTATTCCCTCACTTGGGGGAGAACTTTATGTTGTCTGGAATCAGATGGTTGGGAGGAATTAGCGAGATTTTTCGCTTGACACGTCCTAAAGCGGTGCATTTTCAGGTGCGGGCAAGGGATTGCCTAGGGAGCCAACCAACGCTCGCTGCGGCTTCGGATACAGTAACTCTGGAACCACTTTAGCCGCAGTCCGGCCATCAATTTACGAAGACAAACGGGGCCGCTTGGTTTCCTGCCCAGGCGGCCCTGTCATTGCGAACTGTATTCCATCACTTCTGTTTTGCGGTAATCGGCTCCATGCCCGACTTCGTAATGACGGGAGCAGCCTTCGGCGACGAGAGGAATCTGACGAACGCTTTCGCGGCTTCCACTTCCTTGGCGTTGGTTGCGATGCCTGCCGAAAAAACGGTGAACTTCTGTAGCTCGGATGGCAGCGGCCCGACAATGTCGATGCCTTTAACAGGACGAAGTTCGCTGATCTGCTGGAAGCCGATCTCGGCTTCGCCGCGCGCCACTACCTGGCCGACCGGTTCAGCGGGAATCATTCTGGCCGTGCCCTTCAATTGATCCACGATTCCGAGACGCTGAAACAGTTCCGTGGAGAGATAAACTCCGCTCGCGCTATCGGAATAAGCAATTGACTTTGCTCGAAGAAGCGTCTGCTTGAAGGCGGCGGGCGTTCTGATGTCTGGCTTGGGCGCGCCTGCACGAACAGCCATCCCAATCCCGGACCGCGCAAGTTCAACGCGACTGTCGGCGGTCACTTTTCCCGACTTGATCAAGTTGCCGAGCGCGGAATCCACGATGATTATCACGTCTATTGCCTCGCCGCGCTGAAGGCGAGCAGGAATCGCTTCCGGCGTGCTCCCCATGGAGGGTCCGAAAATGAAAACAATCTTGTTCCCGGTTGTCTTCTCAAACTCCGGGGCAAGCTCCTTCAGCGCCGCGGAAAAACCGCCTGAAGTCGCCACTTTGACCTCGGCTGCACTTGCGAGAGCCGCAGAGAACAGAATACTTACAAGGACAACTGCCGCTTTCAAAACCATCGATCTGGATTTCATGAGGAATCTCCTCCTTCGCTCGGTCTGGAAACCCGCCCCTTGCAAAACCCACGACCGCAAGAGAGCTGAATTTCGGCGAGAACTCACCTTATCACCGCAGCGCGCAGCGTCAAAAAATAAATCTTGTCCACCTATTGCTGCCAGCCGCCACCGAGGTTTCGGTAAATGCTGACCAGAGCCGCAAGTTCGTTCAACTGGGCCTGGGCAAGTCCCAGCTCGGCGGTAAAGTAGTTGGTTTCGCTGGTCAGTACTTCCAGGTAGCTGGCGGCTCCGCCTCGATAGCGCATTTCAGAGAGTTGCGCCGCGCCTTGAGCCGCGAGCGCGAGTTGCTGCTGCTGCTTCCGGAACTCCATGTCCCTGCGATATTCGACCAGTGAGTTCGAGACCCCAAGAAAAGCTTGCTGGATCGTCTTCTGATAAGTCAGCAGCGCTTCCTGTTGTCGCGCCTCAGCGAGCTTGACGCCCGAACGAATTCTTCCTCCGGTGAATACAGGCTGTACGAGCGAACCTCCGAAATTCCACATTCCCGCCGGGCCGGTAAATAAGCTGCTAAGGGCTGAACTCTGAAAACCGCCAGCGCCGGTCAAGCTAATTTGCGGGAAATACGCTGCCTTCGCGACGCCGATTTGAGCGTTAGCCGCGATCAACTGAGCTTCCGCCGCTCGAATGTCAGGCCGCCGCTCCAGCAGGCTGGAGGGAAGTCCCGCCGGAACCTCGGGCGCATGCGGTTGCTCAGTGAGCTTCTGTCCCCGCGCAATGGGGCCGGGGTTGTTGCCCAGAAGGGTGCTGAGGAGGTTTTCCTGCTGCTCGATACGCCGCTCCAGGTCTGGAATGGTCTCAGCCGCGGTGAATACCAACTGCTCGGCCTGCCTCACGTCGAGCATGGATGATGCCCCACCATTGGCCAGCTTTTGCGTGAGCTGTAACGAATCCTGGCGCGAAGCCAGGGTTCGCCGCGAGATTTCAAGTTGCAGGTCGAGCGCGCGAAGCTGGAAGTAGGCGGTGGCAACGTCGCTCACCAGCGTGTTGAGCACCGCTTTGCGCGCCCATTCGGTTGCCAGCAGGCTCGCCTGCGCGGATTCGGTGGCGCGGCGGTATTTGCCCCAGAAATCGAGATCCCAAGACAGCGCGAATCCCAGTTCATTTGCGCTGGTGTCATATTGGTGCGAAGGTTTTGTGTTCGGAACGCGTTGATCCACGACCTGGGCTCCAGCGCCGATGCTTGGAGACTGGTTCGCCCGCGTGATGCCGAGCTGCGCCTGGGCTTGCAGAATTCGCGCCGCCGCAATGCGGACATCGTAATTCTGCTGGAGGGCGGTGCGGATCAGGTCTTGCAACTGCTTGTCTTGAAATACTTCCCACCATTTTTGGTCGGCTAGCGACTCGACCGAAGACTGGGTTGCAGATTGTGTTGCATCTTGCGGCGTGGCTCCACGGTAGGTGCCCGGGACGCTTGCGCCCGGTCTCTTATAGTTCGGCCCCACGGCGCAGCCCGCACTCAGGAGCACAACCAGCAAAAGGGCTGTTAGTTTTGTCACTTCAGTCTCCCTCAACCATGCTCGGCGCCGGAACGGCAGCGGTGTCGGGCTTGGGCTCGCCGCCGCTCCAACGCTTCGCCACGCGCTCAACCAAGACGTACAGCGCCGGAATAATGAATATAGCGATCGCAGTGGCCGCTGCCATGCCGCCGATTACAGTCGTGCCCATGATCTGCCGCGCCACTGAGCCCGCGCCCGTTGCTACCCAGAGTGGGATACATCCCAGGATGAATGCGAGCGATGTCATGAGGATGGGGCGTAGCCGAAGCTTGGCTCCTTCCAGCGCAGCGTCAGCCAAGGGTTTTCCTTGCTCATATTTATTCTTGGCAAATTCCACGATCAAGATGGCGTTCTTGGCCGCCAAGCCGATCAGCATCACCATGCCGATCTGGGAGTAGACGTCGTTCTCGATTTGCACCATGTAAGCCGGATACAAAGCGCTAAGTACCGCACGGCGCAGCCACAACACTCCGAATGCGCCGAAGATGGCGACCGGCGTACTCAGCAAAACACCAAAAGGCAATGACCAGCTTTCATAAAGGGCCGCCAGAATCAGGAACACGAACAACAGCGAGAAGCCGAAGATGACCGAAGCTGGGAGTCCCTGACGCGCCTTCTGCTCCTGGCGCGACATGCCCATGTAGTCAAAGCCCATTTCGCTTGGCATCGTCTCCTTGAAAACCTCTTCCAAGGCCTCCGTGGCCTGGTCGGCGCTATAACCCGGCGCGGCGCTGCCGGTGATCTGCGCTGAACGGTACTCGTTATAACGCATGGTGAATTCGGGACCTTCGCGCGACTCGAACGTCGTCAACGCTGAAAGCGGCACCATGTCGCCCCGGCTGTTACGCACGTAGAACTGTCCTACGTTTTCCAGATCCGACCGGTAAGGAGCCTCGGCTTCCACCCACACCTGCCAGGTACGGCCAAACTGATTGAAGTAGTTGACGAACAACCCGCCCATGAAAGCCTGAACGGTCTGGTAAACATCGCCGAGTGCCACCCCTTGCTTCAGAACCTTTTCCCGATCAACCCTCACGAACTTCTGCGGTACGCTCGGGAGAAACGTCGAGTTGATCATCCCGATCTCGGGGCGCTTGCGGGCTGCAGCCGTGAACTTGGCCAGGTTATCTGCCAGGAATTGAATGTCTCCACCGGCACGGTCTTCGAGCACAAATTGAAATCCGCCGGACGTGCCAACGCCAGGAATGGCGGGTGGCGAGAAGCTGAAGGCGGTTCCCTGGGGAAGCTTGCTCAGTTGCCGGTTCAAGGCTACCTTGATCTCCTGAAGCTGTTCCTCTCTTTTCTCGCGGGTGTTCCACGGCTTCAGGGTGACAAAGTAAAAGGCGCCGTAACTGGTACGAACCTGGCTGAGCAGACTAAAGCCGACGACGCTGTTGTAATACTGAATCCCGGGCGTAGCGCCCAGGATTTTCTCGACCTCTCGCGACGCTGCTGCCGTCCTCTCCAGGGAGGCCGAGTTTGGCAACTGCATGTTGATGTAGAGATAGCCCATGTCTTCATCGGGCAGGAAGCTTGTTGGCAAAAGGTGGCCAAAGAAAAATCCGGCTACGCCAAATGCCACGAGCAACGCAAGAGCCAGGGCGCTTTTCCGGATCAGCGCGCCGGATATCCGCAGGTAGACTCCGGTGCCAGCGGCGAACATGCGATTGAACCAGGCAAAGAACTTGGCCAGCAGCCCGCGGCTATCCCTCTTGGGCCTGAGCAGCAGCGCGGATAACGCCGGGCTCAAGGTAAGCGCGTTGAAAGCCGAGATGACCACCGAAATAGCGATGGTCAAAGCAAACTGCTGGTAGAGCCTCCCGGTGATGCCCGGGATAAACACCGTCGGGACGAAGACCGCCGAGAGGACCAGAGCGATACCGACGACCGGCCCGGAAAGCTCTTCCATGGTTTTTTGAGCCGCGGCCTTGGGTGCCAATCCCTCTTCGATGTGGTGCTGCACGCCCTCGACGACGATGATGGCATCGTCTACCACAAGGCCAATGGCCAGCACCAGTCCGAACAGCGAGAGCGTATTGATGGAAAAGCCGAACAGCGGGAAAAGAGCGAACGTGCCGACCAGCGAGACGGGCACGGCGAGCATCGGGATCAAGGTGGCACGCCAGTCTTGCAGGAAGAGATACACCACAAGGATCACCAGTACGATGGCGATCAAGAGGGTCCAGATAATCTCTTTCATGCCCTCGGTCACGGCGCGCGTCTGGTCCAGCGATACGACGTAATCAACGTCTTGCGGAAAGCGCTGCTTCATCTCGGTCATCAGCTTACGAACGCCTTCAGCCGTTTGGACCGCGTTCGAGCCGGGTAGCTGGTAAACCGCCATGATTGCCGCAGGCGCGCCATTCAAGCGGCCGACGATGCTGTAATCCTGCGCGCCCAGCTCGACACTGGCCACGTCTTTTACGCGAACGATTCCACCATCTGGAGTTTCGCGGACGATAACATCCCCAAATTGCTCCGGGGTCGTAAGGCGGCCTTGGGCGAGAACGGAGTATGTGAACTGCTGGCCCCTGGGGGCTGGTTCGCCGCCAACCTGACCCGCCGGATTCACCCTGTTCTGCGTCTGGATTGCGTTGACCATCTCGGTGACGGTGATGCCCAGCTTCGCCAGTTGGTCAGGCTTCACCCACATCCGCATTGCATACTGGCCTGCTCCGAAAACCTGCGTTTGGCCGATACCGTACAAGCGTGCGACCGGGTCATTGAGGTTGATGTAGGCATAGTTCGCCAGGAACTTTGCGTCGTGAGTGCCGTGCGGCGAAAATAAGGCGACCAGCATGAGCGGCGCGGAAGTCGACTTCTTGATCGTGACCCCATAGTTGTTAACTTCCGCGGGAAGTTGAGTAGAGGCCAGGTTCTCACGCGATTGAGTGAGAATAAGGTCCATATTCGGGTCTGTTTTGAGATCGAAGGTAACGGCCATGGTCGTCTGTGAGTTGGCCGTGGCGTTCAACGAATACATGTAGTCCATGTTGTCGACGCCGTTGATCTGCTGCTCGACCGGCGCGGCTACGGACTGCTCGAGGGTCTGCGCGTCCGCGCCTGCATAGGTGGCTTGCAGCCTGATCTCAGGCGGCGCGATGGCGGGGAACTGGGATACCGGCAGGGTCGCGATGGTGACCGCGCCAATAATCACCATAAGCAGGGAGATCACCATCGCCACGATCGGGCGGTTGATGAAGAACTTCGACATAGCTCAGTTTCCTTCCGCGGAAAGATGTGCGGGTTTGGGCGTAACCAGGAGTCCCTCCCTGAGCTTTTGCAATCCTTCGACGACAACCTGCTCACCCGGCTTGAGGCCCTCGTCAATCACCCACATCGTCTTGACTTTTTCTCCGGCCTTCACGGTGCGCATATTGACCTTGTGATCGGTGCCCACGACCGCTACCTGGTAGCTCCCCTGAAGTTGACTAACTGCGCTCTGGGGTAGAAGTAGCGCGCCTTTCTTCATGCCGGTTTCGATCCGCACGCGTCCATACTGGCCGGGGCGCAGAATGTTGCCAGGATTCGGGAAAACGGCAACGATGCGAATCGTGCCCGTGCTGGTATCCACTTGCCGGTCCGCTAGCAGGACTTTGCCCTTATGAGCGTAAACACTTCCGTCGGTCAGGATTAGCTCGAGGGAGTTTCCGAAAAGATTGATGCTCTTGGAATCTGCACTGCTCTTTTGCCGGGCGTGGAGATACTCCTGTTCGCTAATCGGAAAATAGGCTTTCAGTGGATCGACTTGCGAGACTGAAGTCAAAATTGAAGCTGGACCCACCAGGTTGCCGATCTGGACTTGTGCGATCCCGGCAATTCCATCCAGCAGCGAGGTAACCTTCGTCCACTCGAGGTTGAGTGCCGCCTGCTCCACCGCCGCCTTGCATGATAGGACGGCGCCCTGGGCACCAAGCTTGGCCTGAATCTCGTTATCCAACTGGCTCTTGGCGATGGCCTTGGCTTCGGCAAGCGGGGTATCGCGCTCCACGTCCAGGGCGCTTTTGCCAAACGCTGCTTGCGCCTGGGCAAGGTCGCCCTTGGCACGGTCCAGCGCCGCCTTGAAGGGCCTCTGATCGATCTCAAACAACACCTGGCCTTTGTGGACGTGCGAACCTTCCTGGTAGTTTTGCTTGATGATGTAGCCTGAGACCTGCGGACGAATCTGCGCATTTACATAGCCGTCCAGAGTCGCCACCCATTCGCTGTACGTGGGAACATCTTGCTGGATAACGCCGACCACCCCTACTTCGGGAGGTGCAGCCGGCGCCGCAGCCTGGGTTCGTCCGCATCCGACGATTGCCAAGGCGAGGGCAGCAACAAGAATGAACGGTAATACTCTCGTCGAACCAAATCTATTAAGCTGGTGCATACATTCTGTACTCCGGGTAGAAGTCGGCAAGATAGGGGTATGGCGTGGCATACCGGTCTGGGGTTTTCCTCGTCAGCTCTGAATGACTTCGATTCTTACTGTAAGTGAGCGGTATTTCAAGTCAAAAGTGGCAAAGGACCCCGCGAAGAGCAGGATTCAGCATGTTGTAGCGCGGGAGCTTCACACTGCGCGTAAGGTCGAACCGCTGGAGACTAGTATCCGGGTTTCGAGACCATGGGTTTCGAAACTATGTTGCGGCCAAGTTCTATTTCACCAGATATAACGTAGCCTGCGGTTGCTTATCGACACTCGGCTTCCGAGGACGCTGCTTACCTATCGGGATACGAATCGTCCCCACCCATTTTCGGATTTGATGACGCCGTTTTCGGCGACAACTTTTCCCCTGACCATGGTCATCTCAGGACGGCCCTTGACCTTCATTCCTTCATAGATGATGTGGTCGCTATATTGCTCGATCGATTTCGCGCTAAGCTCGTATTCCTTGTTCAAATCCACCATGACAAGATCGGCATCGTAGCCGATCTTCAGATCGCCCTTGGATGGCAGGTTATAGAGCTTCGCGGGATTCAAGGACAGAACCTCGGCAATCCTGGAAAGACTCAACCCCCGTTTGTGGTAGCCCTCGGTCAACACAATGGGAAGAATGAAAGGAGTCCCAGCCGCACCGGCCGCCGGCTTCCAGACGCTCCCCATCTTTTGCTCGAGCTTTCGGGGGACGTGGTCGGAGCCGATCGTATACACCCGGCCATCCGCGACTCCTCGCCACAGTTCCTCGTTGTCCTCCGGCTTTCGAAGCGGTGGCCGTACTTTATAGAGATTCGTCTTACCTGTCTCTTCGTTCAGAACCAGATACGGGTGACAAACTTCGACGAACATCCTCGAATTTCGGTTCTTGAACGAGACGGCTTCTTTCAAGGCGGCCTTTGACGTCAGGTGCAAAATATTGATACTGCAGCCCGCTTCCTCTGCAAAGGACAACGCTCGACGCACTCCCTCGACTTCGGCAAAGACTGGCCGAGAGAGAGCCCATGCTTCCATATCGTCGCGGCCTGCATCCATCAGGCGTTTCTTGGCCCTGTTTACGATTTCAATGTCTTCTGCGTGAACGATGACCACGGCTTTGGGATGTTGGGCAATGGCTTTGAAGCAGTCGAGCATGAATCCGTCGTCGATGCCGGTGAACTCCAGCATCTGTCCGCCGAAGCCAGCCATCCTTGCATCCCGCCCACGGTATGTCATGTAGAACTTGAACGAGGTGACCCCGAATTCCTCTACATACTTGGGGATTGCCTGCATATGCTCGTCTGTCATCAGCACGATATGGAAAGAAAAATCGATCACCGATTTCGCTTCCCCGAGCTCCTTCACCTCCGCGTAAATCGAATCGTAGGCAGTCGGCTGGCGGAGGAAGAACAAAACCGTGGTCACGCCGCCTTGGGCTGCGGCCTTGGTGTCGATATCAAGCTCTTCAGCTCCGCATCCAATGCCTAGATGGGAGTGCGGCTCGATGACTCCGGGGAAGAGGTGTTTCCCAGTAGCGTCGATTCTGGTTTTACCTTCGAGCGGGACGTCGTTGCTGGTAATTGCCGCAATTTTCCCGGCGTTGATGCCAATGTTTCCCGCATGAACCGGGCCACCAGGGAATACCAGTTGAGCACCGGAGATCGCTGTATCGAACATTGCCTGTCCTTTCATTACGGCGCGATTTCGCTGAAGATGTTTCGAACTTCCTCGGCATTCGTTATCAAAGGCAGCACAACCATCAAGACAATTCTCGCTTTTATGGCCGCAAGGTCGCCCGCGGGTATGACCCCGCATTGCCTCAGATCGAAGGGCCCGCACCCTCCGCTGGCACCGGCGAGGGCAGCGGAGCCAATGGGAGATCGGGGGGCCATTACGAAAATGAAGTCTTTAGCCCTTGCCTCTTTTACAGACACCATCATTTCGGGTGTAACGCCGCCGCCGCCGGGAAACGCTTCCAACACAATGGCGCGCGCCCCACTGGCAATCGAGGCGTCGAGGAGACGCGAATCATCGCCGATTCCAACTTTGATTATGTCGACTGCCATTTCCAGAGTGTTGGTCTTGAATGTTTTCCTTCTTAACGGAGCACGATAGAAGACAACCTGTCTCTTGTTGATGACCATGCCCAAGGGACCGGTGTTCAGCGAGGCCAGTGGAGCCAAACTCGTTTTGTGGATCTTTGTCGCATCCCGAGCCGCATGAACATCTCCGCCAAGGCAAATCATTGCACCTTTGCCCCGCGCCTCTGGACTAGCGGCTACGATGACGGAGTTCATGATATTTTTCGGGCCGTCCCAATCTCTCTCGGAAGAATTCAGCATTGAGCCCGTAAACACCAACGGCGCATCTACATCCCAGAAGAGGTCGGCGAGGTAAGAGGATTCCTCGAGCGTCGCCGTTCCCTGGGTGACGACCACGCCTGCCAAGCCCTCTTGCGCGACCCTTTGTTTCGCCGTGTCCACAAACTGCATGATCGTTGCGGGCGACAGGGCGAAACTCAAAACGTTGCAAGGCTGCATGATTTCGATATCGGCGAACTCGCCGATGATGGGAAAGTCGGCCAGGAAATCAGCCCCGGTGAGGGCAGGTGAATATCCCTTGGCCGGGTCAAACTTAGACGAGATCGTACCTCCGGTAGAGATCAGCAGCACCTTAGGCTTGGTCACTATTTCTCCTTGCCGGGAAGCTTGATTAACGCATCAAGACAGCTTCATGGAATTGCGAGTTTTGTATCTCAACGGATCGACGAAGTCAAGGCAAACTGCGCAGTCGATAGTAGGTTGACTTCGCGTCTGAACCGATTGTTGATCGGGCCTCAGGCAAGGTCTGCGCCAGTGAGGATTCAATCAGTCTGACCGCAAAGGCGAAAAGAAGATCGGCAGTCCCTTATACTTGAACCATGGCCTTTCCTGAACTTCATCCCAGCTTGCTTCGTGCGCTTGCAGCCAAAAACTACACAGAACCTACACCCGTTCAACAAGCCGTGCTCCGGCCTGAAGCAGTAGGTCGCGACCTGCTGGTGTCGGCGCAGACAGGTTCGGGAAAAACGGCAGCTTATGGCCTTACGTTAGGAGAAGCGCTGCTTGGCGAGGAGCCACGTTTCGGTCGGCCGAAGCAGCCACTTGCGCTGGTTGTGGCGCCAACCCGCGAGCTGGCGCTACAGGTGCATCGAGAGTTGGCATGGTTACTTGGTGACGCGGGTGGTCGCGTGACCTCCTGCGTGGGTGGCATGGATATTCGACGCGAGCAGCGCGCACTCGAAGCGGGCGCCCATGTCGTTGTCGGCACGCCTGGCCGTTTGGCGGACCACCTCAACCGGGGATACCTGGATCTGTCGGGGATTCGCGAGGTGGTGCTGGATGAGGCCGATGAGATGCTTGATTTCGGCTTTCGCGAAGAACTTGAACTATTGCTGAACGCCACTCCCCCGGAAAGGCGCACCATGATGTTCTCGGCAACTTTGCCGAAGGCGATCCTGGGGCTTGCCCGGCTTTATCAGCGCAATGCGCTGCGCATGGCGTTATCGGCGGAAACCGGGCCTCATGCCGACATTGAATACCGCGCTTTTCTCACCGGTCCGCGTGATGCGGAACATGCCGTGGTCAATTCGCTGCGATACTTCGACGCGCAAGGTGCGCTGGTGTTCTGTTCGACACGAGAGGCAGTACGGCACTTGCACGCGAATCTTCGGGAACGCGGATTCTCCGTGGTCGCGCTCTCAGGAGAACTGAAGCAGCACGAACGTACCACCGCACTGCAGGCATTGCGCGATGGGCGAGCTCGCGTCTGCGTTGCAACCGATGTGGCCGCACGCGGATTGGATATGCCCGAGCTCGCCCTAGTGATTCACGCCGACCTGCCACAGAACAAGGAAATGCTGTTGCATCGCAGCGGCCGCACAGGACGCGCGGGCCGCAAGGGATTGTCAGTAATGATCGTGCCGGTGCAACATCGGGGCGCCGGAGAGCGGTTGCTGGCTTCGGCAAAGATCAGGGCCGTCTGGACGACTCCGCCTTCGGCTGATGCGATCCGTACACGCGACGAGGAAAACCTGGTGCGCGAAATCCTCGCATTGGCAGACGCTCCTGCGGAAGACGATCTGGCGGCGGCAAGAGTCCTGCTCGGGGAGCGGAGTGCAGAGCAAATTGCTGCCGTTCTCGTTCGCAGTCGCCGTGAACTGCTGCCCGCACCTGAGGTATTGGAGGATCCCGGGACATACAGAAAACCAACGCGGCTCAAAAAGAAAAGCCTTGCAACCGGCAAAAGAACGTACGGGGCGAAAAAGACATACGGTGCAACGAATAAGACGCACGGTGCCAAGCGTCCATGGACCGGCCCGGGCAAGACAGCAAACGGCATAGCGAAGCCAAAGGATAAGCGACGGTAGAAACTGGCACCGCGCGGTCGCACGCCGATCGGCTCTGTTTGATCAGCAGTTCAATCGGTGTTTCGGATGGCGTCGTCGAGCTGAATGTTGTGCGATTCCAGCAGTACGCCAAGCGCGCGCTCCAGCGAAACGCGGGCCTTGATATAAGTGCTGCGGGCTACCACTTCCGTCGAGCGTGCCTGTGCAAGGAAGCCTTCATCCTGCACGATGAAGAAATTGACCGAGGCTCCGACCGAAAGCTTTTGGCGCTCGGCATCGAGTAGCTGTTCCTGGAATTGACGGCTGCGGCCTGCGGCAACATAGGCAGCCCGCGCCACCTGAAGTGCCGTGGAGGCGTTTTCGATTTCGTCGCGTGCCTGGTTTTCCAGTTGCTGTAGCCGCGCCTGCATCTGCCGAAGCTGAATCTCGTCACGCGCTGCGTCGGCCTGAGCAACGCGGTTGCGGAACGGCATATTGACTTGAATGCCCGCCTCATACACATGGGTCTGCTTGCCGGCAGGCGTGGAAGGCGGTAACGCGACCGGAGCCACGCTGATGATGGAACTGCTACCAATGTTGCCGCGCGTCATCACCGACCCAATGAGATCGATTTCCGGACGCACCTGGTTGCGCGAGGCTTTCACGCTGACTTCAGCGTTCTTGACCTGGATGGCAGCCTGGGCCAAATCGGCGCGATTCGCCAAGCCTTGCGTGATCAGTTCCTGCATCGGAGGGTAGTCCTCGACGGCGGGAACGACGATCGTATCCGTTGGTATAATTCGTGCTCCAGATAGCGCGGCGTCGCGTGTTCCGGTTCGAGAAATCATGCTCTTGATGACCGCCTCTTGCTGCAACACTAGTCCTTGGGCGCGAGTGAGGTCGAGTTCACTTGCCGAAACCAGCGCCTCTGCCCGCGTCAGCTCGAGCGGAGCAAGGGTTCCGACCTCAACCTGGCTTTTGTCGTCTTCGTAGAGTTGCTGCGCCGCCGTCAGCGTTTCCTGCTTTACCTTAACGTCTTCATTCAGGCTCACCAAGTCGTAGTAAAGCCGGCTGATGCCGAAGATAAGATCGGTGAGCTGCTGGCGAAAAACCAGCCGCGATACCTTGAGATTGTTTTCCGCGATGCGGATGTACCGCCGATTGACGCCCGTTCCCCAGCCGCGCGACAGCGGTTGGGTAATGCCGCCGACTACGTTGGGACGGCGAAACGGATCGGAGCTCGAAGCGTCAAGGTTGAGGATGTCGGAAGCGTTTGTGGAGCCAGCGAGAACTTGAGTGCCCGAGCTGAATCCCTGGGTCAGGGTCAGATTGCCGAATGCGTTGTTAGTGATGACCTGTTTGATCGGCGGCGTATTGATCGACTCCAGATGCATCCACGCCAACTGGCCAACCAGGGTTGGATCATACCCTGGTACCGGCGGCCCGGACGAGAACGGAGTAGCGCCCTGGATGGAAAGGTTCGTCTGTGCCTCCGTGAGCTGGTTCACGTCGAAGACGTTCGCCACCGTGGAAGCGGTCGGACTCACGGCACCGGTACTGGCCGCACTATTCAGCAGAGGGCTGCCCGGACCGCCGATGCCGACCGGCGATTGCAGCACGGTAAGTGGCAGGCCACGGATTGTCCCGCCTCCTTTTGCCCTCACCAAGTCGGTGTCTGCCATTGCGAGCTGATATCGCTGCTGCTCGACGTCAAGATTGTTCTCCACCGCTAGCAGAATCGCATCGTGCAACGATAGATGGAGGATTTTCTGGCGGATAAGATTTGTCAGGCGATCGGTATTCTGCAAACTCAAGGGAGGAACGAAGTGGGCGGAGTATGCGCCGATAAACGCAGGGCGGCCCAGTCCCTTTGCGGATTCACTAACCGGACGCGTCACGGTCTCTTGCGTCTTCTGCAGCGCGGTGGATAGATCCTGCGCGGCTACGGTTAGCGGCAACGTTGCGCAAAGCAGGAAAGATCCGAGCCGGAATAAGCGTGGGGTAGATCTCATTTCTCGCTCTCGGAATGATGCCCGGTAAGCATCCGGGTAGTTACTTTGGCTCCGTCCTTCGCCGAATCGCCGGGGTTCACGACGACGAGGTCTCCCTCTTGGAGCCCTTCGCGAATTTCGACATTCGCGCCGTAGTCGCGCCCTGCGATTACAGGTTGCAGATGCACGGTATTGTCGCGCACCAGCGCAACCATCGCCCCGGTGGAACGGGTGATAATCGTGTCCCCGGGAACGATCACCGGCGGGAGTGCGCGAATGTTATTGAAGGTTACGGTCGCGAAAGTTCCGGACATCAATTGGCCATCGCGGTTTTCCACCTGTATTTCGGTCAGCAAGGTGCGAGTGACGGAATCGATTGCGTTCGATGTCCGCACTACCTTGCCCTGAAATGTTTTGCCGGGGACGGAATCAAATTGCAGATTCACCGTTTGTCCAACTGCGACGTACTGTGCGCTTCTCTCGGGCACGCTCACAAAGACGAGCAGATGGTCGAGGCGAGCAATGCGAAACATCTCCGCACCCAGCGTGGCGCTGCCCGTAACCGGAATCGTGACGCTTCCCGTTCCCGCAGTGTTCACTCCGCCTCCAAGACTACCGCCAGCGGATGAAATGAGAGTGCCGATGTCAATGTTCCGGGTTATGACGACACCCGCGAAAGGCGCTACCACACGCTCATAAGCCTGCAGTTTGACCAGGCGCTGCAAGTTGGCACGGTTGGCGTTCACCGTATCTTCGGCGGCCCGCACATTCGCCAGGGAGACATTGTAGTTTGCGTCCTGCGTATCGCCATCCTGCTTGGAAAGCACGCCGCGCGCGACTAACACCTTGTAGCGTTCCCAGGTCAGATTCGCCAGCTTTGCCTGCGCCTGCGTTTGGCGCAGCACGGATTCGCTCTGTTGCAGACCGGCACGGGCCTGGTCCACCTGCTGATCGAGATCGGGTGCATCGATGACGGCGAGCAGTTGCCCGGCTTTTACGCGATCGCCAATGTCCACCAGGCGCTTGGTGACGTATCCCGAAGCGCGCGCGTAAATAGGCGCTTCGACCTGGGCGGCAGTGGACCCCGACAACGAAAGTTGGGCGGTGGAGTTCGACCGGATGGCAGCGGTCACCACGACCGACGGGATTGCCTCCTGTTGGCGTTTCGCCGCTTTGGCAATCGCCTCCCGGTTGATGAAA
>Ga0302320_10016441_pt1 | contig 15111 bp, 11 predicted proteins | sample Bog_T0_3_FD_202130 | JGI IMG/M metagenome (GOLD analysis project Ga0302320, IMG submission 202130) | Peat permafrost microbial communities from Stordalen Mire near Abisko, Sweden - Bog_T0_3 | ecosystem: Environmental > Terrestrial > Soil > Wetlands > Peat | place: Sweden: Abisko, Stordalen Mire... | reverse complement strand
ATCCTGGACGAACTGCCCAACGTTGCGTTTTTTGCGCAGTATGCCCTGATCCAGGCAACCTTGGCAGAAGCCCTCGGCAGGGTGGGCGCGATATCGAAGGCGCATGCCACCATCGAACAAGCGCTTATTCGATCTGAACGTGATGATGAACGCTGGTACATGGCGGAGTTCCTGCGAATCAAGGGCGAGCTTCTCCGTCTCGACGACACCCCCGGGGCGATGCGAGAAGCAGAGGAGCACTTTCGGCGCTCGCTCGATTGCGCCCGACAGCAGGACGCCCTCTCGTGGGAATTGCGGACGTCGATCAGCCTTGCTCGCTTACACCAGGCACAAGGCCAACTTATTGAGGCTCGGAAAGCTCTCGCGCCAGTCTATGGCCGGTTCAAGGAGGGCTTTCAGACTGCCGACCTGAAGACGGCGACGGCTCTAAGGGAGGCGCTTGCTTGAGTTGAAAGCTGCTTGGAACCGCGAAAAGCGCGTTCCGCCTTATCGTGCTCGATTGTGCAAGCCGGATTGACAAAGTTTGACAACGATTGACTGGATCTTCCCCGCAAGGCCTGGCACCGTATCGCGGGGCAGCGTCGCGCGGCCGTGGGGAGAGAAGCACAGCCGCTATGACCAGGAACCGGCTCTACCTGCCGAGTCTCGAGCCAGCGACACGCCAGTTCCTCGATGAGCTTGCGGCCCGGGGCCCGTTTCCACTCGCAGGTCGATCGGCTGCGGCCGTGCGGGCCGCACTCGCGCATCTGCAATCAGGGCCCACAGGAAAGCCGAGTGCGACCACCGAGGATACGATATTCCCGGTGGGTCCGAGAGGCGAGTTCCCGGTACGAATTGTCCGCCCAAAGAATTCGAAGGGGATCCTCCCGGTGGTGATGTTTTTCCACGGCGGCGGTTGGGTGGCCGGCGACGTCGATACGCACGATCGTCTTGTTCGCGAAATTGCTGTTGGGGTGCATGCAGCGCTGGTGTTCGTGGGATTTGGTCGTGCACCGGAGATCCAGTTTCCGATCGCAGTCGACGAAGCATATGCCGCGACGGCCTATGTGGTGAACAACGCGGCTAGTCTGAACCTGGATGGCACGCGTCTCGCCGTGGTCGGGGATGGAGCCGGCGGCAATTTGGCCGCGGCTGTGACCATCATGTCGCAGCAACGTCGCGGACCCAAAATCGCCTTTCAGGTTTTATTTTACCCGCCGACCGCTGCCAACTTCGAGGCGGGATCATACCAAGAATGGCGCGATGGCCCTTGGCTGACCAAACAAGACATGGAGTGGTTCTGGGATGCGTATCTTCCACGCCAAAGCGACCGGGCGGATGTGATGGCAACGCCGCTCAGCGCCACGATCGACCAGCTCAGAGGGCTGCCTGAGGCGCTGCTGATAACGGCCGAAATCGATGTGCTGCGTGATGAGGGCGAATCCTATGCTCGCAAACTGCAGGAAGCAGGTGTCCGTACGACTTGCACGCGTTACATTGGAACGATCCACGATTTTGTCATGCTGAACGCGTTGGCCGATACGCCAGCCACGCGGGGTGCGGTCAGGCAGGCCGTCGCCTCGCTCAGAACCGCATTGTCTTGATGATATAGTTCATCCTAGGGTCGCACGGAGCTTTCCGCAATGTTGTCAACGGCAGAAGACCCCGCGTATCTTTTGAACCCGCTTCGCGAGGGACCGGACTTCACGCTTTACCGCGGTCGAGAGCGCGGCAACTCGATGCCGATCTTGGTCGTGGCAGTTCCTCAAGAGCAGGCCTCGCCTCAGAGCCTCAAGCGACTCGAACACGAATACTCGCTGGCAAACGAACTCAACGCGGCGTGGGCCGCTCAGCCAGTGGCGCTGACTCGTCATCAAGGGCACGCGCTCCTCATACTCAAGGATCCAGGCGGTGAACCCTTGGATCGAGTCATCGAGCAGCACAAGCTAGATCTGTCTCGCTTGTTGCCCGTCGCGATCGCTTTGGCGTCGGCTCTCGGCGCAGTCCATCGACAAGGCCTCATCCACAAGGACGTGAAGCCCGCAAACGCACTCGTCGATGACGCGGGCCACGTGTGGCTCACCGGCTTCGGCATCGCCTCCCGACTGCCCCGCGAGCGCCAAGCACCCGCGGCGCCGGAAGTCGTTGCCGGCACGCTTGCCTATATGTCTCCGGAACAGACTGGGCGGATGAATCGATCAATCGATACCCGGAGCGATCTGTACTCTTTGGGCGTCACCTTGTATCAAATGCTGACGGGCGTGCTCCCCTTTGTTGCCGCCGACCCCATGGAGTGGATCCACTGCCACATCGCGCGTCAGCCTGTGGCGCCCGTGGATCGCTGTGCGATTCCGGAAGTGTTATCCGTCATTACCCTCAAGCTGCTTGCGAAAAACGCAGAGGAGCGGTATCAGACCGCCGGGGGCTTGGAGGCGGATCTGCGGCGGTGTCTGTTGGCATGGAACTCGCAGGGTCGCATCGATTCATTCCCCTTGGGCGCGGAGGACTTCTCGGGCCGATTGCTGATACCGGAGAAATTGTACGGGAGGGAGTCTGAAGTCGAGACGCTGCTTGCGGCGTTCGATCGTGTGGTTGCAGGCGGAAGACCGGAGTTGATTCTTGTCTCCGGATACTCTGGCATCGGCAAATCAGCCGTCGTCAACGAGCTTCACAAATCCCTTGTTTCGCCGCGCGCCTTATTTGCGTCAGGCAAATTCGATCAATACAAGCGCGACATTCCTTACGCCACGGTAGCTCAAGCTTTTCGTAGCCTCATCCGAACCCTTCTTAATAAGCCCGAAAGCGAGTTGAGCCAATGGCGGGATGATCTTTGCCAGGCGTTGAGCCCGAATGGATCACTGGTTGTGGATCTCGTTCCGGAATTCAAATTAATCGTGGGAGAGCAGCCACCGGTCATTGCTTTACCACCTCAAGAGGCGAAAGCCCGCGCGCAGCTGGCGCTTCGGCGCTTTATCGGCGTTTTCGCACGCCCGGAACATCCGCTTGCGCTGTTTCTGGACGATCTGCAGTGGCTGGATGCGGCAACACTCGACTTCCTGGAGGATTTGCTGATTCAGCAAGATCTTTCGCATCTGCTGGTGGTCGGCGCTTACCGAGACAACGAAGTCGACTCGACGCACCCGCTGAAGCGCAAGCTGTCTGCGATCCGTAAAGCCGGAGGAGAGGTGCGGGAGATTCATCTGAATCTATTGAGCTCCGATGACTTGGCGCGTCTGATCACAGATACCCTCCATTGTGATCGGCAGCGCTCGATACCTCTGGCGCAACTCGTACACGATAAGACTGCCGGCAACCCGTTTTTCGCCATTCAATTTATCCATGTCCTGGTTCAAGAGGGGCTGATTACTTTTGACCATTCCGATGCGCGGTGGCGCTGGGATCCGGATGCCATCCGCCTGAAGGGCTATACGGACAATGTAGCGGACCTCATGGTTGCCAAGTTGAACCGCCTTCCCGTGGGTACTCAACAGGCACTGCAGCAATTTGCCTGCATCGGAAATAGCGCCGACGCCGCGACACTCTCTGCGGTGCTCGAGAAGTCGGAGACGGAGACCGAAGCAGAGCTTTGGGAGGCGCTTCACCAGGAGCTCATCGTACGCTTGGAGGGCTCCTATCGATTCGTTCACGATCGCATACAGGAGGCCGCCTATTCCGTCATTGCGGAAGAAGTGCGCGCCGAGGCTCATCTGCGAATCGGCAGATTGCTCCACGCGCATGTCCCCGCTGAAAAGCGCGGGGAAGCAATATTTGAGATCGTCAGTCAATTGAATCGAGGCGCCGGGCTCATTACCTCGGAAGACGAGCGTTTCCTTTTGGCGGAGCTCAACCTCGCCGCCGGCAAGCGGGCGAAGACTTCTGCCGCTTTTGCTTCCGCTCTTCATTATGCAATCGCCGGCCGAGAACTTTTGACGGATGAATGTTGGGAGTGCCGGCATCACCTGATCTTCCAACTGGAATTGCATCGGGCCGACGCCGAGTTCCTGAATGGCGCACTGACCAGTGCAGCCGAGCGCGCGGACAGGCTTCGATCGCGTGCCGCCGATACCATAGAACTGGCGATGGCGACCTGTCTGGGTATCGATGATTACATGATGCTCGGCCAGTACGACCGTGCGATGGCGATCGCCCTCGACTACTTGCACCGCATCGGTATCGATTGGCCGCTCCACCCGACGGACGAACAGGTACGAAGCGAGTACGAGCGTATGTGGTCACAACTCGGAAGCCGACAGATCGAGGAGTTGATTGACTTACCCCTGATGAAAGACCCCGCGTCGACTGCGACTCTGGACGTTCTAACGCGTGTGCCGATTCCTGCACTGTTTACCGACGGCAATCTTCATGCCACGGTCATCTGTATGGCGGCCGGCCTCAGCATCGAGCGCGGTAACGACGACGCTTCGTGCTTTCACTATGTTTGGCTCGGCATCGTCGCGTGGCATAAGTTCGGCGACTTCAAGAATGCATTTCGCTTCGCCCAGCTGGGCATTGAACTGATCGAAAAGGAAGGCTTGCAACGCTTCCAGGCTGCGACTTATAACGCCTATGGAATTGGCGTGGCGCCATGGATGAAGCCTCTTCCGGATTGCTGTGATCTGATGCGCCAATCCTTCGAGATTGCCAACAAAATTGGTGACCTTACGTGCGCAATGCAGAGCCGTGTATGCCTCGCCAGCCTACTCTTGCCGGCGGGAAATCCGCTGGTTGAAGTCCAAAGCGAGACCGAGAGTAGTCTCGACTTTGCGCGGAAAGCCAAGTTCGGCTACTTCGCCGCGCTGAGCGACATTCTGCTTGCGCTTGTCCGGACACTCAGAGGCTCGACAGCAATATTTGGCTCGTTCGAGCATGCAGAGTTCGACCAGGTCGAGTTCGAGCGCAATCTGGAGAATTATCGGCCGATGCTCGATTTATATTACTGGACTCGAAGACTTCAAGCGCTTTTCTTTGCCGGTGACTTTGCTTCGGCCGTCGATGCCTCGTTGAGGGTCCGGCCACGGCTTGGGATCCTTCCGACCATTGAGGCGGCAGAATATGAGTTTTACAGCGCGCTTGCACATGCAGCGATGTGGAATTCTGCAGCGGAGCACCGACGGCCGGAACACCTCGATGCTCTCGCGGCTCACCGCAAGCCCCTGCAAATTTGGTCGGAACACTGCCCGGAAAACTTCCAAGACCGCGCCGAGCTGGTTGGGGCGGAGATCGCGCGTATCGCAGGTCGAGATCTGGAGGCAGCGCGCCTTTACGAAGAGGCGATCGGGTCGGCGCGCAAGAACGGCTTCGTCCAGAACGAAGGGGTGGCCCACGAACTGGCTGCGAAATACTACCTGTCGCACCGTCTGGAAACCGCCGGCTACGCCCATCTTCGGAGCGCACGCAATTGTTTCGACCGTTGGGGAGCGCACGGAAAGGTGAAGCAGCTCGACGAACGCTATCCGATCCTCCAGGAGGAGCGGACCTCGGTCGCTTCGGCCACGCTTGGCCGGCTGGCGGCACAGCTCGACGTCGAGGCTGTGGCGAAGGCTTCGCAGGCGCTATCGAGCGAGATTGTCCTCCCGACGCTTATCGAGAAGCTGGTGCGAATTGCGGTGGAGAATGCCGGTGCCGAGCGGGGCTTGCTGATCCTGATTCGGGACCTCGGGCCCCGAATCGAAGCCGAAGCTACCACGGGCCACAACCGAGCCGAGGTTACCGTGCGAAATGCCGTCGTGACGCCGTCCGACCTGCCGCAGTCCGTGCTTCACTACGTAATGCGGACGCGGGAGGCCGTTCTCCTCGATGATGCCTCGGCCGACAAAGTATATTCCAAAGACGAATATGTGAGGCAGAAGCACGCCCGGTCCATCCTCTGTCTTCCTATCGTCAAGCAGGCGAAGCTCGTCGGCGCACTTTATTTGGAGAACGGGCTGACTCCGTCCGCCTTTACTCCTGAGCGGGTGACTGTGCTGCAGTTGCTGGCTTCGCAAGCCGCCACTTCGCTGGAGAACGCGGCCCTTTATTCCGATCTGCAAAAAGCGCACGAGAATTTACAGCAGAGCGAGGCTTTCCTGGCACAGGCGCAGGGAATCAGCCAGACCGGCAGTTTTGGCTGGAACGTTGCGAGGAGCGAGATCCACTGGTCGGATGAGAGCTACAGCATCTTCGAGATCGATCGAGCGACCAAGCCCACATTCGATCTGGTTCTTCAGCGCGTGTATCCCGACGATCGAGTCTTCGTCGTGCAGACCCTCGAGGAGTCAACCAGGAAAAAGGTGGGTTTCGATATCGAATATCGTTTGCTGATGTCCGATGGCAGAGTCAAGTACGTCCACGCCAGTGGCCAAGCGGTGAGTTCCGGTTCCCTCGAAATTGTAGGCGCTGTTCGTGACATTACTGAACGCAGTCGGTCCGAAGAGGCTTTACGCCAAGCGCAGGGCGATCTCGCACGCATCAACCGGGTAACAACGATAGGAGAGTTGGCGGCTTCTCTGGCGCATGAACTCAGTCAACCGATCAGTGGGGCCACTACCAACGCCAACACCTGCCTGCGAAAGCTCGAGCGCGACGATCTCGATCCGCATGAACTGCGCGTGGTTGTGACTAGATTTGCAAGAGATGCTCAAAGGGCTTCAGACATTGTCGGCAGGATTCGCTCGCTATTCGCGAGGAGCACCTCCAATCGAGACGTTATCGATGTAAACGAGGTCAATCAGGAAATCGTGACTCTGCTGCGCGATGAGGCGGTGCGATCCAACGTATCGGTTCGCACGGAACTTGCGGCCGACCTTCCCCAGATAGTCGGAGATCGCGTGCAATTGCAGCAGGTCGCGATGAATCTAATCCTCAACGGAATTGAAGCGATGCGGGATGTTGATGGAATACGAGAGATCGTCATCAAGTCGCAGCGAGTCGAAGACGAGCAAATTCTTGTTTCGGTCAGTGATACCGGCGTAGGGTTTCCGCCGCAACTTGCTGAACAGATATTCGACCCGTTCTTTACGACCAAGCCACGTGGCACTGGAATGGGGCTTCGCATCTGTCGGTCAATCATCGAATCTCATGGTGGGCGCTTGTGGGGGGTCGGTGCCCCTGGGCACGGCGCAACGTTTCATTTGAGTCTGCCCATAGCTCGGAACGTTCCGCAAAGGCTGATCCCCGGTCAATCCTCGGATGCAGGGGTAAAGCCCAAAAGCGATGTCGACCATCAAGGACGTGACGAGCCCGGTTGGGCGCCTCACTTACGCACCACGCAGATTGGTTGGTTGGCCTCGAACAGAATCCGCAGCGTCCGCCTGAGTCCACCGAATTAGGGATCTGACGGACGTTCTGGGCCTGCTGATTCGGTTCGGTCCCCCGCGGACATACCGTTGAACGATGCAATTCTCGATCTGCTGCCGGCAGACGACTGTCGACTGTGCAGTTGTTATTTCTGCGGCATTGGGTGTTATGCCACCCATTTCAAGATTCCCGATCGAGTCCATTTGGCGCTCATTGAATGCGCCTAAAGCCGCGAGTCCGTCGAACCATTGCTCGCGTACCCTGGCGGCGAGATCTTTTTGAACGGCAACTCTGTTGTTCAGGCTAGTGGCTCCATAATTTACCGAATAATCGCAGTACACTCGCCCACATATTCGGTCTCCGGGATTCAAGTTCCCCGGCTGTGCTATATCATGAACGGCGTGCCGCACATCCCAACATCGATGCAAATGCAATCCGTCGCCGGCCCGGACCGCGGCGGCGGCCAATGTCGGCGGGCGTTCTCCTGACGAAGCAGCGGGATTTCTCGCCGCCGCGCGCTTTGCACAACGGTCAGGTGCAAACGATTGTCGGTAACCTGCCATTCATGCAGTGGCTCACCCGCCGCCGTGGTGCGGTGCTGCTTGCTAACGCGCGGGAGTGGTTGATCGATTGCGGCAACGGTGTTCGCCTGCAAGGATTTCTGAGCCTGACAACAGGAAATGGCCGGACGAAAGCGGTGGCGGCCGACCAGAGAGAGAGTCGCATTGCTCTCATATTGCACGGCTGGGAAGGCAGCGCCGAGTCATGCTACGTGGTGTCTCTCGGCGCCGAGCTCGCCGCAAATGGATTTGACGTGTTGAGGCTGAATCTGCGCGATCACGGGGATAGCCATCACCTCAACCGCGAGATCTTCCATTCCTGCCGACTGCCCGAGGTCGTCGGCGCCACGCAGGCAGTCGCGGAGCGCTTTCCCAAGGCGCGAATCTACCTGGCAGGCTTTTCACTCGGGGGGAATTTCGTGCTTCGAGTGGCGGCCGACGCCGGCGCCCCCGCGGCCGTCGTCGGTGCGGTCGCAATATCTCCGGTTCTCGATCCGGCGGTCACGCTCGAGGCTCTGGAGCGCGGCTGGTCCCTGTACCGCCGATACTTCGTACGACGCTGGTCCCGTTCGTTGCGTCGCAAGCGTCGCGCATGGCCCGACCTGCCAGACTTCGAGTCGTTGCTGCGTACCCGGGATCTACGTTCGATGACCCAGGGGCTCGTGCGCGAGTTTACCGAGTTCGCGAGCCTTGAAGCCTACCTCGATGGCTACGCCATCACCGGAAAGCGGCTGGCAACTCTGCGATTTCCGGCGGGCATTCTGCTCGCGGACGACGATCCCATGATTCCCGCCGCCGACCTCGCGCGCCTGGCGCGGTCGCCCCTGTTGACTGTGCTGCGCACCCGCCACGGCGGCCATTGCGGTTTCATTGATCAACTCAACGGGCCCAGTTTCGCGGACCAATTCGTGGTAAATCAGTTCGAGCAGTTTGCAAGAGACGATGCGGGACGACACCAACAATCGCAGCATAACGACCGAGGGAACGGCAGCTGACGAGCGGATCGTTTGGCTCTCTGCGGCCCAAAACCGGGCGGTGGACCTCATGACGCGGATCGTGAACTTCCCCATCAACGATGCGATGATGACGTGGAGCGCCGCGGCGCCGCCTTCGAATGTTCGAGATCTCTGGGCTCCTTGGGAGCAATTGCACACGGTTCGTCATATTCGCACAGGCGTCGAACGGCTCATCCGCGATGGTCGCGCTTGGCATTGGCGATGACGATACCCAAACCGGCGCGGCAGCATGGCTGTGCTGGACCGTGCCTCTGTTGATGACGGAAGTGTGTCTTCGCCGGGTCGGGTCCCGACAACGCCGGTTGGCGCACATACCCTATGCGCGCTCTCGATTCATACGGTCCGAGGATGGCAGGAAGCCGGAAGGCCTCTCGCGACCCTTGCGCCACGGTGACGATCGACCGGAATGGGGGCCCCAATCAGCTTGCTAACTCGACCCGCTTGCCGTGTGGGGTATGTCGATACGCCTCCGCCCAAGCCTCTTTGCGTGCCAAAAGCGCGGCGGTATCAGATAGGTTCTTGGCGACCACGAGTCGCTCGAGAGCGGTGAGCCAGCAGTGGTAGTACCGCGAGCCATCGTCCGGTTCGCCGCGTTCAGCGCCGAGCTTCAATTCGTCCGCCAGCATCATCGCCCATTCACTCCAGGTAAAATGTCCTTGCGCGGACAGGCGCACGGTAAGCGCAAAGGCTTGAGCCTGCCACGGCTCGGCAAAAACGGGGCCGCCTTCGTCGCGCGGCAAGTGTGGCAACGCCGCCAAGTCGCCCGACGCCGGACTTTTCAGATCACGCTGGTTCAAGGTAATTGTCCCATAGGGCAACGTAGACGGAATCGCGCCGATTTGTCTGCTCGCCCCACAGTTCGCGGGACGAAAAACGTACAGAGTAGAGGTGCTGCGGATTCTCACCGAGACCTTCGGCGAATCCCGACGGCATAGTCAGCGCGAACGTCGTCCCTGGACACGGAATTCGTGCGGTGGCCGACGCCCTTGACGCGCTCGACCGTGGCGTTCCATTGCGGCCATCGGGGCGTGTCGATAATGATTTGCCCGTTGACGGGTATTGAATGTCGATGCTCGTAAAAGGGATCTGCCATGCCCTGCGTCTACTTTCTGATCGCCCTTATGCGGTTGTTGCGGGCGTTGTGTTCCAGTTCCACCAGGCCGAGGAGCTCCAGCACGGGTGGCACGTAATTCGCGAACCGACCTCTATACCCCTTTCTAAGGCCGTAATACCCTCCGACTGGATTTGATTCGCTCCGGGCCCAAGCTTCTACCGTGCCGGGGATCACGGGCTTTCCCTCGTCAGCATTGCCTAGCGGCATCCAGTCTGTGTGTTTCTTGAGCATGGCGTGCAGGTCATCGATACACCGAAGCTGATAAGACAACTTGGTTGCACCGACCTGCACCACTAGTTTGTGTGGCTTCTCTGCCTCCTCACGCCAAGCAAGAAAATCGGAACTCAACGGAGGGGTCTTGAGCTTCCAGGGATCGTCTGCTGTACCGAATCCATAGGTCACCGTATTCATATCAGCCTCCAGTCTCTGTTGCCACAATTATCGCCTGCAGTAACATGCCATCTACTGTCATATTTGGTGAATCGTAATGCGCGCATCGAGACTGCTGCGAATTCTGTTGGCGTTGCAGAATCGCGGAAGAATGACCACCTTACAACTGGCCACTGAATTTGAGGTGGCTCGACGCACGATCATGCGGGACATCGACGCACTGACCGAAGCGGGCCTGCCCATCATCGTGCATCGGGGTAATTCAGGCGGCATCGAGCTCGGGTTCCAATACCGGTCACGACTCGTTGGGCTGGGCGCCGATGAGGCAGAGGCGCTCGGCCTTTTATTGGCATTTCCGAACCCAGCATTGGCACAGCTGCAATTGACTTCAGTCGTGCACAGCGTGCGCGACAAGCTCATTGAGTCAATGCCCGACCTGGTGCGCAAGAGAATTCGCCAGGCGCAGTGATGTTGGGGACATCAACATTTCAGCACGTCGATTCTCACCGAACGGCGTGGCGGAGCCCAATATTTGACCGGCTCTGTAGTTTGTCTACATTTCGACCACGCCCGTCACACGCGCAAAACTGCCTTGGAGCGCGGACGCGCCGAGCTCCGTCGCGGGGCGTCCGCGTCGATTCTTCTTAGGCCACTCTTTGACCCTGAAACCCCACTCGGCGCACAATAATGCGGAGCGTTGTCGGGGACGTGCGTTCGCCGCCCAGGTAGCTTTCGATACCGATCGGGCTCGTGATCTCACTGTTCACCCTGAGCGCCCGTTCAGAGGCCTATCTAAAAGTAACAATGATTGGAGGAGGGACGTCCATGAAACAGGTGACAGTCATCAAATCGTTGACAGCTGCCGCGGTGCTCACGCTTATCAGCTTCGTGTCTTCAGCCCAGACGCCCGACCCGTTTGTCGGAACCTGGGTACTCAACGTGGCAAAGTCCACCTTCGAGCCCGGTCCACCGCTTAAGAGCGAGACGACCAAAATCACGGATGCGGGCAACGGCGCGTTTCATCAGGTCGTCGATTACGTCGACGGCGATGGAACCGCCACTCACTTGGAATTCACCTCCGCCCTCGACGGTAAGGAAGTCCCCGTGACCGGCGGGAGCGACGCGGATACCGTGACCGTCACACGCCCGCACCCGAGAACTGTCAGATACGTGTTCAAGAAAGCCGGCAAATGGACGGAATCGGGCAGATTTATGGTTTCCAAGGATGGGAAGACCATGACAGGATCGCTTCACGGGATCGAAGCCGGGGCCGCCTGGAAATATCACTACGTCTTAGACCGACAATAGCCACGGGACCCGCCGGAAAGACCTGCTCGGCTTGCGCACCGGGCGAGGGGCTTCCGACCATTCGGCTGAGTCAGGCCTGGTTGGGATGACGTGTCGCCGGCCCTCACGTCAATCGTTCGGTCCGTCGTGAGGACTCTTTCGATCGCTGACGCTCGCGGCCTCAGAAGCGATGGCGGGTATGGCCTGCTTTTACGGTCTTGGACTGTGGAACTCTATAAAACACTTGGAGCACGCTATGCGCAGAGACACTTCCCGCGTATTGATTACCCTGGCACTCGCGGCCTTGGGCGCGCCGGTGATTGCCGACGACTGCTCGACGGTAAAAAGCGCGATGTTGAACAGCGGACATACGCCGCATAGCGTGATTGTCACGCAGACCGATGGCCAGGGAAAAAAGACCGTGACCCGACAGATCCAGACGGTGGATAACAAATATGTGCAGAGGCCGGATGGTAAATGGTACGCGATGAACATCGCCATCAAGGATCTGGATGACGACCTATCAGGTGTACTGACGTGCCGTCGCAACGGTAGCGATAGTGTAGGCGGGGAATCAGCCGCAGTTTACGAGGTTCACATGAACCTGGAGGGCCAGGTGAGTGACCAAAAAATTTGGGTGTCCTCAAAGAACACGGTGTTGAAATCGGAAGGAGTGATCGAAGGTGCCCACTACACCACGGAGTACGACTTCGCCCACATTACGCCGCCGGCCAATGCAATATCGCTGGGCGGTAAGTAGGCAACACCTGATGAGTCGATGCGGATTGTGCTTGGGTTCGAGACGGGGCTCACCGCTGTCCGTAGGCCTGCGGCGTCCGGGGTGAGATAGGGACTTCTGACGCTGGGCTGGCGACTCGCCGAGCGGTGTCCGCCGCGTCTGCCTTCACCTATTGCCCGTGGCGAGCGACAATAGAGGGGCATCATCATGACCGACCCCACGACCTACACCATCCGCGAGACCACCGTCGCCGACGCCGCTATCATCGCCCATCATCGGGTTGCGATGTTCCGCGATATGGGGGATGTGCCGAGCGAAGGCCTCGCCGCTGAATTGTTGGCAACATCGACTGGAGCGCTCACAATGTTATTGCGGGAGCGAACCTATGTCGGCTGGCTGGCCATCGACCGAGAGCGAGTGATCGCCGGAGCCGGAGTCCACATCAAAGCCCAGTTGCCGCGAATCTCACACGATCATGCGCGCGTCGTGCATGCACCGCTACCCTTGGTCGTGAACGTCTACACCGAGCCTGCCTGGCGCGGACAAGGAATTGCCCGCGCCCTGATGCAGAAAGTCTTGGACTGGTCCCGCCTTCAGGGATCCGATCGCGTGGTCCTGCATGCCTCAGAGGCCGGGCGCCCCCTCTATCAGTCGCTCGGATTCGTGCCTACCAACGAGATGCGTTGGTCGCCAATGCGCTGAGCGTTCCGTAATTCGCGCAAGGCCGGTGTGTCCGGCGTAGAAGTCGGGCATAAACCAACAAGCCGAACGAATGGGAGAACGACCGTCTTAAGTCGAGAGCAGAAGGGCGTTTTACTCGGGATGGGTGCGGGCGCCTTGGTGACCGTAATCATCCTCAGCGCGCCGTCAAATTGGTTCGGAGTCGCCTTACCCGCCGATCTGCCGGGTCGGCTGACGGTTGCAATTCACGCAGACGCCGTGGCCATGCTCTGGTTACTCGCTGCCATCGCCAACGTGGCTCGACAACGTTTCTTTTCGCCGGCGGATATTGACGGCGGCGGGCTAGCGCCGGCCAGCAAGCGAATCAGCGTCGGCATCGCGGTGCTGCAGAACACGCTCGAGCAGTCGGCATTAGCCTCCATACTCTACCCATCCTTGGCATGCCTCGTATCTGGCGAAGGCTTTTTGCTGATACCGCAACTGCTGACGCTCTTTTGCATCGGTCGTCTAACCTTCTGGCTTGGCTACCGCCACGGGGCACCGTGGCGTGCCTTTGGCTTCGCCACCACCTTCTACCCCACGGTATTTGGCTACGCGTTTCTGGTTTCGCATTGGATACGCGGCTGACTTCAGCGCAGATTCCGACGTCCAACTCTCACAGACCCTCTGTTGAGGTGCCGTCGACGACTCTCATCAGTTCCGGTGGCGCTAGTGTCCCGCGGGCAGACTCCAAATATCCAGCACGCCGCTGGTGGCGTGATCGTTGGCGTTGCCTTCCGGCAGGATGATTTCGCCCTCGAGCACGATTGGACTGTTCCAATGGCCCGGGCCGCACGGCAACGTGATGATACGTTTGCCCGAAGCCGCTTCATACACGTTGAGTCCCCCCGCGCGCGCGTAAACGAACAGCAGGCCGCCCGCCTCGAAAGGACTGGTGCCGCCGGTGGCGTTTTTCCATTTCTCCTGAAGCTTGCCATTCTCCAACTGCCAAGCAGCGGTGCCGCCGTTATCGGCGGCGAACATCCAAAACTCGCCGTCGTGTTCCCACACTGCCGGCTGGGCGAAGAGATCCGTCCCGCTGGGAGTGGAAACGACCTGTAGTTCGTGGCCCTTGTGCGAACCATCGCCGGCAATGGCCGCGCGGCTGAGTAGGCGGATCTTGCCATCCTTGCCGCCCTGCGCGATCAAGTCACCGCCCAGCAGCACGGGTGAACTCGAGCCGAGGTCGAGATCCCGCGCGTTTAATTCTTCGGTGTTGTTCGGGGTGTAGTTCCCCAAGATCTTCGTGGCGGTGGCATCAATCTCGATGAGCGCGTCGCCCCAGTCGGTCGTGCCGTTCCACTCGCCATTGCCGGTGGCGACGAAGATGGCGCCGTCGCGGGGATCGATGACCGCGCCCGCCCGTCCCCAGATAGCCGATTGTGTTTGAGGGCAGGAGCTCGGCTCGAGCAGTCCCGCGCGGTTGCTGCACAACGAATTCCACACTTGGACAAGTGCGCCAGTGTTGGCATCGAGAAGGGCGACATGTCCCTGATAGGGCGGTCGGTCGCCGATGTAGCCCGCCGTAACGGCGATCACACGACTTTGGAAGAGCTTCAAGGGCGACGCCATCTTCTCGAGCCGTGGCAGCTTGGTGACGGAGGCACGCCACACGGGTTGGCCATCACTGACAGCGAGCTTTTGGATATAGCCGTCGGGCGAGGCTGCAAAAATGAATTGCCCATCGGGATCCGCCACCGGAGTAGAGTTCGTGATCTGGCGCGTCCCCGCCAGCGCCTCATAGCCGGGCGGCGTGTACTCCCACAAAACCTCACCGCCCTTGGCATCGACCGCCAGCGTTTTGCCGTAGGTCGTGGTGACGAAGATTGCATTGTGGAGGGCGCCGCGGACAGTCACACCCTCGAGATAAATGGCGCTGGCATCTACGGTGCCCGCCAGCTTTACCTGCCGGCGCGTGAGTTGGGTGACGTTGGCCGCCGTGATGCCCGTAGGCTTAGGATTGGCGCTGGTGCTTTCGACATTGCCGCCAAACATGGGCCAGTGCTCGGGAGGCGCCTTTTGGGCGGCGGC
>Ga0302320_10016440_pt1 | contig 15111 bp, 13 predicted proteins | sample Bog_T0_3_FD_202130 | JGI IMG/M metagenome (GOLD analysis project Ga0302320, IMG submission 202130) | Peat permafrost microbial communities from Stordalen Mire near Abisko, Sweden - Bog_T0_3 | ecosystem: Environmental > Terrestrial > Soil > Wetlands > Peat | place: Sweden: Abisko, Stordalen Mire... | reverse complement strand
CAGACAAAGGCGTTGACGGAAATCCAGCCGACCTGGAGAACGCCCATCAGCAAGCCGGGCATGAGATAGCCGCCTTTTGTTCCAAAGGTGGAACTGCCCACTACATAGAGGGGAAGCCCCGTTTGCATGCCGAGCATGGCAGGGACGCGGTAGAAGAGCGCATAGCTCAAAATACCGGCCACCAGTAGGCCAAGCAGGCACAGACTGACGCCGGCGCGGTCGAGAGTGCCGGCCGCAATCTGTTTGTAAAACACAATCCACAGAAAGACTCCAGCGTACGTCGGCGCGGTGTTCTTGTACCAAGGCGCACGATTGGAGGCAGGATTGGGTACTGCCTTCGAAATGTAATCAGGCAACATGCGATTCTCCTCAAAAATCTTAATCTTAGAGATGATGACGAAATGACGAATTGATTATACAGACAGTACTCATTGGCCGCTTCAAGGCGTGCATAGCGTCGCACTTTGTGGAATTATCTAAAGATGCGACGGCTCTTTGAAGCAGTAGCTTTATCGGTGGTTTTTTGTTCCATCATCGGCGCGGTAGATTCAGCGGCAAATCATAAGAAGCAACCGGGCCTGGATCATTGTTCCGGGAAAAAGGTTGCGGAGTGTTACAAGGTTCGGGGACGGTTGCGGGCTTATCCAACATATCCGCATTGCCGTATTTGGCCGGTGGGGACGACGCGTCTTTTGGGTGTGACGGATCAGAATGGGCTGCCTTCGAATGTGGCCTGCGGGGAGGGATTTGAGGTGTATGCGGATTTTATGGTGTGTCCGCTTACTGAGCCGAAGGCTACCGGAATTCAACTGGTGTGCGTGCAAAGCGCGACGAATCTTCGAGCCTCCGAAATAAAGCAAGGGGAGGATGGTCCTAAGTAGCGGCGCGCAGGGCCAAGCCGCGGGCGACGGACGTGAATTCGTCGCCCGTGCGGATTTTTTCGGCGCCGAAGCGCACTTCAAAAATGCGGCGGACAGCGGGCACGAAGGACGAGCCGCCGGTGAGAAAGACTCTGTCTATCTGTTTCGGAGCAAGGCCGGTCTTCTGTAAAAGCGCATCCACTTTCTGTTCCACGCCGGCCAATTCTTCGGCAATCCAGAGCTCGAAATCGCTGCGTTTTACCTGCGCGTCGATCTCTACGTCGCCATCTTGAAACAAGAATGGCGCGCTACTCCCTTGCGACAGGGCGACCTTGGTTTTCTGCACGGCGCGGTGCAGATAGAAGCCGAGGTCGTGGTTGATCAAATACAAGAGCGCCTTAATTTTTTCCGGCTCTTGCGCCTGCGTCATCACGCTTTGCAGCATGTTCAAAGTTTCGCGCGAGCGCAGAAACGAAAGATGATGCCAGCGCTCCAATTTGAAGTAAACCCAATTGGGAACGGGCAGCAGCTTGCCATGAGAGTTGAGCGAGGAGCCCGCGCCTAAAGCGGGTGAGACCAAATGACGGATGATTTTCGCATCAAAGGCATCGCCCGCCAGCGGCAAGCCTTCATTGCCGAGCACGGTGCGGCTTCCGTGACGCGTCTGGCGAGCGGACGGGCCCACGCGCAACACGGAAAAGTCGCTGGTACCGCCGCCGAAATCGCCGATGAGAATTTGTTCGTCATGATCAAGTGTGGATTCGTAATAGAAGGCTGCGGCCACCGGTTCCAACTCAAACTCCACCTCTTCCAAACCCGCTTTCTGCAAAGCGACGCGCAGGCGGCTGACGGCGTAATCGTCGCCGGCATCGTCCGCGGCGCCGACGAAACGAACGGGACGCCCCACAACGGCGCTCGTGATGGGCACGCCAAATTGCTTTTCAGCGGCGGCGCGAATCTGGCGAATCACATTCGCCACCAACTCTTCCAACTGAAAGCGCCGGCCAAAAATTTCGGTAGTTTGCAGGCTACGGCTGGAGAGAAACGACTTCAGCGATTGGATGAGGCGGCCTTTGTCGTCGGCCTCAAGATAGCGCTCAATACCCTCAGGTCCCGCCCACGACTTAATAGTGCTGCGTCCCACAGCCTTGTGGCGCTCCAAATACAGCAGCGAGCGAAACGACTCGGTGAGTGCGCCGTTAAAGGTGAAGCGGGCTAATTCGACGTCTCCGTTTTCGGCAATCCGCGCAATAGAACTATTGGTGGTGCCGAAGTCTAGACCAACCTTCATTGCGGCGGCGCTGCCGGAGGAGCACCCGGGGCAACGGGCGGATCTGGCGCGGGCGCCTTGACGGTCGGCTTCGCCTTTGGCGCCGTATGGTGAACAGGTGGCGGCGGCGCTGGGTGCGTACACTCTTCGAACTTCATCCATTGGCCCGGATTGACCGGGACAGTGTTTACGTACATGGTCCAGTGGACGTGCGGACCCGTGGATCGCCCGGTGGAACCGATGTAACCGATAACATCACTCGTGGTCACATGCTGACCTTCTTTGGCTTGAAAAGCGGACATGTGCAGATAGATGGATTCAACGCCTTGGCCATGATCGATGGCGACCGTGCCGCCACGCAAGTTCCACTTCTGAACAATTTTGACAACGCCGGGAGTGATGGGATGAATCGGCGTGCCGGCCGCGCCGCGTTGGTCGATGCCGGCGTGAAAATCGCCCGTCAATTTTCCGTTATGTAAGCGTGTCGATCCATAGGGCGAAGTGACACAACCTGGCACCGGCAAAGTGAAAGGCTCCGTCCAGTAGCGTTCTTCCGTCACCGCATCGCGAAATTTGCCCACCGTGGCCTGTTCACCGGGTGACGGCTTCAAGGTAGAAATGGAGGGCGCAATCGTGAGGTTCTCGCGCGGATAATAGGCATCCGCAACGGTGATCGGCGTGGTGTGCAGAAGCGCGCCAGTCTCATCAAGAAACTCCAAATCGTATTTGCCCGGGTTCTCAAGAGTAGGAACCGGCATCAAACCGAGTCTCGGACCGTTTGGCTGCGGAAAGAGTTTAATCACGCGTCCATGCAGACGCGCGCTAGTGGCTTTCTCGCTTGTGACTTTGATTACGGTGCCCTGCTCAGGCTTTTCGGGGACGGCGTCAAACGCCTGCGCCCAAGCGCCCACAGCTAACAAGAAAAGAAACCAACGCATGCTCTTAGATTAGCGGCAGCCCCGGCGGCGAAATCGGCCTTCAGTTACAATTTGAACTGCGCGGATATTTTCAACTTCAACTCCAATGGAAGTAACCCCCAAAGCCCCAGCGCTGGCTCGCAAAGCCGGAGCCACCGCCAAAGTAGTTGTTGCCACCACCATCGCACTCACATTTATCAGTTATTGGCGTGGCGCATCCATCGTGTTAAGCGATTTGGCTTCGTCGATGTTCTATGCCGGTGGCATCGCGGAAGCCGCCATTGGGCCTTCCGCGGCCTGGTTCGTGCTCTTTGTGATGATTTTCAGTTTCGCCGTTCGTTCCGTGTACATGGAGAGCTGCGGAATGTTTGTGCGCGGCGGCGTTTATGTCGTTGTGAAAGACAGTATGGGCCCGGTAGTGGCGAAATTATCGGTGTCCGCGCTGGTCTTTGACTACATTCTGACTGGACCCATCAGCGCCGTCAGTGCGGGGCAATATCTGGGCAACCTGATTAACGAGGTCTTTGCGTACGCCAGCCGCAGTACGCGGGTAGATCCGAATACGTTCGCGGTCTTCTTCGCCATACTCGTGACGCTGTATTTCTGGCGCAGCAACGTTAAAGGCATTCACGAATCGAGCGGTGCAGCCCTGAAGATCATGCAGATCACGACGGTAATGGTGGTGGCTCTGTTGATTTGGTGTCCTATCACCATGGCGATTCAAGGCAAGTGGCACCTACCCATTTCGCCCACGCCTGCTCATTTACGTTTCAACGACGATTCCTTGGGCTGGTTCAAAGGCACCGTGTGGTCAACCATGCCGCTTGTCATGATCATCATCGCGTTTGGCCACTCGCTGCTTTCGATGAGCGGCTTCGAAACGCTGGCTCAGATTTACCGTGAAATCGCCGCGCCGAAACTGAAGAATCTCGCCATCACTGCCAATATCGTCTGCGTTTACGCCATCCTGTCCACCGGCGTCATCACGATGTTCGCGACCATGATCATTAACGATGACAAGATCCGGCTGAAGTATGTCGACAATTTGTTGGGCGGCTTGGCCATGAACCTCGCTGGACCCGAGTTATTGCGGCTTGGCTTTCACGTTTTCGTGGTGGCGGTGGGCGTTTTGATTCTGGCGGGGGCGGTGAACACTTCGCTGATTGGCGCGAATGGCGTCATGAACCGGGTAGCGGAAGACGGCGTACTGTTTGAGGAAGCCCGCAAGCCGCATAAGAAATACGGCACCACCTACCGCATTGTCAACGCCATCACCATCATGCAAGTCTTTACCATCGTTTTGAGCCGCGGTGATATGGTGTTGCTCGGCGAGGCCTACGCATTTGGCGTGGTGTGGAGTTTCGCTTTGAAGGCCCTGGGCGTCCTGGTGTTGAGATTTCAGAGGCATGACCAGGAATACAAAGTCCCCTTCAACCTGCATATCTTCGGCAAAGAGATTCCTATCGGCTTGGGCGCGACAACCTTGGTTCTATTGGCCACCGCGGTGGCGAACCTGTTTTCGAAAGAGTACGCCACTAAGTTCGGTATCGCCTTTACGCTCGGTTTCTTTATCCTCTTTACGATCTCGGAGAGGATCAACACAAGGCGTCACAAAGAGGTCAAAAAAGGTCTCGAAGAATTCAATCTCGACTACCAGCCGCAGGTGGAATCGCAATCCCTGCATGCGCGGCCCGGCAGCGTTCTGGTGGCGGTTCGCAACGTGGATAACATGTCACATTTGCGGCGCACGTTACAACGAACCAATTTGCGGCGCAACGACATTGTGGTCATGACCGTTCGTCCGCTTGGACCCGATAGCGAATACGAGTTGAAAGACGATCAGGTCTTTGGCTCGGACGAGAAAAGTCTGTTCACTGCGGTCGTTAACATGGCGGAAAAGGAAGGCAAGCCAGTGGAACTGCTGGTTGTGCCGGCAATCAATCCGTTTGACGCCTTGGTGCAAACCGCCGACCAATTGAAAGTTTCGCGCCTGATCACCGGCGTCTCACCAAAGATGACTTCAGATGAACTCGCGCGGCAGATCGGTTTGGCATGGGAGCGTTTGCCGGAACCGCGGCATCCGTTCTCGCTTGAGATTATCTGCCCCGATCGGCCGTCGAATTTCGTCAATTTGGGGCCGCACCCGCCGCGTTTGTGGCCAGAAGATGTGGACAAGCTGCATGACATCTGGCTGCGCTTAAGCGCGGAAGAAAAGCTCGGCTCTAAGCTGCACCATCGCGACATTGTCGGCTACGCGTTGCGGCGCTTAGAGAGCGAACTCAATAGCACCCAACACGACGAGATTCTGCAGCAGATTAACCTGGAAGTTCGCGACCATTAGTCTTCGGCAAGTTCCAGTTTTTTGTCAACTTCGGCAAATAGGGTGGGCAAGCTGATCTCCGTATCACCTATTCGCAATGCGGCAGCCGGGGAAACCCAAACCGGATCAGTTCCTGTCCGGCTAGACAACGTCCATGCTGTACGCTTCTCAGGATCAATGATCCAAACAGCTTCGGTGCCCCAAGAAATGTAGCTTCGCGCTTTGTCTAACGCTTTAGACAGCTTGTCGCTGGGAGATAGGATTTCCACACAAAGCTCCGGTGCGACCGTGGGGTAGGGGTTTTTCAATTTCCCGCGCACAGCGATGAGGTCAGGTACAGGTTCAACCTCCGAGACAACCTTCAGCCTCACTTCGGGTGCTGTGTTCCATCCGGCCTTTTCAAGGAGGAAAGCAAGCATCATCTGTACGACGCTATGTAAAGCAGTGGGCATAGATTTTTGCAGAGCAGTGCCGTGCCAGTATTCATAGGCGGGTTTTGCTCCGTCATACAGCTTGTGAAATTCAGTAAGACTCAGAGGCGAGGTTTGCGCAGCCATGCGTTCTAACCTTCCGAAACAATCTCTTCCGATTCGTGTTGATTTCTAAACTCGATCTCGGCGGAGTGCAGAAGCTGCATCGCTTCGCGCTCACTTTGGGCCACCGCCAAAAGCAGATCCGTAATGGCGTCTACTGCGCCCGCATACGAATCATTGCCGGTGTAAGCACGATATTTCTTGGAGATCTCTTCGCCCCGGCGCTTGCGTTCTTTAAGGGTAACCATGTTCAGCAATGATCATAGCGAAACGGGAGGGACGCCAAAAACCCGGCCTTTGCCGTTAGATACACTAAAGCTCATGCGATTCATTGCCGCCGCGTTGCTATTGGTTTCCGCTTTGCCTGCCTTAGCGCAGGATGTGAAGGGCGCCCTTGTCAAACACCTGAAGACCTCCGCTGAGTTTACGCTCAAAGTGGCCGCGGCCATGCCCGCTGAGTCCTATGACTTCAAACTCACGCCGCCGCAGATGAGCTTTGCGGAACAGATGATCCATATCGCACAAGCGCAAGCTTTCTTCATGGGCTATTTGACGGGCGAAAAGGCGAGCCGCGCCAAACCGGCGTCGAATTCCAAAGCCGATGTCACTGCATTCCTGAAGGCATCGTTCGATAAAGCCATTGTCAGCGCGGAAGCCGCCACGCCAGAGCAACTGCACACCACGTATAAAACCGGAGAGGGCATGCTGATGGGCTGGGAAGTCATCATGGCTGATATAGTTCACACCGCGCACCATCGCGCTTCGGCCGAAATGTATTTGCGCGCCAAGGGGATCACGCCGCCCGAATATACGTTCTGAGTCATGGCGCACCAATTCACGACAAACTATCTGGCTGATTCGCTGACGATTTTCCGCCAGTATAAGAGGTTGGCCGAAGGCGCCATGGCCCAGGTTACCGACCAACAGCTCACGGCTACGCTCGATCCGGAAATGAATTCGATCGCGCAGATTGTCAAACATATGGCAGGCAATATGCGCTCGCGCTGGACTGATTTTCTTACCAGTGACGGTGAGAAACCGGATCGCAACCGCGACAGTGAATTCGTGGATGCGCCGGCGGCTCGCGAGGAGTTATTGGCGCTTTGGGGCACGGGTTGGCAACTTGTTTTTGACGCGCTCGAGCCGTTGTCGGAGGCCGATCTTGGGCGCACTGTGACGATACGCGGCGAACCGCACTCGGTGATGCAAGCAATTAACCGGCAAGTAGCGCACTACAGCATGCATTGCGGCCAGATCGTCATGCTCGCAAAGCATCTGGCCGGCGATCATTGGAGGTCTTTGAGCGTCCCGCGGAACATGTCAGGCGAATTCAACCGGGCCGTCAAAGCCGGCGAAAAAAGCCAAAGATAGCGTCCCCGCTATCCTAATATCGTGCGCTTCATCATCGGCAGCTTCATACTCGCGGCTATTTTATTTGGCCGCGCCACACTTTTCGCGCAAACCGATTCGTTTGCTCTGCGCCCGGCAGACACGGTGGTCTTTTACGGCGACAGCATCACCGAACAGCGGCTCTACACGATGGTGACCGAGCTTTATACGGTCACGCGCTATCCCAAGCTGAACGTCAAATTTGTGCATTCCGGCTGGGGCGGTGACCGCGTGACGGGCGGCGGGGGCGGACCCGTCGATTTGCGCTTGCAACGCGACGTTTGGAGTATCACCCAACCGTAATGACCATCATGCTGGGCATGAATGACGGCAACTACGCGAATCACAAACCGGAGAACGATGAAGTATTTTACGCGGGCTTTCGGCACATTGTGGAAAGTGTCCGAAAGACGGCGCCAAGCGTGCGTATTACCGCCATCGAGCCATCCCCCTTTGACGACGTGACGCGGCCGTTCACGTTGCAGCCCAACGGTTATAACGCCGTTTTACGAAAATTCGGCCAGTGGATTGAACATTACGCGACCGAGGCGCATTTCGATGTTGCCGATTTTAATACGCCCGTTGTGGAAGTTCTGAAGAAAGCGTATGCCACAGATCCGGCCGTTGCGCAGAAGATTGTGCCGGATCGCGTGCATCCATCGCTAGCCGGACACATGATCATGGCGGAACAATTGCTAAAGGCTTGGCATGCGCGGCCGTTGGTTTCATCGGTAGCTATTGATGCCGCTTCCGGCACGATCGACAACGTGGAATTCGCGCACGTCAGCAATCTGAAAAAGGGCCATCTTTCCTGGACCGAGACCGACGAAGCGCTGCCGCTGCCCATCGCCGCCTGGTTGACGACCGATTACGATCATGCCATCGCGCTGGCCCTGCAAAGCTCTGATTTTATACAGGCCCTGAACCAACAGCGGCTGCGCGTCACAGGTTTGGCTACCGGCCGTTATCAGTTGAGTATCGACGGCGCCGCCGTAGGCACATGGACAGGGCAAGAGCTGGCGGAAGGCGTGAATCTGGCGGTGCTCGACACGCCGATGGCGCGCCAAGCCACGGAGGTGCGCGATCTCACGATCCGCCGGATTGATGTTCATCAAGAGCGTTGGCGGTCATTGGAAGTGCCCCTGGAAACATTCCATCTGGGTAGCATGGAGCAATCGCTGAAAGGCTTGGACGCGCTCGATGCAGAAATCGCCGCGCGCCAGCACGCTGCGGCCCAGCCGCGTCCGCATTCGTACAAGCTTGTGTTAGTGAAATGAAGTTTCTCATCCGTAAAGCAGCCGGCCGCTACCAGAACTGGATGTTGGATTGGGAAAACGGGCTGGCCAACCGGTCTACCGATCGCATTGTGCGGCCCTTCGAATTCGGCTTGGAGTGGAGCAAGAATTGGCCCTGCTGCCAAGATATCCCGTATACAGATCAAGATCCGGTCGAATACATCGAACAACTCAATCAGCGCGCGATTGCGCAATCGCATGAGTTCTTCGCCTATCCTCCACCCACGGATTTCCGGTTGCATAAGGAGGGCGAAAGTGAATGGTTGCGTTTTACCTCGCCGGTGGCGACGCCTTATCCGGAAAACAACACCGTCCATTGTCTTTGGTATCCGGCGCGCGGTGGCGGGCGCAAGGCGATCACGCTGCTACCCCACTGGAATTCGAAGTTGCCGCAGCACAATGCGTTGTGCGCGGGCTTACAACGGCTCGGAATTTCAGTACTGCGCTTGAGCCTCCCTTACCACGATGCGCGCATGCCTGCTGGTCTGCAACGCGCCGATTACGCAGTTTCCGCCAATATTTGCCGCACCATCGATGCCACGCGGCAAGCCGTGATTGACTCGCGCGCTTGTTTCGATTGGCTGGAACAACAAGGCTATCAGGATCTGGGCATCATCGGCACCAGTTTGGGTTCCTGCTACGCATTTCTAGCCACCGTTCACGATCCCCGTATCCGCGTCAACATTTTCAACCACTGCTCTACCTATTTTGCGGACGTGGTTTGGGAAGGTCTTTCCTCGCGTCACATTCGCGAAAGTCTGGAAGGCGCGGTCAATCTGGATACGTTGCGCAAAATGTGGCTTGCGATCAGTCCGCCCGCCTACTATGACGTGTATCCAAAGAAGAAAAAGTCGAAGTTTATTTACACTCGTTACGACACCACATTCCCTTTACATCTTTCGCAGCAAGTGATTGAAGGCGCGCGCAAACGCGGCTGGGACCACGATTCTATTGAATTATTGTGCGGGCATTACACCATGGGTGAGTTTCCGTTCAAATATTTGACCGGCTACGAGATTTGCTCCTTCGCCAAGCGGCACCTATAAAATGTGCCAAAGCTAAAAACGGTTAAGATCTTAAATATTTCAGGCGCAAATCCCCGGCTCTCTGCATCAAACGCATTAGTGCAACTTTCAGGAATAAAAACAGTGAAGTTTCAAATCTTTCTCGCTCTCAGTTTCCTCGCTGCCTCGTTCACAGTACATGGGCAGAATTTCCAAGGAAGCGTAGCTTCTGGCACACTCACGTCCACCCCAATTCCGCTCAGTTTCGCTGAGGCCATTGACCGCGGTTTAAAGACCAACCTTGGCCTTCTGACCAGCCAACAATCGAGCGAAGAAGTGCGCGCGCAACGCTTGCGGGCCCTCAGCGCGCTTCTGCCTCAAGTGACTGGGCAAGTGAGCATGACAGAGCAGCAATTGAATTTGCAGGCTCTAGGCTTCAACGTCTCATTGCCACCGAGTGCCGGTTTTCAGATTCCAAAAATCATCCCTCCCTACTCTTACCAATTCGCGCAAGCAACCGCCTCAATACCCATCTTTGATTACCGCAACATCAGCAATTTTCGCGCTTCGCGAGAATCGCAAAAAGCTGCGCAGCTCAGCATAAGCAATGCGCGAGACCTTGTTGTGCAGGCTGTCGGCAACGCGTACTTGCAGATCATTGCCGATGCCGCGCGAATTGTTTCGACGCAAGCCCAAATTGATGCCGATCAAGCCGTCTATACCAACGCCTCGCGGCGGCACGACGCCGGTACTGCGATTGGTATTGATGTTCTCCGTTCGCAAGTGGAATTGAAGCAGCGCCAGCAGCAACTGGTCGTCGTGAACAATCAATTCGACAAAGATAAGCTCGGACTGGCGCGGCTGATCGGCCTGCCGATCGGTCAAGATTTCACGGTGACGGATCCTTCGCCCGCGTTGCCGATTGCCGCGGTCGCTGTGAAGGACGCGCTCAACGAAGCCTATACAAACCGGCCCGATTTTAAAGCCGCCTCAGCGCGCGTATTGGCCGCCCAACTCACGGTGCGCGCAGCGAAAGCAGAACGCTATCCCAGCGCTGCTGTTACTGGATATTACGGCGATGAAGGCATACGCCTAGCCAACAACTCGCACGGCGTGTTCAACGTCACGGGCGCAATCAGTTTCAATATCTTCGATGGCGGCCGTATCAAATCCGACATCATGGAGAACAGCGCCGAACTAACCAACCGCCGCAACGAACTCGAAAATTTGCGCGGCCAAATCGATTATGAAGTGCGGAGCGCACTGCTTGATCTAAATGCCGACGCCGTTCAGGTGGACGTTGCCAAAAGCAATGTGCAATTGGCCGCTGAGTCCTTAAGACAATCGCGCGATCGTTTTACCGCGGGCGTTACCAACACCGTGGAAATCGTGCAGGCACAACAGGCGGTAGCGGTCGCCGATGAAAATCTGATTGGCGCTCAGTTCCAATACAACGTGGCCAAAGTCTCGCTGGCACGCGCGATGGGTGTCGCTGATCAAACCGTTCGCACCTATTTCACTAAATGAAAGATGCGGCAGTAGACGCCTAAGTAGACCAAAAACGCGGCGCCCAGAGTGTCACCAGGGCGCCCAGACGTACGCTCCAAAATAGAGCGCAGGGCGCAAATCGTGCAGCCTTCTTAAGAATTGGGATTTTACTCCTGCGCATAGTCCCTTAGTGAGACAAACGCGGCAAACGTTGCAGTCAAGTACTTTAGTTTTATTTTTAAAAAAACTATTGATACTTTTGGTCTACTAGTACTAATCCTTAGTCCTAATGCTTTCCTATAGGATATTTCCCTCGCAAGACAGGTGATAATGATAAGAACGAAGAGGCTTAATCTAGTGATAGTCTCTGTTTGGATTCACGGAAGGACGCACCGCCGTTCTTTGGGACGCGGCTGATGCTAGAGCGGAAAAATGCAGCACTCTGATTTTGGAAAATTAACCGAGGCTACTAATGAAAACAGTGCGCAGAACTTGGCTGGCAATCTAAAAGTAGCTGAGATTGGCGCGGCGCTTGACCGCGGAGATTACGAGACTGCGGGTGCCCATTTACGGGATGCTCTTGAAAAATCTCCTGAGGATAACCAGCTTCTGCGGCTGGCGGCGAAGCAGCGCAAGCAGGCGGAGCGCTTTGCCCGCGTGTATTCGCTGCACACGGAAACACGGCAAGCGGTTGAGTGCGATGAATTCGTCCGTGCTGTCGGGGCGTTTCGCGAAGCTGCGAATTTGAGCCAGGGTTTCGCCGTTCTCGAACAAGCAACCTTTGATGTTGGGCTGGAAGAAGCTGGTGAGTTAGGGAAAAGAAACTGGCGGATCGCGCGCAGTCTGCTCGAAGAGGCGGCGCGCCTCAACCAGAAATTGGTGGTTCCGGAAGAACGCTGGAAAAACGTGCGCGCCGCGGAGCGCGAGGAGACGATTGCCAGCGTGCTGGAAGAAACCGCCATGGCCAAGCCGGCCGACTTGGATCGCGCGCGTGAGCGCCTGATCCGCACGCGGCAGCAATATCCGGACGATGCGAACCTTGCAAAGCGTCTGAAATCGATTGAAACCACTATCGAAGAAAAACGGAAATGGGGTGATCGCCAAACGTGCGTGAAAAAGTTGACGGATCTGCGCGAGGCAATGCAGCGCGAAACGGACCCGGCGCAAATTGGCAAGTATGTGGCGCAAGGTGAAGCGATAGCAGCCCCTTATAGCAGCGATAGCGAATTCAGCGGCGTGGTGGAAGATATCCGCCATCAGGCGACCAGTTGCGAAAAAGCCGTGACAGCTCTCAAACAAGACCGCATTGAGGATTGTCTGGAGGAATGCGCCTGGGTCTTGAGCCGCATGCGGCATCATCAACTATTCCTCAACCTCAAGAAGCAGGCGGAAGCCCGCGAGCTTTCGCTAGCGGACGAATACTCAACATCCATTGCCCAAATTAAGGTGCTTCTGGCCGCTGGAAAGCTGGCCGAAGCGGATGCGCTTTGCTCAAAAGTCAGCGCGCGGCTTCCGCAGTTTTCCGATTTACAGGAACTGAGGCAGGAAATTGCGAGCCGTTCGGCGAAAGAAGATCCCAAGGCAAAGGAGACGGTGGAAAACGTGCGCCGGCTGCTGGAGCGCGGCGAACGAAGCGTGCGCGATCAGCAATATCGGCTCGCTGAACAGTCTTTCAGTAACGCGTTGAAGTTGCGCCCCAACGATGAAAAATTGGCGGTGCATGTGTTGGGCCTTCTGCACGGTTATGCCCGTTCGGTGGTGCGCGACAATCCACAATCCGCCGAAGAAGTTCTGCAATTGGCGGCGCGGGTTCTGCCAGGCAGCGCCGTACCCGCAGATCTGGCGGAAGCCGTACGGCAAAAGCGCGATGTGGCCAAGGAGGAAGCCGTTCGTTGGGCGTCTCTTGACAAGCTAAGCGGATTAAACGCGCAGGTGGAATCGGCCAAGACCAGCCGAGATCTGCAGTCTGCGCATCATGAAGCGGATAAGAACGCATTCGCCTCCGCCAAACATGCGGATGTCAGAGAAGCCGCCATGGCATTGAACGAGAAGATTGCGGCGAAAAGAGCGGAGTTCGCGGCGCGGAGGGCACGGCGTCCCGTTATTTACCGGATTATTTCCATTGCCGCAACGCTGCTGCTCGGCGTGGGTCTGGCGTATTGGCTCAACAACAACCGGCCTTCTTCTCAAACCACTTCTCCAACCCCGGCCAAAACGAAACCGCCGGAAACAGCCGAGGCAACTACGGCCAAACCAACTCCAACCAAACCAACCCCCGTCCCGGAGCCGGCCGGACCCAATACTGGGAGCTTGGTCATTCGCAGCGAAGTCCCTGGCGTGCAAGTAGCCATCAGTGGCAAGCAATACACCGTTTCCCACGGACCCCTGAAGGTGGAATTAAATGCCGATTCCTACCAGGTCAGCGGTTCGCACCCGGGTTACAAAGATTTTGGTCCCGTGACCGTAGCCGTCGGCAAAGCGGCTGAAACAGTGTTGGACGTGAAGCTAACGCCAAAGCCCGCCTCCCTGGCGTTCCGTGGAGCCGAGCCCAACACGAAGATCAAACTGGATGGAGTGCTATTAGGCCGCGCCAAGGCCGATCGCCAGATGAGTACGCAATTGCCAGCCGGTGAGCATTCCATCGAGCTTTCCCGTAATGGGTTTTTGACCAAGACGCTGACCCGCACCCTGGGCCCTGGCGAGTTTTTAGTTCTCACCAAACAAGACTTACGGCTCGAATCGTCAGACGCCCGCACGTTAACCGCCTCTTCTGCCAAGCGGGCAACACCAGCCTACGTGCCACCGGCCGCTGCCTCCCCCAAACCGGAAGACCTGCAGCAGTGGCAGTCCTTGGACAAGAACAATCCAGATGCGTTGCGCGCTTTCGTAGCAAAGTATCCCAACAGCCCATGGTCAAGTGAAGCAAAGCGCCAAATCGATGGAGTTTTGAGCGCGCGCGAGGATAGCGATTGGAGCGCCATCGATCACAACAACCCCGCCGCCTTGCAGGATTTTTTGAAGAAACATCCAGATGGCAGGCATGCCTCCTTTGTGACTAACGCGTTAGCCGATATACAGCGCAAATCTCAGGCGGCGCAAGCGCAAATCGCCGAAGAGGCGTCTTGGAAGAAAGTAAACCCGCGCGACGAAGCCTCGCTCGAAAACTACGTGAAAGACTTTCCCACCAGCCGTTTCCGGAATCAGGCAGACATGGACTTGGCTAACATTCGCGCGGGACGGGCGACGGCCAACGAAAGCGCCGCGGTTCTGACCGTAATTTCGCGGCTAGCGAATGCCTGGAACGCCAAAGATCTGGATTCCATTCTCGCCATTCAAAAGAATCTCAACAAGCGAGAGGTCAAAGCGGAGCTATCGCATGTCAAGCAATTGGCCATGCAGATTTCGCCGGCTTCGCCTCCGCAAATTGATGGTACCCAAGCCATCGTTTTGTGCCGCCGCCAAGCGGAACAAGTGTTCACCGATGGCACCCGCAAGCTCATTCCCGAATCCACCGTCAGCTACGTGCTAGCCAAACACGACGGTTATTGGACCATCGAAGGAACTAGATAGCGCCTCTTGATACCAAATCATCGGCTCTGAATAGCAACGTATGGATTCCTTGTTGGCTGAGTTGTCGGCGCACGGCTACCCTCTTCTTATTGTTTTGGTGCTGCTCGAAACATTCGGATTGCCGGTGCCGGCGGCCATCGCACTTTTTGTAGCGGGAGCGGCGGCTGGCCGCGGCGTGTTGCATGTGCCGGAAGTTCTAGCGTGTGGCGTTGGCGCCATGCTGCTGGGCGATACCATCATGTACCACCTTGGCCGACTAACAGGCTGGTGGCTATTGGGAATACTTTGCCGCCTCTCGCTGAATCCGGAATCCTGCATCCTGCGTTCCGCGGACGCCTTTTTCAAACGCGGCCGGACTCTCTTGTTATTCGCGAAATTTGTACCGGGGATTAACACACTGGCGCCGGTCATGGCAGGCAGCATGAATATGCGCTATTGGCTTTTCGTGCGTTACGACTCAGGCGG
>Ga0302320_10016438_pt1 | contig 15113 bp, 14 predicted proteins | sample Bog_T0_3_FD_202130 | JGI IMG/M metagenome (GOLD analysis project Ga0302320, IMG submission 202130) | Peat permafrost microbial communities from Stordalen Mire near Abisko, Sweden - Bog_T0_3 | ecosystem: Environmental > Terrestrial > Soil > Wetlands > Peat | place: Sweden: Abisko, Stordalen Mire... | reverse complement strand
CCGGCACGCCCCGTGCGCGCCGTCAGAACAACCCGGCTTTCGGTAAATCCGACATCCGCGGGACGCATGATTTCGTAGGTCTGCCGGTCCTTCAGGAATCCGTCAACGTGGATGCCGGAGCTATGCGCAAATGCGTTCGAACCGATGACCGCCTTGTTGGCCGAAACCGGCATTCCGAGCATGTCGGCCACCATGCGGCTGGTGCGAAAGAATTCGCGCGGCTCTATTCCGGTACTCACTCCGTAGTACTCAGCCCGGGTGCGGAGGCCCATGACAACCTCTTCCAGCGCGGCGTTTCCTGCCCTTTCGCCGATTCCGTTGATGGTGCCCTCTACCTGCCGAGCTCCGTTGCGAATGCCTGCCAGGGAGTTGGCCACGGCAAGGCCAAGGTCGTCATGGCAATGCACGCTGATGGTTGCGCGGGCGATGTTTGGAACCTTGTCGCGAATGCTGCGAATCAGTTCACCGTATTGCTCGGGAACGGCGTAGCCCGTGGTGTCAGGAATGTTGACGACCGTCGCGCCGGCATCGATGGCGGCCTCCAACATCTCGAAAAGGTATGCTGGCTCGGCGCGGCCTGCATCTTCGGCGTAGAACTGAACGTCGCCGACGCAATTGCGCGCGCGCTTCACGGCATCCACTGCGAGCGCTATCAACTTCGCCTTCTTTGCGGCGAGAGTCTTGCCGTAGCGGTCGTCGCAGAATTTTCCCATGATGTGAATGTCGGAGACGCCGATGCCGGTGTGAATCCGTGGGCGCTTGGCTTTGGCGAGCGCCTTGCCGCAGGATTCAATGTCGGCGGCAACCGCGCGTGATAGCGCGCAGATCGTCGGCCCCTCGATCTCCTCCGCGATCTTTTTCACCGCATCGAAGTCCTCGGGAGACGACGCCGGGAAACCGGCCTCGATGATGTCCACCTTCAACCTGGCAAGCTGGCGCGCAAGCGTAATCTTCTCGCGACTTCCCAATCGGGTTCCTGCTGCCTGTTCGCCATCTCTTAAAGTGGTATCAAACACAGCGATCTTTGACGTAGCCTTCATTCCCAATCCTTAATCAAATTTTGGATTTAACGACGGAGGAGTGCAGCCGCTCACTATTCCAGCATACCGCAGGATGATTTTAGAAACAGAAATCACCTTGGAATGCGGCAAATTTTCGTAGATGCCCCCTTTCGCGCAGAGGAATCTGGGCTGGACGCCGATAGGCTTTGGCAGACCGAAGACAATGAACAACATCATGCACGGGCGGGAGTATGCCACCCTCAAGTAGATTCGCAGTCTTAGGTCTTTTCGCTCGTCCCGGATCGAGTGCTTGAATCAGCTCTTGCTCGCAGCATTTCTGCTCGGCAACTCCCCGCCTAAATTCCGGGCGCTGTACATTGCGCCTTCCAAGTCAGGAGCGAAGAAATCGGCACCCACTTCTTTCCACAATCCGGCGCTGGACTTGAATGCTCCACCTCCGACCATAATGGCCATTCCAGGAAAACGGGTTCGGACGGAACGAATGAGTTCTACAGATTTGGGAATGTTGAAAAGTATCGTCGTCGAGATACAGAGCAGAGAGGCAGCTTCTTGTTCCATGGTCTCCAGAATTCCGGAATGAGGCATGTTGCTCCCGAGAAAGCACACTTGCCAACCGTCCGACTCAAGCACGTCGGAAACCATCATCGCCCCAATCTGATGCAATTCCCCCTGAACTCCGGCTACCACCACTCTGCCGCGACTGGCGATGCCGGACTGGCCTAACAGAGGAAACAGTTGCGCCATGACGTACTGCGTGATTGCGGTCGCCATGTGTTCACGCGCGACAGTTATCCGATTGGTTTCCCATAGACGGCCAATCTCATACATTGCCGGCTGCAGCAAGTGTAGATAAACATCTCTGACTGGCTTGCCGCCCCTTAGTGACTCGCGTGCGATGTTGAGCGCTGCATTGCGATTCCCGGCAAGTAGCGCTTGCACAAACACCACCACCACGGTTTCCGGAGGGACTAAAGCAGGCAATGGCTGATTGCAGGCAGCAACAGCCGCCGAGACAAAAGGCGCAACGTAATCCTTACCAACGGGATCGAGCACGCTTGCTGCCGCATTGCCCACCTGCAGAAGGTTCTCGGCAAGAAAAGTAGAAGCGATGCCTCGCGCCTCGAGCATTCTCCGAGCCCAAGTTGCGTACTCAACATAGGCCAGCACTTCGCCCACCTCGAGTGCCGCACTCAAAAAGTCGATGTGGAAACAAGCATCCTCATATCCCAGTTGAACGCCCCGCTCGCCATATCGTTCGCGCCACTCCGGGTGGCGCTTAAAAAAATCTACATTGATCTCCGTTGCAAGATGCTCTTTTGCAATCCGTACGCGATTTGCGATGATGCCCCTCTGCCGTAACCCAAGGATAGTCATGGCTTATCTCGCTTCCATTTTTCCAGGCATTCAGGACAGTAACCATGGCTCAAGAATTTTGTATTGGCCATGAGAAACGCTTCCAGACTCTCCCAGGAAGATTCATCAGCGGGCTTTACCTTCTTACAACCCATGCAAAACGGCAAGACCTCATGCAGCTTTCGGATGTACCAAAAAGATTTGTCCCGCTCCTCAAGTGCTTTCGCCAACGTATCCCTGGCCTTCGACAGATCGCGGTTCTTCTGTTGAATATCCCGCGTAAGCAGGGCTAATTCATTGTTAAGATCGACAAACTTCGTGTTAACGTCGGTTTCCTCGGCAGTGTCCTTCTCCGCGACCAGAATCGAGCCGCGTTGGCCGGCAAACAGCCTTGCTCTTACGCTAATCGGCGTGAGATTGCCAAGCGCAAAGTTGAGGATAAACTCTTCATTGCCCGCACCGTTTTTCAATCGCTCCCGGAATGGAAGAACGTCAGATTCGACCAGAAAGTCGCAGATGTTGGTTCCAACCATGGATTTCGTGTCAAGACCCAGAGCGATGCACAACCCGGGAGAACAGGATCTGATTGTGTCACTCTGGTCCAAGTGGATCTGGTACACGTGTTGGCTGCCGGACAGGAACTCGCGAATGCCTTGCCGGCCTTGCTCACCAGCATCATCATCGTTCAGAATCTCAATCTTTGTATAAGCAGGATCGAGCTTGAGGCCCTTTGGAATACCGCGGTGGGATTCGTGATGTGCTGGACTGGAATGCCAAGATTGATAACTAGGAAGATCATCCCAACGCGTGAACAAGCAAAAGATGCTTGGGTCGGCAGCATCCCGGAGGATCTCTATTCCAACAAAGCCCTTGGCATTCTCCACGAGATGAGGCCGTTCTCGAAACGCCTGTGCGACGGCTGCGCTCAACTGGTTCGCAACCCTAAACCAGGAAATCACAGTGATCAAAGGTGGCTCCCCCTTTCGAGTAAGACCGATGTCCAATTCTCGGGAGGGTGTTCTGAGGCTCTCACCGGGGCGTGACAAAAGCACCGTTCAAGTTCACGAACATGACTCCCAGCGGCAGTAATTTAACCACAACGTGAGCACTCTACGCTGACGCGGAAACAAGTCTGCGGGCGGCATGATGCATGAATCGCGCTCCTTTGGAGGCCAAGACTTTCGTCGTCCGCGCGGGAGAGCATATCATTTTCCGTTGGCACCGCGAACTGGACGACAGAGTATGACCGCCTACACCGCGGACCGCCCATCTTCCAGACCTGAGAACGCCCGTGCTTTTCATGCACGGTTCAAGGGATGGAATGGGTATGATTGAGGAGATGCAGCAGGCGGTAGAGCTGATTCCAGGGCGAACCGCGCTGAGGCCGGTCGAAGGTGCGGGACACGAGTTGATCTCGGCACGGACGATTCAGGAAGTAACGGCGATGATGGTGGAGGAGTTCTGGAAGTTCTTCCCACAATAGTCGAGAATCTCAGGACGGGGTCGCCCACAAATTATTGATGCTTATCGATATCCTTCAAACAGCGGCAAGGAAGCGCACCACTCGCAGCTTCACCAGCACACTGGCCCACCTAGGCGCGCTCGGGCTGTTTTCGCTGGCCATTCTGGATTCTCTGCCGCTACCAACATTTGGCGGCCCTGACATTCTCACCGCGATCCTTGCCGCGAGACATCACAATCTGTGGTTCGAGTATGCGGCGGTTGCAACCATGGGTTCGGTCATCGGAGCCTTCATCACCTTCCGGTTGGCTCGCAAGGCAGGCCTTGGATATCTAACCTCCCACTTCAAGAGCGGGAGCACGCAAGCCATGTTGAGAGTGTTCGAAAAATGGGGCACTGGGGCACTCGCCATCTCCGCTGCCGTTCCTTTCCCAACTCCCACCAGCCTCTTTTTTGCAGCGGCAGGCGCCACTGGCTACAGCACCCGGAAATACCTCTTCGTGGTCGGACTTTGCCGGACGGTGCGATACACCTCCATCGCCTACCTCGCACGTCACTATGGGAGCCACTTCACCCGCATCATCCGCCATCCCGTCCAGTATTGGGGATGGTTCTTGCTCATTGCCTTGGTGATTGCCGGTTTGGCCGTCACCGGAATTATGGTGACCAAGCGGATCGAGACCGCTTCCAACACCGGATGATGGGAAGTCTGCGCCCGGCCACACCTCGGCGCTGGATTTTATTGGGCTGGAAAAGGATTGGTGGGACCACCCGGGGTGAGAATTTCTAGCGGCAGCCTACAAAACTGCGGTGAATACGGCGAGCGCCTCAGTGTTCTAGCTTTGTAACATATCGATGCTGGTCAGAGCTGGAAGGATGCACCCTGAATTAAGATAATTCAAGAATAATCTGCCGATGCTTCGCGCCCAAAGCCAGATGCCGGAGATGCAGCGCACGGGCACCTCATGCGGCAGGCACGCTGCAAATACCGCCAGCCCATAAAGGGGGTATTCCAAGCGACCGCGAAGAACCCCAGCGCAGCTAAAATCTCCGCTAACAGACTCGTAACTCATTTCGGCTAATCATCTACACTAATGGAATATGGTTCGCTTCATCGCAATTCTTCTGCTGGCGGCTACCCTGTGGTTTGCCTGGGCGCTGGCTATTCCGGTTGCCCCTCCGGTGCCGCAGGTGCTGCTCTTCCCTTCCGGTTCGTCATCCAGAGCTATCGCCGGTCAACTCGAGCGCGCAGGCGTCTTGCGCAGCCGCTTCGCCTTCGATCTGCTGCACTACGCCATGCCAGCCAAGAAACTGAAAGCCGGTGAATATCGTTTTGCGCACGCGGCAAGCGGTATGGAGATCTTTGACCGCATCGCGCGCGGAGACGTACTGGTGCATACGGTCGTAGTCCCGGAAGGCTACAACATGTTTGAAATCGCCGCCGCCATTGAGGCTGCGGGGTTGGGAAAAAAGGAAGACTTCCTGGCCGTGGCGACTCACGAAACCGGGCTGATCCACACCCTCGATCCGCAGGCGAAGTCGCTTGAGGGATATCTCTTTCCGGACACCTATCTGTTCTCCCGCACCATGACCATGCACGACATGGCCGCTGCCATGGTTAAACGCTTCCAGAAGGAGGCGCAGACACTGGCTCTGACGCAAGACGTACACCGCATTGTGACCCTTGCGGCCATCGTCGAGAAGGAGACTGCCGCGCCGGAAGAACGCCCTGAGGTCGCGAGCGTTTACGTGAATCGACTCGCAAAGAACATGGCACTCGCCGCCGATCCTACCGTGGCCTATGCGGCGGTGCTCAACGGTACCTATCGCGGCACAATCTACCAAAGCGATCTGCAATCAGATTCGCCTTACAACACCTACAAGTTTGCCGGACTTCCACCGGGCCCGATTGCCAATCCCGGCGCCGCTTCATTGCGCGCCGTCATGCAACCGGCAAAGACAGACTACCTGTTCTTTGTCGCCGCAGGGGATGCCAGCGGGCGGCATCGCTTCTCCGTGAACTTCGACCAGCACGAGCGCAACGTGATCGCCTATCGCAAGGCCGTGAAGGCCCACTGATGCAGCTTCCTCCACTATTGCGCCAGGCCATCGAACGGGAGTTGAAGGCCAGTTGCGACCCAGCCCGTCTGCGGGCGGCAGCCGCGCGTCTCAGCGAGGGTTATCGTGAAAACGCAGCGCCGGATGCGCTGACCACGCTCTCCACTGACGACCAACGTGCCGCGTATCTGGCCGTTCGTTTGCCTGCAACTTACGCTACCGCCGTCGCAGCCCTCGGCTGGGCGCGAGAGAGTTGCAGCGCCGACATCCATAGCGTGCTCGACCTGGGCAGTGGTCCGGGAACGGCGCTCTGGGCGGCCACGGAAGTGTTTCCCACACTCGACTCCGCAACCGCATTCGAGCGCAATCCCCGGCTGATCGAAATCGCCCGCCGCCTCGCAGCCAACGCGGATCGCTCCGTTTTGCGCGAAACCAACTGGCTACAGGGAGACCTTACGGCAGCCATTCCCGAGGGTGCATGGGATCTGGTTATTTGCTGCTATGCGCTAAACGAGCTGCGCGAATCGCAGCGCGCCGAGTTCATTCGGAAAGTCTGGGCGCGAACCCGCAATCTTCTCGTGGTAATTGAGCCCGGAACCAAGTTGGGCTTTGCCAACGTGCTTGCCGTTCGCACCCGGCTGCTGGCGGAAGGCGCTCTGCTCGCCGCGCCATGTCCGAATTCGCTTGCGTGTCCCATGGCTAGCGTCGGCGACTGGTGTCATTTCGCGGCACGCGTCGAGCGCACCGCCGAACATCGCCGCCTCAAGGACGCAACGCTTGGCCACGAGGACGAAAAGTTTTCCTATGTCGCTTTCGCGCGCCCTGAAGTGCAAATCCCACAAGCGCGCATTGTGCGTCATCCCAAGATATTCAGCGGATACGCCCAATTGGCTCTCTGCCGCGAAGGCGAGATCGCGAACAGCACGGTCACGCGCTCGATGAAAGAGGATTGGCGCAGATTGAAGCGCCTCGGCTGGGGTGATCGCTGGTAGTTTCCTGGCAGAGGAGCAGAAGTTGGGGCTGAGCGCGATTGCAATAGTGGACAAGCAAATGCGACCGCAAGGTCAAATACGCCACTCAAGCAAATGAACAAACTCACTTGAGTGGGCACCCGCCCCCCCAGTGAGTTTGGGGCTGAGAACAAGGTCAAGAGCCTTGGGTGCGATCGTTACTGCATTCCCACATTCGCCAAAAACAGGCGGATGTGGGGCTCCAGCCATGTATTGTTGGCTCCGTGTGCCGCATTATCGAACCTCAAGCTTATCGGGAAGGACAGTCTTTGGTTCACTCCCGGGGGTTTCCGATGGGGCTGGCGCAAAGCTGTCTAACTCCAGACGGAGGTCTCCGTTCGCAAATGCATTGATCTCCGTGCCGCGGGGAAAGACTGTGTTCGCTCCGTGCATGATCAGGAAAAATGGAGCTGCCACCATCGGTGCAACTAGCATTGGGACAACCATACCCCCGGCGAGATTTTCTCCTCTGGCCTGGTTGAACGCCCGAACCGAAAGCTTGCTTTCATTGCGTAGCTTGATGTCGTTGATGGTAAAGCTCAGCCTTCCGCCACGGCCGACGGTCTTGCTGGCTTCAGCTTGGGAGACCACTCCCGTTGCCAGCGAACCGCGGCGCAGCACAATGACGCCGCCGACTACAAGGTGGTTAACGACCTCAAACTGAATTTCGTCACCATTCTTAGCGCTACGGGAATCGAGCGTTTTCAGGAGCCGCAGTTTCACCGGCGTGCCGTCCTTCAGAATTCCAGTTGAGTTCTGTGGCGAACGTGGCTGGGTGGTCTCCACGGCAGCGCGCGGGGGCGTGGTCAGGGCAGGCTCGGGCTCCTGTGCAAGAACAGCGACCGATTGGAACGCAACGAGTACGCACAGATATAGCTGGCTCGTCAAGGCCATCCGCATCTGGCCAGGGGCGAACGTGGTAACGTCGAGCAGACCGCCGGAGCCCAGCAACGCTCCAGTCTTCAGCGCACCCTTGCCGATTGCCTCGGTGGTGTTTCCCAAGGCAACAGCAGATTTGTCGAACAGGTAGGCCTTCTCGGTTGAGGTGTTCTGGATGACGACCAATACCGGCAGAATTCCCCGGGAATTGAGGTTAGAATTAAAATACTTTTTCTGCTGTTCGGTGTCGCCCACAACTTCTATTGCGACGATCAGGCCAGGGTCAACTACCTTGTTCGCGTAGGCGCTTGCCGGTTGCACGGGATACTCGGGGAGTTCCGATGAGTAGCTGGCCGCTGCCAGCACAAACAGCAACAAAATACCAATAATCCGAGGGAGAACGGTCGACCCATCAAAGCACCCCTGTACGGACAAGAAGTCTACCTGAGAGTGAACTGCTGCTCGGAAAAAATCAGAACCCAACCTTATTCGCCTGAACATCGGAGCCACATCCCGAGAGACGCCTGGTAGGCTGGGCAGGATGATCAGGTAACTTCACCGTAAATGTTGATACCCTATTCTTCGATAACCCTACGGCTTTGAACCCGTAACACCCATTAAGGAGAGCGTAATCGACGAAAAGTATGAAATAGCTTAAAATTGAGGACAAGTACCTATTCGGGCAATAACTTCCGATGAACGACGCGAATAGTGATCCGGGGGGCGACTTTTGCTCGCCTCCGAATCTGAAAGATGCGCACCCGCCTGACCCTTGGGTGCGGTCGTTATTGCATCCCCACATTCGCTAAAAACAGGCGGATGTGGGCCACCCGGCGGCACTACTCGCGCTCGGGGAGGAAGCGGTAGCCGATGCCGCGTACAGTGATGAGATACTTGGGGGTTGCCGGCGAATCTTCAATATAACGGCGCAGGCGGACAATAAAGTTATCAATGGCTCGCGTATCCGTGTCTTCATGCAGTCCCCAGACCTCTTCAAGAATTTGCTTGCGGCTCACATTCTCGTTGCGATGCTCGATGAAGTAGCGCAGCAGCGAGGCCTCCATCAGCGTGAGCTGAATCTTCCCCGCCGGGGCGGTGAGTTCCAGGGTGCTGAAGTCGAGCGCTCGTCCGTCAAAGGTAAACACGTCATGTGGTCCAGGGGCCGCGATAGGGACGGATGAGGGATTGCCGTTCCCCGGCGTGCTGCCAACCTCGGCAGGCACCGTATTCGGAGTGCTTTCTCCCGCCGATTGTTCGCGCAGCCATTGCGTACGCCGCAGCAATCCGTGGACGCGTGCGATGAGGATACTGAGTTCGAAAGGCTTGGGAAGATAGTCGTCGGCTCCGGAGGCAAAACCCTTGAGCACATCCTCGGGACGCGAGCGGGCAGTAAGCATGAGAATGGGAACGTAGTTCTGCGCGGCACGCAACCGGTCGGCGACCTCAAAGCCATCGGCTCCGGGCAGCATGATGTCGAGCACAACGATGTCAAACGGCTCGTTGCGATCAATCAGGAGATCGAGCGCCGCCTCGCCACTCTCGACCGCGGACACATCGTGCCCCTCGGCCTCGAGATTGAACGACAGGCCCTGCGCCAAGTGGAGTTCATCCTCGACGATCAGAATACGTGACATGGCAATTGATGGTAGTACACGCGCGGGGAGATAGGCGAGGGGCTACGCCGTAATTACATCCCTGCCGGAACCGTGGCGCGCCAGGTTGGCCATCTGCTGCGCGGCTTCCTTGCCGGTGCGAACGCAGTCCGGCACACCGATGCCCTTGTAGAAGTTTCCGGCAATCGCGAGATTCTGGATTTGCTTCAGCGCCTGCCCGATGCGCTCGATGCGCTCCAGATGCCCCGGCGTGTACTGCGCCATGGCGCGGTCCCAGCGATAGACTTTCACAAACCACGGATCAGCCGCGACCCCGGTAATCTGCTTGAGTTCCTTGCGCACCAGCGAGGTAATCTCGTCATCGCTGAGCTTCAGCACGCCCTGGTCTTTGGCACCACCCAGGAAGCAACGCACCAGCGCCTTGTCATCAGGCGCACGGAATGGGAATTTGGTATGCACAAAGGTTGTCGCCAGCATCCGCGTTCCCTCGCTGCGCGGCACAAGAAATCCGAATCCGGGAGGGCAGGTTTTTAGCTGCTCCCGCAGGTAGCCCAAGGTCACGGTGATCGAGGAACTGTACTGAACCTTGCCCAGATCCGCCGAGAGCTGCGCGTCGGTTTCGGCAAGCATCGTGGACGCAATCCGCGCGGGCGTAGCAAAGATCACGCCGTCGAACTGTTCAGCGCCGCGCGGGGTCACAAGCTCCCAGCCTCCATCTTTGCGCGAGAGTTGGCTAACCGCGGTCGAGGTGCGCAGGCTTTGCGGATCGAGCCGTGCAACGATGGCGTCGATCATCTGCTGCATGCCGCCCTTCAGCGAGCTGAACAGAGGCTTGGGCGCGTATCCCTTGGCTTTTTGCATGGCCGCAAGTTTCTTGCGCGCGGCCAGCATGGCGCGGCACAGCGAACCGTAGTGTTCTTCCATCTCCACAAACCTGGGCAGCACCGCACGCACGCTCAGCGACGCCGCATCGCCTCCATAAACACCGGAGAGCAGCGGGTCTGCAAGGCGATCCACGACCTCGCTTCCGAAGTGGCGCTCGACAAACTCCGCAACCGTTTCGTCTTTACCCACGGGGCGCGGCGGATGCAGCAGCTCGCCGAGCATCTTGAACTTTGTGCTCCAGGAGAAAAGCGAGGTAAGCGCCGTGGGAATCAGCTTGGTGGGCACCATGAACATCAGCCCATCCGGCATGGGAACCAGCCGTCCCTTGGCCAGAATGTAGGTGATCCGCTGCGAATCATTCGAGCCGATCAGGTCATGGGCGATGCCAAGTTCGGCGCAGAGTTGACTGGCCCAGGGCTTCTCCGTGAGGAACGAATCGGGACCGCCTTCCACGAGGCAGTCGCCAATCTTGTCGCTGAACATCACCCCGCCGAGGCGGTCGCTTGATTCGAAAAGGGTGTACTCGACTGGCGCGCCCTTGGCACGCTCCTGTTCGAGATAGTAGGCGGCGCTGAGTCCTGAAATACCGCCGCCGATAATTGCAACCTTCATTCAGAAAACTCCTCAATGCCAACTTTAGCGCACCCCACACTCGCCAACTGCGGGGGATGTGGGCTACCCGCCTATGTTCCTGATTGTGCCGTACTGCCCAGGCGCGTGCGCGCGAGCTGCGCCACGGCACGCGCAAACAGCACGGAGTCATTCAGCGACTCGGCGCGGGTCAACACAATGCCATGCTTGGCCGCAAAATTCTTGAAAGCGATATCGATGTCGTAGAGCACCTCGACGTGATCGCACACAAAGCCAATGGGCTGAAGGAAAAGATATTTGTGTCCCGCCGCGGCAAGCTCAAGAATTACGCTCTCAACCGTCGGTCCCAGCCACTCTCCGCCGCTCATGCCCTGGCTCTGGAAGGCAAAGTGCCAGTGTCCGGCAATTTCCGGAACGCTGGCGGCGACCAGGCTGGCGGTCTCGCGAGTCTGGCGCTCGTAGTTGTCTCCGGCCTCAATGGTTCGCACCGGAACGCTATGGGCGGTGAACAGAACCGGCACCGGCGCGTTCGCATCCAGGCAGGCACGCGACCATCCGTCGCGGAGCTTCTCCGAAAATGCACGGATTAGCAGCGGCTCCGCGTGCCATTCGTTTACGAAATCAACCGTGAAGGGCGCTTTGCCCGTTTCACCCATCACAGCTCGACGATACAATCCGACGCTGGTGCGCGAGTTTTGCGGCGCAAGGCAGATTGCAAGGGCGTGCGTGATGCCGTCAGCCGCCATCCGCGAAACTGTTTCGCGAATGTACGGCTTCCAGTTGCGCATACCAACATACGCAGGCAAGCCCAGCTCTACGGAAATATGGGCCGCTTGCTGCAACGTGATTTCCGTCAAAGGCGAGTGGCCAATCAGCGAGTAGCGGTGCTGGATCTCTTCCACCACCGCAGGCGGAAGCGGACGTCCGTTGGTTACGTTTAGCAGGTAGGCGGGAATCTCCTCAATGCGATCGGGAGTTCCATGCGCAAGTAGCAGGACGGCAGGCTTCTGCATACTATCGAATTCCGGCATGGGCGCTGCGACGCTCAGCCGAATACTCCTGAACGAACTTCGCCAGGTTCTTCACGTTCTCCACCGGTGTATGAGGCAAAATGCCGTGACCCAGGTTGAAGATGTGCCCCGGGCGTCCATTCGCAAGATCCAGAATGGCCTTGGCGCGCGCCTTCAGTTCGTCCCATTCGGCGAAGAGCAGCACGGGATCGAGATTGCCCTGCACGGCGGGACGGTTGTCCATCAACTTCCAGCCCGCATCCAGGGGAATGCGCCAGTCAAGACCGATCACGTCAGCCTCGGTCTCATTCATTGAAGCCAGCAGGGTAGTGCTGTCGGTCCCAAAGTAGATGATGGGTACCCCGGTCTTCTTCAGCGCCGAGATGAGTTCCTTGGTGCGCGGCAAAACGTACCGGCGGTAGTCCTCAACGCTCAGGCATCCCACCCAGCTATCGAATACCTGGATGACGTCGGCACCCGCCTTAACCTGATCCGCGATGTAGGCCGTGAGGATGACATTGAGCTTGCGCAGCAACTCGTCCCAAACCTCGGGATGGCGGTACATCATCTTTTTGCATTCGATGTAGCTCCGCGATCCGCCGCCCTCGATCATATAGCTGGCAAGCGTAAAGGGGGCGCCGCAGAATCCGATCATCGGAAGCTTGCTTCCAAAATGCTTGACGCACAGGGCAATCGCCTCGGAAACATACATCAACTCCGGCGCGCCATCGGTGGTCAGAACATTGATGTCCTCCGCCGTGCGGATAGGCTTCTCAATCACCGGCCCTTCCGAGGCAGAGAAGTGAAAAGGCAACCCCATCACTTCCAGCGGAAGCAGCAGGTCGGCAAAGATGATCGCGGCGTCAACGCCCAGATACTCGGCAGCCGTGATGGTGACTTCGGCTGCCAGCGCAGGCTTCTTGCAGATTTCAACGAGCGAATGGTGCTTGCGGACTTCGCGGTACTCGGCCATGTAGCGTCCCGCCTGGCGCATAAACCAGACAGGCGTCGATTCAGTGGGAAGACCTTTGCAGGCACGAACGAAGATCGAATTGGGAGAAGACATACAGAGTAAAGGTTATCAGAGCGGCGAAAATCGCGCTTGGGGGGAGAAGAATCGCAATGAGCCAACTCGGGGGGAACCGGGGCCGTAGCTGATCAGAACACGCCCCATTCGTAGCTGAGCTTTGGGCTGCAGGCGGGACCAGTAGCTTCTACAGTCTCGGTTCCTGTCGGGTTCTTACCGGTATTCTTTAGCGAGGTCATCTGTATTGTGCCCTTGCCATCCGCTTTGGCAACAAAGTTGTCGGATGTGTCCGTAGCCGACGCTACAGGGTGGTCGCTGCCAATCGTGACAGCAAGCCTTGCGCTCCCATCATCCGACATATGGATCCGGATGTCGCTGTTCGGCGGGAAACCAAAACCCTCGATCATTGCGAGTTCAAACTTTGCAGAGAGACGGATGGCGCTGAGGCGGCATCCTCGGTCCTCACCTTGAATGGGATCCGGGATGATCGAGATCGGGATGCGCAGATTTTGCGTTATGAATACGGATCTCCGTGGCTCCCCCTTCAGGGGCTTCTGCATTGCGAATGTGATTGGCGCGTCAAGCCGAGCTGAGCTGTGACACTGCCCTGAAACTCTGCCAGCACAAATCATAAGGCCGTCGTTGTTTAGAGTGATGCCCACGAAACCGGGTATTGGCTTCTCGCGATCCACCGGCCATTGAATCTGGCGAAAAAGACTGTCAGGCGGCACGCCCCTAACATAGATGTTGTATCTAACATCCAAGTCTTTGCCCGAAGTACCCTTTCGGAAAATTTCCTTGGATTCAATGGTTACGCCCAGAGGAGGCATCTGCTCGAATTGAGATTGCAGGCGAATCAACTCTGGAGCACGCACGGCCAGATCACTGAAGTTCATGTTCGCTAGCTGAGCATGGGAATAGCTGCATGCGAAAGCCAGCAATAGACTAGGGATAAGGGCGCTTGGTTTCATGTCCCGCATGGTAACCGCGCTCTCCTCTACCCCACAACAGAAATAGCTGTAGGCAGATGAAACCGCAGAAACAAAGTCAAAAGCCCCAGGTTTGCCGCGCCGCCTTTCCTCGGATAACCGGGGAATCAACGCGATAGCGCACGCCGCTCCATGATTGCAGAAATCGCCTTGCGGGCAGGTTTGCTCTTCCCTGCTTCGATAGTTGCCAGACCCTTGCGAATTCCCTCATCAGCTTCGGCGCGCTCCACAAAATCCATCGCCTTCTGCCGTGGGCGGCCACCCTTCAGACCGTTAACGCGGGCCGCCCGTTTCTTGGCCACGCTTCTTGCTGACCCTCCGCTGCGCCCTATCTCCGCCATCCAGCTTTTGGTGCCGTAGACGCGCCGAAGCAAACTGGGAACGTAGTGGTCGAGATCGAGATCGGGCCAGTGCAGGGCCGTTCCATTCCCCAGAATTTCCACCCGCGCGATCTGCTCTTTCGTGGCTGATTGCAAGCCTTGCAGGTCTTCGCGTGGAATCAGTTGCCGACGCCCATCACTCAGCTTCAGGATCAGCAAGTCCAGTCCCGGCCCCGGCCTATATTCCACTTTGAGCACGCGCGGCTCGTTATGCAAACTCTGAGCCTGCTGGATTGCACGGTCGATTTCGGCGTCGGTAGTGATGATCTTATGCTTTGCCATGTATTGCCTCCCACAGTTCCACTAACTCTTCAAAGTGCCGAGCTGCGGCGGTGAGGATCTTCTTAACCTCAGAGCGCTTGGCGTTCGCGGGCCGGATGGCATCGTCTCGATTCGCCAAGGCAACGGCCCCATCTAACCGGAGATTAACGATCACTTCCGTGTCACCGGCGAAGCCATGAACGTGACGCGGTGAATGATCGTTGGAATAGGCGACAAACAGAACGCCTCTAAACTTAAGTGAACCCACGCGACCATCATAACCCAAGCGCGCTTAGGTTATTGTTTTTTTAATTTTGTGGGGATGTTTTGAAGCTGCCGCGTGTCCCATATCTGCTGCGGTTAGCAGATGTGGCTTGCGACCGCACGCTAAGGCAGTTCCAGAGTTACTGTTTCCCGAAACCCGATTTTTCTCCACAATTTTGCACCTTCGCTCCACCCCGAAACCCGCGCTGTTGGACTGCACCCCAAAAGTGAGACAGATGATATTTTGACAGTTTGCAGTGAAGGGAGGGACTGCAAATGAGTCAGGAGTCGAAGTACCGCAAGTTCAGCA
>Ga0302320_10016436_pt1 | contig 15114 bp, 10 predicted proteins | sample Bog_T0_3_FD_202130 | JGI IMG/M metagenome (GOLD analysis project Ga0302320, IMG submission 202130) | Peat permafrost microbial communities from Stordalen Mire near Abisko, Sweden - Bog_T0_3 | ecosystem: Environmental > Terrestrial > Soil > Wetlands > Peat | place: Sweden: Abisko, Stordalen Mire... | reverse complement strand
CGCGCCGCCGGACAAAAACACCCCAAGGAGGAAACTGTGGAGCATCGTCAATTCAAGCTCGCCGCGCTGGCGCTGGCGGGCCTTATGGCCGCCGCGCCGCTGGCCGCCGAGAAGGACGCCAACGACATCCAGGACAGCATGGAGGACCTGCGGGCGAGCCTGGGCACCCTGGCCGGCCAAGTGAACAACTTGCAAGCCGCCAATGACAAGGCCCTGGTCTGGAACGTGAACACCGACCTGCGTTACGACTACGCCCCCTACAAGGTCTTTGGCGCCGGCACCGCCGCCCAGCCTCTGGCCCTGCCTTACGGCGCGCCGAACGGCTACACCGGGATGTACGCCAAGCGGGTGGAGCTGGAAGCCACCGGCAAGATCGCCACGGACTTGTACTTCAACCTGCAGTTCGATTTCGCGGGCCTGAAGATCGAGGACACCGGCTTTGATTACAAGAACCTGAGCCTGCTGCCCTTCGTCGCCATGCCCGGCTACAACTGGGAGGTCAAGGTCGGCCTCTACCGCCAGCCCTTCGGCATTGAGAACCAGACCGGCTCCTCGTCCATCCCCTTCCCCGAGCGCGCGATCATGGACGGCGGCTACAATCCGGCCGGCTACGCCAAGATCGTGACCGAGCGCGTGATGGGCGTGCAGTTCATCACATCGCACAACTTCGGCATGATCGGCTACAAGTTGCAGGCGGCCGTGGCTGACAACACCAGCGACCAGGACCCCGGCAGCAGCGTCACCACGGGCTCATACGGCGCCGGCAATCCCAGCTTGGGCCTGAACGTCGACCAGGACCCGTCGGAATTCGGCCGCTTCGGCCTGGACCTGAACTTCAACCCCAAGGTCGTGACCCTGAACCTGGGTGGCTCGGCCCTGCACAACTCGGCCAACACCGTCTTCTTCGCCACCACTGGCGCCACCGAGAACTGGTCGGACAACTACGGCGCGGACTTCACCCTGAACGTCCCCATCGCCAACGACGTGGTCTGGGGCGAGTGGGTCATGCAGGACAAGTTCAACAACAACGGCGCGGGGACCCCGGCGGCCGCCGGTAACCTGGTCAGCCACGCGGAAGGCTGGTACATCACCAACAGCCTGAAGCCGCTGGCCTTCTTCAACGCCGACTGGACCAATCTGGAGCTGAACGCCCGCATCGAGCAGTTCGCGCCGAACGTGAACGCGAACTACGCCGCCTTCGCGGTGAACTCGGAGCAGGCCGCCACCATCGGCCTGAAGTACTTCTACGCCGGCAAGAGCTACACCAGCGTGAACTACACCTCCTACGCCCTCAACGGCGACTACTCGGCCATCGGCGCCAGCAGCCTGTTCAGCGTGCAGCAGCAGTTCAACTACTAAGCGTTCGGGCGAATTCACAGTCCTGTAACGTTCCGTTAACAATCCGAACCTAGGATGGCATTGGGCTCCCCCGCTTTTGGCGGGGGGCCCGCCCCTGGGACCCCTGAGGAAACCATGACCAACCTTATGCGGAAAACCGGCCTGGCCGCCGCGCTGCTGATGGGCTTTGCCGCCCAGGCTTCAGCGCTGTCGCTCAATGGCGCCGGCTCCACCTTCATCTATCCCCTGGCCAGCAAGTGGTTCTACAGCTACCAGGAGGCCACTGGCGTCGAGATCAACTACCAGTCCATCGGCTCGGGCGCCGGCATCCAGCAGTTGACGGCACAGACCGTGGACTTCGGCGCCAGCGACGCCCCCATGACCGCGGATCAGATGGAGAAGGCCGGCGGCGGCACCATCCACATCCCGGCCACCATGGGCGCGGTGGCGGTGGTCTACAACGTCGACGGCATCGACACCGGCTTGAAGCTGAACGGCGACGTGCTGGCGCAGATCTTCTTGGGCACCATCACCAACTGGAACGACAAGGCCATCGCCGAGCTCAACAGCGACCTGAGCCTGCCGGACGCCAAGATCACGGTGGTGCACCGCGCCGACGGCAGCGGCACCACCTTCATCTTCACCGACTACCTGACCAAGGTCAGCACGGCGTGGGCCGGCCAGGTGGGCCAGGGCACGGCGGTCAAATGGCCGGCGGGCGTGGGCGGCAAGGGCAATGAGGCCGTGGCCGGCGTGGTGCGCGGCGTGAAGGGCTCCATCGGCTACGTCGAATTCGCCTACGCCGCCCAGAACAAGATGACGGTGGCGAAGATGAAGAACCGTGACGGCAAGTTCATCACCCCCAGCATTGACGCGGTGACGGCGGCTGCGGCCGGCGCCTTGCGCCGCATGCCGGCCGATTTCCGCGTCAGCTTCACCAACGCGGCGGGTGAGGACAGTTATCCGATCTGCGGCTTCACCTGGATCCTGGTCCGCCCCCGCTTCGAGGACCATGCCAAGGGCGAGGCCTTCGTCAAGTTCCTGAATTGGGCCATGGATGACGGGCAGAAGATGGCGCCCAGCCTGAACTACGCGCCGCTGCCGGCTTCGCTGGTCGAGAAGATCAAGGCCAAGATCGCCACCATCCAGTATTAAAGAACGCCTAAGCGCAGGAGACCTGGCCGCATGCCCCTAGTCCTTGACCCACCGAAGAACGCCGCCGGCCAGGCCCTGCCCGTAGGCCCTTTGAGCTCGACCAAGAAACGCCGCGCGACCGGCGACCAGGTGTTCCACGGCCTGGTCGCCGGCTCGGCCGGCACCATCCCGTTGATCGCCGTGGCCATGCTGGCGCTGTTGGGCGTGGCCTCGATGGAATGCTTCCGCACCCAAGGCCTGGCCTTCTTCCTGAAGCAGGATTGGGACCCGGTGCATGGCAGCTATGGGATGCTGGCCTTCGCCTATGGCACCCTGGCTTCGTCGCTGATCGCCCTGTTGATCGCCGGGCCCGTGGGCGTGGGCATCGCCCTGGCCATCACCGAATTCACCCACCCCAAGGTCCGCGAGCTGGCGGCCTGGCTGGTGGAGACCCTTTCCGCCATCCCCAGCGTCATCTTCGGCCTGTGGGGCATGTTCGTGCTGGCGCCGCTCATGCGCAGCCACATCGAGCCCCTGCTGACCCGCATCCCCGGGCCCTTCTTCCGCGAGGCCGGGACGGGCCTGAGCCTGCTGAGCGCCGGCTTGGTCGTCAGCATCATGATCCTGCCCACGGTCATGGCCGTCTGCCGCGAGGTCTTCAACGCCATCCCAGTCTCCATGCGCGAGTCGGCCATGGCGCTGGGCTCCACCCGCTGGGAGTCCGTGCGCCTGGCGGTGCTGGCGCCGTCGATGCCGGGCATCATCGGCGCGCTGATCCTGGCCATGGGCCGGGCCCTGGGCGAGACCATGGCCGTGACCATGGTCATCGGCAACCGGGCCGAGATCAGCAGCAACCTGCTGGCGCCGTCCGACAGCCTGGCCAGCGCCATCGCCAACCAGTTCACCGAGGCCACCACGTCAGGCCACCTGTCGGCGCTGGCCGCGCTGGGCTTCGTGCTGTTCTTGATCACCATGATCCTTAACATGGCGGCCCAGGGCTTGGTCTGGCTGGTGAAGCGCCGGGTGGGGGCCTGATGAGCGCCTTCCAATACAAGGTCGAGCCCCGCCGGGCCCGCATGGACAAGCTGATGCGGGGCCTGTGCTGGGGCGCGGTGTGCCTGGCCATCCTGCCGCTGCTGAGCCTGCTTTACATGGTCATCAGCAAGGGCTGGCACCGCCTGGACCTGGATTTCTTCATCCACCTGCCGCGGCCGGTGGGCATCGCCGGCGGCGGCCTGGCCAACGCCGTGGTGGGCAGCATCGAGCTGGTGGGCCTGGCCAGCCTCTTCGGCATGCCCATCGGCATCGCCGCGGGCATCTACCTGGCCGAGTTCAACAGCACCCGCTTCGCCAAGTCGGTGCGCTTCTCGGCGGACGTGCTGTCGGGCGTGCCGTCGATCGTGACCGGCATCTTCGCCTACCAGCTGGTCGTGGCGCCCCTGCACGGGTTCTCGGCGCTGGCCGGCGGCTTCGCGCTGGGCCTGATGATGATCCCGCTGATCGCCCGCATCACCGAGGAGGTGGTGCGCCTGGTGCCCATCGGCCTGCGCGAGGCCGCCCTGGCGCTGGGGATCCCCCGCTGGAAGACCATCGTGCCGGTGGTGGTGCGCACGGCCGCCAGCGGCATCGCCACCGGGCTGCTGCTGGCCGCCACCCGGGCAGCCAGCGAGACCGCGCCGCTGCTGTTCACCGCCTTCAACAACCAATTCTGGCCGTCCAGCCCCATGCAGCCCACCGCATCGCTGACGGTGCAGATCTTCACCTACGCGATCTCACCCTACGACGAATGGCAGGACATGGCCTGGACCGGCGCCCTGGTGCTGCTCTTGATGGTCCTGGCCGCCAGCCTGGCGTCGCGGTTGACGATGTCGCGCAACCGCCCCATGCAGCTCTGAGCGCGGCATGCCCCCGGAGGAACCCATGAGCACCAACACCCTGGAGACCAGGACGGTGGCCCCGCCCCGCCCCAGCCGCGCGCCGCGCCTGCCCGATGAGGGGCGGGCGGAGGGCGCGCCCGCGCGGGAGGACCTGAAGCTGGAGGTCACGGGCTTGAACGCCTTCTTCGGCGACAAGCAGGTGCTGCACCGGGTGGACCTGCCGGTGGTGGCGCGCGAGGTGACCGCCATGATCGGGCCGTCGGGCTGCGGCAAGTCCACCTTGATCCGCTGCCTCAACCGCATGCACGAGACCGTGTCGGGCGCCACGTTGACGGGCAGCATCCTGTACGAGGGCCAGGACATCCTGGCCGAGGATGTGGACCCGGTGGCGGTGCGGCGCCGCATCGGCATGGTCTTCCAGAAGCCCACGCCCTTCCCCACGCTGAGCATCTTCGAGAACGTGGCGGTGGGCCTGCGCCTGCACGGCGTGAAGGACGAACGGGTGGTGGCGGCCACCGTGGAGCGCAGCCTGCGTGGCGCGGCGCTGTGGGACGAGGTGAAGGACGTCATCCGCCGCCCGGGCGGCTCGCTGTCGGGCGGCCAGCAGCAGCGCCTGTGCATCGCCCGCGCCCTGGCCATCGAGACGGACGTGCTGCTGCTCGACGAGCCCTGCTCGGCCTTGGACCCCATCTCCACGGCCAAGGTCGAGGAGCTGCTCTTCCAGCTGAAGGAGCGCCTCACCATCGTCATCGTCACCCACAACATGCAGCAGGCGGCGCGGGTCTCGTCGCGGACGCTTTTCATGCTCAACGGCAAGGTCATCGAGTACGGCAACACCGACAAGATGTTCACGGCTCCCGAGAACCGGTTGACCGAGGACTACATCACTGGGCGCTTCGGCTGAGGCGGGAGGGAAGGCATGCAAAGGCACTTTGAGGACGATTTCCAGGCCCTGGCGCAGGAGCTGCTGAAGATGGGCGGCCACTGCGAGCGCATGATCCAGGCGTCGGTGAAGGCCCTGCTGGAGCGCGACCTGGCCCATTCGGCCCAGGTCATGAAGTGGGAGGAGCAGGTCAACACCCTGCACATCCAGATCGACGACCAATGCATGCACCTGCTGGCGCTGCAGAACCCGGTGGCCAGCGACCTGCGCGCGGTGATCGCGGCGCTGAAGATCAACAACGACCTGGAGCGCATCGGCGACCAGGCGTGCAACATCACCCAGAACACGGTGGACCTGCTGAAGTCGTCGGGCCTGCGCCTGCCGGAGGAGCTGGCCCGCATGACCGAGCTGGCCCAGTCCATGGTGCGCATCGCCTTGGACGCCTACGTCAAGCGCGACCCGGGCCTGGCCCAGCATGTGCTGACGCTGGAGGAGCAGGTGGACAGCCTCAAGGACCAGGTCTTCAACGCCGAGCTGGCGCAGATGACCCAGAACAGCGTGGCGGTGCCGCGGGGCCTGGACATCATCCTGATCGCGCGGAATCTGGAGAAGATCGGCGACCATGCCACCAACATCGCCGAGGACGTCATCTTCATGGTCAAGGGCAAGGACATACGGCACCACCGCCAGGAGCCGCTGGAGGTCTAGGCTCCGCCAGGCAGGGGACGAAAAAAGAGCGCCCGGACCGATCGGTCCGGGCGCTCTTTTGTTCGGGGCTGTGCCGGCCCGCCCTAGGCCCGGCGCTTGGCCCGCGCGCGGACCACGGCGGCCGTGGCGGCCTTGGCCTTGGCCAGCAGCGAGGCCGGCCGGGGCTTGGGGGCTTCGGCCTGGTGCTGGGCGGCCTCCTCCATGGCCAGGGCCACCCGGTCCTCGTGCTCGTGCTTGCTCTCGAACTGGGACGCCACGGCGTAGAAGCAGGGCACCACCAGCAGGGTGAGCACCGTGGACACCAGCACGCCGCCGATGAGCACCGCGGCCATGGGGACCTGGGTCTCGGAGCCGGCGCCCTTGCTCATGGCCTCGGGGATGGCTGCGGCGATGACGGCCACCGAGGTCATCAGGATGGGCCGGTAGCGCACCGGGCAGGCTTCCAGCAGGGCCTCCTCCACCGGCCGGTCCTTCTTGGTGGAGCGGACCTCGTTGGTGAAGTCCACCAGCATGATGGAGTTCTTCTTCACGATCCCCATCAGCAGGATGATGCCGATGGCGCTGTACAGGTTGATGGACAGGTGCCCGACCCACAGCGCCATCAGGGCCCCCGACAGGCTGAAGGGCAGGGCCACCAGCACGGTCAGGGGGTCCACGAAGCTGTTGAACTGGCTGGCCAGCACCATGTAGGCCACCACGATGCCCAGCAGCAGGGCGATCCCCAGGTCCCGCATGCTGTCGGTGAAGGCCGTGGACCCGGCGTTGAAGACCAGGTAATAGCCGCTGGGCAGCACCTGCTTGGCCAGCTCCTTGACCTTGACCAGGGCCTGGTCCTGGGACTTGCCCGGGGCCACGTTGGCGTAGAGCGTGATGGTGCGCTGGCGCTGGTCACGGGTGATCTGCTGCAGGGCGTCGGTCTTGTTCAGGTGCACGACCTCCGTCAGCGGCACCACCTCGCCGCGGTTGTTGCGCACGTAGAGGTCCTTGATCTGGTCCTCCTGGGTGCGCTGGTCAGCCTGCAGGCGGACCTCGATCTGGTCCTCGTGGCCGGAGCGCGGGTAGTAGCCGGCGAAGACGCCGCCCACCATGGCGTTGATCTCCTGGGCGATGCTGCCCACGCTGACGCCGCGCTGGGACGAGCGCAGGCGGTCAGGCACCACGTCCACCTCGGGCATGCCGAACTGGTAGTCGGTGTCCACATCCACCATGTAGCCGCTGTCCTTCATGGCCTGCTTAAGCTTCAGGCCACTGGAGGCCAGGGTGTCCCAGTCCGGGCCGCGCACGCCGACCTCCACGGGGAAGCCCTTGGTTGACGTGAAGCCGCGGGTGGAGATGTCCTGGATGAAGACCTGCAGGTCGGGGATCTTGCTGAGCTCGGTGCGGCAGATGTTGATCTGCTCGGACTGGCTCAGCGGGTGGCCCGCCTTGGGATCCACGGGACGCTCCCCCTTCTCCTTCATCGTCACGAAGGCGAAGGCGCTGTTCAGCTGTCCGCCATAGGCGCCGCCGATGCCGTCGTAGACGCCGAGTATGGCGGGTTGGGCCTTCAGGAAGGCCTCCACCTGCTTCATCTTGGCGTCGGTGAAGTCCATGGACGAGCCGGTGGGGGTCTTGAAGGACATCACAAAGGTGGACATGTCCTGGGACGGCACCAGCTCCGAGTGCAGGGCCTTGAAGATGAACAGGGAGGCCACGAAGAAGGCCATGGCGCCCAGGATCACGGTCCAGCGGTTGCGCAGGGCCGTGGCCAGGGCCTTTTTGTAGGCCACCGCGGTGATGTCAAAGGCCTTGTCCACGCCCTTGCCCAGCCAGCTGGTGCGCTCGTCCACGTGCACGAACTCGCTGCAGCGCATGGGGGTCAGGGTCAGGGCCTCCAGCAGCGACAGGCTGACCGCCGCCACCATGGTCACGCCGAACTGCATCAGGTACTTGCCGATGACGCCCTGGGTGAACACGATGGGCATGAAGATGGCCACGATGGCCAGGGAGGTGGCCACGGCCGCCGGGGTGATCTGGCGGGCCCCGTCCATGGCCGCCAGGATCTTGCCCTTGCCCATCTCGCCGTGGCGGATGATGTTCTCCAGCACCATGATGGCGTCATCCACCACGATGCCGATGGACAGGCTCAGCCCCAGCAGGGTGAAGGCGTTCAGGGTGAAGCCGGCGAAATAGAGGATGATGAAGGTGCCCACGATGCTGGTGGGGATGGCCAGGAGCACGTTGAACGTCGCCGTCCAGCTGCCCAGGAACAGCCAGCAGACCAGCGCCGTGGCCAGGGCCGACAGGATCAGGTTGAATTCCAGGTCGCCCACGGCCTGCTTGATGAACTTGGTGGAGTCGAAGCGCACGCTCATCTTCATGCCTTCGGGCAGGCTCTTGTCGAGCAGCTCCAGTTTCTTGCGCACGGCGTTGGCCACCTCCACCGCGTTGGTGCCGCGCTGCTTGATGATGGCCAGGCCCACGGCCGGCTGCCCGTCGCTGCGGCTGATGCGCAGCACGTCCGCCAGGCCCTCCTCGACGCGGGCCACATTCTTCAGCGGGATGGGGTGGTAGTTGGGCGTGGAGCCGCGCAGGTTGACGTAGATGTCACCGAAGTTCTTGGTGCTGTCGGCCTGGCTCAAGGTGCGGACGTTGGCGTCCTTGGCGCTGCTGCGCTCCAGCAGGCCGCTGGGCAGCTCCACATGCTCGCTTTGGATGGTGTTGATGATGTCGTTGGACGTCAGCTGGTAGCGCTTGAGGGCCTTGCCGTCCACCCACACCCGCAATTCAGGCGCCAGGTAGCCGCCTTCGCGCACCTGGCCCACGCCGTCGACGCTGGCGAACTGGTCCTGCAGCACGTCGTTGGTGTAGATCATCAGGTCGCGCAGGGTGGCTTTTTTCAGGTCCGTCGAGGTCAGGGCGATCCACAGGATGGGGCTGTCGTCCGGGTTGGTCTTGCTGTACTGCACCGGCTGCAAGTCGTTGGGCAGCTGCTTTTGCACGCCCACCACGGCGTTCTCCACGTCCGCCAGGGCGGCGTCGATGTTGCGGTTGAGGCCGAAGGTGACGGTGATGTTGGCCTGGCCCTCCAGGCTCTGCGAGGTCACGTCCTGCACGCCTTCGACCTGCAGCACCGCGCCCTCGACCGGGTCGACCACGTTGGTCTCCATGGTCTCAGGCGCGCTGCCGGGCTCGCTCAGGTTGATGGTCACCACGGGGAAGTCCACATCGGGCAGCTGGCTGATGCCCATGCGGTTCATGGAGATGGCGCCGAAGATGATGAGGCCGAACATCAGCATCCAGGCGAAGACCGGTTTCTTGATGGAAAGGTCGGATAACGTCATGGTCTACCTCACTTCTCTTCGTTAAGGGCTGGCAGCCCGGGGGCCCGGCCGGTCTGGGCCAGCAGGCTTTGCAGGTCGCCCAAGGCGGCGTAATGGGTGGCGTCGGTGGCCTGGACCGTGGTGACGTAGGTGACCATGGCCTGCAGCACGTCCAGGTTGGTCACCAGGCCGCGCTCGAAATTGCGGGTCTCGGCCTTGTAGTTCTTCTGGGACAGGTCCTGGGCGTCCACCAGGGCGCTTTCCTGGGAAAGGTCGTAGGTCAGCTTGACGTAGCTGCTGCGCAGGGCTTCCAGGTCCTGGCGGCGCGCCTGCTCCAGCGTGGCCTCGGCCTGGCGCTGCGCCGATTCGGCGGCCCGCGTCTGCGAGTTGATGACCCCGCCCATGAAGATCGGCATGCTGAAGGTCAGGTAGGCGTCCCAGTTCACATCCGTCTCAGACGAATAACGGTAAGGGTAGTAGTCGGCCGTGGCGTTGACCACTGGCAAGTGTTGGCCTGAGGCGATGCCCACGCCCTCGTGGGCGGCCTGCACATTGGCGGCGGCGGCCAGCAGGTCCGGCCGCTGGTCCAGCGCGCCGATGTAGCCGTCCAGCGGCTCCAGCGCGGTGGGCAGGGCCTGGTCGTCGCTGAGGGCCTGGTCCACCGGCAGACCGGTCAGGAAGGCCAGCATCTCGCGGGCGGACGCCAGCTGGTATTTGGCGGCCTCGATCTGGGCCTTGATCTGGGCCTGGGCCGACTGGATGCTGAGCACATCGGTGTCCTGGGCGCGGCCGATGTTCAGCCAGCCCTGCAGGAAGCTGATGCGGTCGCCGTAAAGGGTCAGCTCGTTCTGCAGGTCGGCCAGGTTCTTCTCCTGGGCCAGCACGCTGTTGAACGCCAGGGCCGTGTCGGAGTACAGCTGCCAGGCGGCCCAGGTGCTGGCCTGCTTGGAGGCCTTCACCAACGACTGGGTCTGGCGCAGGGCGGCATACTCGCGCAGGCCTTGGAACAGCGGCTGGTTGGCCGTAAACCTGTACTGGTTCTGGTTCGTGGGCACCACGGTGCCCAAGGGCGACGCCTGGGTGAACAGCTGGCCGATCACGGAGACGCTGGGCAGCACGCTGCCCATGGCCTGCTTGTAGCGCTCTTCGGCCTGGGCGATCGCTTCAAAGGACACGGCCAGGGTCTGGCTGCGCTTCAAGGCGGCCTGGTAGCAGTCGGCCAGGGTGGCGGCCGCCCCTAGGGCCGTGGTGGGGGTGAGCGCGGCCATGGTCGAGGCCGTGGCGCTGGGGCTGAGGGCCTCGGCGCTGTCGGCCGCCAGGGGCGCGACGAGAAGGGTCAGCATTAAAAGGAGGAACGTGCGTTGCATGGTGGCTCCAACGGTTGGGAAGGGCCCTAGTTTGCCCGGGTTGGGGGATGAAGGCAAGCCAAGGGGTGTTTGGGAATCGTTAGGATTTGTGAGCGTCCAAGGCCGCTTGACGCTTCCAACGGGGCCCCCGACACGCTTAGAATGGGCCCCTCCCCGTTCGGAGCCTGGGTGGTCCCTTTCACGATACGTTTCGATGCGCCCCTGACGCAGCGCCAGGTGGAGCTGCTGCGCCAGCAGCTGACCGCCTGGTTGCAGGGTCACGCCTTCCCGGCGGACACGGCCTACAAGGTCACCACCGTGGTCGACGAGCTTTTTTGCAATACGATGGAATATTCCGGGGCGGATTGGTGCCAGGTGGGCGCCGAGATCCAGGGGACGGACGTGGCCATCACCCTGCGGGACAATGGGGTGGCCTTCGACCCGTTCGAGGCGGGCAAGAAGGACTACAGCCTTTACCTGGCTTCGGATACGGACCGGCGCCTGGGGCTCTACCTGGTCAGCCGGCTGGCCCGCCAGGTGGATTACCGGCGTGACGATGGCATCAACGAGGTCCGCTTCCTGGTGGAAGCCCAGCCGCCCGACCTGCACCGTTTTGAGAAAAAGCGCTGAAAATACAAAAAGGCGGGCCCGTGGGCCCGCCTTTTTTGGCTTGAAGATGGGCCTAGGGGCTAGGCGCCGCGGACGTTCGCGGCCTGGGGGCCTTTGGCGCCCTGCTCCACTTCAAAGACCACTTCCTGGCCTTCGCGCAGGGTCTTGAAGCCCTGCATGTTGATCGCAGAGAAGTGCACGAAAACGTCGGCGCCGCCCGGCTGCTCGAGGAATCCGAAGCCCTTCTTCTCGTTGAACCACTTAACGCGGCCCTTCACATCAGCCACAACAGCCTCCTTGCCTTTCAACGTTCCCAGTCTTCTACCCAGTACGGTCCTCCGGCCGGGCGACCAGAAATTCGCCATTATTATGCCTGTCGGTCCCGGGGCCGCGCCACTAGAATCGACGCCGGTGAATCGGAAACGCCTTCGTTTTCCGAGCTTTTTGACTAGCGACAAGGTGTGAAACTCTCTATTGTTGCCTTTTAGTTCTGCGGAAGCCCCCCGGCTTCCACCTATACTATCGGGGCGTAGCGCAGTGGTAGCGCACCTGCTTTGGGAGCAGGGGGTCGTGGGTTCGAACCCCACCGCCCCGAGATCCTTACGGGGAACAAGCATGCCCGACCTGACGCGCCGTTCGAGCGGCGTCCTTCTTCACATCAGCAGCCTTCCCGGCCCGGTGGGCCAGGGCGACCTGGGGCCCCAAGCCCACGCTTTCACCGCTTTCCTGGCCCAGGCCGGCCAGGGCTGGTGGCAGATGCTGCCCATCGGCCCCGCGGGCGGAGGGGGCTCGCCGTACCAGTCCACCTCCGCGTTCGCGGGCGACCCCCTGCTCATCAGCCTGGAGCGCCTGGCCGAGGAGGGCTGGCTCGACAACGCCGACCTGCCCGCCGAGGGGCATGGCCATCCCGCCGACCCCGAGGCCAGCCAGCGCCTGCGCTGGCCGCTGCTGCGCCGCGCCGCGGGGGCCTTCTTCGAGCGCGGGCCGGCCTCCGCCCGCGCCGCCTATGAGGCCTTCCTGTCCGAGCAGCGCGACTGGTTGGACGACTACACGCTGTTCGTGGCCCTGAAGCAGGCCCACGGGGGCAGCCCCTGGTGGGACTGGGAGGCGCCGTACCGCGACCGCCAGGTCAGCGCGCTGGTGCAAGCCCGCGAGCTGCATTCAGGCGAGCTGGACTTCCAGCGCTTCCTGCAGTGGGCCTTCCACCGCCAGTGGCAGGCCCTCAAGGCCGTGGCCGGCGAGCGGGGCGTGGGCCTGATCGGCGACCTGCCCATCTTCGTCAGCCTGGACAGCGCGGACGTGTGGGCGCAGCGCGAGCTCTTCGACCTGGACGAGACCGGCCGCCCCCTGTCCGTGGCCGGCGTGCCGCCCGACTATTTCAGCGCGGAAGGCCAGTACTGGGGCAACCCCCTGTACCGCTGGGACCTGCACAAGGCCACGGCCTACCGCTGGTGGGTGGCCCGCTTCTGGCGCCTGCTGCAGCTCTTCGACGCCGTGCGGGTGGACCATTTCATCGGATTCCACCGCTACTGGGCCATCCCCGCCGGGGCCGCCTCGGCCAAGGAGGGCGCCTACCAGCCCGGGCCCGGCGCGGATTTTTTCGAGGCCCTGCGCCGCGAGCTGGGCGGCCTGCCCATCATCGCCGAGGACCTGGGCGTGGTGACCCGGGAGGTGGACCAGCTGCGCGCCGACTTCGGCCTGCCGGGCATGCGGGTCATCCAGTTCAGCTTTGGCGGCGAGGCCAAGCTGCTGCCCGACGCCTACCCCGAGGACACGGTGGCCTACACCGGCACCCACGACAACAACACCACCCGCGGCTGGCTTGACGACGTCCCCGCCGCCGAGCCGGCCGGCGGGCCGCAGCGCGCCGAGCGCCAGCGCGCCCTGGACTGGGCCGCCGGCTACGACGCCGACCCCGTGTGGGGCCTGGCCGAGGCGGCCCATGCCAGCGCCTCCCGCCTGGCGGTGGTGCCGGCGCAGGACCTGCTGGGCCTGGGCGCCGCGTTCCGCATGAACACCCCGGGCACGGTGGAGGGGAACTGGCGTTTCCGGCTGGAGCCGGGCGCCTTGACCCCGGATATAGCGCAGAAGCTGCGCGGGATCGCGCAGAAGCATCAAAGGATGGCCGGGCCCATGGCCTAGCCCCTTCCCCCATCTCGCATCGCATACTCCATGCCGACATCCCTCATCATCCACGGCCATTTCTACCAGCCGCCCCGCGAGAACCCCTGGACCGAATCCGTCGACCCGGAGCCCTCGGCCGCGCCGTACCACGACTGGAACGAGCGCATCTACCGCGAGTGCTACCGGGCCAACGACAACGCCCGCATCATGCGCGGCGACGGGGTGGTCGAGGCCATCGTCAGCAACTACCACTACCTGTCCTTCAACCTGGGGCCCACCCTGCTGAGCTGGATGCAGGCCCGGCATCCGCACGGTTACCAGCGCATCCTGCAGGCCGACCACGAGAGCCGCGAGCTGCACGCGGGCCACGGCAACGCCATCGCCCAGGCCTACAACCACGCCATCCTGCCGTTGTGCAACCCGCGCGACCAGCTGACCCAGATCCGCTGGGGCTTGGCCGACTTCCACCACCGCTACGGCCGCCAGGCCGAGTCCCTGTGGCTGGCCGAGACGGCGGTCAACCACGACGTGCTGGACCGCCTGGTGGAGCATGGGCTGAAGTACCTGATCCTGGCGCCGCGCCAGTGCCAGCGCGTGCGGCCGCTGGGCGGCGGCGAGGGGGACTGGCGCGACGTGGGCGACGGCTCGGTGGACCCCGGCGTGGCCTACCGCTATCAGCACCGCGACGGCAGCGGCCGCGGCATGGCCCTGTTCTTCTACGACGGGCCCATCGCCCAGGCCATCGCCTTTGAGAACGCCCTGGCCGACAGCCAGCGCTTCATCGGCCTGTTCAAGCGGGCCCAGGGCGGGCCCGACCGGGCGGTGCACGTGGCCACCGACGGCGAGAGCTACGGCCACCACAGCCAGTGGGGCGACCGGGTGCTGGCCTACGCCCTGCGCCGCGAGGCCGTGGCCCAAGGCTTCGAGGTCAGCAATTACGGCGCCTTCCTGGCGGCCCATCCGCCCCTGTGGCAGGCCGACATCAAGGCCGGCCCCGACGGCGAGGGCACGGCCTGGAGCTGCGCCCATGGCGTGGGCCGCTGGATCCGCGACTGCGGCTGCCACACCGGCGGCGAGGAGGGCTGGACGCAGGCTTGGCGCGGGCCCCTGCGCAGCGCGCTGGACATCGTGCGCGACGGCCTGGCCGCCGAGTTCGAGCGCGCCGCTCACGGGTTGCTGAAGGACCCCTGGGCCGCCCGCGACGCCTTCATCAGCGTGGTGCTGGACCCCAGCCCCACCGTCAAGCAGCTCTTCCTGGCCCAGCACGCGTCCCGCGCCCTCAGCGAGGCCGAGCAGGTGCGCGCCTTCAGCCTGCTGGACATGCAGCGCCAATGCCTGCTGATGTACACCTCGTGCGGCTGGTTCTTCAACGAGCTCAGCGGCATCGAGACCGTGCAGATCCTGCGCTACGCCGCGCGGGCGCTGGACTACGCCGTGGAGCTGGGCCTGCGCAGCCCCCGCGAGGCCTTCCTGGCCAAGTTGAAGCAGGCCAAGAGCAACCTAGCCGAGCACGGGGACGGTCTGGCCATCTTCCAGCGCCTGGTCGAGCCGGCCCGCGTCAGCGTGGAGCGGCTGTGCGCCCACCTGGGGCTGACCGCCCTGGCCGAGGGCGCCCTGGAGGGCACGGTGGGCGGCTGGGACTGCGGCTTGGAGGCCTTCAAGCGCCTGCGCTTGGGCTCGCTGGCCCTGGCCAGCGGCCACCTGACCGTGCGCTCGCGCATCACCGGGCGCGCTTACCAGGCCGGCTTCGCGGCGCTGCATTTCGGCGGCATGGACTTCCTGTGCTCGGTGAA
>Ga0302320_10016434_pt1 | contig 15114 bp, 18 predicted proteins | sample Bog_T0_3_FD_202130 | JGI IMG/M metagenome (GOLD analysis project Ga0302320, IMG submission 202130) | Peat permafrost microbial communities from Stordalen Mire near Abisko, Sweden - Bog_T0_3 | ecosystem: Environmental > Terrestrial > Soil > Wetlands > Peat | place: Sweden: Abisko, Stordalen Mire... | reverse complement strand
GATCTCATCACGATGGCAATCAACGCCGCTGCCACCAAGGCGGCTCCCAACTATATGCCCATGGCCCGACAATCCAACCAGCTGGCCTTCTACCCCCCGCACCAGGGACTGCCTGATGGTCCGCATGGGGAAGCGCACGGCAAGGATAAAGACCAATTCTAAAGGCTTTCACGGCGATAACACAGGTTCGAATCCCGTTGCCCAGGTCGACACGTTCGACAATCCGAGGAAATCCTGAAGTTCTTTCTGGGTCTTGCCGGACGCCTCATGCGCCGCGACAAGCTCGTCCCAGGTCACGCGGCCCTCACCTTGCGCCGCCCCTGGGGCCTCCCAAGAGCCAGACCATCGCCAAGAACTGCTGGACCATCCCCATACCCTGGTTAGCTGCCCCCGGTGCACCTACCTCAAGTATGCCGGCGGCGCCGCCGCCCAGGTGGCGGAGCCATGCCCACTGTGCGGCGAGATCCTTGTCCAGACCCGGGGCATCCGGCCGCCCGGGTTCTCCCCCAAAGGCGGCCGCCCCTCAGCAAGATCGGGGTGGAGGAAGTATTCACCTGGGCCGAAGGCGCCCAGTTCCCCCTGTCCGACGAGCCCGAGCGGCTGGACTGGACTGGGCTGAACTCCGCCATCCGCTTCGTACACCGTTCCGGCCAGCTCCTCATCGCCTGGAACCGCGGCAAGCAGAACCAGGGCTTCTCCATCTGCGCCAGATGCGGCGCCACCGAGCCCGGCCTCCTCGCCCCCGGCCAGGCCCACCGGGTCCCCTACCTCACACAGGCCAAGCCCGATTGCCAGGCCCCGGACTGCACTGCGGCGGCGAAGCCGTTCTGCAGCAGGACCGATTCCATCAGATACTTGCCGCCGATCAGGTCGCCCACCTTGACGCTGGTGTTGAGCGGGATCGGGCTGGTCTTGCTGGCGTAATTGAAGATCTCGACGCTGGTGAGCGGGGTGCCGGTGCCGGGATGGGCCACGCTGTCGGCATAGCCGCCGTAGATCTGCACCGTGCCGTTGCCCAGGTCGATCATGGTGTGGCCGGTCCGAGCCTGGAGCATTGAGCCGACGTGGACGAAGGTCGCGGTGGTCGAGTCGAACATGCTCACGTCGTTTTGGGACACCCCGGCACTATGGTAGGCGACGAATATGCTGACGGGGGCGCCGGTGGGGTCGGGGATGAAGGCCGGGCTCCCGCCACTGACCATCACCCTGCCGTTCTGCAGCAGGACGGAGGCCGGGGAGCAGGCGGTGTAGATGGCGTCGGTGGGGCCCAGAAGGTGGGGGTCGGTCGTGAGGATCGTTGCCGCCCAGGTAGTGGTGTCGATCAGCATGGGCGGGTAGACCAGGGTGTTGTTGTGCCCGTAGGTCAGCACCTTGCCGCCGCCGACGTTGAAGGCGGTCATCTCCTGGGAGATCCCGGGGAGGTTGCCTACCACCACACTTTCTCCGGTCACAGGGTTGAAGGTCTCCGTGGTACTCGGGCCGCCACCCAGGAACAGCACCAGCCCGGAGTCGAGCAGCACGGCCGCGTGGCCAGCCCGGCCCTGAGGGGTTCCGCCATCACCTGGAGTGCCGATTATGGTGGCGGGGCTGCCGTCAGTCTTCAGGCACGGGTAGAACGCCTCGGTGGCCGGGTCGAATATCTCCATGGAGGTCAGGAACCCGCTCTGGTCTCCGAGGGGGTCGAACGGTACCGGGGAACCCCCGGCGATCAGCACCCGGCCGTCGGGCAGCAGGGTCGAGGAGTGGCCGATCCGGGCAGCCGTCATGTTGGCGGACACGAGGGCCAGGGGAGCAGCCATCACCCTAAGGGCTGGAGCGGCCTTCGCATTGGTGGCCCGGAAGATGCCGTAGGTGGGGCACTACCAACAAGCTCACAACCAGGGATCAAACGCCCTTCACAGTAGCATTCAGACCTTACTTCAATTGCCACACGGTGAGACAGAGCAAGGGTACGGGTTTCGAGGTGGCGAATTCTGCGGGGTTCAACTGATACGCCATCAAGGACGGTGCGGGATCCCGAAACCCACTTCGGATGGGGATTTCCAGCTACTTGATTTCTGGCTGCACCGTTGTTGGTAATACCCCATCAACGAGTGGGCCCATCCCCACTCGTTTTTGCGCATGCGCAAAGAAGCTCTCCACGCAGCTGCGCAATCCAACCTGTCGGAAACTAGAGTCATGGAATCGCCATCGTACGAACTCACGCTCACAGGGTACGAAACACAGTTTCGGCCGATCCGGGTCTGCCTGGTGCTTGCTCGCCAAAAGCACGTGGTGAGCTCCCCTGGAGATGTCATGGCCCTCTTGAGGTCCATCCTGACGGCTATCCAGCAGCAGGGCACCTTGGTGTCGGCCGATTCTGTCTGGATGTCCCCAACGGGCAACATTGAGCTCGTCTGGCCACTCAAGAGAGGGTGTTCCTTCGCCGCAAGTATCTCCTCCTTGGGGATGCTTGCCTGTGAAGCCTTGGCCTGCGATTCGTTGCCCGAAAACCTCGCCCCGGGCTTGGCGCTGAATTATGCGAAAGCTCGGGTTGAAGCCAGAAGCCCGGAACTTTGGGACGTAGTGACGGAGCATTACCTGAAGAGGATGCTGGGCCTTTCGATGCGCTTCAATTGCATCCAAGAGGCACTCCGGGAACTGGATTACCTATTCCCCCAGACCACCCGGAATTTCGAGGTCCGCCAGTTCGAGCCGGTCGTCGTCGCGACCACCCCTGTTCATGGCGCAGCCTTTCGGCCGACTCCCATCAAGAGTTCTGCGGATCCCGACCAGGTCAAGCCCCAATCCTGGTGGAAGCCATGCCTCGCCGGCGCAGCATCAACTCTCCTTGTGGGGGGCGCGATCCTTGGAGCGTTCCGCCTGGGTGAGAAGCGCACCCCCGCCCCCCAGGTCGTATACCAAACGGGGCCCACGAACCAGACGCTCACTTTCGATGCCGGCGCCTTGGCCAAACTGGTGCAGCTTCTCAGCCCTCCTGCTCCAGCGCCAGGTGCATCCGCTGTCGTGAAGACCCGGCCGGCCGTTGTGGTCCGGAGGGTGGAGACGGAAGCGGCCCCCGTTGCCGAACGGAAGAAGTCTCCCAACGTGGTTCACGAGGAAGATGGGCCAATGTTCGTGGATGGCCCGGCGCCCGGGTTTGGACCGGCTGACGTAGGCCGGGTCACCTCTCATGATTTTGTCGCCCTGGTGAAGTGATGCATCCCAGATGTTGCCTAGCATGAGTGAACGGGACCACCAATCGAGAGAAATTGAGCTCACGCAAACACTTGCGGAGAATCTCAAAAAGTTGAGGAAGGCCATCGACCGAATTGAGGCGAAGTACCCCGGGTCCATCACCCCGGATGTGAAATCGGCGCTGCTCGAGAGCCCTTCAATTTGTGGATTAGAGAGAAGACCTACCCGCTACCAAAGCGGTGTGGGAATGTTCTTTTCGCAGCAGCCTCAATTTGGCGATGCGGTGCGGTATGTTGCTGCCTTCGCGAAGGCCTATTCGATCAGGGTGCCAGGTTCCAAGCTGCATCCAAGGGATGCTGTGGCGTCCTTCCTGGACGCCTACCGCTGTCCGACACGCCGGCACCTGGAGGATCTGGCCTCCTCCATCGGCCTATGCCTCTATCCGAAGGAATCCGGGCCGCGGGCCGCCTGGGGGTTCGGGAGCCAACTCGATCGGTGGGGGCAGGCGGAGATCCAGCGCTTGGTGGAAGAGGCGGACGATATCGAATACCTGGAGTCCCTGTGCGAGGCCATGGAGCAATTCCGGCCCTTCCTTGAGGTCCAGAAAACGATCCTGCCGGGGATCGAAGGGATCCTCCGCGAGAACCGCGAGCATGGGGCCGCCCTTATGGCCCTGCCTGATGCCCAGGAGAGCGAACTCGCAGAGGTCGCCAGGAAGCTCATCCGGTACTACGGCCGCGCCCCCTCAATCCCGCAGTGCCTGAACAGGTGCCTGGCGGGTTGGAGCCAGCCTGTGATCTTCACCCGGTATTCGAAATCGATCCGGCAAATGGTCGAAAGAAAGAACGCGAACAGCTTGGAGATGCAGCGTCTACTGCACCACCTGGAATACCTCGCGCATCGCGAGGGGGTCAATGCAGAGGGCCTGCTGCAGACCTATGAGGAAAAGCTGACCCGGCTCAAAGGGGAGTACCCCACCGTTTCGGAGCACCTTGGCACCCAGATCGGGCGAGTGGCCCAACTGAAGGCGGAGGTTCTGTCGATGTGCACTTCGGCCACCCAGGAGACCCCCTTATGGCGCCTGCTTGAAGCGAAGCTGGCACAGGTCCCTGTCTAGTTCTCCTTCTTCGTCGAGGCGATTTGACGCAAAAGGCCAGCGATCCTGGCTAAGGCAACGCGGTGTTACAGCGACGAATTAGCTCTGGCTGCGCAAAACGATAATCTGTGGTGTGGGAATATTCTAGGGACGGTGCGAGGGCACCCAAGACTCAATGGCGGCGGGCATGCGAGGCGATTCGTATTTTGCACGACTTGGACGGATTCAGGTGAGACTCGTGGCGTACCGTCCGAGTCTGGAACCTCTTCCTGAGGGACACATTCGGGTAGTGGTTCAAAGCGTTCAAGATGGTGAACCGATCGTGGAGGATCCCATCTGCACCGTGGAATGCCCGACCCAGGAATTTGAACAGGGGTTGGCGATCAGCCGTCTTGAAGGGTGGGAAATCACTCCCTGGCCAGTGAGCGCATGAGCCGGCCGGTGAGCTTCTGGGCGGAGTGCCGCTGTTGCCAAGCCGCTGTGGGTGACTTCGTCGTCCGGAGACGCAATCTCCCTACCGTCTGGTCCCGGGACTTGAACTTGGCGGTCCGGCGGCCTGAAATTTGGGACCCCTGGGTCACGGTGGTCATCCTGCCATCCGGGCTCTGCTTCAGCTGCTCGGAATCCGCAAACCCCTCAACCGCGTAGGCGCATGAGATCGAGCGCGAAGACGAAGCCCATGAGGGCCACCATGAAGATGAAACCGCCGGTGAGGACACGTTCCTTGATCTCGGCGGGGAGGTCTTTGCCCATCAGCTTCTCGATCGTGAGCATCACCATGTGGCCACCGTCCAGGAATGGGATCGGAATCGCGTTGAGCACCGCCAGGTTCACCGAAATGAAGGCCATGAAGAGGCAGAATGTAGCCCACCCTTGTTGGACGGCCGAACTGCCTTCCTTGATGATGGCGATCGGACCTCCAATTTCCTTAATGCTGGAGCGGCAACTGACCAGTCGGCCATACCCCTGAAGCACCAGGACCGTCGAGCTGCGCAACGTCCGCAAACCACTTAACGAGCCTGTCCAGAAGTCCTTGAGAGCCAGAGGCCGCCGGGTGAGGATGAGCTTGGTCGGCTGGAACATGATGCCCAGACGGCCCGAACCACCTTCATCCTTTGGGGTGACCAGGAGGTGTTGTGCTTGGCCGGCGCGTTCGAGGGTCACTGGGATGGGCTGCCCAGGGTGGGCCTGGATGAATGAAACGGCTTGGGTATTGGTAGCGCCGGGGAAATGAAGATCCCCCACCTGGCGGATCAGGTCGCCGGGCAGGATCCCGGCCATGGCCGCGGGAAATTTGGGAGCGACCTCGTAGACCTGGAGCGGGGCAGGGGTGGGCGCAGCTGAGGTGACCCGGGACCTGTCCACGCCGACGGCCCAGAGAAGGACAAACGCCGTGAGGAGGTTGGCCAGGATCCCCCCAGAGTAGAACAGCATGCGCGGGGGATAGGGCTGATTCAGGAAGCCGTGCGGGTCCTTGGCCTCGGGTTCCTCGGGATTGTAGCCCAGGAGCCTGACGTAGCCTCCCATGGGAAAGATGGAAAGGCGGACATCGGTTTCCCGCCACTTGAACCCGCAGAGCCTGGGCCCGAATCCGAGGGAAAAGACCTCCACGGGGATCCCCATCCGCTTTGCAAAGAGGAAGTGGCCCATCTCGTGAAGGAAGATGAGCGCGCCGATCATCAGGAAGGAGCCAGGGATGCCGGCGCCCTTTGACATGGAGGCCCCAGCGACGGCGAAGGCGGAAGTGTAGGTCAGGAATTTCAAGGGCTTCATATTGATCTTCCGGGGTTCAGGGATGGCGGTGGATGTGGGCGGTGCCGGCGTCGAAGGCCGGATGAGGCCGATTCCATTGTCCCTTAGAAATTTGCGCAATCAGGACCAGCACGCGATGCGCAAAGACCCGCTGGCAGAATAAGTTATTGCGCATGGCCTTGCACCCCTGGAGCAACCAGGGAACTCGGGCCGATTCCATCGCTCATGGCAAACTGGTTCACAAATAAGGCGATCACATGACTGGTCTGGTTCCCGACAACGAATTTTGCGTCTGCGCCAAGCGCCGCGGCGAGCACAGTGATCAGCCTGGATTCGACGAGGAGATGGAACTGCTTCTCGAGGAGCAGGGGGCTGGGAGTTGGATACGGGCCACCTGCCTCGGCGGGACGAAGCCGCTTAGGATGCCCTTTGACAGGGCCCGCCGGGCCTGCGAGGGGATCATGGGCCGCAACCCTGAGATCGAGGCCTGGCCGATCGCTCTCAATGATTCCCTCTCGGAGGCGACGGCGCAGTTGGTCCAACAGGCCCAGGACGCTGTCGTCCTGCTTCGCAGCGTGGTTGACCACGAAACGGATGAAGCGGCACGTGAGCGGATCCTCGACGCGATTTCCAGTCTTTCCTATGCCGCAGATGCAGCGCACCTGGCCAGGTTCGTGAACGGTCCGGAGGTTTGAACCTGGCTCACCCTCACGCTGGATCCGAGCCATGCAGACGAAGGTCCAAGTGGGTCATGAAGTTATTCAGGATGCCTCTTCGCCGAGGAACTGGGCACTGAGCACAAGTCATGATGTTCGCTAAACCTGAGTTCGACGAAATGCTCGATATCGCCCCTCTTGATAGCTGGAGACAACCCCAAATGGGAAAGAAGAAAAAGCCCTATTTCGCGCAAACGTCAAGTTTCGACCCGAAACTCCATCGCGCCAAACACTTCTTGGTCATCGAGGAGGCCATTGAATGGCTGCTGTCCATGGGAGGGGGCACGGTCAAAAAGCGGAATGCGGGAGTCGTTCGAGAACCTGGCCTCCAAGACATTCGGGTGTGGGGAGTTGTTGCAGAGGTGGTCAATGATGTGACCCACCTTTTCACCCCACCTCTCAGCATTACACCCTGGATGAAGTCCACGTCCTCTCGGGATTATTCTGCAGCGCGCACGGTCAATGACCCCGGCCTGAAGGCCGGAGCTTGTAACTGAAAGGAGACAATTCTCATGTTGACCAGGGGTAGCAAAGCGAGGGCTGGCAGCCCGTCTTGTCGGGAGACGAGTAAGCCTTGCTCCGTTGAGATCAGTGCCAAAGACTCGCGGCAGGATGCTTCCTCAGTCCTGCCCTCCGAAAGCCCCCGCAGCAGACAAGCTGGGTCAAGCACGAAACGGGCGGTGGCATCAGGCCGGATCTCAACATCCCCGAGGGGAGCGGGCAGGGTTGCCAAACCAGCCCCGTCACGGGTCAAGGCGCAAGCCGAGACCCAGCCTGCAAGCGGTAACGCTTGCGTCTTCGTTCTGGCCAAGGGTGGACGGCCGCTCATGCCAACCACCCCGGCCAGGGCCCGAATTCTGCTCCAAGCGGGGAAGGCGGTCGTATTTCGCCTCCACCCCTTCACGATCCGGCTCAAGAACCGGGTGGAAGGCGCAGTCCAGCCTCTCATCCTCCTCCTGGACCCCGGATCGAAGGCTACTGGCATCGCCATCGCCCGAGTAGTCGGTGAGATCCGCCACGCCCTCTGGCTGGGCGAGCTGCTCCATCGTGGCCCCGCCATCCGCAAGAACCTCCAGCAGCGGTCGAACTTTCGCCGCCGACGGCGGAGCGCCAACCTACGCTACCGGGCGCCCCGGTTCGACAACCGGACCCGCCCTGCTGGGTGGCTGGCTCCCAGCCTGCGGCACCGGGTCGATAATACCCTCTCCCTGGTCAACCGGCTACGGGGACTCACCCCCATTGAAGAGATTGCGATGGAACTGGTCCGGTTTGACATGCAGTTGCTGGAGAACCCAGAGATCAGCGGGGTTGAATACCAGCAGGGCACACTCCAGGGCTACGAAGTCAGGCAATACCTCCTGGAGAAGTGGGGCCGAAAGTGCGCCTACTGCGATGCAGAGAAGGTCCCGCTCGAAGTGGAACACCTCCAGGCCAAGGCGAATGGCGGGTCGAACCGGGTGTCCAACCTGGCCCTGGGCTGCCATCCTTGCAACCAAGCCAAGAGCGCCCAGGATGTCCGTGTCTTCCTCGGCCATGACCCCGAGCGGCTGAAACGGATCCTGGTCCAGGCCAAGGCGCCGTTGAAGGACGCCGCCGCAGTGAATTCGACGCGCTGGGCGCTGTTCGGGGCCTTGAAGGTGATGGGTCTCCCGGTCAGCACTGCCAGTGGTGGCCGAACCAAGTGGAATCGAAGCCGGCTGGGCGTGCCAAAGACCCACGCCCTGGACGCCCTATGCGTCGGCACCGTGGGCGTTGTCAACGGCTGGAGCCTACCCACCCTGGTGGTCAAGGCCACCGGGCGCGGCAGCTACCAGCGCACCCGGCTGACGGCCTACGGCTTCCCTCGCGGCTACCTGATGCGTCAGAAGGCCATCCACGGCTTCCGTACCGGGGACCTGGTCCGGGCGGTGGTGCCCACCGGGAAGAAGGCGGGGATCCATATTGGCAGGGTGGCAATTCGTGCCACCGGCAGTTTCGACATCCAGACCCTCAATGGGGTCGTTCAGGGCATCGCTTACCACAACTGCCGGCTCCTGATGCGAGGAGACGGCTACACCTACGAGTTAAAGCACTACTTACCTTCCCGTCCCTGAAGGGCGGGGTTTCTTGGAGCTACCTTGATGAAACGCCCCTTCCTCGCACTTCTCCTCCTCTTTGCGCTCTGGACCCCGACCAGAGCCTCCGAACTGGTCCTGCCAAAGGACACACGGGTTCAAGTCTTTTTCAGTCCCCGGGGGGGGTGTACCGAGGCTTGTGTGGCAGCGATCAATGCGGCCAGGAGCGAAGTAAAGGTGATGGCGTATAGCTTTACCTCGGCGCCGATCGCCGGCGCGCTCAAGGCGGCGCATGACCGGGGAGTCCAGGTCCTGGTGATCCTGGACAAGTCTCAGCTCACTGAACGCTATTCCGGGCTGGGGTACATTGCACGGGCAGGGATTCCCGTCTGGGTGGATTCGGCTCATGCCATATTTCACGATAAGGTAATTATCGTAGACCAGCACGTGCTCCTGCAGGGCAGCTTCAATCTCACTAAATCGGCTGAATTTGACAACGCAGAAAATATGTTAGTCATTGAAAACCGTGAACTGGCTGAATTCTATTTGGCAAACTGGGAAATTCATCGAAGCCATTCCGCGAAAATGAATTAGGGATTGAGCCTAAGCCGTCTTCGCCATTGCACCGGCGCAGAGGGAACCCCGGTAGGGGCACATGCCGCATCCCAGGCCGAAACTGTTCATGCTAAAGCGGGGGAAGACCCCGGCTTCGATCAGGTCGAGCGCGGCGTCCACGCTCTCTTTTCCCATCCTCTGGATTGTGCCAATGTCCAGGCCGGTCTCGGCCAGGGTGTAGCTGTGGTGATCAATCCTCGGGTCCTTCGCCTTGTTGGCCCGCGAGTAGGAGACCATGTCCAGGCTGAGGTCTTCGACCTTGATTCCATCCAGGGAGAGGAACCAGACGTACCGGGCCAACTGGGCCAGGTAGGAATCCGGCCAGGATTTGGCCAGGTAGCCTTGGCTGAATTTGTGGTCGCGAAGGCAGGACACACCGTCGACCAAGTCGCAGGTGCCGTTGATGGCGAAGCCGCGGTAGGAGAACTCCACGCGGTGCTCGATGGCAGCAGGTTCGCCCAGGGAGGCGATGACCGGGAAAATGCGGTCGTAGTAGTAGTCGAGGCCCCGGCAGAGCAGTGAGCCGGCGTCGATGATGGCGCTCTCCAAGGTCTCCTTGGGCCCCAGTTCCATATCGGCTGGATCAGCGAGGGAGAAACCCACCTGGACACTGCAGACCGCCTGAGACTTGGCTTCCGTGATTTCCACCCGGTCCCCCAGGAGGACCGAGCGGTAAAGGCACTCCACCCCTTTGTGGAAGGACGTGCCCACCATCATCTTCCGAGAGGACCGTCGGGGATGGCCCTCCCCTTTTGAAAGATAGAGCTTACGTCCGCAGGACAGCATGGTGCCAAAGTCGGACTGCCGAAGGCTGCGCAGGGATTCAGGGACTTCATAGGTCACGGTCATCAGGAACTCCAGGTTCCAGCTTCCAAGGGCCAGTTGACCCTGGGCCTTCGCCGAAGAATCAAGCCACTCCGCGCGGGATGGCCTGGGGTGGTTCGCTGCAGCCTCCCCCGAAGGGGAGGCGCGGAACAGGAGGGCTACTCGGCCAGGACACCTCCGAACTCCTTGAAGGCCTGGACAGGGTCTTTCAGAACCTTCGTGATCAGGTCGGAGGCCTGGCGCTTGGTCAGGCCGCCCTCGGCTACCGGGCGCCCCAGCTTGGCGTCCAGGGCATTGATATCGACCCCCGGCAGTTTCAGGCCGTGCTTGCGCAGGAGGATCCGCTGGCTGTTGGTGATGGGCTCCGGGGCAGGGGAGGGCGCAGGCGCCGGAACGGCAGGCTGGGGGGCCTCCGGCGCGGCCTCCAGGGGCTGGGCCTGGGCCGGGGCGGGAGCAGGGCTGGCCGGAATCGGCTCGACCCCCTCCTGGTGGCCGGTGGCCGGGGTGGCAGGGGCCGGCGCAGGTTGTTCCTGGGGCGTTGCCGCAGTGCCGGCAGCTTCCCGTTCCAGGCCGGCTTTAATGCTGGCCTCCTGGCCCGACTGGGCCTCTCCCCCAGCCTCTGCCTCGGGAAGCACGGTCGCGCCGTTATTGGGATAGAACTCGGCGGCGATCGCACGTTCCTCGGTGGCGGAGAGATTTTCGAGAATCTCCGGGACCTGCGTGCGAAGCCGGTCCTCAACCGTGGTCAGGGCCAGAGCCGCCATTTCGGCCTTGAGGCTGCGGGCGCGTTTGACCGCCTGGATCAGGTCCTCTTCCTGGCCCGCGAAGCTGATGCCCAGGGTCCAAAAATTGCTGCTGGTGCGGCCGGTGGAGGTCAACGCCTGGCGGCGCTGCTCGGTCATGCGAAGCTGCAACGGAATCCGCGCAAGCACCCCCCCGGTCAGTTCCAAGATTGCCAGCTGGGCCCCCAGCAGGTCCGAGGCCGAATTCCACGAGGTTGTGCGGAACTGCCACGTTTCCCCCAAGCCGGTGTGGCCGGGGATGCGGAACCGGAGGGTGCTGGCGAGTTTGCAGGCGGCGGCTTTGAAGAACGAGCAGTTCTCGCCGCAGGAGCCTTCGGGCAGCTTCTGGAAGGGGGAGTCGCCGCTCATGGTGCCCTTGGGGTCCAGGCGCCGCTCCGCCTCAGTGCCGGTGCCCCGGCAGAGGATGGACCCGCGGCCGGCCATGGCGTAGACCACTTCCAGGTTGATCTTGGGATCGTCCGAAACCAGTTCGACGGTCAGCTCCCGGAGCTTGGCCTTGTTCATGTCGGCCATCGCCGGGTGGTCCGGGTAGACCCCGGAAGCCGTGGGGCTGGCTCCGCACAGTCGGAAGTGGTCCAGCTTCTTGGGCCGGGCCTTCCCCCCGCTGGATTCCACTTCGCCAATCTTCACGCAACCGACGACCGGAACGCGGGGCCGGAACTTCTCGGGGAGCTTCGAATCTCCATGCTGCATTTGGTGAACCCTCCAGGACTGATTGAATCCGGCCCTTTCCCTTCAGGCTTCTTCGGCGAAGAACTTGCATGGTGTTGCAGTGGGCCTGCCGACCCGCCGGCATGCAAGCGGGGGAGAGTGACCAGCACCCTCCCCGGCAAGCCATCATCTGGGCGTCACGACCTCGCTGAGTTCCACCTGGCCATCATCCAGGGTGATCATCAAGGCGTGTTCGTCGATAAATTCGATGACCTGGGCAAGGTCCAAGCCCTGCGCCTGGGCCGCCTCCTTGACCTCCTCCACCAGGCCATCCGTCTCGACACACTCAGCAAACCGCTCTGGCTCATTCAGGAGGGAGCTCAGGAAATCGCCGCCATGGAATTCCTGCTCAACCTCCTCGGGCTTCCCGCCGGTTTCCGAAGGGAAGGACCAGACCAGTTCCATCGAGCGCTGGTGGCCTTCGCAGTCGCACAGAAAGGGCGTCACCCGGACGAAACCGACCTGGAGGAGGAAGGCCGCCAGCTTGGGGGCCAGGGCCACCTCGAGCTCATCGAGCTGCTTCCAGAGTTGGTCCCGGGTGGCCCTGGCAGCGGCGATCTGCTCATTCAAGGTCTCAGGCATGCTCAACCTCGCTGGCTTCGGCACCTTTGGAAGCCCTCCCCGGCCGCGCAGCCACGCGCTGGGCCAAGAAAACCCTGTCCGCCAGCGTGAGGCCGACCCCCGGGAAGTTGTTGTACCCGGCGCGCACGGCCGCAACTTCCGTGTTGTCCGCGTTGGTGTACCCGGGCGCGAGGCGCTCATCCTCCTTGCACGTAGAGCAGATCCAGTCGAAGTTGAACTTGCTCATGGTCCAGGATATGGACTTGTCACCGCAGCGAGAGCAATTGGGCTGGTTGAAACTGGGATCACCGGGTCGGGCCATGGCCACCTCCACCCTCAAGGATGGCTTGGGGGACCTCAACGAAACCCTTCGGCGAAGAGCCTTCTCAGCAAGTATTGCTGGTCCAACCCACAGCGCTGGGTCAGAGCCAGGTTTCCAGAATGACCGGGTCATCCTGGGGGGTGCGGGGTATCCGGACGAGCCCGCGGGGCAGATGGTCCCGCAACTCGGCAAGGGTGCCGGCCCGCTGGACCGCAGCTGTGGGCAGGGATCTCCCCTCTACCGCCAGGTGGAGGCGTGCCATGAAGCCATCGGGGCAATCCTTGGGGTGGCTGTACACCACCCACATTGGAAGGTGCTGCCCCAGCTTCGAAAAAAGGGTTTCCTGGCCACATAGGCAGGTACCCGGAACCAGCGGCAGCTGCAGCAGGTCCGCCTGCAGCCGCACGATCTCGCCGCAGGCGCAGCACCGGTGGGTCGGCTGGCCGGCGCCAGGCTCACAGGCCTGGGCCTTAGCCCGAGGAGTGCTTCCAGGAGGTGAACATGGTCCGGAAGCTGGGACGGGGTGGGGGTTGTTTTTCATGGGTGGCCCGGAGGGATCAGTCCGCGTTCTGGTGGACGGCAGAACCGTTGGGCAACAGGATGGGTTCGCCCTGCCCGATGGTGAAGATGAGGGCCTTGGCCGCGGCCGTGCGCGGATCCACGGCCCCATCCTTGATCCGCTCCAGCACGCTACGGAAGTAGTGGGCCATCTGGGAATCGTGGTGCAAGGCGTCCTGGAAGGAACCGGGCACCCCCCGGATACGGTTGAGGGAGTGCAGGCCTTCAAGGGTGGTCTTGAGGTTCGTGGTCTTGTCGTTCGCCATCGTGGCTCCTGGGGAAAGGGAAGGGCTATCGCTCGGCCTTGACCACACCAATTTGGTAGTTCAACGGGGATTTCCGGCGCTTGGCCTCACGTTCCAACGCCGCTTCCAGGAAGGCGACGGTCCGCTCCCTGGCGGTTGCATCCTGGAAGGTCGCGGGGAAGGAGAAGTCAATTTCAGCACTCACCGAAACGGTTTCTGTCTCGCCAGTTGCGGAGGGCGACCCGGGCCGGCTGCCCGGCCTAAGCATCGTCGTCCTCGAAGGAGGCGTGGATGAGCCCGAGCTTGTGCATGACGCAGTTCCGCAGGCCCTCGGCGTTCACCGTGCCGCCAGGCTGCAGGCCGTTCATTTTGGCCCTCAGGGAAGCCAGGATGCCGCGGGCCTCGATCTCGGCATAGTCCTCGGAGAACCCGCCGCTTGCGAGGTTCTTGACGAGTTCCAGCATCTGGAAGGCGCCGGCATAGACCACGGCCTCACAGAGGGACTTGATGTTGTTTTCCACGTCGGTGGGGACCACCGGGCCGGTGAAGGCGAGCATCCCGCCGGTGTCCTCGTCAATCAAGGCGATGTGCTCGAGGTGGGCTTGGAAAGCGGCGTTCGGGACGTAGAACCCGATGCCGGTTCGGGCGACCGGTTGGTAGGGGTCAAAACCGATGGTCTTGGCCTTCTCGCGATCCATGGTGAGCTCCTTTGCGTTGACGCCCAGTTTCATCCAAAAGAACAATGCTGCCCTTCGTCGAAGCTGATTTTGGCATGCCTTTTTTGAGCAGGGCCGTCGCCGAAGGTCTTTCCCTGAGGGGCCAGGCATCCAGCCCCTTTGCCCCCACACCCCAACGTCTGGGGCGGGGGGGGAAGGCCGGCGCGGATGCCCGTTTGCGCTGCGCCCTTCCAAGGGGGAAGGAACCCGCCCCCCGGGAGGGGGCGGTGCTTCCTAGAGGCTGGTGCCGGTCATGCGCTGGGTGGCCTCCCAGAGGGCGTTGAACTCGTCCTTGGTGAACGCGGCCTGGGCAGTGGCCGAGAACCCTTCCTTGTAGGACTCAAGGTCCAGGCTGTTCTCCGCGAAATTGATGGCATGCCGGGTTCCCCAGGCCCCAACCACGGTCCCGGAGGCGATCATGGAGCGGATGGCCCCGGAGGCCTTCACGACCTTGTCAGCTACGTTCTTCGCGATCCCGCGGCTGGTCAGAATCTTGGTTTCGGTGGCGGCATCGTGGTAGTCCACGAAGATTTGCATGCCGCAACGAGAGAGCAGGGCGGCGTCTACCGCCTGACTGCCAGAGTAGGTGCCGGCCTCGTCATGCAAGCCGAGCGCGTTGGCAGTGAGGAACATGGAGAAGTCGGGGTTCGCTTCCAGGGTCCTCGAGTCATCCTCCTTGATGGTGAGGGTCGGTACGTCCTCCATGGCCGGGAAGAGAACCGCGCCGATGGCGGGGTCGGCCCGGTCGACCTCATCCACGACCAGGATGTACCCGTACGTCATCGCCAGGGTCAGAGGGCCAGGGACGAAGGTGGTCGCCCGGTCCTTGACGATCATGTGGCCCACGAAGTCTGCCACGGTGGTTTGCGGGGTGCAGTTGATGCGCAGGAAAGGCCGGTTGGTGATGGCCGAGAAGGCGCGGACCATGGAGGTCTTGCCGGTCCCGGTGGGGCCGTAGAGCAT